>Ga0209172_10000738_pt1 | contig 84774 bp, 70 predicted proteins | sample LarsenN4metaG_FD_184113 | JGI IMG/M metagenome (GOLD analysis project Ga0209172, IMG submission 184113) | Hot spring sediment bacterial and archeal communities from British Columbia, Canada, to study Microbial Dark Matter (Phase II) - Larsen... ... | reverse complement strand
TTTAGTTCGGAAATGCAACCTATATGCAGGTATTTAAATGCTTCAAAACTTCTAACATCTGAAAACAGCTTTTTATACCACTGGCAATATTCGTCCACGAATTTGATTGTTTTCATGGGTGAACGAGGCTCTACCATTCTCTGTGCTTATGTTCTACGTTTTTTACGTTCTTATACTACCGCGAAAGTGACAAAACAGGGTTATCATCCGCAAATCCATGCCATTCTGACTTTAGAAGCAATTCAAAACCAGGGTAAATATTATAGGGAGATACAAGCGAGCAAATTAGCCTATAGAACCTTAAGTGAAATTTTAGACAGGGGAGTGTAAGCAGGTGTGTTTCGTCCTCTACATCCACAGCACACGAGCATTCAACAACATATTCAAGAAGCGATCGCTTTTATTATGTCCGGTGTGTTGCGTGATAAAAGGCATCAGTCTAAACAGAAATAACTCCTGCATAAATAGTGAACCTCACACATACCTATCATTAACCTGAGTTCGGGTTAAGCCAGAAGCTCAAAAGCTTATTCTGTAAGGATTGAGCAAAAATCTAAGTGATAAAAGAAGCGATTAAAGTGGAATCATTTTGTCACTAAGTTTCACAAATGAGATTAATCTCAACAACATGCTTTATTGAGAATAGATGAAAACATAGCTTCAGACCGAACAACGAGAACTCAAGGGTTTCGAGGATTTCTTATCCCGAACTCAGGTTATCATTAGGTCAAGGTCGTAATTAATTGATAGGTAAATTCACTTTCTTGGAGTTTGCATACAAATGAAAAGCAAATATTATATTCACTTTTCCAGTCTGTTGACCGTAGGATGGCTATTATCGAGTTTGGGAACTGTCTCTGCTGCTGTGCAATCAGCAACGGTAGGGCAATTGAGAAGTAATGCTACAGTTGAAAAAAATTATCATCAAATAGCATTAAATGTGCCGAACCCATTACTAGTTTTTCAGGGTTCGCAACCAGAAACTATTAATGGTATCAGTTTTCAAAGATATAGATTAGGAGTATCTAACTGGAATGAAATCAGTACAGACCTCTTTCAGAAAGCTCCAGATTTACCTCCTTGCGGAAACAATAATAATTCTTCCAGGACTTGGGTAGATATTTTTGACGCTCAAACAAATCAGCGTATATATGGTTTCTGTGCATTTTCATCTCCTAAAGATTTGAACAGCCTGTGGTTTGCAGTCGAAACAGGAAAAACACCTCCCAAGTCTGTCTATATCGTCTTAAAAGATAGAAGACTTAATAAAACTTACCGCTCTAATTCTGTTTTACTAGCACAAAGAAATTCAGAAATTAAAGAAGATTGTACCGCTTTTAATCCTAATAATACTACTGTCAAACAAGTTAATGGTAGCTGGAAAATAGTTGAGGGTGGCAATCACTGGATGTTTGATTTTGGTAGTAATAAAGATGAAGCAGTTAAGGCTTTCCGCACTATCAAGCAACATGGCATGAATAAATCCTGCTTTGTGGGCAGACCTCAGCCTTCATTCCAGTATCTATTGACAAATAATTCTGCTCCATCTGGTTCTATCGCAGGAGAAGATTGTGTCGCTTTCAATCCAGCAACTGCAACAGTTAGTAAAATCAATAATCGCTGGAAAATTGTAGATGGAAGTCACTGGATGTTTGATTTTAATAATAATCAGTCGGAAGCAGAACAATCTTTAGCGATTATTAAAAAATATAACTTTAGTCGCTCCTGTTTTGTTGGCAGACCAGACCCTAGTTTTAGCTATCTGCGAAGGTAGTGCAAACTTATATCTCATACACAAAATTAGCTGTGTTAGTCAAGAGGGGTGCGTTAATCAGAATTTAACGCACCGTTTTCAAAACTCCAAAATGCTATTATTCTTGGGAATTATTTTGAGGAAACAGGTAGGCGATCGCAGCGTAACCAGAAGCAGTAATTAAACTGACTAATAATGTCGCTAAAATTAAGGTAGACATAGAAGCAAGATGACCCTCTAGTCCTGAGTAAAGTATCTTGATGTTTCTAACCTAACAGTTTGATATGACGCAGATACAACCAGGTTATGACAATTGTTTGTATCTACGCTAAAGGCAAGCAGAAGCGGAAAGTAGTGCCTGTTCCTAGTTCACTTTCTACTTGAATTTGACCGCCTTGTAATTCAACCAAACGCTTAGTAATAGTTAAACCAATACCTGTTCCTCCAGAATTGCGATCGCGTGATTGATCAGCTCGCCAAAAACGCTCAAATACATGAGGTAAATCCTGATCAGAAATACCGATACCTGTATCAACAACTGCTATCCACAGTTTACCCGCTTCCATCCAAGCACGGAGCGTAATTGACCCTGTGGCTGTATAACGTACCGCGTTACCCAACAGGTTAACTAAAATCTGTTCAGTGCGATCGATATCTGCTAAAACCAAAGGTAATTGTACAGGTAATTCTGAACGCAGCACCGGGCCGTCTTCCATTAACTGATCAGTAAATTTCTCCACCAATGACTCCAGTAAAGAATATAAATCTACAGGTTGAATATTAATTGGTAAATAACCAGCTTCCGCTTTAGAGAGTTCTTGTAAATCATTGACCAAACGCTCTAAACGTCTAGTTTCTCTCACCAAACGCCGATAAACTTCGGGAGATGCGTCCATCGCGCCATCCGCCAATTCTTCTAAGTAACCACGTACTACAGTTAACGGTGTTCGCAGTTCATGAGTCATATCACCAATTAGTTCTCGTCGTCGTATTTCCACTCCCTCTAAACTATCCGCCATCCGATTAAAACTAGTCCCCAGTCTGTTCAGTTCTGGAATATCAGATAAAGGTAATCTTGCTTCTAAATGACCAGATGCAAACTTTTGGGTAATTTGTTCCATCTCTGTTAATCGCTTCATAATGCGTTGGGACACCCAATAACTCAATCCTCCCGCCGCACTACCACCCACCAAAACCGACCAGAGGGTGCTACGTCGCCAAGCAATTTCAAAGCCCTGCACTAATTCTGTGCGACTATGAAAGATATTAAATCCCCTACTTTCTAACCTTTCTAAATGCAGGATGAAAAAACGGGGGGAAGAAACCTTACTAATGATCACAAGACTAATTAACCCCACTATCATTACTACCAAGTGGGAAACAAACAAGCGCGATGCTAGGGGTAAGGATTTCATCCTGGGGACTGGGGACTGGGGACTGGGGACTGGGGACTATTGACTGTATCTTCAAACTTATAACCAACCCCAACTACTGTTTTAATAAAAGTGGGATTAGCCGGATCAGGCTCAATTTTTTTCCGTAACCGTGCTACGTGAGTATCTACGACACGTTCATCACCAAAGAAATTATCTCCCCACAATTTGTCAATTAGCTGGGTGCGATTCCAAACTCGACCCGGATTACTGACAAAGGTGCTTAACAAATTAAATTCTAGAGTAGTTAAGTCTAGAGTTTCTGGTGCTTGGGAATTCATTTGGCGGCTAGCCGTGCGTTGGTCTACATCTACTATAAAGTGTTGGGTACGATTCACCTGATTTTGTCCCCCTTGACGCAGGCTACGCCGCAACAACGCCCTCACTCTAGCTACCAACTCTCTAGGGCTAAAGGGTTTCACCATGTAGTCATCCGCACCCGTAGATAAACCGATTACCCGGTCTATTTCTTCACCTTTAGCTGTCAGCATGAGAATATAAGGGTCTTTTGCGCCAGGTTTTTGCCGAATTCTCGCACACACCTCTAAACCATCCAACCCAGGAATCATTAAATCTAGGATAATTAAATCTGGTGGTTGCTCTTGAAATAGCCGCAGAGCATTTATTCCATCGCGGCTCATGCGACAAGTAAATCCTTCTTTTTCTAGGGAATGTTGAATTAACTGAGCAATTTCTGATTCATCTTCAACAATTAAAATATCCATTTTGATTAGGATTGAAGTACGCAGAGTTTCTGGATTGTCATTGTACTTCAGTTGTATGAATGAGGATCTAAACTGAAATATCTCAGAACTTCATGACTTGCAAAAATATCAGGGTGCGTCAGTACGAGCTTACTGACGCACCCTACTAACTACAGGTTGACTAGCAGTTTAACAATAATAGCAAAGGGAGCAAAAGCGATCGCCCCAGCAAAAAACGTAAGAAATACCGCCCTTTATGCTGTCACCTGCAACCTGTAACCTGACTCTAAAGACCAGAATGAGACATAGTTCGATAACTGTAGCCCATGTGGGAATCTTTTTGAATATATTGCTTAATGCTATCGAGGTCTACAAAATAGTCAGCCACATCGATTAAACAGTCGTTAGTCATGGTTCGCAAACTGACGACTTCTACTCGCACGCCTGTACTGCTGACAGCGTTCACAGCGTATGCTAAATCACCATCCCCACTAACTAAAACCGCAGTGTCGTAGTAGGGAGCTAAGGTAATCATATCTACGGCGATTTCTACATTTAAATTGGGTTTTTTGGAGTTATCTGTAACTTGTATTTCCTTGGTAACTACACGATAACCATTACGACGCATCCAAAATAGAAACCCTTGTTGTTTATCATTGTTACGAGGACGGTTATTAGTAGGTCGAGAGTTATCAATTCCGGTGTAGAAAAACGCCCGCAATAACCGTGAACCAGCAGTTAAACGACAGAGTAATTTAAGATAGTCGATTTCAATACCAAGTTGCAAAGCTGCATTAAATAAATTGATGCCATCAATAAAAATCGCCACTCGACCACGATTTGAATCATTGGTGACAGCAATATCATTTCTAGGTTCTCGCTGTCTCACCGATTCATTTTTCTGACCATTTCTTATTTGAACTTTCCCTGATAAATTCTGTTCTTCAGACAGGGGTTTATATGTATTTATTACTTTGGTAAAACTAGTGTTAGCCATTGATTCCTCTGGATGTTAAATCTCGCAAAGCTTTGGGTTAATTGACAATAGGTTGTCTTTGCTGATAAATCAGCAAGGCAAAAAATATATGCAGTTGCTTAAAACAAATGCACTCAACTCTTGTTCGATGTTGAGATTCCAAATTTGAATGATCAAGAGTGTTTAACTCTTGTCTCAGCTATGTTTACGAGATATCCCCTCTGCCGATATGTTGCCTTTCTCATACCACTACAGCACATCAACTTGCTAGAGAAGCAGTTGGCTGCAAGCAACTTGTACTTATGGTTTGCTAACAAACCATTGGCATCTTATTCTTATTGTAACCCCATCTTTAAAATTTCTTACATTAAGGCAATATTTATATATTGATATGGTGATTTCAATAAAAAATTATTATTAGTTAAGATTTGCAGATAAAATTATCAAGTTTATATTGTTTTTATAATCGTCAATTAGTCTGTGAATGCGAATAATTGCGTATATTAATAGGTATTTTATTTAGTAATTCTAAATTATTTATAGGCATTTATAAACTTGCTTAGGCTGAGGAAAATCGATGAGTAAGACGGTTTAGATAATCGTTAATATGGCAATTGATGACATAGCATAAAAAGCTATTGTGAGAGCGCATTGATGTAGCTGTTTACTGTAGCTAGTACCATTGGATACGGAAAAAATTCACCCTAACTATTCCTTGAGATAGAGGGAAGGTATCTAACTGAACAGATAAATTTATAAATAGACTAGTCCACAATTAAATGTCTTTGATCATTGCCTCCTTAAGCGTCTAACTTGGAGGTGATTTTTTTGTCAAGAGAGAATTTGAGGTTTGATGAAAAAATACCCCCGGTAGCTAGCCGAGGGATTCTGCAAGTCGGTATTGTCGCACAAAGACATTCGCGAATCTCACAATACCAACCCCAAAAGTATGATATGTGCCAAAATGCCAAAAGAGTGATGAGTTGGACTTTGTATTGGCTTTGCTAGATAGTGTAAGTAGCACCACGATATTTCAGTACACGAGAAGAACGAGTCTGGGGTGTCGCCGCAGGAGCGGATATCTTAATTTTTACACCGCGATAGATACCGACGCTGTAGCTTGTGGTGGCTTGAAGATTTGTAGGGTTCACTTCATACCTACCAGCGCGATAAGTTAGTTGCATGGCTAGTTAATATTTACTGAGGGGTGAGAGATAAACAATTAGCGATATATCAAAGTTAAGCATTTCCACAACTTAACTTTTAATATTTGGTCACTGATTCCCCTGCAAATTATTTTGTTTTTTTACGTTAGTAGAAAAACCATTCTTAAATTATAACCATAATTACTAGGCTTTCATGCTTAAAAAAATATAATGAAGAGCAACTCTAGTTACATTAGATGCTTTAGAGTTGCGATCGCTATTTGGGTTTGATGGGGATTTGGGGGTGTGGGGAGTGCGATCGCTTAACTTCATTAATTTATAAGTTTTTATACTTCTCTTGTGGTAGCACCTATTTTATACTAATTAGTAGTGGTCTTAATTTATCAATAAAAAAATGAAATTAGCAAATATTAATGAAGCGGAAAATAATCTTTCTCAATTAATCGAATATGCTTTACAGGGTGAGGAAGTAATTATTAGTCAAGCTGGTAAACCTTTAGTCAAATTAGTTCGTTACTCTCCTGCTGATACTCCTAGAACTCCAGGTTTTTGGGCGGGAAAGGTAAAAATGGCTGATGATTTTGATGTGACACCCAATGAAATCATTAATGCTTTTATGGGTGAATAATGAATTATTTATTAGATACACATACATTGTTATGGTGGTTAAATAATGATCTCAAGCTGTCTAGAGAGGCAAGAGAGGTTATTTCTAATCCAGAAAATGTAATTTTTGTCAGTGCGGTTAGTGCTTGGGAGATTTCCATTAAAAAAGCAATTGGCAAGTTATCAGTACCAGATAATCTTGCAGAAGCAATTTCTGTTAACTGCTTTGAACCACTTTTGATTAGTATTGAACATGGTTTGAAGGCTGGAAGGTTGCCAAATTATCATAACGACCCTTTTGATAGAATGTTAATTGCTCAGGCTATGAGTGAAAATTTGATAATTATTAGCAGAGATGCTCAGTTTAGCCAATATGGTGTAAATGTTATTCCTGCTTAGGGTAATTGATGGGGATTTGGGGGTGCATAGGCGCAGCCTTTCGCAAACATGGGTGTGATGAAAACTGTATTTATAGCTTGAAAAAGGGGTGTAGGGGAGGCAGTTGCGTGGGCGGGTTTCCCGACTTGAGCAAACTGCCGTGTGTAAGGGTATAGGGGTGTAAGGGAAAGACTTTTTCATGTTTTCTTATGTACGCTGACTCGTCGCAGCCTCCAAGCAGATAGCAGACATTATTACAAACCCTGGATCATTCCCGGAAGATGCTGATTACTGTGTGCAGTATCGACATGGTGATCACAATGCTATTATGCAGTTGCGAGCATGGCGATCGCAGGTAGAAGTTTTTCTTCCTTGGAAGATGCGGCAATGTATTGCTAGGGATGTGGCTAGAGAGTTTCAGCTTGACAATTTGTAGATTGTTTTTCTCCACTTAAATATTAATCCTGACGAATCAAAATTAAGTTGAATAATGACTTTACAGTGAATCTATATGCTTAACTTATGGAAATGCCCCAACGCGTATCAATTCGCTATAAGGAGAAGCCTTACAATACCAGCGAGATACGTTTAAAAACCTTCCGCCTTGGCTTACAAATTTGGGATGAACAAAGCAAAACTAGAAAAACAGAGCTGTATGAGTTTATTTTGTCTTGCTTGAAGCAAATTGATCGCCAAGATCGGTTTATGGTTTCTCTGTTATTTGTCGAGTTCACAGATATGATTCGTGATTCGGCTTTAGATCGAAACATGAAAGAGGATTTGATTAAAACAGCGTTTCGAGAATTTGCTTGTGCTGTAGCTGATTTTGAAGATATTGCTAAATAGGGGATTGGGGATTGGGGAGTATTGAGCGCGGTTCGCTTGATGAAGTACAGCCTACCTTATCTCAAACAATCTACAAACCCCGCCATTCTGACCAAAATAATGGGATACAAGCCCCGTGCTTATAGCACGGCTTTATGTCATCATATTATTTGATACCACTTAACTTAGTATCAAACGTGTTTATCTACGAATACAAAGTCAATCCAAAGCCACAACAAATAGTCGCTATTAATGAAGCTATCAGGACATCTCAATTTGTCCGAAACAAAGTGCTGCGTTACTGGATGGATAATCGTGGCGTTGGTAAGACAGAAATGTTTAGATACAACACTCTACTAAGAAAAGAGTTTAAGTTTGTAGAAGAATTAAACTCTCATGCCTGCCAAACTGCTGTTGAGCGAGTGTTGAAAGCGGTTAACCGTTTTTACGACAACTGCAAAAAGCGCAAAGTTGGAGCAATCCTGCGGGGTTACGATTTAACTGTGAACCAAGAATCCTCGCTGTTCTACGGCGATGGAGTGTCAACATTACCTCCAACTCTACCAAACAACCAGTACAAAATCTGGTGTTGTCTAACCCTCTTAGGTTAGGGGTAATTGGTTTAACAAAAACTCTCAGTCAGTAATTAGGTAGCGATCGCATCCGTGTTAACAGCATTTTACCAGGATGGACGTATACAGAACGAATAGAGTCATGCTACAGGTGGATGGCGGACTTCGTGGCGGCACATTTTAGAACAAAACAATGCAAGAGACTTTGCGTTGCATTGTCTCTCACATTCATTAACATCAAAGCTGTCGCGTGTCCCCAAAAAACATTAATCAACAATCAACACTCAACAAACCTATTAAGTGACGGTGTTGTTAAACCAGAATTTATTTATTCTTTTTTGTGTTCTTGTGGCTTTGTTTTCCGGCTTCGGAGTGTTGCTCACTTGTACCACCACGAGTTTTCTTTTCCTCACCACTATCTTCAGTGGTTTCGCTTTCTTCGCTATCTTGTTTCTTGCGTCCGCCGCCGTGAGAGTGTTTACCGCCTTCACGACCGATTTCGGCCATATGTTCTCTGTCTTGGCTTACGGTTTCGCCACCTTTGCGCCCAGCTTCACGCGCTTCTTCAGGAGTAAATTCGTGAGCCGTTCCTTTTTCGTGTGCAGCGTGTCCACCTTTGCTAGCGATTTCGCGTTGTTTATCTTCATCCATAGAAGCGAAACCACGTTTACTTGTGTCTGACATAATTAAACTCCTTGTAGATGGGGGAGTGTATGTTTGACCCAGTAGAAATTTTTACTGGTTACGCTTTGAATGTAGCTTAGTCAATTACCTATATTCATTATCCATTGGTGAGAATCATGTCAGGGTAAACTCGTACTTTAGACATATCACCTCTCACTTAAAAAAGGGTGTAGGGGTGTAAGGGTATGGGGGTGTAGGGGTATAGGGGTGTAAGGGTATGGGGGTGTAGGGGTATAGGGGTGTAAGGGTATGGGGGTGTAGGGGTGTAGGGGAAAAGCGTATTTAAATTTTAAGTCTACAGACTATCATTACTAGGGTAAACATAATAATTAAGTAGCCTGCCAACAGCAGGTTTGATGATTTATAACTTTTATCTGCTAAGTATTTTGTAATTAAGTCTAATGAGTCAAATTCAGCCAGAAGTCAATCGCGCTCAAGAATTGCGTCAACTATTGCAGAACGCGAGTTATGCTTATTATGTCTTAGATGCACCCATCATGGAGGATGCTGTCTACGACCAGTTATACCGAGAACTGCAACAGTTAGAAATTCAATATCCAGAACTAATTACACCAGACAGTCCCACTCAGCGGGTAGGGGAAAGGCCGGCGACACACTTTACCTCTGTGCGGCATAATGTCCCCCTGTATAGTCTAGAGAATGCTTTTAATATTGGCGAATTGCAAGCATGGGATCAGCGTTGGCATAGACAAGTATCACCCACAGACCCACCCGAATATGTTGCAGAATTAAAAATTGATGGTTCAGCTTTAGCATTAACTTACCACGATGGCGTTTTAGTTAGGGGTGCAACTAGGGGTGATGGGGAAATGGGGGAAGATATCACCCAAAATGTCCGAACAATTCGCTCTATTCCTTTGCGGTTGAATTTTGACAGCTTGGAAATGATTGAGAAAATAGAAGTCCGGGGCGAAGCGTTTTTACCTCTGGAAGTATTTCAATACATCAATGAACGCAGACAAAAAGCCGGGGAACAGTTGTTTGCTAACCCCCGTAACGCCGCAGCTGGGACACTCAGACAATTAGACTCTCGCATTGTGGCGCGACGACGGTTAGATTTTTTTGCCTACACTCTGCACATTCCGGGGATGGATGACACGAGTATTGCTAATACTCAATGGGAAGCTTTGGAATTGTTGCAAAAGTTGGGTTTTCGAGTGAATCCCAATCACAAGCTTTGTCAATCTTTAGCGGAAGTTGCAGACTATTATAAATACTGGGATACGGAAAGACTCAATTTACCCTACATGACTGATGGGGTAGTAGTCAAACTGAATTCCTATAAGTTGCAGGAACAATTAGGCTTTACGCAAAAATTCCCCCGATGGGCTGTGGCGTTGAAATATCCCGCCGAAGAAGCACCCACCCGTGTCGAAAATATTGCGGTGAATGTGGGACGCACAGGAGCGTTAACACCATTAGCAGAGATGCGTCCTGTAGAATTGGCGGGAACTACGGTATCCCGTGCTACTTTACATAATAGCGATCGCATCACCCAATTAGACATCCGCATCGGTGATACTGTGATTGTCCGCAAAGCTGGGGAAATCATCCCGGAAGTGGTGCGGGTACTCAAAGAACTACGTCCACCTGATACCCAACCCTTTGTGATGCCCACCCATTGTCCTGTCTGCGGACAGTCTGTGGTTAGGGAAACTGGGGAAGCTGTGACTCGCTGTGTCAATGCTTCCTGTGCGGCAATTCTCAAAGGCTCAATTGAACATTGGGTGAGTCGGGATGCTTTAGATATTAAAGGTGTGGGCGAAAAATTAGTGCATCAACTCGTGGATAAAGGATTGGTGCATGCCGTTGCAGATTTATATGATTTGACAGCAGAACAATTATTTGCGTTAGAAAGAATGGGACAGAAATCAGCCGAAAAATTAATTCAGGCGATCGCCCAATCTAAAAATCAGCCTTGGTCAAGAGTATTATATGGTTTGGGCATCCGTCATGTCGGCAGCGTCAATGCTCAATTACTCACAGAAAAATATCGTACTGTAGAACAGTTAGCTACAGCCAAGCAATCAGATATTGCAGGTATTTATGGCATAGGTGCAGAAATTGCTCAGTCTGTTTATCAATGGTTTCACATTGATGCTAATCAAACTTTAATAGCACGCTTGCAAGCAGCAGGGTTACGATTTGCAAACCCAGAAGAAATACCAACTGTGAGTAATGCTAATCTCAAGCTAGCGGGTAAGACTTTTGTAGTTACAGGAACTTTGCCCACTTTAAAACGCGATGAAGCTAAAGCTTTAATTCAAAAAGCTGGGGGAAAAGTCACTGATTCAGTTAGTAAAAAAACCGATTATTTGGTTGTGGGTGAAGATGCAGGTTCTAAGTTGGAAAAAGCGCAAGCTTTAGGACTTGTACAGTTAACTGAGGCGCAGTTGCTGGAAATGTTAGCCAGTTAGTGATACCGCCACACGAAGGGCTATTAATGGGGGTATAAAACATCACAAAATTAACAAACCACAGATGTATACAGATTTGCTCACCGTGACAAGGTTGCAATGCAACGTCTTTACATGGGCTATCGGTAGTACACGGTTGGGTTGGGGTAGGGAATACGAAATTCTTATACCCTGAGATAGATTTATTCATTCACCATTTATCCAATCTACATTATTGAATCTCATTTGGCTAAAGTAGAGACGTTGCATTGCAGCTTCTCTACATGAGTTATCCTCACATCAATGGCAGATAATGAACTCTAGGCGATCTACCAACAAATCTAAATCTCATTCCTCTGACGAACAGCAGGATATCCAAACCGAATTGTTTCCAATTGTAGGGGTGGGGGCTTCTGCGGGGGGATTAGAAGCATTTACAGAATTACTCAGCTATTTGCCCACTGATACAGGCATGGGATTTGTATTCATTCAACACTTGAGTCCCAATCAAAAAAGTTTGTTAACTGAGATTTTATCTCGGAAAACTCCAATGTCTGTGGTGGAAGTACAGGATGGCATGGTTGTAGAACCAAATCATGTCTATGTAATTCCACCTAATGCGATGATGACTATTTCCCAAGGAGTGCTGAAACTGAGTCCGCGTCAAAAAACTCGTGGACAAGCGATGACAGTTGATACATTCTTTATTTCCTTAGCAGAAGATCGGGGTAGCAAAGCCATTGGAGTGGTGCTATCAGGAGGTGATACCGATGGCACAAGAGGACTAGAAAATATCAAAGGGGCTGGTGGTATTACTTTTGCCCAGTCTGAGTCATCGGCTATGGTTAGTAGTATGCCGAATACTGCTGTGGCTTCAGGTCATGTAGACTTTATCTTGACACCGCAACAAATTGCCGAAGAATTGGCAAAAATCAGCACTCATCCCTACATTAATCATCTATCCTCAGTCAAGCCCGTGGATAACCTAACGGAAGTCGGCGATGCCCTCACCATTATTTTTAGTCTGCTACGAACTGCCACGGGAGTTGACTTTAATCACTACAAGCAGACAACCTTAAGGCGGCGCATCATGCGACGGATGATGTTGTACAAGCTAGACAAGCTAGAAGATTACGTCCGTTATCTCCAAGATCATCCCATAGAAGTCACTGCTTTATATCAAGATGTACTAATCACTGTCACCAGTTTTTTCCGCGATCCTGAAGCTTTTGAAGCTTTAAAAACACAAGTATTTCCAGTCATTGCTAAAGACAGAAAGCCAGATACACCCATCCGTATTTGGGTGGCGGGATGTTCTACAGGTGAAGAAGCCTATTCTATTGCTATTTGCTTACTAGAGTTTTTTAACAATCAATCAATTAATATTCCCATCCAGATTTTTGCTACCGATGTTAATGATGTGGCGATCGAAAAAGCCAGATCCGGTATTTATAAACTCTTTCAAGTAGCAGATGTTTCCCCGGAACGGCTACAGCGTTTTTTTGTGCCGATAGATGGTGGTTATCAAATCAGCAAGCCAGTGCGGGAGTTGTGCGTCTTTGCGAGACAAAACCTGATTAGTGATCCCCCATTTTCCCGACTGGATTTAATCACTTGTCGCAACGTGCTAATTTATCTGGGAAGCCCCATACAAAAGAAGTTACTGCCCATCTTCCACTACGGACTCAATCCTAATGGCTTTTTGATGTTAGGTACTTCCGAAACAGTTGGTGAATTTACAGACTTGTTTACTTTGGTAGACAGAAAGTATAAGATTTACTCCCGTAAATTGGCCGTGGCTAGGTTGGCAATTGATTTGGCTACGTATCCTCTAGAAATTATCAACCCCCTGCCCTTATTAAATACAGATACCTCGAATGATTTAGAAATGCAGAAAGAAGCTGACCGGATTGTGTTGAACCAATATGCCCCGGTTGGTGTAATTATTAACGATGAATTGGAAATTCTGCAATTTCGGGGGCAAACCAGCCCTTATCTGCAACCTCCACCCGGTAGACCCAGTTTTAATCTGCTGCGGATGGCTAAAGAAGAATTACGGCTAGAGTTACGCACCGCCATCCACCAAGCCAAAAAACAAGAAGTGCCTGTGAGAAAGGAAGGTATACAAATTAAAGATAACGAGCAAGTGAGGTGGGTAAGGGTGGATGTCGTGCCATTTAAATCGCCTACTGTCACAGAAAGCTACTTTTTAGTCATGTTTGCAGATATGACTTCGACAGTGACAGTGGTATCTGAGGCAAATACTAGCAATGTTAGCTCTCGGCGGCGTAAAAAAACAATGACGAAGAAGAAATTAACCAACTCAAACAGGAATTAGCCAACAATAAAGAATATCTGCAATCGATTATTGAGGAGCAACAAGCGACAAATCAAGACCTGAGAGCAGCCAACGAAGAAATCCTCTCCAGCAACGAAGAACTACAAAGCACAAATGAAGAACTAGAAACTGCCAAAGAGGAAATTCAAGCCACTAACGAAGAACTCAACACCATCAATGATGAACTACAACGGCGTAATATTGAGTCAACTCAAGTTACCAACGATTTACAAAATCTCCTCAGCATTATCAATATCCCGATCTTGATGTTAGGGGGTGATCTGCGGATTCGCCGTTTTACTCCTGTAGCCGAGAGTATCTTTAATTTAATTCCCAGCGATATCGGCAGACCAATTAGTGATATTAACCACAAACTGAATATTCCTAACCTAGAGCAACAAATTTTAGAAGTAATCGGCACTCTCAACTTTAAAGCCCAAGAAGTTCAAGACCAGGATGGGCATTGGTATGATCTGCGAATCCGACCCTATCGGACAATCGACAACAAAATTGACGGTGCTGTTGTCGTGTTGGTAGAAATTAATGCCCTCAAACGTAGTGCCGAGCAGATCAGAGCATCTAGAGATTACGCCCAAGCAATTGTCGATACTATGCGGGAGTCTCTGGTGGTGTTGAGTGTAGATTTACAGGTAATTAGTGCCAATCAGTTTTTCTACGAGACATTTCAGGTCAAGCCAGAAGACACAGAACAACACCTGATTTATGAAATCGGTAATGGACAATGGGATATTCCCCTGCTGCGATCGCTTCTAGAAGATATTCTCCCCCATCAAACCCAGTTTCAAGGTCTGGAGGTTGAGCATCACTTTGAGCATATTGGTCGCAAAGTTATGTCTCTCAATGCCCGGAGAATGAGACTAGAAGGCGACAGAGAAATGATTCTTCTAGTGATTGAAGATATTACCCAGCAAAAGCAGTTGGAAGCAGAACGTACTCAACTTTTAGCTCAAGAACAATCAGCTCGCAATGCCGCAGAAGCTGCCAACCGCGCTAAAGATGAGTTTCTCTCGATTCTCTCCCACGAACTGCGAAACCCTCTCAATTCTTTGCTGGGTTGGGCGCAGTTGTTGCAAAGGACACAGCTTGATCAAGCTACTATTAATCAGGGGTTGGAAGCGATCGAGCGTAGCGCACAAGCTCAAGCTCATTTGATTACTGATTTACTGGATATTTCCCGCATTAGCTCCGGTAGATTGCGTCTAGATGCTCGCCCGATTGAATTAATTCCAGTGATTGAATCTGCGATCGAGGTTGTCCGTCTCTCAGCAGAAGCCAAACACGTTTCCATCATCTCTAGGCTAGATCCTGCAACCAAAAGTATAGTAGGCGATCCACATCGCTTACAGCAGGTCATATGGAATTTACTGTCTAATGCCATTAAATTCACACCCTCAGGAGGCAGAATTGACATCACCCTAGATTACACTGAGTTTCATGCTCAGATTCAAGTGAGTGATACAGGTTCAGGAATTAGTCCTGACTTCCTTCCCTATGTATTTGAGCGATTTCGTCAAGCGGATGGTAGCAGAACCCGCTCAAATCCCGGTTTGGGGCTGGGATTGTCAATTGTTCGCCATTTGATAGAACTCCACGGTGGTACAATTGAAGCGGCTAGTCCAGGTCAAGGTCAGGGAGCGACTTTTATAGTTAGACTACCCCTGCAAACTATTCAACCACAAATATCTGCACCGATTGTCAAACCACTATTAGCAGCCCAGACAGAGGAAAACAATATCTCTGTGAATGACATTCTCTCCCTAGAGGGTGTGCGGGTACTGGTTGTAGATGACGAAGCAGACATCCGCCTCTTATTTAAAATAGTGCTGGAAGATTACGCCGCAGAAGTGACAGAAGCAGCATCCGCACAGGAAGCACTATCAAAGCTGACAGAAAATCCTGGTGGCTACGACGTACTTTTATCCGATATTGGATTACCAAAGGAAGATGGTTATGCACTAATTCAGCAGGTGAGACAATTGAGTGACGAAGCCACCAGACAAATTCCCGCCGCCGCCCTCACCGCCTATGCTGGATACGCAGAATATAAAAAAGCTTTAGCAGAAGGATTCCAAATGCACCTCGCTAAACCTGTCGAACCTCCGCAATTGTTATGTGCAGTCGCTCAATTAGCCGGCAGAATTAGGAATAATTGATGCTTTTGAAGTTGATACTCCAAGCTAATACCAATTCAATGTGACGTTGCACATATCTCGATCCCCCTAAATCCCCCTTAAAAAGGGGGACTTTGAATCTATTCCCCCTTTTTTTTAGGCTACGGTGTACACACATCTTTGTTGCTAAGTGCAAAATGTGGTTTGATCCCCCTAAATCCCCCTTAAAAAGGGGGACTTTGAATCTATTCCCCCCTTTTTCAAGGGGGGTTAGGGGGGATCAAAACGTTGTCGGGCTAGGTTATTAGACTTGTGTGTACACCGTAGCCTTTTTAAGGGGGGTTAGGGGGGATCGAATTCTATGCAGCTTTATAAAAAATTGGTATAAAAGCTATTTTTACAGGCTGATTAGCTCGAATTTACCAATCTAATTTAATTCCGGTAAAATCTTCTGAAAATTACTTGAGAAACTATATTTTTGCTCCCATTCTAAATAAAGAATACACACAATTAACCATAATAAACCAGCAGCATATCCAGCTAAAATATCAGTTGGCCAATGGACTCCCAAATAAAGTCTACTAACACCGATCGCCAAAATTAAAACTGTAGTCGAACCTAAAATCGGCTTACGCCATTGCGGAAATTCTTTCGCTAAAATGTAGCCGATGCAGCCATAAACTGCGGTCGAGACCATTGCATGACCACTAGGAAAACTATAGTGAACTGCATTCACAATGTAATCCCAAAGTGCGGGACGTGATCGTCTAAACAGTTCTTTGAACAATACATTTAAACCCACTGCACCGACTGTTGCTAAACCTAATGTGGTAGCTTCCCGTTGGTGTTGGTTTTGCCAAAGATTAATTCCTAGTACGGAAGAAATTGATAGGAAAAATAATGGCTCACCCAAAAAAGTTACACTCTTCATGATGGCATCCAACAGGGGACTATGTAGCTTTTGTAATCCTAATAAGATGCTTTCATCTAAACCGTATTTGTATAACATACCACTACCTAAAATTAGGGTAGTAGCAACCGCAGATCCGACAATTAGTTGATTGTTGAGTTGGTCTAATTGTGGCTGGGTGGGCATATTTGCCAGCGGTATAGGTGCTGCAACTGTAGTGTGCGGCAAATTTCTGGAAGTTTTTCTATAATCTAAAACAATATCTTGCAGCAGGGATGCGATCGCACTGTAGCTACAATCGGGATGAAAAATCACCAGCACATTCCCTGTTAAATGGTTAGCACGCACTTGGATGATATTTTCTGTTTGTAACAACTTTGATTCAATGTACTTTGCCAATAGTTCAGCAAGATACAGCCCTTTTACCTTGAATCTAGCTCTACCTTTGACAGATGTGTGTATGGCTTGAATTAAGCCCTGGCCATTAGAAAAATTGGTATAGTAACCGTTCATGGTTTGAGAAGTCCATCTGGAATCACGAATATACTAGATCAACTCCTACACTCATCACTTTGAACGCACTGTATTTAACGTGCGCCTCCCTGGGAGACTGACGTTACTTTAGTATAGGCGATCGCGCTAATACTCAAAAACCTTCCCTATAACAGAGAAGGCTGAATCTTTTATAATCTCAACTACCACACAAATCTGCAAGATAAATCGCCACAACCTACCAATTACCAACTCTGCTATCGTCCCAAATTTCTAATTCCAAGCCCCGGAGATAATTGAGTCCATTTTCGATTTGTGATTCAGTACCTTGCAAATCTAGGTCAAACCAACCATCGCCCACAGCAGTTGCACCTAAAATAGCGGCTTGAATATTTACTACTAAGCCATAGTCTGATACCAAGCGAGAAATCACGGGTTCTTGATGATAATCCTTGGGAATTCTTAAGCGAATTCTCTTGTTGCTCTGTGTATTATCAGTAGCCATATAGTAATCCGAGGAATAGGGAACTTAGGAGGGAGCAAGGGAGAAAAATTAGACTCTATGCTCCCTACTTGATATTTAATCCACATCTTTAATGCGGGTTTTCCGTTCGACAATCTCTTTGAGTACCAAGGTGACAACGGCGAGTAAGGCTAACAATACAGCCGCAGAAAATGCAGCTTCGGTTTCGTATTGTTTGTAAGCTTCTTCAACAAACAAAGGTAAACTTTGGGTAACGTTAGCAATGTTACCAGCAACCACAGAAACCGCACCAAATTCACCCATTGCCCTGGCATTAGTCAAAATTAAACCATACAGTAAACCCCAACGAATCCCAGGTAAAGTCACACGCCAAAATATCTGCCAATCATTTGCACCCAGGGTTCTAGCTGCTTCTTCTTGGTCTTGACCAAATTCTTCTAGGACAGGGATAACTTCCCGCGCCACAAAGGGCATACTGACAAAGGCTGTAGCTAATATCATCCCTGGCAAAGCGAAGATAATTTTGATGTCATTGGCCTCTAGAATAGGGCCAAACCAACCTTGCCGCCCGTAGAGTAAGACAATCATTAAGCCTGCAACGACGGGGGAGATAGAAAAAGGCAGGTCAATAATACTTAAAACGAAAGCACGTCCGGGGAATTTATGCCGGGCGATCGCCCACGCTGCACACAAACCAAATACTGTATTAAAAGGTACGGCAATCAATGCCAGAATTAAAGTTAATTTGGCCGCAGCGATAAAGTCAGTACGGCTGAGGTTTTCGACAAATGGCCCGACTCCCTTACTGAAAGCTTGGACAAAAACGTTGATTGCCGGGATATATTGAATCAGGGCTAAATAGGCGATCGCAATTCCAATTAAAATTGTAGGAACAAAGCTCTGTTTTTGTCTGGGGTGGGATTGACTAGCTTTAGACCCCTTATTTGTTGTCATATCTTCTTGTCCAAGCTTGTAATAAGTTAATTCCTAAGAGCAGTACTAAGGAAATAGCCAATAACACCACACCTATAACAGTTGCACCAGAATAGTCATACTGTTCTAAGCGTTGGAAAATCAACACAGGTGCAATCAAATCTTGAAATGGTGTATTAGAAGCAATAATCACCGTCGAACCATATTCCCCTACTGCACGGGAAAACCCCAAAGCTATACCTGTCAAAATCGAAGGTAATAAAGGAGGTAAAATCACTTTCCAAAAGGTTTGCCATTGGGAAGCTCCCAAAGACCAAGCCGCTTCTTCCAGCTCTATTTCCATTTCTTGGAGTACGGGTTGCACGGTTCTGACAATAAAAGGTAACGAAATAAACACCATCGCCACCCAAACACCTAAACGTGTGAATGAAACCTTAATTCCCATTGGTTCTAGTAGAGAACCAATCCAGCCATTATTACTGTACACTGTTGCCAGTGTTAATCCTGCTACTGAAGTTGGTAGTGCAAATGGTAAATCTACGGTAGCATCCACGATTCTTTTCAAAGGGAAGTCGTAGCGCACTAACACCCAAGCCACCAAAGTGCCGAAGATACCATTGAGTAAAGCAGCTAGTAATGATGTAACAAAGGTGACGTTATAAGTTGCTAAAGCTAAATCACTAGTAGCAATTTCCCAAAACCTAGCCGGTGTTTCTGTACTGGCTTTGAGAAACATGGCAGCCATAGGGAGAAATAACATAATTGTCAGATATCCCAAGGTAATGCGCCATGTCCAAGGAAGTTGTATGACTGGACGAATAAATTTTTGCCACGCTGGAATTTTATGATCAACTTCCGCACTAGGAGATAAGGTCACGTCGCTTCGCTCCGAATTCAAAGTAAGGGTGTAAGGGTTTAGGGGTGTAAGGGTTTAGGGGAGACCAGGAAGTAAAAGTTTTTACCTTTTTATTTTTGCCTTTTTTCTGCCCCATTCCCTATTACCTATCTTTTAATACTTGCTTGCACTTGGTCAAATACACCGCCGTCAGCGAAGAACTTTTTATCTATCGTTTGCCAACCACCTAACTCTTGAACAGTACCTAGAGTTTTAACTGAAGGAAACTGATCTTTTACTTCTTTGGTTTGAGCTAATGTTTCATCTACTGGTCTAAATCCTAATTTGACAAACTCTTGTTGCGCCTCTGGCGTATAGAGGAATTTCACAAAGCCTTCTGCTGCTTCCCTATTACCGTGTTTATCAACGTTCTTATCAACAACAGCGATGGGATTATCGATAGAAATGTTGACTTCAGGGATAATATAGTCTAGTTTCTCACCTTTTTGCTGTGCCAGGATAACTTCGTTTTCGTAGTTAATTAAAGCATCTCCTTGGCCTTGTTTAGCAAATGCGTCTGTTGCTTCTCTAGCATCTTTAGTCAGAATTGGCACATTACTGTAGACTTTAGTGACAAATTCTTGGGCTTTAGCCTCATCACCACCAGTTTTAATCACGGAATTCCATAATGCCAGGAAGTTCCAACGCGCAATCCCAGATGTTTTCGGGTCAGCAGTAATTAATTTCACATCATTTTTAGCTAAATCTTCCCAAGTTTTGATGCCTTTAGGGTTGCCTGGACGAGTAATGATAGCTGCTACAGATTTGGAAACTATTCCATCATTAGGAACTTCTTTTTCCCATCCTGGTGCAATTAATCCAGCCTTCTCAATTTTTTGGGTGTCTAGTGCTAATGCTAAGTGAACTATGTCTGCTTCTAAACCATCAATGACGGCGCGAGTTTGAGAACCAGAACCGCCATAACTTTGTCTAAAGGTGACAGTCTGGTTATGTTCTTGCTTCCACTTTTCCACAAACTTGGGAATAATGGCTTCGTGCGCTGCTTTGGTGACAGCAAAGGAAACTAAGGTAAGTTCCACATTCGGCTTGTTGGCAGCTACAGGATTTGCTGTAGGTGCTTCGCCAGCAGTATTGGTTTGATTGCCGCCAGAGCAGGCGGCAATGGTAATACTCAATATTGCCCCTACTATCATCAGCGAAACAAAGCCTTTGACGGAACTAAATCTAAATCTGAACAGGCTTCTTTGTTCAGCAATCATCTGTAATTTTTTTAGAGGTCGCTGCCACACACTCATGCAAAATTCTCCTAGAGAATATACGGTTAATCGATGTAAATACAGTTGTATATATATACAATAATTACAGATATGTTGTGCAATTGACAAGAAAAAACTTCACATTCCCTATCGGATATATGGGAAATATGGCAATTCTACCAGTTTCATCAGCAGTTAAACATACTTTTTCGTCATCAGTTATTAGTCATTAATTATTGAGTTGAACAATGATGATAGTTGCCCTGAACAAAGGCAGCAGCAGCATGGCAGTAGCCTGCTACAACCTCTAAGTTAGGCAGAAGGGAACATTCTCAATTTATTAATGTTGACAAATTTCTTGCTTCATTTTACGTGTTAATCGATGAACACATAGCTTGATATTAGATGGTTTTTTGAGTATCGATGGTGGCAGATTTTCATATCGGCGATTCATAAGACCGAATATAAAAATTGCTTTCCCCTATCACCTGGCGCAAAAAAGCGATCGCTTATTCTTGATTCCAATATTCGGAACTTTGGAAATAACCCACTTCACTTGTAAATCATCCGTATTTACGATAGATAAACCGTATATTATAAGTAAAAAGTTTGCACTAAAAGGTAGTTTTTAATGCTGTATTGTGCTATGTTTCAACTATATTTGGTTCTTAGCGAATTTTGGCGCAAGATTTGAGGTTAAGCACTTTAAGGCAATATCTCTATAGATAGCCAAGTCTTAGTTATAGACAAAAACATTGATAAACACTTGTCAAATTTCAGCAGCTTTTTTCAAATTTCTATTCACCCCAGAAGCGCAACGGGAGTTTGCTAACGTTTGACTTATATCTGTTAACGTTAGTGTTACTAAAGAATGAGGAAATCAAAATACTATGAACAATAATATATCGGTGATAGCTAAAATCATAGTTGTCACAACTTTATCAGTATTTTAAACTAATAAAAATTGCATAATTTTATTCAAAAGAAGCGTTTTTACTAGTGTGTTTTTACTCAAATTAGCTAGATAATACAACTAGATAGAGTCAAAAAAAGCACTCATATTTAGGGGATTGCAATGAATAAACGTATTACTAGCACTGTCAATTCATTAGTGACAAAATTCTCACGCAGAAATGCACTTTTGTGGCTTGGTGGTAGTGGGGTAGCTACGACTTTGGCAGTGGGAACACAAAATCAAGCGATCGCCAAAAACAACAAAGATGACGAAGATGTGACCTTGATAAATCCGCCGACTTTATATAATGCACCCCAAAATGGCTATAGTCATATTGCCATTACCCCACCAGACACCAGAACAGTCTATATTTCTGGCCAATTTGGTTCAGATTTACAGGGTAATTTGGTTTCTAGTGAATTTGAGCCACAGTTAGTCAAGGCTTTTCAAAACCTCCGCTTTGCCTTAGATGCAGCTGGAGCAAAGCCAGAAGATGTATTAAAAACTACTGTTCTAATAGTAAATCACACTCAAGATAAATTGATTCCTTTAGGACGTGAAATAGCTGCTTTGTGGGGTTTTAAACCACCAGCAAATACACTGATACCCGTTCCTAGGCTAGCACTGGATGAAATGTTGTTTGAGATTGATGCTTATGCAGTCATTCCAGAAAAACGCAATCGCAGGTAGTTTTCTTAGATAATTAAAAAGGTGAAAGGTGAATTGAATTTAATCTAAATTCAATTCATCTTTCATCACAATCCATGTAAACCAAGCTTTTCTAAAAGTTCACGGCTAATGGGTGATGTTGCCAGAATAGGATGCTTAATACCTCCCCAAACACTACCATTGTGGGCGCGATGCAACGATAAAAGTTCAGGCATTTGTGGGGAGATAAAAACTTTTGGTGTTGCCAGTTGACCAAGCGATCGCGCTCGATAATAATGATGTGATTGAGATAAAGCCTCGTCTAGTTTTTGAGCAATAATTTCTGGTGTTTCCTGTGCAGTATCCAGTAAGAGAACATACTGAGGTGGATCAACGACGGGAACTAAACTTTTAAATTGAGTTCCTTGCAAGTTCAAGCTATTTAAAGCATGATGCACAAAAGTCTCTTGCAGCTTTTCGCCGACTAAATCACTGATAGCTGGATATCGTCCCAGAAATTCTAAACAGGGAGTATTGCGATACGAATGCGTTACTCGAATGCGATCGCCGATACGATAACGATACAATCCGCCTTTCTGTGACAAAATTATTGTGTATTCCTGACCAATGCAGAGTTCATGTAATTTATACAGAGAACCAGCATCATCCTCAAACTCGAAAAACACTTCATCTATAACTGGAACATATCCTTGCGCTGCAATTAACGGAATCGTCATCGGTGCTTCAGTTGCTAGCAGTCCCTTACCTTGAATTAAGACATGGGGAAAGAGCGATCGCAATCCCTTCGCTTGGTCGGCGGCGTTAGCACTATCCCAGCAAGAAATCAGCTTTAAATGTGGCCACAGTTGCGTCCAGGGTATATTGTCTCTCAATAGTTGCAGACGATGTTCTGATATTTTTCCTTGTAATTCTCTTTGCAATAACTCGTGATTTTCTTGAATATATTTTAAATGTACTTGTAAAAAACTCGGACTCCAAATTGAGATTATTTCTAGTGTTTCAGCTTGTAATAATGCCAAAGCTAACTGATGTTTAAACTGTTGGGCATCATGTAATTTATTTAATCCCTTTGGCATCACCAACCAAGGACGCAAAAACCACCGTAACCAACCATCAAGATAATCTAAATCATCCTGTAAAGATGGAGAATTAGTTTGATTTAACTGTGGCGAAATGCAGGCGTAAAGCTTACCTGTGGAGAATTTCGGCCCATTTACAATTAAATCATGCGCCCAAACACAAAACATTTGATTAAATGATCGCCGCAAAGATTGCGTGTAAGGAATCCATTTTACCGCCCCACTACTACCAGAAGTTTTTTCATAGAACAAAATAGGTTCGGGTGTGAGGGGAATTAACTGACCTTTTTGATGTTTTTCGGGATTGCCAATCCAAGGTGCAAGTGCGTCATAATCAACAATCGGTATACGTTCCCAATCTGCGAGGGAATTAATTCCCAAGGCTTTGCCGTATGGGGTTGCAGTTAGGCGATCGCAAATTTCCCTCTGCACAGATGTCTGCGTTGATTCAGGGTCATCCAATGATTGATGAAACCGTCGCGCAGTGGGTGCGAGTATTTGCCCAAAAAGCTGAATAATTGGACGCATCATGCCAAAGTAAACCAGTATCCTTAAATACTAAATTATTTTTTATAACATTTATTGATATTATTAATATGCTTGTAAACATCTGCCTTCGTGAACCGCTAAATATGGTACACAAAAATTTTCCGCATCATAAATATTTAAATTGCGTGCTACATAGGTAAAGATGCTATATCTAATTTGCTTCCAAGTTATTTCAACTAAACTGAGCGGAATTTGTGCCACAAGTATCTACACAGTCCATAAATGGAGAGCCAATACTTTTTGGTTATGATCAAGCAATAGGCTTTTTCTTCGATAAATATGATACAGACAACCACCTATTTCCATCAGTTGAATTGTCTACTTTTCAAAACGATTTGGGTAGCAAGGAATTACTTGAACAGATAGACAGGTGGCTTGAACCTGCTGAAAAGATCCGGTTAATACAAGACATTGAAAATGTATTGAATGATGGTAGATTCGTTGAGTATCTCATTCCAAAGCGCAAAAAAATTTACAGCCAATCAGAGCTAATACTGCCTGAAAACAGAAGTGAAATCATTCAGCTATCACCTAGCTTTGGTGTTCTTGAGAAGTTAATTGAAGGCGGGATAGATATTACATCTCTACACTGGCGCGAGTTTGAAGAGTTAGTGGCAGAGTTATTGGAAAAGGATGGGTATTCAGTTGAGTTAGGCTCAGGAAATAATGATGGTGGCAAAGATTTGATCGCAACGAAGGATTTAGGAGAAAGTGGATTGTTTAAGGCTGTTTGGCAAGCTAAACATCATAAGCCTGGAAACAGGGTAGGAATAGAAGTGATAAGAGAGTTGGCAGATACCCGTAACGAGCATAAAGCAAGCAAGGGTATTTTAGTGACTTCAACATATCTTACAAAAGGAGCTTTTGAAAGAGTACAAAAAGACACTTACATACTTGGTAAAGTAGATAAAGACGATTTGTTAAATTGGATTAATAGAATCATTCAGGGAAGACGAAGATAAAAAATAAAGGAAGTTCTGAGCAGTTAGTTATAGCTTAAAATCAGAGAGGTACTTCTGCTATACTGGATAATTTACATGACAGCCGCAAAGCTTGTTATTCATAGTGACCCTGACATCCTGGGAGGAATTCCTGTTTTTGTTGGAACTCGTGTGCCAATGAAAACTTTGCTCGATTATCTCGAAGCAGGTGATTCACTAGATGAATTCTTAGATCATTTTCCCAGTGTTAGTCGTGATCAGGCGATCGCTGCCCTTGAATTAGCAAAAGAGATGCTGACAGCCTATGCTAATCCTGCTTGATGAGTGCGCGCCACGACCTTTAAAGCGAGAATTTGCAGATTACGAAATACGCACAGTTGTCGAGATGGGATGGTCAGGAAAAAAGAATGGTGAGTTGCTGCGCCTTATGAGTCAAGAAGGCTTCACGGTTCTACTCACCACAGATCAAAATTTGCGTTATCAGCAAAACTTACAGCAGGCCGGAGTCGCAGTTATTGTTCTTGTGGCATCTAGCAATAGGCTTCCTGATTTAGTTCCTTTGATACCAGATGTTCGTAATGTGCTGAATAAAATTGCTCCGGGTGAAGTGATTGAAGTTGGAAATTCCTGAAAGTTGAAACGGCAAAATATACAAAGATTTCCTAGAGGAAAAATACAGTTTATCGAGCTTTAGCTGATTCAATCCACCCATACCAAGGATTGGAATTGATTAGTGAAGTAAGTTGATGATTAAGGTCAGAAATTGTCGGCGCATCTCCCTTAACAATCACAAGGTAATCTCCAGAACTATATATACCAAACGTCCACATAGAGCCTGTATTGTTGTCTTCTATGACGAAAACCCATTGATGATAATGCGGTCTGTACAGAGGGTAATAAGCGAACGCTATGACTTTCACCTCTTGCAAAAGGTTAATTATATACGGTTGCCAAAAAGACTTTTTGGTCAGGAGAATCGATTGCCGAGTGGCGGTAGCATCACCAAAGATGACATTGAGCTTTTCTTGTCGTGTCTGAGACCATGCAGTTGGTAAATAAAAGAAGAATTGTCCGTCAAAAACCTCATTAAACTCGATGGCTTTCCACATCCACTCAGGTGTTTCATCCCCATGAAATAGGGAATCAAATGTAAATTCTTCGGGACGGACTCCTAGAGAATTGGCAAATTCAGGGGTGACACCTTCTATCGGTGAATCTGGTGTTGCATCGGATTCCAGCCATTGTGACAAGAGTGTTTGCACAAGATTGTGAATAGTGGTCGTCATGTTTTGCAGAATTTATTTTGGGGATATTTACAGTCGTTGACCAATTATGGCTTGTAAATTTAGCTACTGACGAATTACTGCACCTGTTGGTTAGGGTAAAGGTTTGTGGCTGCTGCAATAAAGGTATGGTCATTAATCACTACACCAGGCGCAAGGTGACTTCCAGCACCAACAAACACATTGCTACCAATCTTCACTTTTTTGACGTATAACATTAAATCTTGCTTGCGGGGTTTGATGACATGGGAATATATCCCCACACGATGACCAATGACCACGCGATCGCCTATTTCTATTAAACCGCGATCAGCAATCTCTAATCCTGGTGTCCAGTAAACATCTCGTCCCACTTTCGCACCCCACAATCGCAACCAAGTAGAGAATAAGCCTGGAATCAATCGCAGCACTGCTTCTAAAGCTGGAATTGCAATATAAATCGACTGGATTTGATGACTACCCCACCAAGGACTATATTCTTTACCTTGTAGATAACTGATACCCTCCTGCACCGGATAAATCCATTGATGACAGCGATAAACGACCACAGGAAAACCGTAAATCCCAAACAATACAGCCAGAAGACTGAAAATGCTGGGTGAATGGACAAAATAAAAGATTGCAGCCCCAGTGATGATAAATACCAAGGTGGGGAAAAATAAGAGGATTTTACTTAAAACTGTCATGAAAAGGGAAATAAGAATTTTTGAGTGAAAGTTAAGGAAGTGGGAATACCTATGGCTGATGGTAAGGTATTGCTTTGATGATAGGTGTGATGTAATTTGTCCCAAATTTTGAGATTAGCACCATAGTTGCAATGATAATTTTCACTGCAATGATGCCAAGCATGATCCTGGGGTAAGATTAACCAGGGAGAGATAAATTTATATAGCCAGTGATTAGCAGAAATCATTAAGCGGCTATGTCTCCATAAATCTAGGGCAGAGGTCAAACTGACTCCTAGTAAATAACCTGTGGGGTCAGCTAATAGATATAAAAATAAAGTGTGTATCCATAGATAAATAATTAGTAAACTTGTCCAGATGGTGTTACGAGAAGTACCTAAGACATCCATTTGTGTAACTGTGTGGTGGACTTGATGAACTTGCCACAGAAAATTAGTATGTAATAAACGATGATTCCAGTAATATAAATAATCAACTAAAACGAAACTGATAAGAAAAGATAAGATTGGCGATACTTTTAAATATCCCTGTTGATTTGGTAATAAATAATGGTAAAATCCGTAAACTAAAGTTGCTTGTAAGAAGGGAATTAAAATACCTTGAATCGTTAATCCCAAAGTATCTATTAACCAATCTTCACGACTTTTAATTTGTAGTTGATTGCGACCAAATTGATTGCTAATTGTCCAACAAAACAAGCTAATAAATGCACCAAAAACTATCAGTTGTATCAAGTTTTGTATATCCACTTATATTAAACCCAAAATGTCACTCTTACAGATTGTTTTGGCAATAATCGTGGGTCTTCTCCACGAGCGATAGCTGCTCTAATGGACTCGACAAACACATGAATTGTGTCAGCAGGAGTATGAGCAAATTGTGTTCCGTATTTACCAATTACTTCACCCTGAATCGTCAAAATTTCTACATCTTGGCGGATAATATGTTGAGCAGTCCACCAAATAAACGGACGGGCTAATTTATTCCAGATACCGTAGTTATAAGTCACATCAGTGTAAACCAAAGTAGAATTTTCGGTTTCGGGAATGGATTGACTGGTAATAAATAAATGGCGCGTGCGCCCCATTTGATATTCCACCGAGGTAATATTGGGCATATAAAAGCGATCGCTATGTTTAATCTCCGCGCCTTCTGGATTTAAAAACCGCGTGTACCATCCCAAATTACTGTTTTCATTGCGATATTCCACCAACACCGCACCATTTTCACGTTCAACAGTCATCTCTAACTTTTGTTGGCGCGAAGTCCGAAACACCCCAGGATGCACAAAAGCTGTATGGGGAATATCAATAAAATTTTCTGCACAATTGGTTACGTTATTCGCAAACCGATTAATTACCCGCACCGTCTCCCAACCCGCTTCTCCATAGTGAGGCGTAGAAAAGGGTTCAAAGTCAACGCTTGGGTTTTCAGCTAACCGCACATATACATATCCGTCTTGTTCCTTAGTCGCGTAAGCTTTGGCTAGACGCTGCTGGGAAGGTTGGAAGTCAACTCCCTCAGCCGGAACAGCAATCACCTGACCATTGTGATCGTATACCCAACCATGATAGGGACATTGTAAAGCACCCTGACAGACCTTCCCTGCCGACAAACGACTACTGCGATGTAAACAGCGATCGCGCAACGCCACAGGTTGTCCATCTTCACCGCGAAATATTGCTAACCACTCGCCTAAAAGCGATCGCGCCAATACTGTGTGAGGTTTTAGCTGTTCGCTGAGTGCGACAATATACCAAAAGTCGGCAAATTGCATAGTTGATGATTTTCTTTAAAGCATTTTCTTAAATATGACTACATTACTGTATCTAGAGAATTCCAAAAGCAAGTATTACAGTTATAAATTAGATATCGCTGGCAATCAGTTCAGATTATTTTAGATTATTTACAGCGAGAAACATCTTCTGAATTGAAAAATTTCTTGATTTTTTACAAGAGCGAGAGCCTTTCATTTAACTAAAATTTATTCCTATCCAAATCTTATAAATAGAAATGCAAATGCCGCAAGGGATGAAATCAGAAAACCCCAGCCAAGTGCTGAGTAACGACGAATATAATTGGGTTTTAAGAAGGTAATTGCCGTAGTTACCAAACCACCCAAAAAACAAACTAAAAAAGTTCTAGACCATACGATAATTGCCATTAGCTGAATATCATAGGTTGGACTAGGATCAGGCTTATTATTTGAGATATCCAAGAAAGTTAAAAATAAAAGTATGGTTGGTATGATAACTGATCCTATAATTGCAATACTGCGGTATCCTGGTACAGTGCGGCAATAAATAAATGAGATTACAACCGAACATAAACCTACAAAATTTACGACTCCCCAAATACCTAAGATAAATAACAAAATTATGCCCATAAATAATAAAATCTTAAAATTTTACTTTTTTAATAACTTGATAACTAGATTTACCTTGAAATGTATTGTTTATTCATATTCTGTAGCAAATTCACAATTCATGTGTAATTAAATCAATAAATTGAGATATGTTTGCTATATTTTACTCACCATAATAATTGTTGTAATCAGGTAATTTTCCTGAAAATTTCATAAATTAAATATTTTAATCAGTGTTTTTATTGAAATATGTCGTATCTTTTTGCTAAAAGCCAGGCTTCCCCTTTTTCCTTTATTTTTTTATTGTACGAATTTCTATATTTTGCGTCAGGTGTAACTGACAAGCCAACCGTGCATTTGCAATGTTAGGTGCTAATGTATCTAAAATTTCCTGTTCATCAGGCTGAGGTGGAGGAATATCACCAATCACCTCAACCAAACAAGTTCCGCAAATACCAGTCCGACAACCAAACAACACAGGTGAATTTTGAATCGTCAAATGCTCAGATAAATTTTCATGACATTCCATAACCAAAGATTCATAATCACTTCCCGGAAAGGAAATAGTACAAAAACTAGACATAATAAATTAAACTAAACTCCTTCTTTCCTCTTTGCGTCTACCCTGCGGGAACGCCAAGGGCGAATGCGCCTTTGCGTGAGATAAAAAATCTTCTGAATCCTCACCAAAATAACCTTCAAACCTCCTCAAAGACCTCCTTTGCATCGCCAAACATCGAGAAATCGAATTACCCCCCATCAAAGACATTTCCCGATTACGCCGCCAAAGATAATCCAACTTTTCCACATAAACCTTATAAGATGACATCGCCTCCTGATGAGTTAAAAAACTCCGATTCAATCCTTCAGACTCCTCCGTAAAACAGCGACGCATCATTTCCTTAGCCTCAGCATCACCCATATTAAAAATAGGCGATCGCAGCACATAATAAATCTTGCTATACAACGCCGGATCATACCAAAAAATCCCGTTAATCGCTGCCGAAAAATGAAAGTGATCACGCTGACATCCCAGCAATCCCATATTAGCCACTAATCGCTCAAATGCAGTCGGCGCAGAAAGACAGTTAATCACATCATGAGATATAATCGTAGAACTATTGAAGTGAAAACTTTCATCTAAAAAGTGATAATAAGAGATTTTCGCCGGAATCGGTGCAACATCTGGATGAGGATGTTTCTGATAGTAATTGCTGAGTTTATGCTGTACTAATTTACCATTTAGCGTCCGCACTCCTCGGACTGTGAAATACTGACAAGCTAAAAAAGTATTATTCGCAGATATCAGCCCGAAGTATTGCAATTGAATTTTTTTCCACCAAGTTTTCAGAGCGTTAGTATCTGCGTAAACCATCGTTTCTGCAAAAGGGCCGCGCATGGGGTAGGTAAAGATGAGTTTACCAAATAAGGCTTGCTCAACTTGTTTGGCTATGGTGCGGAAAGCGTTGATATGCGCTCTTTCTTGGGAGGATTCTAAGTCTAAGGTATCGCAGATTAAGCGGAAGTCTTCTTGAGCATACAGTCCGGCTGCACTGGTTTGATTAAAGTAGATGGTTGCAATCTCGGCGGAGACTATTTGTGAGTAGTAGGCTACCCAGTAAAGATGGTTTAAAATTATCCTTTGCTGTGGGGTGGATTGTTCCCATAGGGGTGTACCGTAAAGTAGGGAAAATTCTTCTGGATTCCAATATTCGTTTTGACAATCTTCGTAGCGGAATTTGGCGGCTGTTTCGTCCATTACAGCCGTGTGATCCTGCTGTTTGTTACGGGTGTGGTTAATTTGGAGTTTGCGATGGGTGGTTTTTTCCATAGAAGTTTCACGCAGAGGCGCAGAGAGGGTTTAGACGCATTGGTTAGGGGGGAGGGGTGTGAATGATCCTTGTGTTTCTAATGTTTGAACTATGACATCTGCGGTGGTTTTTTGCATGAGCGATCGCAGTATTTGTAATCTTGTCCCACTGTGGGTTTCTGTATCTAGTTGTTCGAGGATTTGGATTTTTTGCGATCGCGTCAGATGTCCTTTTATTTGTTCGATGGCTGATAGGACGCTTTGTGGCCCTACTTGTATCATGAAGAGAAATTTTGTTAACACATCGAGGATGGTTGTTTTACTGTCGGCGGTGACAAGGGTTTGACTAAATAATGTTGTTCCTGTACCGTGATGGCGGGCTTCAGCGTCGAGAAAAGAGGAGAATAACTCTGCTAAGGCTGGATGATGACATGATTTAGCCAAGCGGCGATAATGACTCAAACCCCATCCTTCTAATACAACCTGAAGCACAAATAACAATACTGTTTTATCTGCACTTTCCACGACTTCTGCTAGTAACCGCAGAAATGGATCGTCACTTTGAGTTTGTGCTGATTCTGGTAAAAAATCGCTGATTTGGCTCAGGTGAGTGGCTTCATCGGCTGTAAACATAGCGTAGAGCATTCGCTCTTCAATGGTTTCTGCTAACATTACCATCTTGGCCATGTAGCCAACGCCTGCTTTCTCAATAAAATAGGATTCTGTCAACAATCCACGATTGAGAAGTCGAAGTATCGCTGACTGTTCGCTTTCACTGGCTTGTTGAAAAATTTCGACTTGATGTAGATTAAAAAATTCCCAATCCCAATAATCGTATTGAGGATGTACAGAATTTTCGCTTTGATTTGGTAATGTTGCGGTGAGTATGCGCCGCAAGCGGTTATCTGAGTCTATATGTGGTAGGTCAAGTCCGGCAACTTGATATTTTGAAGTTGTATTAATCATGCTAACTAGTGCATTGAAAATTTGAGTATTCCTAGAAGAACCCCTCCCCCATCCCCTCCCCTACAAGGAGAGGGGTGTTTTTGTTTTGCTCCCCATTCCCTTGTAGGGAAGGGGGTTGGGGGGTTAGGTTTTTATTACTGAATCGATGTTCTAGCATCTCTGTTGCAGCAACAGTTTCCCATGTTCCCCAAGTTAAAGCTTGCTGGTGATTAACATGCTGGATAAATTGCAAAATAGAATTATCAGCTTTGGTGGGAGTCTTCAAATCAAAATTAATCGTCTGAAATACCTGTGTATCGCCTTTAGCGAAGTAATTACCCACCTGCTGAGTTAACCACAGCAACCCGCGATTGACAACCCATCCTAAAAATCCCCGCCGTTTGGGAGTAACTAGGATTGTTTGCCCTTCGGTTTTGCCATCTTCCATCATTCGCAGCGCAAAAATAATATAGAAGTGGAGAAAATCTGGCCCTAGTGTGACAGTACCAGTGCTGCCATACCAGTAACACATACTATAAGTAACTTCATTGCGGTATAGGGGACGAATCAGGCGAATTAACCAGGAATCATCACCGCCTCGTGTAGTATTGCTGAAGGTAATAGCGTTGGTGTTAAGGTTTTGGCAATTAAATACAATCTCTAAGGGTAGATTGTGGACTGTATTAAAATGATGAGCATCGATCGCATTAATCAGTAACACGTTGGGATGGCAGTTTTTCACAAACCGAGTCCCCAACATATAATCACACTCTACCTGTTCCAGTTCTGGGACAAAGGGTAGCGCAGTAGGTTGTGCTTCTCCCACCCACACCCAAATCATGCCGTACTTCTCTGTTGTCTGCCAAGTTTTGATACAGACTGGCAATGGTTTTCCCTGAGAAGGAACGTCTACACAAATGCCGCGATCGCTATACTTCCAATTATGGAAGAAGCAGCGAATCCCATCACCTTCTACCTTACCCTCGGCTAAATGCGCCCCCATATGTGGGCAATAAGCATCTACCGCCACCACTTGACCACTGACTCCGCGATAAATTGCCAGGTTTCTCCCCAGTAGGGTGATAGCTTTTACCTTGCCAACTTTTAACTTTTGGGATGGTAATGTCCAATACCATCCAGCAATAAATTGTTTGGGATTGTTAAAGTTTGGATTTTGGTTGGTAGAAAGCATAAGTGTTTGGGATTGGGGACTGGAGATTGGGGATTGGGGGCTGGAGATTGGGGACTAGGAAAAGGAAAAAACGTGTGTAATTAATTGTGTCTAGTGACTTGAAAGTAGCGCGCCACCCGCCATAAATAAAAAATTCTTTCTTCCCCTACACCCCTACACCCCCATACCCTTACACCCCTATCTTGGACAAATTCTAACAACGATTCTGATTGCCACATCCGTTGTCCGGCGTTGGTCAGATTGTCATAGCAGATTTCAGTTAAACACACCAATTCATCCCCTAGACGATAGCCTGAGTTAATTTCTTCAAAAAATTTGATATGAGGGTTAGTCTGTCTTCCTGTGGGAATTTCAATTAAACCCTCACGCAAAATTTGAGGATTGGGGAAGCGGACGAGTCCGGTTGTTTCTTGATAAGAGTCACCGTAGTATTCCTGTGCCAGATTTGTTATTAGACTCGCAACATCTGCGGGTGTGGCTACATCATAGCGGGGATAGAACTCTTGCCAAAAGGTCGGGAGAAAGCGGTAGGTACGAAAACCAGAACAAATCAACAGCCAGTACAGTTTATTGTTCCCATAGTATTGGCGCAGAAAATTTACAGCTGCTATCCAAGTACGTGGTAGGGTGGTACTCGACCAAGCACTAGGATCAACAATCGTATCGCCGGAATAGACTACACTAATGCGTTCTCCTGCAAAATTTGTCTGACGCAACATTAGGGTAGAAAACCCTTTGAGAGTGTTTGTGATTTCTTCTCTCAAAAGCAACACCCAGTTTTTGCGTTCTAGATCAGCCTGGAATCCTTCCCAAGTAACGCCTTGAAAATGATTTGTCAGTAACGCATACATGGCGATGCGATCGCTTGGTTGCAACTTTTGAACAGGAATTAGCCAACTTTTCATTATTCGGCAATTACCTAAACTTTTTTAATGGGATGTTTATAATTAACACTTTATAAAGCCAAATGGTGAAATTACGGTGTAATGTGACAGATGCGAGAATGGATACATCAAAGACTTCCAGCATTCCCACAAATTGCATACAAATAATTAACTTTTATTAACTTAAATTTGAATTCTCCAAAGGAGTTGACCATCGAGACCTTTCTAGTTGATTCACATACTCCATATACTTTGCTAAAGGCTGATCAATACTCAGCAGTAACTTAGGATGAAATTGAATATTGTCGTAAATTTTACCATCTTCATCTCTGAGCATATAGTAAGCCAAGCGAGTACAAAATAGCAAAAACTGACTGATAAGATATCCCACAATCCCTTGGCGTTTTTCTGTCACATAAATCGGTTGAATACGCGTTCTTCCAGGGGCTATAGGAGTGTAAGCATATATCATGTGCAATGGCGGAAAAAGTTTGACATTTTTCATCATTGTTAACAAGCCGATACAACCATGAGCGTAACGCATAGAATACTCATAAGTAGTACCCAAAAATATTTGACCTAAGCGTTCTCTCCATGTTGATTTAGGGAAATTTCCCCTCATTGTAAAGTCAATTTGTGTCCCTAATTGATTGCGGTGTAGGGACAAATCCATTTTGATATCTAAATGATGAATTGTTCTTAAATGCTGCGCGTCAATCCCATTCATCATACAAATATGGTGATGGCAACTTCTTTCAAATGGGGCATCAGCTTGGGTGACAATTTCTTTACCCAGCAATTCATCAAAATCAGCTACACCTTCCGGTGCTTCAGCATCAGGATAAATCCAGATAAAGCCATACTTTTCAGTCGTTGCATAAGCTTGGACTTTAGCTTTAGCTGGAATCTCTGTTTGACAGGGAATATTTTGGCATATCCCTGTAGCGTCAAATGCCCAATGATGAAAAGCACAGCGAATCCAATTCCCATCAACATGACCAATACCTAAATCTGTTCCCAGATGTGGACAGTAAGCATCTAAAGCACGCACTTGCCCATCTTCACCGCGAAAAATGACTATTTTCTGTCCGCAAATTTCTATAGATTTTGCTGTGGTTTGAGGTAATTCACGACTAGAAGCGGCAATGTACCAACCCTTAGCAACAATATTCCAGTTATTAAATATTTGCATAATCAGTAGACTGATAATTTTTTAATATTTCTTGTTTTTGATGAATATCATCTTGATATTTCCCCATCAAAACCCTGATTAACATTCTACCTAAACAGTAAGAAGCTCGCCAAGAAAATACAGCATCTTGCAAATCAATATGGCTACGCTCAAATAAAAAATGTCCAATTAATCCAATTAACTGCGTTAACGGTAGACCCAAGAGTAACCAAAAATTTTGCAACTGCCACACAGAAAATAGTAAGCCGTAAAAAAAGCATATTCCGACGATATGTAGAAAAATATTCACGGGATGCTGATGTTTAAGAACAAAAATATCCCAATAATCTGTAAAAGGATGATCCAGAATTTGATGGTTAATGCGATTTCTAAATTTTTGTTGAGGATTAGAATTGATGTCAATCATAAAAAAGATATTTGAAAATTTTATGTTTAGATGCGTCGCAGCTTGTCGGAGAAATCACGCTATAGATAACAGCTAGGTTTAATCACAGCAAGAATTGCTTGTGGTTAACTAATAACCTTTGGATGTCGTTTTCCCCCTACCTCTAATGTCAACTCATTCAGTTTATCCATTCCTACAAAATCCCAGAACAATTTTCTTCATTTCCCGAACCGTTGCCGTACTCAATCGCTTTTAATCCATATCATTTGTAGAAACTACCTCCTTATTAATGGTACATTTAGTACAAAGAGCTAACAAAAAATATAAGTAGAAGGACTTGAAAAACCCAAACCATGTTAAGTTATATAAAAATACTAGGATTCAATTCGTAGTAAGGACTTTAGTCCTTTTTTGAGAACTTTAGTTCTCACTACAAACCTTTAATTATTTACCCTGTTCTACTTAAATGGCTACTTTACAATCCCCAATTATAAAATATTTATGTTATCTCATTTCCTGTACATCTAATTGTTCAATTTTTTTAGCTTTTATTAGTATTTTTCATTCATCTTGTAGTCTAGCAGCAGAGAAAATTGTTTTTAGATATGGATTATTTGAGCAATCAGTTACGGTAAGAGATATACGTCAATATGCAGAAACACAGCAGGTTTCTTCTGATTTAGCCTCTTTTTTACGTTACTTAAGTCAAAAACAACAACAGAGATTACTAAAGGCACTTCAGACCAAAATACCTTTAAGTATTGTAGCTATGGATAAGCTAGTAAACTCAGAAACTGGGGAAAGAGTACTAAGTTTTCTAGCTCCAGCGATCGCCCGTCCTGATGATTCCGGTATTCAAGCACTACGTTCTGCGATGATTCTAGGAACAAAAGCGCCACAAGGGTTAGGAATTATCTCTTTTTTAGAAGCTTATCCCAGCGATCGCATAGTTGTAAATTTACCAATAGCTTTAGAAATGTTAAACAAAGCAGGTTTGTTGAACGAAGATACCAACATTAATGAAACTTGTAAATATATAATTCCCCAATAGTGATTGAGCCAAAGTTATTAACCAAGTGTTATATCTTCAATTAGTACTTGATCACGGGGAACACGAAAAACTTTGAGAGTAGAAACTCTACCCCCTATTTTTGTAATATCATTGACCACCTTGAAAGTACAAATTAAAGCTTCTGGCGTTAATTCTACTATATTGTAGCCGTGGGTATTGGAGTTAAAATAGTAAATGTGTGGATTACTAGCTTGAATTAATGTCGTAACTGTTTCAATGGGAGGTAAGGGGATATTAAATGAGTTCAAAGCAATTCTTTCTGCCAGATTAGAAGCTGTAATTGAACCAACTACAAACTCTACACCCATAGGTTGATCACTTTGATCATCAAAGTCTAATTTTTGATATCCGGCAACAAATGTATGCAGATCACCAGTAATAGTTACGAAATTTTTGACTTGAGCTTCTTTTATGGTTTTAAATAGTAAAGCACGCTCTGCAGGATAACCATCCCATTGGTCAAGGTTAACAAACAAATCTGGAGTTCTCTCCCCTAAAAATAGGGTTGCAAAAACTGACATAATTTTTAATTGCATTGTCATCACTGCATTACCCCATATCTTCCAAACACAGGAAGAATTGCAAATTTTTTGGATGAACCAGTCACGCTGTTGTTGTCCTAGCATGGTTCGTTGAGTTTCGTTCTTTTGGGGATTATCGGATACAAGGTAACGTTGACTAGTTTCATAACGTTGCTGTTGTGTAACACTTTGATCACAAGCTGGAGGTTCATCACGATATAAACGCTCATCTGTCAACACCAGCTCAAGCAAATTTCCAAACTTAAATGTGCGGTAAATTTGTAATGAGTCAAAGTTTTTGTTGTTAATATCAATGGGTATGCTGGTAGGTGTATACTCAGCCCAAGCTTGGGTGGCTGCTTGCCTTAATTCGGGTTTATAGAAAGGGAATTGATCAGGAGCATTTGCTTGAAAGCAGTCGTTTGCAAATTCATGATCGTCCCAAATAGTAATGAAGGCAAATTTTTCTCGCAATTTTTGTAGCTTTGGCTCAGAATTATAAGTTTGATAAAGGAAGCGATAGTCTTCTAATGTTGATGCGACTAACTCACCACTAGGAAGAGTCAGAGAGCGGATTATTCTTTGGGAAGTAGTATCATTTACTGTCTCATAAATATAGTCACCTAAAAATACAACAAAATCTATATTCTCTTTGGCTAAAACATCATAGGCATTGTAATAGCCATTAATATAGTCATGGCAGTTAATGTAAGCAAATCTTATTTTATCTAATGTCTGATCTTCATTAGTAGGTAAGGTTTTGAAACGACCAATAGGACTAACAGATTTATTAAATATAAAACGATAGTAATAATTTGTATAAGGTTGTAAAACAGTTGATTCTAATATAATCTTAACGGTGTAATCACAATTACTATTAGTATTTGCCAACCCTTGTAAAACTACTTGCCTAAAAGCTGCATCAGAAGCAACTTCAAAGGCGACCTGAGCAACTTCTGATTGAGATATGATACGAGTCCATAAAGTAATACCATGAGGTTGAGGATCTCCAGCACTTACACTTTGTGGAAATATAGTTATTGAACTTGCAGAAGCAGCGGCAATCTCAAATATTTGCATTTCCTGAGAACTGATATTCAGATTGCTAGCAATGGCTTCACTTGTCCATATAACAACATTAGTAGCTAGCGAATACTTTAAAAAATCTCGTCTACTAAATCGGTTTCCCATAAATTTCTATCAAAATATGATCATGCTTTTCTGGTGTAAACTAGCTCTTGAATGCGAACCAGAAGATGAGACATTATTCTTGATGATAAAACAACAAGGTTGAATAATGTGCTATCAAAGTTAATTGAAGATTAAGTCTGGGTTAAGGAAGATATGGGTAATCGATAACTATTAAGATGGGGACAAAACGCTTCCCAATTTTTCACGTCCTAAGCGATCGCCCACTTTACCTTGACTAACCACCCGCACCCCATTAATATACACCGCTGCCACAATCCCCTCAGAATCACGCTTCACCATTCGGGGTTCACCATCCAAAACGGGATCTAAAATTTCCACTTGGGGGCTGATGGGCTGATTTAAAGCATGAGGATCAAGTAAAACTATATCGGCTTTTGCACCAACTTTGAGGACTCCTGTATCCAGGCGGAACCATTGGGCGGGTTCTCCCGTGACGCGACAAATCGCCGCCTCTGGTGACATAAACTTGCTGGTAACTGCTTGTTTGAGTAAAGACAAAGCCCCATCATAGTAGCCAAGATTACGAACGTGCGCACCAGCATCCGTAAATCCTGGGAGAATGTAAGGGTGCTGCATTAACGCTAAACGGGGTTTTAGGCGATCGTTTGCCCCTGTCGCTACCCAACGTAAATCTGTGTCGTATTCCTGTAACGCTTGGATAAAAAAATCTATCGGTTCTTGTTGCTGTTGACGGGCAATTTCAGCGAAACTCAAGCCTTCCCAACTGCTTTGGGGACACTGCACAACGGTAATCAAATTTAAGTCACGATGAAATGATTTATGTTTTCCCTTCAGCCATTCTTGGCGGAACTGGCAGCGAAAAGCAAGAGATTGCCAAAGTTTTTGTCTTTCTTGTCGGGAATCACAGCCATTGAGTTGCGCGCCTGTGGAAAAGTCTTCAAATAAGGGTGTGACAGGGCCATCTGAGTAAATTGTGAAGGGTTCAGTTAGGGTTTGAAAGCGGACATTACCCCCCAACAAATGATTCCAGATGTACAGAATCGGAGAAAATATTTTCCAGAGGTGGCGATTATGGACAGCATCTAAAGCCGAGAGTACAGTTAGTCTGAGTGGACGTTTACCTATACCTACACCCATACGGAGAATATCAACAAAGGAAGCCAACCGTTGTAAATTGGGGGTGACTTGAAAAACGCGATCGCGCCTTCTACACAAATCCGCCAACATCGCATATTCTTTTAACTTGGCGTGTTGTGAAGGAATGGTCACACCCCGCCATTCTCCACTCATCCGATGCCAAGGAAACATATCGATAGAAACACCCACAAATCCTGCATCTAAAGCATCTGCTGCAATGCGCTGCATAATCTTTAACTCAAATTTGCTAGGTTGAACCTTTAAACTGCGTTCTAATCCCATCACTTCCGCACGTAAAGCACTATGTCCCAGCAAAGGCGCAATATTCGGGCCAAGGGGTAGCTGTTGCAAATGCTGTAAATATTCGGCTGGAGTCTGCCAAGAAACCGATGTTTGCAGCCATTTGGCAATTAAACGATGGGAAAGCGTCTCCACCCTTTGAAAAATATCTGCCAACATTTGCGGTTCACCGATCGCGATCGACAAACTACAATTACCAATGACCACGCTAGTCACACCATGACGCACTGATTCACTCAGCCCTGGTGCAATTTCTAACTCTAAATCATAGTGAGTATGAATATCAATAAATCCTGGTGTCATCCACAGCCCAGCAGCGTCAACCACTTCCCGTGCTGGGATATTTAACGAAGGTGCAATTGAGACAATCTGTCCATTTTGAATCCCGACATCTCCCCGCACAGGTGCAGATCCTAAACCATCAAAAATTAACCCATTTTGAATCAATAAATCTAACATGATTTTTTGTTCTTACCTGGTTGTTATTGGTTCTGAATCATGTCCATAAAAGTGTTGATAGAAACTAATAGGATCGTTCTGCAAACTCAGAACTTGATGTGAACCAGATCGATAATCTATAAGAGCAGCATAAAGTTCTTTCTCACCTATGAAATTTATGTCGTCAGTTAGCCTAATTAGTGCAAATAGTTGTTCATATAAGAATATCAAAACTGTTGGTATTCTCTCCATATTACCCAGTATCACAGTGTGATATCCAGGTAATGAAAATTTATGTTTCTGTAAGATATGTTTATCATTGGCATACGAACAAAATCTATCAGTTTTGTATCAAGTGAACAGAAAATATACTATTACAATGACAACAAACATCTGTATCTAAAGTCCACCGGGAATTTTTTAAGCCGTGTTGAATAATATGTTCTTCCGTGCGGACTCTAGTGTTGTCACTGCAAAATAAGCATGGATAGGTGTGTTTAGTACTGGCAGCCATATCTAATTTATTACTTATTGTTGCAATTTCATTTATTCAACTTATGTAACAGCATAGCCCGTGTGTGGTCTAACATTTTGTGGGTGAAATCCTAAAACAATTTTATTTTTAGGAATTCCAGCAGCTTCTAATTCGTAGGTAACACCATCTTCTGTATCATCCCGTTGTACCCAAATTTTGCCATCAATAATGTCAATATGAACTAAGCAACCATGAATTCTTTTAGCACCATCCCAACCAAGAGTGATCAGTAAATATCTGTCATTTTCTCTATCAAATACTGTTTTACATTCAATATTCGCATAGGAATAAGGAATTTGTGTATATGCTACTAAAACATCTTTAACTATGCGACGATAATTATCTCCGGTATCCATTGAGTTATCCTCTCAGTTTCAGGATTGAATACAAGTAAATTTAAATTTTCTGTTTCTATTAAAAGTGTACCAATTGGTTCTTCAAATAAAGCGGTGAATACACTATCACGCACTCCCAGATATAATACTCTATCAGGTTCTAGGCGGCTGATAACAGCACGATACATAATAAATCCACCGAGTGCATCTTTGAGGTCTGCCATTTCTGAAGGGCTGACAAAACTTTTGATTTCTACGGCTATTTTTCTAGTTCCTTGTTCGGCAGCTAAAAGTTGTTTTGCTCCTAAATCTACATACATATCTTTTTGACCCCATTTTAAATGTAGGGGGTCATCAGTAATTATCCAACCTTCTTTAATTAAGGCATTCTTAACAGCATCATGATAAATATCTTTTGCAGGCATATTCAGATTTTAACCTTATTTTTTGTCATAATTTACACCTTGATGTTCAGTTTTTACCCAAGGTGATCGCCTACTCTGCACACACATCTGAAAAGTTGTCACAATCATTACCGGAATCCAATGCACCATATAAATAGAACCTTGAATTGTTGCCCACAGTAAGGACAAACCACGTAAATTTTGATGTTGATAAAGTCCAGCCATGAAAGCTACTGTTAAAATAATACTGAGTAGGGTTTGCAGTGGTAATAAAACTGGGGTATCTCTGTAGAATATTGTCCAAACTAAATCAGGAATTAGTCCTATGGGTAGGATAAACTGCAAGAGAAAAAATAATATTAAATCTATTTCTTTTACCAAACCCAAAGTGAAAATTTGCGGAAAATAATCCAGGTAACGCTGATAGCCACCTTCAGCCCAGCGGCGGCGTTGCTGCCAAAGATTTCTCCAATTAGTTACACCTTCTTCTTGGATAGCTGGATTGGGTAAAAATTCAATTTCAAATCCGGCTAAATAAATCCTAAAGCACAAGTCTAAATCATCAGTAATAGTATTCTCGTTCCACCCCTGACATTTATCTAATATATCTCGCCTTACTAACATCCCATTCCCCCGTAACTCAGACATCCCCCCGACAGCAAGGCGATGGGTTTGCAAAAAGCTATCACAACACATTTCCATTTGTTGGCAACGAGTCAAAAAGTTTATATCTGCATTCGTAATTGCTTTTCGCGTTTGCACTGCACCAAGACTTGATTTTTGGAATAATGGGACTGTTTGTTGTAGAAAATTCACAGGTAGCAAAGCATCAGCATCACAAATTAAGATGATTTCTCCTTGGGTGTAAGGGAAAACTGCATTTAACGCGCCTGATTTCGCACCCTGTGATTCTCGACTATAAACTTGGAGTGCTGGAAATTGGGTTTGTAATTCCCTTAATATTTCAGGGGTAGCATCGGTACTGCCATCATCAACTATCCAAATATCTAGGCGATCGCTAGGATAATCCAATTGGCGTAAGCTATGAACTAAATCACTCAAGACGGAACTTTCATTTTTAGCTGGGACTAAAATTGAGATTTTTGGCGGTTCAGAGGGACTGGTAATAACTGATGTGGCTGGTTTAGCTATCAGCATTCGGATGGTTTGGATACTAAAAACCGCCGTTAACCCCACCATGAACCACCGTGTTTCCGGTTGCCAGTGTAGCAAACTGACAGTACCCCAAACCAGCATTACTACTAGGGTTGCCTGAAAACGGCGAGTAGAAATTGGCTGATTGGTGTTTCCCATGTTAGTTTTTCTGTGCTTGTGGTTCTTGACTAGGCTGTTCTGGTTCTTTGTTTGGCTGACGACGTAATACGAACGTTGTGATCAGAAAACCACCTACTGCTGAGGCAATAGCTATAGTCCATACTAGTCTTTTAGTTGCATTCAAGACGGGATTATCTAAGAGGTTAGAGGAGAAATGCAGCGATTGAATTGTCCATTGATCTTGGAGTTTCTGCAACACTGCTGTCCAACGCATCCCCATATCGGCGGCTTTGCCATCTTTAAAAGAGAAAGTAGCGATCGCCTCTCCTGAAGAAACAACTATCTCTGGAGATAAAAACGTTCTCACAGTTTCACCTGGGAGATTCATTTTGATACTTTGAATCGAACTAGAAAACTGCTGATTCCAATACTCTTCAAATTCAGGTACTTGGTGAAAAACTTGGTTGTCAACTGTGGTAATCGTAAAACTCGGGTGTAAGTACGGTTGAATTTTGGAAAAATCACGGTTGTTAATGGCTTCTAGGGCTACTTCTCGTGTCTTCAGAATTGAGTTGATCTCCTGTTGATTATCTGCCAAAGCAACTTGGGGAAAACACCAAATTGCCAGCACTAGCAGGAAACTCCAAAGTAGCTGAGTGCATCTGTATCTAGTTGTCCATCTCTGTTGCATCATGTAAAAACCTCCACTTTGAGTTACACTTATGGTGATTTTTTTTACGCTCGTCAACATGATGGATTTTAAACTGTGATCTCGTCAACCAAGTATTAAGTTCTGTCAAATCACACAGAAAACTTGATTATTTAATTTCTACTTAAGGTAAAACTACGAAAAAATCTTGTGATTTGTTACGCAAGAAACCCAAAATTGTTTGGCTATAACCTGTAAGCTATCACCTATATTTCTAAGTCTATTTTTTATGTCTACAGAAACTTTTGCAAAAACTAGCTGGGATTGGCAACTTTCCCAGTTTCAACAAAGAATCGGAGAATGGTTAGAATACGAGTTTTACCGCTTCGACAACGTTCTGCCAGAAATATCTCCTGACTGGAAACTCAGTCCTTGGTTGGCTAATTTGTTAAATTTTTTGTTTTGGTTAGTCGTCGTTTTATTTGTAGCTGTAGTGATTTGGCGTTTATGGCGAGAATTTAATCCTTATATATATGCGTGGTTGGCGAATAATAGCGATGCTGGGAATGCTAGGTCAAAAATGTCTAGCGAAAACCTATCTGTGACAACTTTGTTAGAGCGATCGCAACAATTGTATCGTCAGGGTAACTACCGTGAAGCTTGTCGTTGTGTTTATTTAGCGATTTTGCAACACTTGCACGATACCAAAACTCTCCTGCATCAACCCAGTCGTACCGACGCAGAATATCTGCAATTGCTCAAACTAGGTAATCAAACACCCCTGCAACCCTACGAAACTTTAATCACAACTCACGAACAATTGTGTTTTGGTAATGCCCAGATGTTACCAGAAAATTATCAACAGTGTCGCCAAGCTTATCAGGAGATTACAGAAAAATGAACCGCTCAAAACGTAATACTTGGCTGGCTGCGATCGTCATTATAGTTATAGTGATCTTCAGTTTTCTGGCTGCTCCCACTACCAAACTTTACATTGGTTCGACCTATAACCGCGCGCCCAATGGCTACGGTGCTTGGTACACTTATATGCAGGATCGGGGAATTCCCATTGAACGCTGGCAAAAACCTCTAGAGGATCTCAAACCCAAAAAACCAGCTACCCTGCTGAGGATCAACAGCTATCTCAGACCACTAGATATTTTACCTGATGAGCAAGAGTGGTTAGAGAAAGGGAATAACTTGGTAATTTTAGGTGTGCGATCGCGAGTTAGTCCATCAGCTTTTAATACCTTGCAACTATCATCAGTCGGGGAAGTTAAAATTGCCACCCGTAGACGTAATCAAAAAGCGAAACAAGAACAAATTTCTCTAGGCGATCAGTTTGGGGCAATAGTTTGGCAAGAAACTCACAAACAAGGTAAAGTATTTTTTTCTACAACTCCCTACATAGCCGCCAATGCTTACCAAGACGACATAGATAATTTTAAATATCTAGCCAGTTTAGTAGAGCAGAAAGGCAACCAAATATTCGTAGACGAATACATTCACGGCTATAAAGATACCGATGTCAAAGAAACAGAAGGAGAAGGAAACTTAATTGATTATTTGGCGCAAACTCCACTATTAGCCGTACTAGTACAGGTGGGGATTTTACTGTTAGTCCTGATTTGGTCGCAAAATCGCCGTTTTGGTCAACCACTAGCTTTAGAGACACGAGTCATAGACAACAGTGAAGCATACATCCAAGCTTTAGCCGGGGTATTACAAAAAGCCGAATCTAGCGACTTTGTAGTTGAAATGGTTGGGAAAGAGGAACAATTACAACTTCAAAAAGCTTTAGGTTTAGGTTCAGTACCTCTAGAACATCAAACGTTGCTAGACCTTTGGGTCGAAAAAACTGGTAAAAACCCAGTAGAGTTAGACACAGCGTTAAAGTTACAAGCACGCAAACGTCGTGTCAGTCAGCGAGACTTAGTTAACTGGCTAGCAAAATGGCGAACATTGAGGTAAAAGATTCTATTCCCTAATACCTGTTCTCTTTTCAATGATTGTATTCTGTATTTTGTTAGCGACCGCCAGATTTGGTTAATCGTAGTTACCCATGTTATTACTACTTTTCCTCAGCGACTTAATTAGCTAGATGTATGCGGCTTCCCAAAATATTAGAGTTTATGCTGCTACCAGACACTGACAGTATATGTAGATTCCCCATCTGTTTGCCAGATGTTGGCAGTATAATATCCATCTTGTCCAGAAGTATATGTGGCTTCCTTCGGTGTGGAAGTGTATGCTAATTCACCAGGTGCTGGAATGTAAGCAATTTCTTCAGGTGTACGAGTATATGTTAATTCCCCATCCCCAAATGCAGGAGTGTATGTTGCTTCTTGTACGGGAGTGGCTGTTGCTTCCCCTGACATTGAATTATTGTACGTAGCTTCCCCAGATGCAGAAGTATATGATGCTTCTTGTGCCGGAGTGTACACATCTCCCTGTGTTGCTGGTTCTACTGATGCCGGAGTGTATGATGCTTCTTGTGTTGCTGGTTCTACGGTGGCGGGAGCGTATATAGCTTCTTGCCTTGCCGGCTCTACTGATGCCGGAGTGTATGATGCTTCTTGTGTTGCTGGTTCTACGGTGGCGGGAGTGTATGATGCTTCTTGTGTTGCTGGCTCTACTGATGCGGGAGTGTATGATGCTTCTTGTGTTGCTGGCTCTACGGTGGCGGGAGTGTATGATGCTTCTTGTGCGCGAGTGTATGTCGCTTCTGCTAATTTTGGTTGATAATCTAGTTGTGGTAATTGATCTGCTGTTACGGGAACAAATCCATAGGCAATCCAGCCGACAACTTCAGGTACATGATATCCATCAGATAGATTATTGTTAGTACCGATGACTTCATCTATGCGGATGTCAAAACCCAAACGGCTCACGTTTTGAATTCTCAAGCCCGGTGTCTCAAAGCCGTTGTAGGTTTGAACCATAGGCACAATCACCACTTTCTTGTCTTCAGCAAAAGGCACATCGAATGTTATGTTATGCCAAGTGTTGCTTTGACGATCTGCGTCTAAAACATCAATAATCCCAACACGTTGTTCTAAGTTTTGATGACTCTGTAAATCCATAGCTTCCTTTGTTGTGTGTAAAATATTTGTAATTTTAGAAATGAGTAAATTGGCTTTCGTAAGCCTACATAGGCTTTGCCTACGTAGCCGAGAATTATATTTGCTAAGTGCTAACCTTCTCCAAACCTCGTTTCCCAATCATAGAGGAAATCCCAAGTCTCCCAAGCTCACATACAGACAGACAAACTGTGATTCTTGCTGCTAAATTTGCAGGATGATGTTGCCTGTCGCTAATGTCTAGACTTAACAAACGCGGAAGACTAAACATTTAGCGAACATGGCATTTCATCATCCCTCTGTTAACACCTTGTTGAGAAGTTAACTACACTGGAACAAATTTCCATTTTTGGTTATCCTTTCCGTTTTTAGTCCATTGGAGGACATTGCCTGCATCAGCAGTAGAAAGATTATAGACATCTAAAGCTTTGCCACTATGTTTGGCGATGAGGTAGAAATAGCCATCACCAGCATCTTGTAATTGCCATTTGAAGTAATCGCGATCTTGCTTTGACCATTGTGTGGCATTGGCTCCATCATCCTGACTACCACCTACTACATTTAAAGCTTTGCCGCTATGTTTGGCGACGAGGTAGTAATAGCCACCACCAGCATCTTGTAATTGCCAGTGTTGCTGAGGTACTGAATTTTTGGTGTATTGTTGGACATTACCTCCATCAGCAGTACTAGCAGCTTGGACATCTAAAGCTTTATTGCTGTGTTTAGCAATTAGATAGTAGTATTTTCCAACAGATGGAACTGTAGATGCTGGGGTTGTTGTAGTAGCAGTAGAAGATGTTTGAGTGCTAGATAATTGTCCTTCTTCCAACCAAGGCTCAATAGCAATCCAATTGACATGCCATTTATACTCATTAGCTTTTTCTGGTGTAAGAGCTGCGCCCGAAGAGAAGTCTCCTTCAAACCTGATCTCTATACGAAAGCCTTTTTCTGTGGCGTTGTAAACAGAACTACCTCCAGTGGTTCCCCAATGCCAGGCATCGCCACCAATTGAGGTAACGTAGATTGGTGTTCTGCTAAATCCAGCAGTACTAGTGTCAACATCTACCAAAATCCCACTACCACCATTTACTTGCCAATTGGTTGCACCTGGCTTAGTTTTACCTGACGCAATTTTAGCAACTGTGGTGACGGTAGTTACTTGTGTACTGCTGGTTCCATTGGTAGTTGATGTTGTTGGTAAAGGTGTAGTTACCATGTTTTAAATCCTGAACTTACTTAATTTTGAACATGAATAAAGCTTGCTCACTCTTTGCCACTGCAAAACTAAATCAGCACAATAATTCGCCACAAAATGTTAGTTTGAGGCAAACAATATTGCAGGGTTTCAATGATATCTGTTGGATATGATTGGTCGAGAAATAGATAAATATGTGAGCGGAAATTGCTTTAAATCTTGTAGATATATTCCAGGTTTATTATTAAAAATGCAAGGACAGTTAAGAGAATTAAAGAATTACTTGAAAAATAACAAGAGATAGTTAAGACATTTAAGACATTTAAAACATAAAAAGGGAGAATATCATTTTTGAGCGTAGAGGGAGTATTGCGGTAGATATAACTAGCTATATAGTTTATATGTACTATTTAGAAGACACCTCTACTTACCACTTGGTCAAAATTTAGATGCGTTTCCCCTGTCTGCTTACCAACACAAAAATGCTTCAGGTTACTCCTTTGCACAGAACAGCTACATCTAATTGATCGTGTTTCTACTGTTTGTATTTAATTGATTCATAATTTATGCAAAGTTACACAATATACTGACCTAACAGCAGCCATAATTGTAACTGCAATTTTTACATTCGGTTTGGTAAGTATAACTTCCCTTTCCCCTTTTCCCCTTTCTTCACTAAAACTTATGAGCGAAACCCGTCCAGTCTTAATTCACCTTGGCGAAAAACTTAACCAAATCATCGTCGGACAAGCCAGCCTAGTACAGCAACTACTCGTTGCACTATTATCTGGTGGACACATCATTTTAGAAGGTGTACCAGGAACTGGTAAGACTCTCCTCGTCAAAGTATTAGCGCAGCTTATTCAAGCAGAGTTTCGCCGTGTGCAGTTAACACCAGATGTTTTACCTTCAGATATTACTGGGACAAATATTTTTGACTTAAATAGTCGCAGTTTCACTTTGAAAAAGGGGCCAGTTTTTACCGAAGTTCTACTAGCTGACGAAATTAACCGTACTCCCCCCAAGACTCAAGCCGCTTTGTTAGAAGCAATGGAAGAAATGCAAGTGACTTTAGACGGTGAAAGCTTACCATTGCCGGATTTATTTTGGGTGATTGCCACACAAAACCCTCTAGAATTTGAGGGGACTTATCCTTTACCAGAAGCACAACTAGACCGATTTTTATTCAAACTAGTGGTAGATTATCCAGACCAAGCCGCCGAAAAGCAAATGTTATTAAATCGTCAGGCTGGTTTTGCTGGGAAACGCTTAGATATTAACCGTTTGCAAGCAATCACAACAGTAGAAGAAATCTTACAAGCTCGACAAGCAGTAAAAGGTGTGAAGGTATCAGAGGTGATTATTGACTACTTGTTAGCGTTAGTGAGAGCATCGCGTCAGTCTGTTGATTTAGCCTTGGGTGCGTCTCCCCGTGCTGCTGGTGCTTGGTTACAGACTGCTCAAGCGGCGGCGTGGTTAGCTGGACGAGATTTTGTGACTCCAGATGATATCAAAGCAGTTGCATCACCTCTATTGCGCCATCGTTTGATTCTCAAACCTGAAGCTATGCTGGATGGTTTACAAATCGATTCCGTAATTGCATCTGTGATGAATCAAGTCCCAGTCCCAAGGTAATATCAATTTTGTATTTGGGCTTGAAAGAAAAATCTTTGAGTTTAGCTGACATTGCTGAACTAAATTATGGCTGTAGATTTAACAATTTTCTTTCTCCTCACTGCCTAGCTTACAAATAATTAGCTATATCTAAACATCAAATCTAAGTTATTGACATTTGTTTTGAAGCCCCAACGCTCATAAAACGGTATCATCTCTGGTAAACAATAAAGAGCTATATTTTCAACTGTGCTGAGTTGAGGATGAGATAGCACTGCATCCATCAATTTAGCACCTAAGCCCTTCTTTCTATGGGCATCTTTGATAATTACATCATAGATAGTTGCTCTGTAAACAAAATCAGTCAGGACACGAGTAAAACCAATCAATTGCTGATTTTCATCTATTAGACCAATATTGATATCTGACGCAGCTAGCATTCTAATTACGTCTGGGTATTTGCGGTTTTTACTCCAAAATTCCTTTTGATATAAATCGACTAATTCAGCAGTTTGTTTTTCTGTTAATTGATAAACAACTTGATAGCTCATGAGTAAGAATAGATAAGTCAATAGTTGAATTTTCAATTTGACATCATATTACAACCTAACACATCATTAATCTTCTCATGCTTTAGGAACAAGCTATGAAACACCCTAATCTAAATTTACTCGATGCCGAATTCAGCTAGGTAGATTTAGCCAAAGTGTAAAAATCGAATTCTTTGAGCATCTCTAGAAATTTAAACACTGCTGGAATATGTAAAGAATGAGATAAGACAGCCACTCCCATCACCCTTTCTAATGGCTGAGGTAAGCTATAGACTTGCACTTCTGAAGGAATTGGTACTGCTGCTAGACGAGGTAGAATGGCTGCGCTTAATCCTTGATTTACTAAGCTAACAATAGTTGAATCTTCTTGAATATTGCTGGTAGTGTTGATGAAGGGTGCTTCTTGCTTTAAGTGATGATGTAAAGATCGTCCACAAGGTAAGCAAGCAAGCATGACTGGTGAATATGCGTTTATATCTTCCCAAGTAATTTTTAACCCGCTAATATGTGCCTTTGGTGGGAGTAATGCTACATACTCATCGCGAACCATTTCCCAGGCTTCAAATTCATCGCTGGTGGGTAGATAGGTAATGCCTAAATCAGCTCGTCCTTCCCGCAAACATTGTTCTACTTCTAAATAAGAAAGACCTTCGATAATAGTAACAGCAATGTCTGGGAATTGGTCATGAAACTGCGCGATCGCTTTTGGTAATAAATGAGTTGCTACACTCCGAAAGGAAGCTATGCGCACATGACCACCATGTAACCCCCGGTGTAGGTTAGCTTCCTGTTGCATCATCTCTAGATGCTGTATGGCCTGACGCGCATGATGTAAAATTCGCTCCCCCGCAGGTGTCAAAACTGCACCATAACGACCTCTAGCAAATAATGGTACACCTAATTCTTCTTCTAAAGTAGCGATCGCATGACTAATCGCCGGTTGGGTAAGCTGTAATTCTAACGCTGCTTCACTAAAATTGCCGCGCTCCGCTACTGCAACTACGGCGCGAAGTTGGGAAATTTTCATGGACAATTGGTAAGTTTAATTTATACAGTAATTGACTTAATGCTTGTTTCAGAATAATTTAAGAAAATTTTACGCTCTTCTATATTCTTGATTCTGATACCTTTTTACTTCTATAAATATCATTTATGGAAGCTATACAAGTCATGATTTGATTACCAATAGAGACGTTGTTAAAGTGATATCTACTGAATGAGAATCAGGAATAATCTTATGCAAGATGATATCAGGTGTCTACAATCTAAAGGCATAGAAACACCCACTAAGATAATATTTAGACACAAATTTGTTCAGGAATTTATACAAAGAATTTGGCAAAAAATAGCAAAAATCGTGCTGCCAGATCCCAACGAAATTCAGGTTAATCAAAAGGTTGACCGTCATGGGAATAAATACTGGCAAGCCTATGACCGTGCAACAGGTCAGTCTTTTGCTTCGGGTTCAGAAGTGGATATTCGGATGTGGATTGAACAGACTTATAGATACCAAACATATGACAGCACTCACTCTGGTAATTGGTAATAAGAATTATTCATCTTGGTCACTCCGTCCTTGGTTGGCGATGAAGCAGCTAGGGTTGCAGTTTCATGAAACTCAAATTATACTTGGCAGCACCGAATCGGCAGATCAGATTCGCCAATATTCACCTTCTGCAAAAGTGCCTGTACTACTGCATGATCATCAAATAGTATGGGATTCTCTAGCTATTTGTGAATACCTAGCTGAACTATTTCCCTCATTACACTGGTGGCCGAGTAATCAAACAGCAAGAGCATTTGCTCGTTCGATTAGTGCAGAAATGCACTCAGGATTTCTCAATCTCCGCCAAAATATGCCCATGAATTGCCGCGCTAAATATCCAGGTAAAGGCTTAACACCTAGCGTACAACAAGATATTGACCGGATTATGGCTATTTGGCAAGAAGCACGTCAGAAATTTGGATTTGATGGCAGTTTTTTGCTTGGTCAATTTACCATTGCAGATGCTTTTTTTGCCCCTGTTGTCCTGCGATTTGTAACTTATGATGTGCAATTGAATGCTGTTTGTCAAAGTTATGTAGACACAATTTTAGCACTACCAACAGTGCAAGAATGGATAGCAGCAGCTAAAAATGAAGAAGCAGTTATTCCTCAGTACGAATTTTAGTATAAATGGGCGTATGACGTTGATAAAGTCAAAAGAAACGAATCTTTTGGCTTTTCTTTTTTTCCTTTCTAGCCACTACTTCATAGTGAGTTTACCTTTTAAGATATGTCCCCAACTTAGTCAAGTATCTCACTACCAAGCATGATTTTTTAGCCTAACTTTTGATATAGAGGCAAGGCTAGATTGGATTGTGAGATACTCAGCGATATTGAGGGATAAATGCGAGTTAATGATGAATTAACTAGATACCTATACCTTGATTTCTATATTTTGTGTGCATAACATAGCAGCGAAGCGATCGCAGAGTGTCTCATCGATAAGAAAAGGGACTTTTCCTCAGAAATCGTTAATTTATTTTAATTAATAAAAAATCCGCTATCTATTACCAAGGATAGTGTTAGTTTAACTGCAACTAGGGTCAAAGTAACCTTAGAAAAAACTGTTGGCATGACATTGGTGTAATCAGTCTGAAGTGATGCTGCCCATGAGTTCACGTTTGCATTTACGCTGAAATTAAAAAGATGCAGTAACAACAGAACTTACGCGAAGAGATTTTCAAGACTGACTAGTTAATTAACCTCAAAGAAATATGGCAGCAGAACATGGCTTGATTCTGGACTTCACAACTGTTCTAGGGGCTTCAGCATTAGGAGGATACTTAGCTAATCGACTGCGACAACCTGTTTTGCTGGGTTATTTAGTGACGGGATTGGCTTTAGGGCCTTATGGCTTAAAGCTATTAAGTGATGTACCGCGGATTCAATCTCTAGCATCAATTGGTGTAGCTTTTTTGTTGTTTGCCCTAGGTGTGGAATTTTCTTTAACAGAGTTGAAGCGGGTCAAGGATATTGCTATTCAGGGTAGCCTATTGCAAATTGGGCTAACTACAGCTTTGGTGGCATTTTTAACGATTACTTTGGGCTGGGTGGAGAACTTGACACAAGGCATTTTTTTAGGGGTGGTTCTTTCCCTGTCCTCCACAGCAGTAGTCTTGAAAACTTTGACAGAACGAGGTGAAACAAATACACTCCACGGTCAAGTGATGCTGGCCATTTTAATTGCTCAGGACTTAGCTTTGGGTTTAATGTTAGCTTTTTTACCTGCTCTCAACCAACCGGAAAGACTTGTTTGGGTGTTAGGTATTTCTTTGCTAAAAGTTTTGCTATTTTTAGCATTAGCGATCGCCTCCGGTCGTTGGATAGTACCGAGGTTAATTAGTAACGTGGCAGCTACGGAAAGCACAGAGTTATTTGTCCTGACTGTCATTGCTTTATGTTTGGGTGTGGCTTTAGTGACAGCTAAACTGGGTCTTTCCATCGAAATGGGGGCATTTGTAGCTGGGTTAATGGTTTCAGAAATTGACCATGCAGATCACGCCCTCGCCAAAATTTTACCTTTAAGAGATACCTTTGCTTGTCTGTTTTTTGCTTCCATTGGCATGCTGATTGATCCAGTCGCACTCATCCAAAATTTAGGGCTAGTTTTAGGACTAGTAACTCTAGTCATGGTAGGTAAGGCAATTGTGGTGATGCCCATCATTTTAAAATTTGGCTATTCCCTCAAAACTACCATCCTGACGAGTTTGGGGATTAATCAGATTGGAGAGTTTTCTTTTGTCTTAGCTTTAGCTGGTTTACAACTCCAACTTATTCCTGAAAGGACTTATCTTCTATTATTAGAAACCACAGCAATTACACTAGTTCTGACACCCATATCACTGAATCTTGCACCGCAGTTGCTAGAAAGTCTCACCCAGATACCGTTTTTTGCCAAATCACTGCGAAAATTTACCGAACCTAACATTCTTTCAATTCCAGAAACCATTAGTAGTCATGTTGTAGTTGCAGGTTACGGAAGAGTTGGGCAAGTAATTGTCAATATTTTGCTCAATCAGGGATATGTAGTCTTAGTCATTGAAAACAGTGAAGCCGCCATTCAAAGATTGAAAATGCAGCGCATCCCCTACATTTTTGGCGATGCTGATTCCGAGTTAGTCCTAGAGAAAACCCATTTAGAAACTGCCAAAGCCCTAGCGATCGCCTTACCTGATCCTGCTAGTTCCAGATTACTACTCAAACGGGCATTAGCGATCGCCCCTAAATTGGATGTGATTGTGCGATCGCACCACGATCATGAAATTGACATCCTCACACACATGGGAGCAAAGGAAGTCGTCCAACCAGAATTTGAAGCCGCCTTAGAATTAGGCGCACATCTCCTAGCTACTTTAGGCGCAGCAAAAAGCCAGATTGAAACAGTGATCACCAATATTCGCACCGACAAATATCGTAGTATCCGACCAGAGAATAGAAGGTGACAGGTGACAGGGGAGAGAAAGTTATGTTTTTTGTCACAAGTAACTGTTTCTCTTGCTCATCATTCACAATAGAAGTGTAAGAAATTACGCCGTGTGCAACTTTCTCTCAAACCTAACCCCCAACCCCTTCCCTTGTAGGGAAGGGGAGCATGAATCAAAGCCTCTCTCCTTGCAGGAAAGAGGTTTGGAGAGGGGCTTCAAAAATAAGTTGCACATCGCATGAAATTAGTTAAAAATAGAAATTTTTTTCCCAAACCCTAACAAAACTCCTCTGCTTTCCTCCACGCTGCTTTGCGTTTCAAAAACCTTAAATAAATAATTTCTGGGGAGGTAAATCACAATGCCTCAACTAGCACCGCATATCTTCGATATCTTATACAAACAAGGTATACAACACGCCTTTGGCATCCCTGGAGACTTTGCTCTAACACTATTTGATGCCTTAGCCGCCAGCCAGATTAAACCCATTGTCATGACACACGAACCCTGTGTTGGCTTTGCGGCTGACGCTTATTCTCGCATTCGCGGCTTAGGTTTAGCCGTAGTTACCTACAGTGTAGGCGGCTTAAATATGGTCAACGCCGTTGCAGGTGCTTATGCTGAGAAATCGCCCTTAGTGATTTTGAGTGGTTCACCAGGGGTTCAGGAACGGCAGCAACATCACTTGCTACACCATAAAGTGAAAACCTTTGAGACGCAACGGCGCGTTTACGAAGAAGTTACCGTCTACGCTACCACCCTCAATGACCCCAAAACCGCCGATGCCAAAATTCATCGCGCCCTAGACTACGCCATGACCTTCAAGCGTCCCGTCTACCTAGAAATTCCTCGTGATATGGTTTATGCAGAGATTGACGAAGCCGAACACCATAACTCACCCATCAAGCGCACTGATACAGATACCCTGACAGAAGCCCTAGCCGAAACCCTTGAAATGCTGCACCAAGCTCAATCACCTGTAATTCTGACTTGTGCAGAAGTACACCGCTTTGGTTTGCAACCGCAAGTTATAGCACTGGCAGAGAAATTAGGTGTGCCTGTTTGCGCCACAATGCTAGGTAAGTCAGTTTTTCCTGAAGGTCATCCCCAATATATAGGCATCTACAACGGTGAAGCTGGTGATGCCTATGTGCGGCAAGTCGTGGAAGAATCAGACTGTGTGCTGATGTTGGGTGTGTTCATGAGCGATATTAATTTAGGGATGTTTACCGCCCATCTTCACCCAAGTCATACTGTTTATGCGACTTCCGAACGAATTGCCATTAAGCGTCATGAATACCCCAATGTGAGGTTTGAGGATTTCATTAATGCTTTGTCTAGTAGCCTAGATTTACCTCACAGGGTAGCTAACACCATGAGCATGAAACCCCGTGTCACGCCATCCCAGGGGCAAATTTCCATGAGTGGGTTACTCTACGAACTCAACCAGTTTATTGACAGCAACACTCTACTACTAACAGATGTGGGAGATACCTTATTTGCTGCTGATGATATTCAAACCCAGGAAGGTACATCATTTTTGTGTCCTGCATTCTACGCCAGCATGGGGTTTGGTGTTCCTGGTGTGATTGGCGCACAATTAGCCGATCCATTTCGGAGAGCGATCGCTTTAGTTGGGGATGGTGCTTTCCAAATGACAGGGATGGAATTACTCACAGCTAAACGCTTGGGGTTAAATCCCATTGTCATCATCATTAATAATGGTTCTTTCGCCTCCCTGCGAGCAATGGGTCATCGGGATGCAGCCTTTGTCAACATTCCTACCATTGACTATGCCCAATTTGCCCAAGTCCTAGGCGGTAACGGCTTTGTGATTGAAACTGGTACGCAATTACAACAGGCTCTACACGCAGCCAGAGACAGCGATACCTTTAGCATTCTAGATGTGCGCCTCCTCCCAGACGATATTTCACCAGCTTTGCAACACTTAAGCACACTGTTTGCCAAAACCTTGAAGGGGTGAGTCAGTGCAATATATTCAACAATATCAAGGAGAATAGCCAAAATGATGTCTACAATCTCCGAAAATTATCCACAGTCAAAACAACTAGTAACTGAGTTACCAGACTCTTTCAATATTGAAATAACAGAACCTCAAGAAAGTATCTTCCAATTTGCTGATGATCTTGGCCCCTCGAAAATTATCCATATTTATGAACCCATAACTCAATTAAAAGCGATCGTTGTTGTTGATAACACTGTTTGCGGCCCAGCTATTGGTGGTGTTCGCATGGCTGTTGATGTCACCACAACAGAAGTCTTTCGCCTCGCACGAGCCATGACTTTAAAAAATGCGGTGGCTGAGTTACCCCACGGTGGCGGTAAATCTGCAATCTTAGCTGATCCTAAATTACCTTTACCAATCAAAGAACGCTTAATTCGCACCTTTGCTCGTGCCATTAAAGACATCACTGAGTACATTCCCGGCCCCGATATGGGAACTAATGAACAGTGCATGGCTTGGATTAAACAAGAAACCGGCCGGGCGGTGGGACTACCCAGAACAATGGGCGGTATCCCCCTTGATGAGATTGGTGCTACTGGCTTTGGCATTAGTGTTTGTGCAGAAGTCGCTAGTAAATTCTGTAACCTGGATTTACATGGGGCGCGGATTGTAATTCAAGGGTTTGGTTCAGTCGGCAAACACGCAGCCCGTTTTTTAACTGCTGAAGGTGCAATATTAATTGCAGCCGCAGATTCCCAAGGAACTTTATTCAACCCACAGGGCATTAATGTTCACGAACTGATTGCCATGAAAGAATCTGGCAAAAGTGTGATCGACTATCCCCACGGGGAAAAATTCCACCGGGATGCAGTAATTGATATCGAATGTGACATTTGGATACCAGCTGCTAGACCCGATATTATCCATACAGATAATGTCAACCGCTTGCACACTCGGCTGATCATTTCTGGGGCTAATATTCCCCTGACGGAAGACGCAGAAAGAAAATGTCATGAACGCCAGATGCTTGTAGTTCCTGATTTTATCGCTAATGCAGGTGGTGTGATTTGTGCGGCTGTAGAGTATGGGGGTGGTACTCAAGCTGATGCTTTACCTACTGTGGCTGAGAAAATTCGTCATAACACTGCACTAGTTTTAGAAACAGCAGCTGCAACAGGAATACTACCACGCCAAGCCGCGGTGGAACTTGCACAACATCGAGCTAATGTGGCGAGGAAATTCAGTGGTCAATCGTAACTCGTCTAGCTAGGGTAATTTACTCAGGGGAGTTGCTAAACCGTCAATACTGACCACGTTTTTCTGTTTTTGATAGTCTTTCACTCCCTGTTCTCCCTTTTTATCTGCCCAATTAACCAGCGTTGGGCGTTGACCTTGATATTCATAAAGTGGTACACCAAAACCGCAAGATGTCTGCACACGTTGCACATCAACAACAATAATTTGACGAGTGCCAGGCATTGGGGAAAACAATGAGTATAGAGAGTTCCATTCAGGGGAATTGGGTAAGATTGTTGTTCCTCGTCCGTAGAGACGTAATATACAAGGAGGTTCTTCAAAGGCGCAGAACATCAAAGTAATCCGTCCGTTTTCTTCTAGATGGGCGGATGTTTCGTTTCCACTGCCAGTTAAATCTAGATAAGCTACCTGATGGGGAGACAGTAGCCGCAAACAATCTAATCCCTTGGGTGATAGATTCACATGACCGTCAGGACTTAGGGGTGCAGAACCAACAAAAAATATTTTTTGGGCTGCAATAAAGTCTTGCAGTTGTGAGGTAATGCAGTCGAAAACTTTAGCCATAAAGGTGGTTTTGAGAGTAGCAAAACTACGGCTATTTTACAAATAAACCAATCTAGAGTGTTGAGTCAGGACTCAGCACTCAATTGTTTCAATAAACTTTGAATATTATTAAGCGTGGCGGTCTTCATGGTTGGTTGTTGCTGTAACCAAGTGTTTGCCTGTTCTTCTCCCTGTTGTACTGCTAAGATGAGCGCGCCCCAAGTTTGAATTTCTGGCTGATTGGGATTGGTTTTGAGTGCTGCTAGGACTCGCTTCCATAACCGTCCTTTGTCGGCTTTTAACAGGGTGGCGATTTCTTGGGCGTTTTGTGGGGATTCTTGAAACACTTGTAAAGCTTTTTCCCAACGACCATCTATTAAATCTGCTAGGACTTGTTGGCTGGGAGAAGCCCAAGTTTTATCGGCTTGGGTTTTAGTTAGTTGCGAGTGGAGACGAATTAAGTCTAATTGTGCTTGTGCTGTAGCTGGTAAACTTTTCCGACGTTGTTTTTTGATGAGTTGCAACTTTTCTAGCGCGGGTGTCCACAAACCACTACGGGCAGCAATCAAGGCATCTTGATAAGCTTGATCTTTGATGGCTGCTGGTTGGAGGTTAATTGCTTCTAGTTGAATGGGTTTCAGGTACAACCTGATAGCTTTGATTTGGTAAACCTGCAACTGTGGTTCTAAACCAATGGTTTGATCAATTACTAGTTCTTTGGCACTATCACCAGTTACCTGTTGCCATTTAGGTAGTTGACCGTTGGGACTTGTCCAAGACAGCATTTGTTGTAGGTTAGCCCGTTCTGGATTGTAGTAGATAACTTGACCGTAGGCGATCGCATGAGTGCCTTGTTGACGCTGACCCCGTAAATAAACCCAAAATCCTGGTGTTGATGTCTCGCCTTCTAAGGATTGGATTTCAGTTAAGGGTAGGGAATGGCTGATATCTTGATTTTCTGATGTGGTATCAACTAGGGGTGCAAGGGCAAAGGATTCTTCTGTCCCAACGATGGGGAGGTTATCAGTAAGACGATAAAATTTTTCTGGCTGGGCTTGGTACTTTAATTCCTCTAATTGATAAACCCGGAGTTCTACGATTTCTTGACAATTAGATTGACAGTTGGGACGCAGGCGCAACACTGGCAGAAGAAGTGAGTTCTCGGCATCATCTAAAGCTATGGTGTCCCCGGCGATTTGTTGTTTCTGACTCAAACTATCGCGAATTTGGCGGATAGTTTGGGGTCGTTCGCTATAACCCAGGGGGAGTTGCGCCCATTGTGGTAAGAAGTTATTTAACCAACCCGCCTGTTCAGGATGGAAAATTAACAGCACACCTATCCAGGTAGCAGATAAAACTAACCCAGCACCTGTTAGAAGAATAGCGATCGCTATCATTGAAGACAACTTCATCCTCTTTTTTGTGCGGGGTTGAGATTCAGAAGAAACACCCTTAATTAAACCAACAGTAGGCTGATTGTCTTCAGGAGAGTAGCGGCGTGCCATGTTCGTTCTCTGTCAATCTACAGTGCGAGTTTTGTGTATTGTTTCTCTTTTATACTCGCGCTTTGACTTCTTGCCTAGTCGTTGGGGTGTTTAAATTGTCACATTATTTAAAGATCAAATTTCTCCCCTGCATCTCACTGTCATGCAACGCCTGAATATTTAATCGTTCTATCACTACCTCCACCATTGCCAAAATCAAACAAAATATACAGTAATTATTAATTTAGGTGATGGTTAGTACCTGTCAAATCACGAATATACTGACTCTTACAGCAATTAATGCCTCAACTTTCAAGCAGGTTTTCTGTGTATTACTAGCCAAAAATGGGTACTATAAAAATGTTCAGATTGTAATTTTGTCAGAGCCGCTAAAAACCGTGTTTTTGAGACCATAATTATCACTTTGTCTAAGATGTAAGGTTGACTTTTGTTCCTCAGCCCAATTTAAATTAATTCTTATTTTTAGGCTTGTTCTCATTCAGAAAAATTGGGTGTAAAAATATCTGTCTTCAAATCTACAAAATTTACTGTTATGGAATTGCCTACAAATCACCTTTTATTATCCAGCACTCAATTACAAGAGCAATTAGAGCAGCAAAAAACCTTAGCAAGAGTAATTGGTAGAATTCGCAACTCTCTAGACTTAGAAACTATTCTAAAAATTACTGTTCAAGAAGTACGTGAGTTGTTAAATACTGACCGAGTTGCCATTTTTCAATTTTATCCTGAACAAGACTGGGCAGGAGAATTTATTGCTGAAGATGTTGCCCCAGATTGGTTATCAGCTATGTCAGCAAAAGTGCATGACCACTGTTTTGGTGAACAATTTGCAGCTTATTATCAACAGGGAAGAGTACAAGCAGTTGCAGATATTTACGATACTGGGCTAAGTGATTGTCATGTAACAATTCTCAGTAAATTTCAAGTACGTGCTAACCTAATTGTCCCTTTGTTAAGAGATCAGGCACTATGGGGATTAATTTGTATTCATCAGTGTAGAGAATCTCGCCAATGGCAAGAATTAGAAATTGAATTTATTCGCCAAATTGCTGACCATTTAACTATTACTATTCAACAAGCCAAGCATCTCCAAGAAGTCCAATTACAAGCCGCAAAATTAGCGCAAGCTGCTCAACGCGATCAAGTAATTTCTCAAATTGTTGATCAAATTCGTCCATCTTTGGATATTGAAACCATCTTTCAAACCACTACTCAAGAAATCAGACAACTGTTAAAAGTTGACCGCGTGGCAATATTTCGTTTTAATCCCGATTGGAGTGGTAACTTTGTGGCTGAATCTTATGCTGAAGGGTGGACACCTTTGGTCGATGTTCAACCTGTAATTAATGACACTTATTTACAAAAAACTCAAGGGGGACGTTACGCTCACAATGAGACTTTTACAGCTAACGACGTTTATCAAGCGGGATTAACAGATTGTCACATTGTTTTATTAGAACAATTTCAGGCAAAAGCTTTTGCTACTGCTCCGATTCTTCAAGGTGATCAACTCTGGGGAGTCATCGCTGCATACCAAAATTCTAGTCCGAGACAGTGGCAACCTTACGAAGTTGAATCTTTAAGTAAAATTGGCACGCAAATTGGTGTAGCATTGCGCCACCATGAATTATTGGCACAAGCTCACTACCAAGCAGAGCAACAAAAGACCTTAACTGGTGTAATTACTCGGATTCGCAAATCTCTAGATTTAGAAACTATCTTTCAGACTACTGTTACCGAGGTCAGGCAAATGCTACAAGCCGACAGAGTAGCAATTTTCCAATTTGATCCTCAAAAAGACTGGGCAGGAGAATTTATTTCTGAAGATGTTGCTATTAATTGTGACTCAGTAATAGCCGCTAAAGTCTATGACCACTGTTTTGGGAAACAATTTGCAGTCCATTATCAACAAGGTCGGGTACAGGCTGTGGCCGATATCTACGCCGCGGGGTTAAGTGAGTGTCATGCTGAGATTCTAGGTAAGTTGCAAGTCAGAGCTAATTTAGTAGTACCACTACTGAAACAAGGTAATCTGTGGGGATTATTGTGTGTTCACCAATGCAACCACCCCAGAAATTGGCAAGTTTCGGAAATTGAATTTGTCAGTCAAGTTGCAGAAAACTTGGGAGTAGCCCTACAACACAACCAACTTTTATTAGCGGCTCAATACCAAGCAGAACAACAAAAGACATTAACTAGCGTTATTACCCGAATTCGGGAATCTTTAGATTTAGAGGTCATTTTTCAAACTTCTGTCAACGAGGTAAGACAACTGCTACAAGCTGACCGAGTGGGAGTTTTCCGTTTTGACAAGCAAACGGATTGGGAAGGGGAATTTGTTTATGAGGATGTAGCTGATGGCTTGAATTCGGCAATAGCAGAAAAAGTTTATGACCACTGCTTTGGCGAAAGCTTTGCATCACTTTACACTCTAGGTCGAGTGAATGCGATCGCTGACATTTATCAAGAAGGTTTTCCCGTCTGCTACATCCAAATTTTAGAACGATTTCATGTGCGCGCTAATCTAGTTGCACCACTTTTAAAAGCAGGTGAACTTTGGGGGTTGTTGTGCATTCACCAATGTCAAGCCCCTCGTCACTGGCAGATCTCAGAAATTGAATTTGTCAGCCAAATAGCTGAACAATTAGGAGTCGCCTTAAAACAGGATTCCTATTTAAAGCAAGTTCAAATCCAAGCCGTCCAGTTAGCAAAAGCTAACGAACGCGAAAAAGCAATGGAACGGCAAAAACTACTGGCTGCAACTATTGATAAAATTCGTCAATCTCTTGATATTAAAACTATTTTTAGAACTACTACTCAAGCTGTACGCGAATTGTTAGAAGTAGAACGAGTCGCTATATATCGTTTTAACTCTGACTGGAGCGGTAAATTTGTAGCTGACTCCTTCAAAGATGGCTGGAAACCTCTTACACAAATTCAACCAATATTTTTAGAAACTTTTGAAGATACAGACGAAGATGATAAATTGCCCCGCAATGAAACTTTTGTTCCCATTCGCCAAGGAGAACAACTATGGGGGCTATTGGTGGCTTATCAAAACTCACAACCCCGCTATTGGAAAGACGAAGAAATTAATTTATTAGCTCAAGTAGGGGTGCAACTGGGAATTGCCATTCAGCAAGCTGAGTTACTAGAACAAACCAAACGTCAAACTCTAGAACTAACTCAGGCTGTGCATGAATTAAAACAAACCCAAGCTCGACTAATTCAGGGAGAGAAAATGGCAGGCTTAGGACAATTACTTGCTGGAGTTGCCCATGAAATTAATAATCCTGTCAGTTTTATTTTTGGTAATCTGATTCACTTGAGTGAATATACTCAAGCAATTTTGAAGATATTACAGCTTTATCGTCAAAATGAATCCCAATTTCCAGATATACAAAAAGAAATAGAAAGCATGGAGTTAGAATTTATCATTGAAGACTTCCCAAAAACAATAGATTCAATGAAAATAGGTGCAGAAAGGATTCGCCAAATTGTACTGTCTTTGAAGACTTTCTCTCGTACTGACGAAACTGAATTGAAAGCAGTAGATATTCATGAAGGATTGGATAGCACTTTACTAATTTTGGGGCATCGTCTCAAAGATAATAATCACCGTCCAGCTATTGAAATTATCAAAGAATATGGACAATTACCTTTAATTGAATGCTATGCTGCACAACTCAACCAAGTATTTATGAATATTTTATGTAATAGCATTGACGCATTAGAAGAAAAGTTTACAACTATCTGGCGGAAAAACTTAGAATTATCAAAAACTTGTCCCATAGTACCCTTAATTATTTGGATTAGTACGAAAGTTACTAATCACAATATTCTTATTAAGATAGCTGATAATGGTTTTGGCATACCAAAAGAAATCAGCTCAAATATTTTTGATCCCTTCTTCACGACAAAAGATGCAGGTAAAGGGACAGGTCTAGGTTTATCTATCAGTTACCAGATAGTTGTGGAAAAACACCACGGTCAAATCCAATGTTTATCGAAGCCAGGAGAAGGAACGGAATTTTTAATTGAAATTCCCTGTAGTCATAGGGAATAATTGTAATATTTGTACTACATATAGTATACAATAGTTCGTGCCAGAGGTTTAATATTCATTGCCTTGTCCAATGGATCACCGAAAACAGAGGAGAACTAGATGAACTATACCCCGCCACCTGCGATCGGGATAAAACTCCGCCCTGCTACTTCCGCTGATTTAGATCTACTGCGACATTGGGATGAGCAACCGCATGTAATTGAATCCGATCCTAATGATGACTGGGGTTGGGAAGTAGAACTTGACCGCACCCCCGAATGGAGAGAGCAGTTGATTGCTGAAATTGATGGTCGTCCCATTGGATTTATTCAGATCATTGATCCAGCAAATGAAGATAGTCACTACTGGGGCGATGTTCCGACGAATCTTCGTGCTATCGATATTTGGATTGGGGAAGAGACTGATTTGGGTAAAGGTTATGGAACGGAAATGATGCAGCTTGCATTTGCTCGATGTTTTGCTGACCCGCTGGTGACGGCTGTACTTGTCGATCCACTGGCGAGTAATACCCGTGTCCACCGCTTCTATGAACGTCTTGGGTTTAAATTTGTTGAGTCTCGAAGATTTGGTGATGATGACTGCTGCGTTTATCGCATGAACCGATCAGATTGGCATCATGAAAGTGAGATAGCGATCGCCCTGGACACAAAATAAAATACCCTTATCACTTGTACTATTAAAACTTACGGTCAAAATCGTTTTTCTCTCCCGTGCTTAGACATTTAATCCAGAAATCCCAGATGCAAATCAACAACATCACCTCAGATTTTCAGCTACTCTCTTCCATAAATTTCAGATCTTACAAATCAGCCTTAGCTTGCTGATATTGAATTGATGTTACTGATGTTTTCAAAATCAAATCGGAGTTCTAGATCATTCGACTAACTTGTTCTAGGGTTAGTGGTTTCCGTTGAAGGCTTTGAAAATGATCAATTTTTTGTAGTTGAGAATTTGCAGTATTAAAGTTGCTTAAATTTAGTAAAACTATATCTTCATAAACTGCATCCTGCGGAATTTTTACCTCTAATATTACTTCTTTGAGATTATTTTGAGTCATAGCAATATTGAGATATTTCAAAAATGAGTCCCGTTTTTTGGAACGAACACTGAGTAAGTACCAATTACTACTAATAGGTGTTGATGATGATGATTCTACAGGTGTTAATGGTGGCATATTTGGCGGCATTGCTGCTGATGAAGTATCTGGTAATCTCAAATTTTTTCAGAGATTTTTCAGTTTAGCAAGTAATTTTTTTTTATTCAACTATTCTATAAAATCAGCAATATGATTTTATAGCGTTAAAATTTTGTTTTATAGTTGTTGCCCATCCTCGGTTAAATTTATTCACAATATCTATAAATAATACTGCTGACCCATTACCACCAAAAAACTGTATAATAACCAGCTTATCTCTGTTTGTTGCCATTAATAAAGATCGACGATGGTATAACCTAGGATAAACTCAAGCCAGTATGAATTTATAACGTGAAAATCTACAACTCTGGCTCAGATGAATGATTCTCAGTTACTGCTTACAGGTAATCAGTCCCTGATCTTAGACGACCCTCAAACAGTTTGGCAGATTGAATCGGGTGCGATCGCACTATTTGCTATTCCCATCCACCAAGGGATTGAGGGGATACGGCGTTATCTGTTCACCGTCAACACCGGGGAAGCATTGTTTGGCATAGCTGCTAAGACGCATAAAATCTTGGCTATAGCTATGGAAGAGACTGTACTGTGGCAACTAACTACAGATAATTGGAGTCAAGATGAAGCCGCAAATTTTCTAGGGTTGGTGCAAACTTGGGAAAAAAACATCTGTAATTGTGTGGGGGATAGATGGATAATTCCCCCTGTGTTCTCCCATGCTGAAAAGCTGAGTAATTGGGACAGCATCCAAGTAACGCTAAATGAATTGCATGGTGATTTCTGCCAAATTCTCATGCAGATAGAACAGGCAGAGTTAGCTGCCAAATGGCAGCAATTCCAAGCACGGGAACAACTAAACTCTCAGGTGACAGTTAGTGCTTTAGGTAATTTAGCATCAGTCCTCAAACCCCAAAAAGCGGAACTTTTTCAAGCCGGGACACCCTTGTTAATTGCCGCAGGCGCAGTAGGGAAGGCCTTAGGAATCAAGATTTTGCCTCCAGCACGTTCTGAAGACATGAACCGGATTAAAGAACCATTAGAGGCGATCGCGCGTGCATCGCGTATTCGGATACGGCGGGTATTACTCAATGATAAATGGTGGCAAAAAGATACTGGGCCATTATTGGCATATACACATAAAGACAATCGCCCAGTAGCAGTCCTGCAAGTAGGTTCAGGAAAATATGAAATTTTCGACCCAGAAAATCACACTCGTATCCCTGTAAATAATAATACTAATAGAACATTATCTCCCTTCGCCTATGTATTTTATCGTCCCCTCCCCGACCAGAATTTAACTGCAACCGATCTACTACAGTTTGCCTTCCAAGGACAAATCAAAGAACTGTTGATTATCCTCCTCACAGGTATAGTCGCTTCCTTGTTAGGGATGTTAACTCCTTTTGCCACTGCCATTCTTATTGATTCTGCCATTCCCGATGCCGACCGAGGCTTATTAGTGCAGATCGGCTTAGGTCTTTTAGCAGCCAGCTTCGGCACGATGATTTTTCAAACTGCTCAAGGATTTGCCAGCTTAAGATTAGAAAGCAAAGCTAGTTTAGATTCCCAAGCCGCCCTTTGGGATAGATTATTTAATCTGCGGGTATCTTTTTTTCGTCAGTATTCCATTGGGGATTTACAATCTCGTGTTTCCGCTATCACCCAAATCCGTCAGAAACTCAGCGATACAATTTTACGGACAATTTTCACCAGTTTTTTCTCTCTGCTGAACTTAGGATTGTTATTTGTCTACAGTTCTAGCTTGGCTTTAGTGGTAGTAGCAGTAGCGTTGGCGACGATTATCTTTACTGCTGTCTCTGGTATACTCACCCGCCAAAAGTTGAGGTCTCTAGAAGAAATCGAAGGTAATATTTTTGGTTTCACAGTACAGATGGTTGCTGGCGTGTCAAAACTCCGAATTGCCAGTGCAGAAGAACGCGCCTTTGCTTATTGGGCAAAAAAGTATAGTCAGCAGCTAAAACTCAAATTAAGTACAGAATTAATCGAAGATATCTTAGCTATATTTAATACTGTCATGCCAACCGTTAGCTCAATGATTATCTTTTGGTTGGCAGTGACGTTAATTACCCAAAACTCTACTCCAAGCAATGCAGGATTATCTACAGGGACATTTTTAGCATTTAACTCAGCCTTTACCATATTTATTGCTGGAGCAGCACAACTCAGTAATACCATAGTCAGCATATTAGATATCAGCATTTTTTGGGAGCGAGCCAAGCCTATTTTTCAGGCTCAACCAGAAATTGACCTCAGCAAAAGCGATCCAGGACGATTAACAGGTAAAATCAAAGTTGATCACGTCACCTTCCGTTATCGAGAAGACGGCCCCCTGAATTTAGATGATGTGACAATTCAAGCCGAAACTGGAGAATTTATCGCCTTAGTAGGGCCTTCTGGTAGCGGTAAATCTACGATTATCAGGCTGTTGTTGGGATTTGAAACACCAAAAGACGGGACAATTTACTACGATGGTCAGGACTTATCCGGGTTAGATATATCTGCGGTACGGCGGCAAATTGGTGTTGTCTTGCAAAATGGGCGGATTAATAGCGCGTCAATTTTTGAAAATATTTCTAGCGGCGCATTAGTGACAATGGAAGAAGCCTGGGAAGCTGCACGCATGGCCGGGTTTGCTGATGACATTCAATTAATGCCAATGGAGATGCACACAGTCATTTCTGAGGGTGGGACAAATCTGTCTGGTGGACAAAGACAGCGATTATTAATAGCCCGTGCTTTGGTATTAAAACCGAGAATTCTGATTTTTGATGAAGCTACGAGTGCTTTAGATAATCGTACCCAAGCTATAGTCAGTGAGAGCTTAGACAATTTAGGAGTAACGCGTATAGTCATTGCTCATCGCCTCAGCACTATTCGCAACGCCGATAAAATCTATGTAATTGAAGCCGGTCGAGTTGTCCAGCAAGGCAAGTTTGAGGACTTAATGAAAGAGAAAGGGTTGTTTGCTGATTTGATGGCGAGACAGATGGTTTAGGGATTTGGGAAAAATGTTGACTGATGACTGTTAGCTGGCTTTTGCGTAAAACCTTGTCTATCTGGTGAGTTTAAATATATAGCAATTTTCACTCATACGAAATATGCACTCATGTGGGGAGCAATATCTTGCATCTCTGCAACATGGTTTTGTGTTTATTAATAGCAAGGGTTGATAATATTATGAATAGGGTGAATCAAATTTTAAGTGTTACATCAGTGTCTATTTTGATAGGATTATCTCTAATTTATGGTATATCCACAAAAGCAAGTACAGCATCTCAATTTGGTGTAACATCTGTGCCAAAAATCTCACAACCAAAACCTGGTCAACCCTTTATTGCACCAAATAGAGGCACACCAGAGACTACTGCTGGTGGGGGTATTCGTGGTTTTTATTTACTACCTAATAGGTAATATAATTTTGGGTTTTAGTTTGTGAATTTATTTTCGCAATTTGGTTTTGTGCATTAATATTTTAAAATTGTTTTTTAAATTGGTATCTTAACTTATTAATCATATTTTTCTCTTTTATATATTAAAATTTTGTGTTTTGAGAGGCTGAGAAATTATCATAAGGCCAAGATTGATTTTCAACTATTAACTTATCTGCTTCTTCTGCAAATATTAAAGAATCTCCAGGGCGCAGCAAGCAAATCGATACGGGAGATGCGATCGCTCCATCTTTGCGAGTCCCAGAACGCTGATTTGCAACTTGACAAACATACTCTGGTGTGGGGTCAACTGCCATAATGTGCGCTTGTGAGCCATCCAGGCAAGGGCCAAGCCCACGTTGCCAGAACCAGGGCGCACCACCATCTGAGTACGGTACAATTCGTTTAGCATTCCAGATTTCAGCGACATCAATCACATCATCGGCATCGCACATCATTTTTTGTCTAACTTGCCAAATCTTCTCAGGTACAAAAGGCAGATATCGGGCAACTGAGGAAAATAAATACTGAATTGGATAGAGTCCAAAACCCCGATAGCCGCCAAACAGAGTATCAATAGAACCATAATGATCTTTGGCTGTGTCTGCTAGTCCTTTGACATTCCCTAAGCAATCACTGCCAGAATCGGTTGTTAGTGCCACACGGTGATGGTCATACTCTACCAAATAGGTATTGCCCTGATTGCGAATTTCTGGATGTAGTACCTCCCCAACGCTGGGCTGTTCTCCGTAGAATGGCAGGGCGATAACTCGCATTCCCCCAATCTGCCGTTCGTTAAACCAGCAGAGGGTGTGAACATTGTTAAACCCTAACTGACGTAACCGTAAAGCCATGTCAATTGCTAATACAGATTCGCGCTGCACTTCTGGAACAAAGATTGGCGTGTCAGCACCAATTCTGAGTAATGTTCCTAAATCGAAATGATCAGGATGGGAATGGGTGATAAATACGGCATGGGGTTGTCCTAGTTCTTCTAGGCTCAGGGGCTGGTAGTTGGGCGGATAAACTTCAGACTTAGGTAATAAGAAAGGATCAAACAGGATGCTAGATTTACCATCACACAGACGCAGCGTTGAGTGACCAACAAAGGTAGCATGACCTAATACAGATGGTTCAGGTAATGTCGCTTCTACCAGTGCGCCATAGTCATTTAATATATTCCATAACTCACGGGCAATGCTGGTAGTGGGTGCAGCACTCCCTTGTTGCCATTCTCCTAAATACAAAGCTAAATCGGACAAGAGATGGGGAGATAATTCGAGAATGACCACCCTTTCACCAATATTGCGTTCTATTTGCAGTGCTACAGGTTGCACCGCTTTAGTATCAGGGTAAAGCCAATCTTCCCGCAGTACACCAGGACGCTCATACAAATCTGCTAAACCACCGGGAGTCATTGTCGCCGCCAGCAATTCCCGTGAGTGCGCTACTACATCTGAGAGTCCATATTGCTGGCGGTGTGCCATGATGCTGTTGCAGTAGCGTCTGATCGTAGTGTCACATTTGCCTGTAACAGCACTACCGAATGTTGTTTCGTCCTGATATATCAGTTGAAAGCCAATTTTGTTGCTTAATCTGCGACGTGTCATACCAATTCCCTCCATCCATGTTGAGCGCGGGTAAATGGTAATGCTAGTTCTGCCATGTAATGTTCTCCTTGGGAGTCAACTAGCCAGGGTTGATTGACTAATTCTTCAACGATGAGCCAGGGGGTTTGTGCTTGCAAGTCTTTTTTGAAAAAGGATTCCAGGGCTAAGGGACTATCTCGATGTACTAGGAGCGAATGTTGTCCCGCAATTTGCAGATTGAGCAGTATCGGCCAGCTATATTCAGCCGCTAATTGCTGCCATTTAGCAAAACGCTCCATTGCAGGCAATTGGGCTAGTTCTGCTAAAGTCTGCCCACTCAAAACTGTCCGACGTGGACGTAAAATAGCATTTTGTGGTAGTCGTACACGCGGAGTAAAGCGGGGTGCAGTGAGTTCCATCTGCATCGGCTGTGTGGCAGCGCGAAAAATCGCCATCGGGTTATCTTGAAATGTAGTCCAAAGTAACTGTTCACAGATGGGGTCGCTAGATGCGATCGCTCCCAGAGAAAACCAAAATACTACCACTGGTTTGGGGAGCGATCGCAATTTCAAAAAAGGTAGCTGTGTTTGGAAATCAATAAAAATTTTGGCATCAGCTAGGGATGGTGTATCAGCACTTGCACCCCACAACTCAATCGGCATCATCCCGAAGTTGGGACGAGCTAATACATTGGGGTTACGCTCAAAGGGAGTTTGTAGTTCTGCTACCTGAATGTGATGTTGCGTTGCTAAATCTTTTAACTTTTCTTGAAACCAGGGATGCAGTACATTATCACCCTTGAGTAATTCACTAAATCGGGCAAAGAATCGTACTGGCTCATCACTAACGCCATGAATTAGGGGTGTGGGGGTGTGGGGGTGTGGGGGTGTAGGGGAAGAAAAACTATTACTTTCTGCCTCCCGTCTCTTGTCTCCTGCAAATAACCCCACAAACAAGCAACCACAAGGAGCTGTAGACAAAGAGGACTTGGGCAAATTGCTAGTTGCTAAAACTACTTCCTCTGTATTGTGTGATAACCAACTTTCCCACTCTGCTATCCGGGTGACAACTGCGGAATGGCGATGAGCCGTCCTCATTTCGCCAACTAGGCTAGATTTGAGATCGCTGAGGGGAACACCTGCCGCAAATTCCTGTTGCAGTCGCTCACGGAACACCATCCGCAGGGCTGAGGCGGGACTAAGACCTTGAATCCAGCAGTCTTCATAGTCTTGGAGTGTTTGCAGTAAACTATTTTGCTGCTCCTCATCAATGGTGATTCGCAGCGGTAGCCCCAAATCGCAGTGCAGCACTGGTTCGGGTAGCTGTATGAGTTCGACACCAAAATCTTGGGCAAGTTTTTGAATACATCCCTTTGCTTGTTGGAGATACTCTACTAGCGCATCCAAAGACATGATCTCAAGTTGCATCGATAGAGTATTACAAAGGTGATGTATTTTTTCAGTAGCTTGATTCCAGAGATGACGATCTGACTCAACTAGCTTGTCAGCTACTACCGCTAACGCTTCCCACGGATTAGCAAATCGATAGGGTAAGTCAAGCCCACCTACAAGCACACCCCCATCAATTAATAAATGCAGAATATCTTGTATTTTGGTCGCATAATTCCAACGGGGTGAGGCTGCTACTGTTTGAGCTAGTTGATCTAATGTTCCTAGTTCTAGCGTAGTTAGTTCCTCCAAGAGAATATCGACAATTGCTTGGGAATCGATCTCACGCTGTTCGACTAATCCCTTGGGCGTTCGTCCCCAAAATTGCCAAGAACCATCTGCTAGCCGCTTTAAGGTGGGGTTTAATCGCCAAGTGGAGGTTTGACGATATTGGGGACGCTGGGCGATCGCTTTCAATATCGTTTGCCAGGGACGCAAATCTGGTGTAAAGGAATACTGCGCCTTGGCGGATTTCTGCTGTGCTGTCTTGCCAAACTCGACTAAACCCACACCAGCCCATAAACCATAGGGTGTGGTACGTCCCGCCGCCCTTGCTAGGTAACGATACATTGTTGTTTCTAGATGCCGAATTTTTTTTGTCCGTTTTCCTTGTCTGAGTGCTAATCCACGCTGTACCTCTGTGACAAGAGACGGATTCGACAACACCAGGGCTTTCATAAACCAAGAATCGCCTGCGGTAATTTGCCACAGTCGTTCCCGTTCTTGTTCGTGTACCTGTTGATAGGCGGTTGTATATTCCTTCCAGGTGTGAGCATCGTTGCTGCTGCTGGCTGCAAGTGCTAATTTTGCAAGTTTTTGATTACCAAAACTCTGAATCCTTTCAATTGGCCAAGCCGCAGCCCGCAAAATACCAGCAGGGGCAAACTCAAATCTCTGCGGATTATTCATTGTTTAACGTGAATTCGATGAACCTCTGCTCAACCCCTCTCCAATACGAAAAGGGGCTTAAATCTGCCTATGTTTCGACAAAAAATCCAGCTTTCAAAGCCTCTCTCCTTGTAGGGGAGAGGTTTGGAGAGGGGTTTTTTCATTTGTCGAACTCACTTTGTTTAGTGAGTCAGGACGCGATCGCGCATAACGAGCTGTAGCTACACGGCGATGATTAGCCAGCCAAGGTTCAATCACGCTTGTATAATGTTGTTCCAACTTCAGAACGGCGGTGAAATCTCGCATGACGGCGGAGTATGCTTCTAGACTCAATCCGGCTGCTTTTAACCATTCCTCTGTCGCGTCGCTATCTTGCAAATCAAACTGCTCTCGAAATGAGTCAGACATGGCTTGAATTTCTGCATCAGAAATATTCAAACCCAAACGTTCTGCTTCTTTCACCGCTAAATAAGCCAAGAGGACTTTTTTGCTGATTACTCTGTCGTTTTCACCCAGACGCATCAGAATTTGTAGATCATCGGTACTTTCTAGAGATGTCGGTACTTTTTCGAGATGGATATTATCTAAATCATTTTGATCAACAGCAATTTCTCCAGTCCCAACACGACGGAGATAGTAAGTTAAGGGATCTGAGGGGAAATCTTCTGGTTTATTCGGCCACTGCGGCGGCTCAAATCGACCATTACGGATACAAATCACCTTTTCGTAACTACGCACCTCCCCAGCCAGCCAAAAAATTAGCCCTGGTTTTTGGTCAGTCATCACCTCGTCTAAAGCTTGTCCTGCAATGTGAGTAAAGAAATTGGCTTCTGGATGTTCACCAGACATCACAGCAAAATCCTGGGAGCGAAAATCAATGGCGTAATTCAGCCTTTCACCATCCCCAGTGTGAATTACCAATTGCCAAACCACTTGCTCTGAGGAAAACTTTGTCCAAATGGTGTCAGGCTGTTTAACTATGTGTCTGAGCCAGGGTAACAGCTTGCTGGTGAGTAATACCTCTAGTTTTCCTTGCAGGCTACGCCGTGCTTCTGGTGTGGATAGTCCCATGAGGGTGCTGAGATCAACCGGTTCCCAACGTAACGCCTCAGATGGTTTCACTTTGACGAAATCGGCTGCTTGTTCATGTCTTTGGGGATGTTGTCCGGCTTGCAGTTCAATTACATCACCTGGACGCACTGTTGTTGCTCTCTCTGGTGAACCAAGGCGACGTTGCAGCAAGCTCACTGTTTCCTCTGCGCTTAAGGGAAACGCATAACGATTAAACCAGGCGTGACGACCACTAAAACAAAGCCCAGAGGCGTAAGGGAAGATTACACGAGGGTTGCAGGCGCAAGCCGCTTCTAGCCAACTAACTACCCCTTCCCGATCAAACGTTGCTCCCATACCGTGTTGATAGCCCATGCTAGCGCGGACTACTGGCTGATACTTAGTGGAAATCAGATCAATAGCACCATAAACTTGGGTGAGGCGATCGCTAATTTCCACTGTCACTTCTGCGTCTGCCATGTGCCAAAATGTACCTGTGGCATCCCGCACCACCAGACCAAACTCTGGTTCTTCATGATCGGAAGGCGTAGGGAGTAAGTGAGTTTCTCCGAGTGCGATCGCACCCCAAGGTTGACAAACTCTCACATCGGCAAATCCCATTTGGTGGAGCTGTGTGACTAGTTCCGGCTCATCGGCAGTAATTATAGGCAGTTCACGAGAAAGTTTTTCTAGGGTTTGGCGATGAAAGTGATCGAAGTGTCCATGTGTCACCACCACAGCCGTCAGGTTGGGCAGTTTATCCAATTCAAACACACGACCAGGATAGTAGGTGAGTGTCCCACCAACTAGTTCATCAGCGAAGCAGGGATCAAGCAAGATGCGTTGATCAATAGTTTCGATATATAAAGCAGCATGACCACAGATAGTGACACGCATTATTGTTATTTCCGTATCTAAAATACTGTCAAAAAATCCTATCCGATTTGCCTTCCGTTAGGGAAAAATTTTTAACTTATTTAAGAAGCAGGCACAGTATCTACTGATAAGATTAGGGGCAAACAATTTTCATAGCCTAATTTGAGTGTAAAAAAGTTTTAATTTTTGGTTTTTATACTGATATTTTTACTTAGTTTAATGATAAACAATCTTTCCCCCATACTTCGCATCAACCCCAATGCTCATTTGCTTCTGAACCCATCCGGTGAGGTTTGTAGTTGGGTAGGTAATGACGTATTCGTCCTTGAAGGTATTCAACCTGATACTATCCGGGAGTTGGTGACGCTAATTGATGGTGTGCGATCGCTTGAGGCGATTTATACTGAACTCTCCGACAGGTATAATCGTCGCTACCTACAGGAGATCATCTCAGCTTTAATTAAACTCCGCGTTTTGGAGGAAGCATTGGTAACTGAAGCCACACCCCAAAATCAGAACTTCCAATTGCCAACAGTCCCCCATCACATCCGGCAAAAAGCGATCGCTATTTTAGGCAATCACCAATTACTGGCTACTCTCACTCAAACTTTTACCACCGCAGGGTTGCAAAACTGCCAAGCTTTCACACTCACAGATTTTGCATCCTGTCAAACACCAGAATTTCTCGCTCTCCAGCAAAAATGGATACTTTTCAACGGCTATGAGGAAAATCTCACGCCCCATTTAGATGCTGTGACTGTTTCTCGACTCTGTGAAATGTTCTCAGAATTCGACTTTGTAATTTGTGCTTTAGAAGGTGTACCCTATCAAGCCCTTTTCGATATCAATCAATCAGCCTTAGCCAGTGGCACACCGTGTTTATTTGTCACAGCTTCCCCAGAAACCGCACTCATTGGCCCGACAGTGATTCGGGGTGCAACAGCCTGTTTTGGTTGTCGAATCGTCACCTTGGCAGAAATTCCATCAGGATTACAGGAGATCTTGCCACAACTGTCAACCCCCCTCCTTTCCCCCACACCCCCACACCCCCACACCCCCACACCCCCACTTTCCCCTTCTATTGTGCAGGCTTGTTTGGAAGAAGCGATCGCAGTTTTGGCTCATTCCACGCCAACCCGCGCCACTAGTGTAGTCAAAATTGACAGCAAGGGCGATCGCATCGTCAAGCGACTATTGCCCAGTGCTGAATGTCAGCAGTGTACACCGCAATTAGATGCTCCTCTGGGAATGTTGGAACGAAATGCGATCGCCTCTGCGGCTGAGGAAATCGGTCGAATTTGGCCGAATCCTTTGCAAGCAAAAATCCGTCCAGCCGCCGATAGTTACCAAACAGTGGGGATTTTAGGTGGTGGAACGGCTGGATATTTGGCGGCTTTGGCGTTTCGGGCTTTCCATCCAGATATTAAGGTGACACTGCTAGAATCAAGTGCTATCCCAGTAATTGGTGTGGGAGAAGCCACAACTCCCGAACTGGTGAAGTTTCTCCACAGTCCCCGATTTTTAGGGCTGGATATCGTTGATTTTTATCGGCGGGTTGCTCCTACTTGGAAACTGGGAATTAAATTTCAGTGGGGACTACCCGATGATTACAATTTTACATTTCCGTTTCAACGCGGACGCTTGCTAGAATCATTCCTCTATGATGCAACTTTAAACAATCAATCCTTGGGGGCGATGTTAATGAATAGCGATCGCGCCCCCATTTTTGATCAGGGTGATGGCAAGCCATTATCCTTACTGCACCTGATTCGCTGGGCTTATCATCTGGATAATCGGCGATTCATTGGCTATTTAAAAGAAGAAGCGATCGCCGCCGGAATTGATCATCTAGATGTGCAGATTTGTGATGCTCAACTTGCTCCCGATGGTGAAAGCATCACCCATTTAATCACCGAAGATGGACGCAAACTAGCTTACGACTTATATATTGATTGTTCTGGCTTCCGTTCCTTCTTACTAGAACAGAAACTTGGCTCAAAATTTGTCAGTTACCAGGATACACTTTTCACCGATCAGGCGATCGCTGCTACTGTCCCCCATAACGGCACTATTAAGCCTTACACCTTAGCGGAAACCATGAACAATGGTTGGTGCTGGAATATACCCTTTGAAGATGCCGACCATCGAGGCTATGTATTTTCCTCCGCATTTTGTAGCGTTGACCAAGCATTAGCAGAAATGCGGGCTAAAAATCCGGGAATGGGTGAACCTTGGGTAGTCAAATTTCGTTCGGGACGACATGAGCATTTTTGGAAAGGTAACGTTGTGGCGATCGGTAATTCCTACGCCTTTGTCGAACCGCTAGAATCAACAGCCCTACATATGATTGTTCTGGAATTGGAACTTCTAATGAACAACTTACCAGCCTCAAAACGGGATGAGGGAATTAAATCTACACTTAACCGTAAAATTAACGAACGTTGGGATGCCCTGCGCTGGTTTTTGGGCATTCACTACAAATTCAATCGCCGTCTCTCCACGCCCTTTTGGCAAGCAGCCAATCAAGACACAGATATTTCTGGCGCAGCTGAACGAATAGCCTTATTTCAGGAACGTGCGCCCCTGTCTTACCGCAATTCCCTCTTTTATACAGTGCATCCGCCAGAGTTCTTCTCTGACGATCACTCTTATGACACCTTGTTAATGGGACAAAAAGTAGCCACCCGCTTTGTAGAAACTGTAGAAGATGCAGCCACCTGGAAACGCCAAATGGCAATTCTCCAAGGTATGGCTAGCACCGCTATGCCCCAACACCAAGCCCTGCAATGCTTACGGGAAACACGACCAGATTTGCTCCATGACTTTACCAAACGCCGAGACAGTTGGTTACACACTTGGCTACCTGCTTAGTAATAAAAGAGGGATGAAACCCTCTTCCATTCTTTCCCCTTGCCCCTGCCCTCTCCCAGCTTTACTTACATCGGAATTTCAATGATAAATTCTGTCCCTTGGCTCAGGACAGAATTACAATACAATTTGCCACCGTGGGTTTCCTCAACTATTTGCCGGGCGATCGCCAGCCCTAACCCAGTTCCTTTACCCACAGCTTTCGTAGTGAATAAATGGTCAAATATTTTTTGTTTTACCTCTTCACTCATCCCTTTACCATTATCTAGAATGGCAATTTTAACAAGATGATTTGCGAGTGAAGTTGTGATAGTAATGCGGTTGGGATTAGCTTGGATTACCTCAAAATTTTGTTGGCAATTTGATTCTTCTAAGGCATCAATTGCGTTTGCCAAAATATTCATAAATACCTGATTTAATTGACCAGGAAAACATTCAATTTGAGGCAGGTTTCCGTAGTTAGTAACTACTTCAATAGCGGGACGTTGTTCATTAGCCTTGAGACGATGTTTGAGAATGAGAATAGTACTATCAATGCCTTGATGAATATTAAATGGTACTTTATAATCTTTGTCAGCACGAGAGAAGGTGCGGAGACTGGTACTGATACTTTTGAGTCTGTCACACGCCATAGTCATCGAATCAATGACATTTGGTAAGTCATCTAAGATATATTCCAAATCAATTTCTTGAGCATGGTCAATTATTTCCTCACTGGCATTTGGGAAAGTTTGTTGATACAATTGCAAGTGTTCAACAACATCATTAATAGTAGGTTTAGTTTGTTGGAGACTGGCAAAAATGAAGCCCAAAGGATTATTCATTTCGTGAGCCACCCCAGCAACTAAGTTTCCTAAAGCAGACATTTTCTCACTTTGGATAATTTGTAATTGGGCGTTTTGTAAGTTATGTAATGCTTGTTCTAATAAGAGCGATTTTTGCTGTAAGGAAAGTTCCGCTTGTTTACTTTCATGAAATAGTTTGGCATTTTCTAAAGAAATCGCTGCTTGAGCGCACAGCAAATTGAGAAGTTCTACGCGATCGCTTGTGAACGCCCCTGTGGTTAAATTATTTTCTAGATATAAAATGCCCATCAATTTGCCTTGATGCAAAATCGGGCTACATAAAATACTCTTGGGTAGCTGTTGCTGAATGTAGTAGTCATCAATTAATTGTAAATTGACACTAGCATCAACAATGACTGCTGGTTCTAAGCTGCGTTTAACGGTATTAATTAAGCCAATTGGTACATCAATAGACTCTTCAAGAGGTTGTGGATTAGTCAGCCTGGGAGAAAAATTAACTTTGGTATTTCCTTTGTTCTCTAGCTCCAGCTTTGCTAATGCCCGAATCTGTAATTGCTCTGATTCCATCAGCATTAATACACACTTATCTGCTCCCGCATTTTCGATGACGATAGAAAGCAACGACGAAAGGAGTTTTTCCAGTTCGATTTCCCCTGAGATAGTTTGAGAAGCTTTCAGAATGGCAGCTAAATCCAAAGAATAAGAAACACTGCTACTGGTGGATGTGGTGGTACTGGTGGAGGTAAAACTCTCCAAGGCGAAGATAGTTTCGCTAAAGGAAAGGGAAGAACGTTTTTGCTGCAATATGGGAGCAAGTAATTGGGGATAGTGGCGTTCTAAGTCGGCGATTTTGGCTTTTGCTCCCCAACGAGCATAACCATAGTAAGCTTCGGTCATATATTCCCCAGCTATGCGTTTTCTGCCCCATTCGAGGTAAAATTTAGCAGCTAACTCATTGCTAAGTGCTTCTTCTTGCATATATTCGTTAGCTTTGGCTAGAGAAATCGCTTTGTCATAAAACTCTATGGCTTCGGCCTTTTTTCCTAATACTCGACATTTTTCTGCTTCTACCAAATCAATCTTATGCTGATAATTCATCGGAGCATAGCGCGCCCAATGTTGTTGTAGCTGAGTCTGGTTATGCTCTACCCTTTGCCATACTTCTGATGCCACTTCCAATTGCAAATTCAAAGCTGCTAGAGCAGTCAAAGAATCATAGAAATAAAACGTAGGTTCGTATACTAGTCCCTTAGCAGCTATGAAATAGCGACCGCACTCAATAGCATAATTTTGAGCTTGTTCAATTTCTCCAAACAAGAAGCAGAGCATTAGCTTATATGAATAGAACACATACAACTCGCTCAAATCATTATCAGACATTAGCTGCGGCAGAATTTCCGTTTCTTGTACGGCTTCCCCAGATAGAATACAGGGATTTTCCCCAAACCCCTGCAAATTTAATGCAGACTGCCAAGAAAGCCGACAATGATTGGCTAGTCCCAATTGCTTTAGTTGCATCAAACCATTGTAGTAAGCACGAGCATTCTGCTCTAAGGTAGCAAGAGGCTGATTACACCAAAAAGAAGCGTTACAAAAGGTACGGGCATGGTATCCAGCAAACTTCGTGCTACCCACTTCTAAACTAGCCACATAACTCTCTTGCAAGAGTGGCAGGATATCTTTAATGTGAGATTTGCGGTGCAGGATAAAACCTCCTAGCACTAAAAGCACTTCTGGTTTAATAGCTTTAGCATCAAATTTTGAGATGATTTGCAGTGACAAGTGACCAAACTTTGTGGCGGTATCTACATCTTGTAAAAGATTGCAGAGAATTGTGCCATAGTTAGCGTAACTAAATGCAGAAGCTATTGTATTTCCATGCTGAATGGATAATTTGACTGACAACGCAATCAGTAATGGACACAAAAGAGAACCGGAATTATAAGCTGGGGGAATGAGACTACTGGCAATCTGGATAATTGCCAGGATTTCCAGATCTTTCATTTCAGGTAAATCAACTAAATCTGCAATTTCTCTATCTCCAATCAGTTCTTTAATCTCTTGAATTGACTGTTGAATATCTACTGGTGTGAGTGATTCGGCAAACATGACACCAAACTGTTGCAGGAGTTTCTGTCCTATATCAATGGCTTCGACAGGTTTATTCTGGAATACATAAGACTGAATTCTAATACAGTAGACATTGACCTTTTCCAGCAAAGAATTTGCCTGTGCGATCACGGTATTAATCAACTGTTCCATCACTTCAAATTCGCCGCACAAAGAAGCGACTTCGGCAGCTAATTCATGGAAGGTGAGGGTCATTTCATATTGTTGCTGCCAAGCTTTTTCTCCTAACAGAGACAATCCGATTGCGGCATATTCACCCGCGGCTTGATAGGCGGTAGAATTTTTGGCTTTGCGGCAGGCAATTAGATTAAGTTGTGCTAGTTCATCTCGTTGTGTTTGTTGGTTAATTAAAGCAGTCCCGTGATTTAATTGATTAACAATTTCAAAAATATGGTCTTCTCTTGCTGCTGGCGAAATCTGTTGCAGAAGCAGTTGTCCGATGTGGTAATGTGTCGTCTGTTTTTGGTCTTCGGGAATCAGGTAATAGGCAGCTTGTTGAACGCGATCATGTAAAAATTTATATTTAGCTAATTGTTTATGAATATTTGACAATCCTAATTGCTGATGCTCTTCTCCCTGATAAAACTTATAAACATCGCTAATTGGTATAATCAAACCTTCTTGCAATGCTTCCCACAAATTTGTAGCTGTTTCAATTTCTGATTGTTCTAAAACAATTGCCAAAGTTGCTAAATCAAATTGATTGCCAATACAAGCTGCCATCTGCAAAATCTCTTGAGTAGTTGGCAGCAATTTTCGCAATTGCAAGACCATAAAATTTACAACATCATCTGTAACCGCTTGAGTTTTGACTTGTGCAATGTCACATTGCCAACACCCTAATTCTAAGTCAAATTGAATTAATCTATCTTGATTTAATGCTTTGAAAAATTGGGTCGCAAAAAACGGGTTGCCATGAGTTTTTTGATAAATCAATGCAGAAAGATTCGATGCCAAGTTTTCTTTGCATTTAAGCGTGTCAGCAACTAAATAATTTATTTGTAATTGACTTAAGGGTGTTAAAGTAATTGTTTGAAATTTTACTGGTTTTTTTTGAATTTCACTCAGAGTCAACATGAATATATGTCCAGGATAGACTTCATTATCCCGGTAAGCACCAATGATAAAAAGACGACCTGTATCAGCCATTAATAGCTGTATTAACTTTAGTGATGCTGAATCTGCCCATTGCAAATCATCTAAAAAAATCACTAAAGGTTGTTCACTGCTGGTAAAAACTTGAGTAAATTTTTGGAATAATAAATTAAATCGGTTTTGTGCTGATGTTCCTGATAACTCTATTGCTTGCGGTTGTTGACCAATAATTATTGCTAGCTCAGGAATAACTTCAATAATTACCTGCCCATTTTCTCCAAGAGCATCTAATATTTTGTTTTTCCATTGCTGAATTTGTGCGTCATTTTCTGTTAACAATTGTGCAATTAAATCCCGGAATGCCTGCACGAACGCACTGAAGGGAATATTCCGTTGAAATTGGTCAAATTTGCCTTTGATAAAATAGCCTCGTTGACGCACAATCGGTTTATGAACTTCATTGACAACCGCCGTTTTCCCGATTCCCGAAAACCCAGCCACCAACATCATTTCTGTTGCACCAAGACTGACTCTTTCAAATGCTTGTAGGAGGGTTGATACTTCGGCTTCTCTACCATAAAGTTTATCGGGAATAATGAAGCGATCGCAGATATCTTTCTGTGCAATCTCAAAACTAGTTATCTGATCACCAATTTTTAGCTGATGTAAACACTTCTCTAAATCACATTTTAGCCCTAATGCACTTTGATACCTATCTTCAGCATTTTTTGCCATTAATTTGCTGACAATTTTTGATAGTACAGATGGAATTTCTGGATTAATTTCGTGTACTAAGGGTGCGGTTTTAGCAATGTGACAATGTACTAATTCCATTGGCTCACTTGCTGTAAATGGCAATTCTCCTGTCAGTAACTCGTAGAAAGTTACACCCAAAGAATAAAAATCTGTGCGATAGTCTATTCCCCGATTCATTCTGCCTGTTTGTTCTGGGGATATATAAGCTAGCGTTCCTTCTAATACATTAGGATTGACAAGTGTTTGTGTCTCTCTTGGGAGTAAAGATGCAATACTAAAGTCAATTAATTTAACTTGTTTGGTTTCGGGGTTAATTAATATATTGCTGGGTTTAATATCTTTATGAATAATCCGCTCTCGATATAGAATATTTAAGGTATTGCATAGTGCGATCGCAATTTCTAAAAACTCCTGTAGAGATTGTTGTTTGCCATTGACTAGCCATTCTTTGAGAGACATTCCCCCAAAATCTTCCATCACTAATATATAACCATTTTGGTATATTTCTAGGCTATAAATTTGGACAATTAGGGATGAGTTAAGATTTTTAACAATGGTATACTGGTTATGAAACGACAAGAGTTCATTAAAGGTGGGATAAGAATTTTTTAACAGTTTAATTACTATTGGTAAGGAATCAGTTTCTCGATAGCCTCGATACACTAGCGTTCTAGAACCGTTATAAAGTTCTTCATTTATGCGATATCCGGGAATATTGACAAGAGTACTAATCATGTTGCGCTCATTCTTAATAGTTTCAGCTTTAGTATTCCCAGATAAAACAAAACTTTACTTTAAGTCCAGAAATTTGTTGCTAAACGAAGCCATATCAAGATTTATAGGGTAAATATTCCTTGACACAATAGATGCTCTTGGATAATGCACTGTACAAGGGTTACAGACTAGTCTTCATTGATAGGGTCAAAACCACAGGAGAATAAAGAAATTACAGCACGCAACGTGTAAGATTTAACTCTTTTTAACTGCTTAATTGTTTGTTACATACTTGTAAATTTTCTCCACAACGTACTTAAAAATTAAAAATATCAGATGTAAAATTCTTGGCAATTGTTAATTAATTATGAGTTACTAAGTGAATCGGGGAAAAACACAACTATGTCATCTACCAGCTTCATATCTTAATCCTGGGCATTAGCCCAATAATTTGGCGTAGGGTCAAAATCAGCAACCCATTTATTCAGACAAATTTCCCTAAAAAAGTGACCAATAATTCAGATTTCCATTGGCTAGGAACACAAAATCATTAGCAGGGGTTGCTATTGCATTCCCTGATGATTCCAGCTTTGACTTACTTGAATAGCTGGTGTCTAATGTTGTGGTCTTAGTTGAAAGTTTTGATGGTTGCTGATGAACATAGGAATAATCGAGCCTTACAGTAAAGGGTTTATAGAAGTTTTACCGGAGGGTGAAGGCGGCGACTATTGGCACATTGTAGCTATACATATCAATGGCCAAGCTTACTGTCCTACTCCTCAGCTTTATCGTTCAGAAAAGCTAGCTTTAGCAAAAGCTGCAAAAATTTATGATTGGATAGCTGAACACGAACCAGAAATTACTCATGGAACTTGCTATTGCTCACCATTAAAACTTATTCTATGGCAGCAACCAAAAGTATCCTAATGGAGCGGTGTATAATTTTTAGGGAGGGCTTTAGCCCTCTTCAAATCGCTTTCAATCATCTAACTAGATTAATTAATTCTCGCCTGTAACCAAGCTTCCAAATCAACCACGCTGGTAAAATCCAGCAATGCTTCACCCAACTCTTCCAAAATCGCCACAGACAAATCCGAAACCAAAGAACGCACTTCTAAGGGAAGTTCTCCAAACCGCTTTGTTAACTGTCGAGTCACGAAATTAACAGCCTCTTGTTTCCGCCCTTCTTCTCGCCCTTCTTCTCGCCCCTCTTCTCGTCCTTCTTCTCGCCCTTCTTGTTTAATTTCCTGATAAACCCTGGTTTCCTTCAGTGTGATGTCCAACATTGACTCTATCTCCATACGGCTTAAATTTTCAAACCTATATGCCATAATTGTTGTCACCATATCAATTATGGCATGACTATCGGGTGACGATAATTCGTCACGAGTTCGGCTCAACAAATACCTAGCTTCTGAGGGTGCTTGTTCTTCTTCCACAGTAGTTAACACCATCACCGCTACCCACAAAGGCAAGGAACGGATATTTCCCAACTCATCCAAATACACCCGATACACTTGGTTGCCATTGAGTAAAGTTCGATGGGGATGAATGTCACTTTGTTCAATACTCCGTGACGGATAAATTATCACTACTTGCCAATCACTAAATCTTTCACGGTTGCGGTAGAAATATAATGAGGATTCTGCAAATACTCTTTCATACAGCTTTTCATCTTTCTGGAATTGAACTTCGCAGAAATAGACAGTACCAGGACTTTCATCCTCTGGCGGTAAAAATACCCCATCAATTTCAAACTTAGGCTCTTTGACTGCCACCGAATCAAACCGATATGCCTCTCCATTAATCGGGGGATTAGCCCTGTTTTGTCACTTTCGCGGTAGTATAAGAACGTAAAAAACGTAGAACATAAGCACAGAGAATGGTAGAGTCTCGTTCACCCATGAAAACAATCAAATTCGTGGACGAATATTGCCAGTGGTATAAAAAGCTGTTTTCAGATGTTAGAAGTTTTGAAGCATTTAAATACCTGCATATAGGTTGCATTTCCGAACTAAA
>Ga0209172_10000737_pt1 | contig 84831 bp, 71 predicted proteins | sample LarsenN4metaG_FD_184113 | JGI IMG/M metagenome (GOLD analysis project Ga0209172, IMG submission 184113) | Hot spring sediment bacterial and archeal communities from British Columbia, Canada, to study Microbial Dark Matter (Phase II) - Larsen... ... | reverse complement strand
GGTAGCTGTGTGGGAAAGTAGGTCGCCGCCGGGATTTTTTCGAAAAGCCCCACTATCACTGGATAGTGGGGCTTTTTTCGTCTGATTTCATCTCCGCGATCCTTTTACCCTCTCCCCCCCCTTTGGGGCCTCTCCCCATGCCCCTCCGCACCACTTGCAATTATGAACACGGTGGCCATCAACAGGTCGTGACCGTGCCCCACTCTCGCCAGGATGGTCAGCTCTGCCAGGAGTCAGCCAGAAAAAGGCGGCTCCGGCAACGGAGCCACCTGTTGGGATCAGCAGCGTACTACAGCCCGCCTTGCACTAGATCTGGAGGGCCGTTTTCAGGTGTACACCTGTAGAGGATTACATTGACTCGGTCCTGGTACCGACCGAATTCAAAGACGAAATTCTGTTCAAAGGCCATACGGGCGATGGCTTCCAGTTGTAAAACTTCCCTAAGCTTGAAAAGAACCCGGTTCCCTTTACCTAGATGGTCGAGAAACCCCGGTTCTACCTCAAACTCGATCGGTCCCCATTCCCGTGTCAGGTCAATAGTCCCCATGTCCGAACCGTTGACGGAAGCTTCACTAAGGGTGATTCTCCGGGGGAGGAATGAGCCTTCGCCGGTACCGACCTCCGTTGGTTGGCCTTCCGGCGATTCGAGGGGGGCTGCGGAAATGACCATCCCTGCCGCCACGGTGGCATTGCTGAACCGGTCGATGAGGATGAAGCTGCCGGTCTCGCGGTTGTGGCGGTAGGGATCGAGGGGCACCGGCCGGTCCAGTTCCAGGCGGACCACGCCGATGCCGTTGAGCCCCAGCGTTGGCACCTGCTGCTGCTCCAGGGTATTCACATCCACCGCGTAGTGGACGCGGGTCACCCGGCCCGGGGTTACGCTCGAGGCGGTCTTGACGAGGTAGACCTGCCCCACTGCCAGGGGGGTGTCATGGAGCCAGACCAGGTGGGCCTCCGGGTGTCGGGTGAGACGCGGCGGATTATCGGCCGAGGTCAGCATGTCGCCGCGGCTGATGTCGATCTCGTCGGAGAGGGTCAGGGTCACCGCCTGGCCGGCCACCGCTTCCGGCAGGTCGCCGTCCATGGTGACGATCCGCGCCACCCGGCTGGTGCGACCCGATGCAGCAACCCGCACCTCATCCCCCGGCCGGACGGTGCCGGCGGCGATGGTGCCGCAGAAGCCACGGAAATCGAGGTGGGGACGGTTCACCCACTGCACCGGGAGCCGGAAAGGCTCTGTCGCCCGTTCCTCGGCCACCTGCACGGTTTCCAGGCAGTTCATGAGGGTGGGACCCTGGTACCAGGGGGTGTTGGTGCTTGCCTCGATGATGTTGTCGCCGTTCAGGGCCGAAATGGGGATGGCGGTGATGGAGGCGAACCCGAGGGGGGCTGCGAACTCCTGGTACTCCCCCACGATGGCGGCGAAACGTTCCCCGTCGAAGTCGATGAGGTCCATCTTGTTCACCGCCAGGACCACGTGGCGGATCCCCACGAGGGAGACCAGGTAGCTGTGGCGCCGCGTCTGGGTCAGGAGCCCCTTGCGGGCGTCCACGAGGATCACCGCCACCTGGGCCGTGGAGGCGCCGGTGACCATGTTGCGGGTGTACTGCTCGTGGCCGGGGGTGTCGGCGACGATGAACTTGCGCCGGTCGGTGGAGAAGAAGCGGTAGGCCACGTCGATGGTGATCCCCTGCTCCCGCTCCGCCTGCAGGCCGTCCAGAAGCAGTGCGTAGTCGATGGCGCCCCCCTGGGTGCCGACCCTTTTGCTGTCCGCCTCCAGGGCCGCCAGCTGGTCCTCGAAGATCATCCTGGAGTCCCAGAGAAGGCGGCCGATGAGGGTGCTCTTGCCGTCATCGACGCTGCCGCAGGTGATGAAGCGGAGGAGCGACTTCTCCTCCTGGCTCTTCAGGTAGGCGAGGATATCCTTTTCGATCAGTTCCGATTGGTGTGCCATTAGAAATATCCCTCCTGCTTCTTCTTCTCCATGGAACCCGCCTGGTCGTGGTCGATGAGCCGCCCCTGGCGCTCGGAGGTGCGGGTCAGGAGCATCTCCTGAATGATTTTGGGGAGGGTGTCGGCCGTGGACTCCACCGCCCCGGTGAGGGGATAGCAGCCGAGGGTGCGGAACCGGACCGACTTGTACTGCACCGTCTCGTTCGGCCTGAGGTCCAGGCGGTCGTCGTCCACCATGATCAGCATCCCGTCCCGCTCCACCACCGGTCGGACCGCCGCGTAGTATAGGGGGACGATCGGAATGTTTTCCAGGTGGATGTACTGCCAGACATCCAGTTCGGTCCAGTTGGAGAGGGGGAAGACCCGGATGCTCTCCCCCGGCTTGATCCGGGTGTTGTAGAGGTTCCAGAGCTCCGGGCGCTGGTTCTTGGGGTCCCAGCGGTGGTTGGCGCTGCGGAAGGAGAAGATCCGTTCCTTGGCCCGGGACTTCTCCTCGTCCCGGCGGGCACCGCCGAAGGCGGCGTCGAACCGGTACTTGTCCAGGGCCTGCTTCAACCCCTCGGTCTTCATGATGTCGGTGTAGAGGGCCGAGCCGTGGGTGAAGGGGGAAATCCCCTGTCTCACCCCCTCCTCGTTCACGTGGACGATCAGGTCGAAGCCGCATTGGGCCGCCATCCGGTCCCGGAACTGGATCATCTCGCGGAATTTCCAGGTGGTATCCACGTGCAGCAGGGGAAAGGGGGGTGGCGCCGGGTAAAAGGCCTTGCGGGCCAGGTGCAGCATGACCGCTGAATCCTTGCCGATGGAGTAGAGCATGACCGGGTTGGCGAATTCAGCCACCACCTCGCGGATGACATGGATGCTTTCGGCTTCGAGCTGCTGCAGATGAGTCAGGGTTCCAGGCATATGGTTTCTCCTTCAGGCAAGAGGTTGTCACCTTGAAAACAGGCAGCCCCTACCGCCGATGTAAGCCGCATTCCTTGTGTTCCGGATTCTCCCACCACCAGCGTCCGGCCCGGGGATGCTCCCCCGGAGCCACGGGGCGGGTGCAGGGGACGCAGCCGATGGATGGATACCCCTGCCGGTGGAGCCGGTTCACCGGCACCCGCCGTTTCTCGGCGTATTCCCATACCTGGGCCTCGGTCCATTCCAGGAGCGGGTTGATCTTCAGAATGCCGCCATTGGCCTCGTCGATTTCGATGGGGGTGAGGGTGGTGCGGGTTATGCTCTGCTCCCGGCGCAGTCCTGTTACCCAGCCGGCGAGCCCCTTCAGGGCCCGGCCCAGGGGTTCCACCTTGCGGATATGGCAGCATTCGTGACGGTTCTCCAGGGACTCCCGGAAGGAGAAGGCCCCCTTCTCCCGAAGGAGCTTTTCCACCCCCTCCTGGCGGGGGAAGTACCAGTCGATGCCGATCCGGTACCGTTCGGCGATGGCGTCGGCCACTTCGTAGGTCTCCTCGTGGAGGCGCCCCGTGTCCAGGGCGAAGACGCCGATGGAAAGCCCCAGGTGGGTGATCATGTCGATGATGACCACGTCCTCCACCGAAAAGGAGCAGGCGAGCCTGACCGGGCCGCCGGCTGCCCTGGCGCCGTTTTGCAGGATTTCCTGCGGGGAGGCGCCGGCCGGGATTGAGGGGAGTTGTCTGTAGGTATGTTCGCTCATGGGTTTTTCCTCTGTTCCGTTAGATGGTGAAGCCGAGCAGGGGCCAGACAAAGTAGGCCGATGCCAGGAAAAGGAGCCACGAAATGGCCATGATGATGCTTCCCGGCACGATCATCTCCCGGCTCTTGAGAAAGCCCGAGGAGAAGACGATGGCATTGGCCGGGGTCCCCATGGGGAGGCAGTAGGCAAGACCCGCCGGGAGCGTTATGGCTAGGGTCATCACCCGGGGGTCGATCCCCATGGAGTTGGCAAGACTCATGGCGATGGGAAACAGGATGGCGATGACCGCCGCGTTGCTGATGCATTCCGTCAGAAGGATTGCAATCAGGGAGATGACGGCGACGAGGATGAAGGGGGAATCGGTGAGGCCGGCAAGCCCCTTCCCCGCCAGCCAGGCGGCGGCCCCCGTCTTTTCCAGGGCCGTTGCCAGGGCGATGGCCCCGCCGTACATGAGGATCACCCCCCAGTTGACGTACTCCTCGATGGTCTCCCAGGAGACGACCCGGCAGGCGAAGAGGACCGCCGTCCCCAGGATGGCGATGGGGGCGAGCCCCAGCTTCCTGCCGAGAAGGGCCCAGCCGAGGATGGTCAGCACCGTGACCGCTGCCACCACCATCTCGCCGTAGCCGATCCGTCCCGCCTCGAGCCGCTTGCGGTTCAGGAACCGGATCCCCTCCTCCACGCCGGCGATGTCCGGGGGAAAGATCCGCAGAAGCAGGAGGAACCCGACCGCGAGCAGCGGGATGACCAGGGGGAGGGCCGCCAGGGTCCACTGGGCGAAGGAGAAGTCGAGGCCGGTGTTCTCCCGGAGCATTCCCACCGCCAGGGGGGCCCGGGCCCCCCCCAGGAAAGTGGCGATTCCGCCGATCACGCACCCCCAGCCGATCCCCATGAAGAGGAGCTTCCCGTAGCTGCGCTCCCGGCCAAGCCCAAGGCTTCCCGCGATCTCGGCCACGATGGGAAACATCATCGCTGCCACGGCGTGTTCGCTCATGCAGAAGGAGAGCATCGCGCTCAGGAGATAGACCGTAAGGGCCAGCCGCTTCGGGGTCCTGCCGAAGGTGGCGAGCATCCCCCGGGCGAGCCGGGCCGAGAGCCCCGAACCGGTCATGGCCGCCGCCATGATGAAGGCCCCCAGGATGAAGAAGACCGATTCGTTGCCGAAGAGGGCGTAGGTCTTTTTCGCCTCCATGATTCCGAGCAGGGGGAGGAGCGCCATGGCCAGAAGCGAGGTCACGGCCATGGGGAGAAGCCCCGTCACCCAGAGGAAGATGGTGGCGCCGAACAGGATGAGGGCGTGGTACCCCTGGGGGGTGAGGCCGGCCGGCGGCGTGAGGTTGAAGAGGATGGCGCCGATGATGAGGAGCCCCGCCAGCACCTGGTAGCGGACGGTCCGGTCGGCAAGGATCAGCCAGAGGGGACGCCGGTCGATCTTCAGCGGTTTGTCGAAAAATGTCTGGTCCATCATAGCCCCGCCGATTCGAAGGATTCTTCCACCTGCCGCACCCGCAGGGCCCGGCGCAGATCGGAGGCGGCCAGAAGCCGCCGGTCCCGGAGCCGGTTTATGAACCCCCGCAGGGTGCCCCCCTGATTCTTCGGGACGAGGGGGGTGGCGAGGGCGATCAGCGGCAGGAGCGGGGCCAAGGTCACCTTGAATCTCCGCCATGCCGCAGCCAGGTGGCTGTACGCTGCTGCTGCCTCTTCCGGTCCGCACAGTCCTGTCTGGGGTGGAGGCTGGAGCAGTGGCACGATGCCGTGGGAGAGGAGGTCGTCGATTTCCGCAAGGGTTGCATCGATGGAAACTTCCCCCAGGGGAAGGGTGGATGCCACTCCCCAGCGGGGGAAGACCGTCCGTGCATGCAGGAGCGCGGCACGGCGCTCCTCCTGGTCTGGGCGGCCGAGGGGGATCTGGATGATGTCTATGCCGGCGGCGTAGGCCTGTTCCAGAAGGGGCGTTGACGCCGGGTAATCCATTGTTCCCAGGATGTGGGCGCTGAAATTTCGCTTGATGAGCCGCGCCAGGGCTTCGCCGTTTGAAAATGTGTCCGGCGCGCCGAAGGTGAGATGGAACAGCTCGGCCGGAGCAAGGGAGTGGCTGTCGAAGATGGTTTCCAGGGTCTCCTGTGGGGGGAGCTCTCCTCCTACATGGAAGATGCTGCCGTCGCGGCGCAGATCCCGGGATGTGGGGGAGGCGACGGGAGTGGTCAGTAATTTCCGCAATTTTGTTTCGTCAACCACCATGGATCAGCTCCTGGCGCCTTGTTTCTGTCCGTGCTGAAAGGGTCTATGCGTTCAGGCAGTAAAAAGTATGGTTTTATTTTTATGTATCATATCTATTTTGTCAAGAAATAAAATGTGGTAGAAGTTGACTTGTCTGGTGTTGTATTGCTTTGCGTGTATTTAGCCGAAATTATTGCGGATGATCGGGGGGATGATCAGGGAGTGCGGCAGTCGGAGGGAAGGGGGAGGGCCTGCGGCTAGCCGCAGGCGGGACAGACGGTCTTTTTCCCGATGGGTACTTCGCGGAATTTCAACGTCAGGGCGTTGTAGGTGAGGAGGCGTCCCGTGAGGAGCTCCCCGATGCCGAGGAGGTATTTGAGCGCCTCGGTGGCCTGGATGGTGCCGATGACGCCGGGGAGAACTCCGATGACGCCGGCCCGGGAGCAGGCGGTGGCCACCTCGTCGCTTTCCGGCGGCTCGGGGAATATGCAGCGGTAACAGGGGGATTTGCCGGGGAGAACCGTCATGGTCTGGCCGTCGAACCGGAGGATGCCGCCGTGGGAGAAGGGCTTGCCGGCGGCAACGCAGGCGTCGTTGATGAGGAACTTGGCGGCGAAGTTGTCGGTGGCGTCGATGATGAAGTCGAAATCGGCGATGATTCCGCCGATGTTCGATGTCTCAACCCGTGTCTCGAAGGGGATGACGGTCACGTCTGGGTTCATGGCTGCCATCTTCTCCTGGGCAGAAACGACCTTGGGGCGCCCCAGGTCAGGGGTGTGGTGGGCGATCTGGCGCTGGAGATTCGACAGCTCCACCCGGTCCGAATCGGCGATGCCGATGGTGCCCACGCCAGCCGCCGCCAGGTAGAGGGCCACTGGTGAGCCGAGGCCGCCGGCGCCTATGACCATGACCTTTCCGGCCAGGAGCCGCTCCTGCCCCGCCTCGCCGACATTTTCCAGCATGATGTGCCGGGCGTACCGTTCGGATTGTTCTGCGGTGAACATGTGGATTTTCTCCCGTCTTCAGGAATAGTTTCTTGACGGTAATACTAAAAAAGCCCCGTCTCGTCAAGGCGGGGCTTTGTGGTTGCTCTCATGGGTTGAGGGAGACAGGATTACACGGTTATGGGGGTCAGGTACCCCTTGATCTTCTTCAGGGCACCTTCCTCGATCTGGCGGACCCGCTCCCGGGAGATGGCGAAGTGGTCGGCGATCTCCTGGAGGGTGAGGGGCTCATCGGCCGTCACCCGCTTTTCGATCACGTAGCGCTCCTTCTCGTTGAGCCGCTCCAGGGCGTGGGCCACCTGGCTGTGGAGAAGGGACGCCTCCTGCTGCTCCGCCAGGGCCTCCTCCTGATTCTGGCGCTCGTCCACCAGGGTCTCCAGCATGGTGAGTCCCTCGCCGTCCACCAGTTCGGCGTCCAGGGAGTAGTCCCCCCGCATCCGCTGATCCATCTCGATCACTTCCGACTCCTTCACGTCGAGGGATAGGGCGGTGGCTTCCATGTCGTCGCTGCCGGTCAGACGGCGGATGGCGTTCTTGGCCTGGTTGAGCTTGAAGAAGAGCTTTTTCTGGGCCTGGGTGGTGCCGATTTTCAGGAGGCTCCAGGCGGAGATGATGTAGTTCTGGATGTAGGCCCTGATCCACCAGACCGCGTAGGAGATGAGGCGAATCCCCTTGTAGGGGTTGAACTTGCGGACCGCCATCATGAGTCCGATGTTTCCTTCCTGGATCAGGTCGAGCATCTTCATGCCGTAGGCCCTGTACTCGGCGGCGACCTTCACCACGAACCGGAGGTTGGAGGTTATGAGACGGTGGGCGGCCTCCAGATCCTTCTCTTCATAGAACTTCACGGCGTAGAGGCGTTCCTCCTCGGGAGTGAGGACCGGGAACTTCCTGATTTCCGCCAGGTAGAGGGTGAGGCTGTCAGCAACAACGGGGAGATTCATGGTCATGAATCGGGTCCTCCTGTCGCAGGTGGTGATGCTGGATTAGCACTCAGCTTGTTCGAGTGCTAATAACATAACAAGGTGAAAGCGAAAAATCAAGGGGTTGGATTGACGTTTCTCAGAATAAAGTGTGTCTCAATCAGGGCGGGAACTTCGGGGAAACCCCTTGCCCCCTCCCGTATTCCTGTGATAAACCACTAAAGTATTTCACATCACGACGCACCGCGCCGAATCAAATGGAGGTTCCAGCAGATGGAGATCAGAATCGTGCCGCTCCCGGAGGACCGGAAAAAGCCCAAGTACACCGACGAATCCCAGCTCGGTTTCGGCAAGCTCTTCACCGACCGGATGTTCATGGTCGAGTGGAAGATCGGCGAGGGGTGGGTCGATGCCCGCATCGAGCCCTACGCCCCCTTCTCCCTGGATCCGGCCTGTTCGGTTCTTCACTATGCCCAGGAAATATTCGAGGGGCTCAAGGCCTACAAGTGGGCCGACGGCACCATTGCCCTCTTCCGCCCCGAGATGAACGCCCGGCGTTTCAACCTCTCCGCCGATCGTCTCTGCATGCCGGAGGTGCCCGAGGAACTCTTCATCGCCGGCATTGAGAAGCTCGTTTCCCTGGAGCGGGACTGGATCCCCACCTCGGAGGGGACATCCCTCTACATCCGCCCCACCATGATCGGCGTGGAGCCGGCCCTGGGGGTGAAGCCCGCGGACCACTACTACTTCTACGTGATCCTTTCCCCGGTGGGGGCCTACTACGCCGCCGGCTTCAACCCCATCAAGATCATGGTGGAGGACCGCTATGTCCGGGCCGTTCCCGGCGGCACCGGCGAGGCCAAGACCGGCGGCAACTACGCCGGCTCCCTCAAGGCCGGCCTCGAGGCTAAGAAGAAGGGGTACGACCAGGTGCTCTGGCTCGACGGGGTCCAGCGCCGCTACATCGAGGAGGTGGGGGCCATGAACATGCTCTTCGCCTACGGCAAGACCATTGTCACCTCCCCCCTCACCGGCACCATCCTGAACGGCGTCACCCGGGACTCCGCCCTGAAGCTGGCCGCAAGCCTCGGCTACACCATTGAGGAGCGGCTCATTGACGTTAATGACCTGCTGGCCGACATCAAGACGGGCAAGGTGACCGAGGCCTTCGGCAGCGGCACCGCGGCGGTCATCAGCCCGGTGGGGGTCCTTGCCTACAAGGGAGAGGAGTACATGGTGGGGGACGGCGGCGTCGGCCCCATCACCCGCCAGCTCTACGACAACCTCACAGGCATCCAGACCGGCCGGGTTCCCGACACCTTCGGCTGGACCCGGAAAATTGCCTGAATCTGATGCAAGGGGCGGCGGAAACGCCGCCTTTCCTTTTTGCCCCACTTTCTGCTACCATGGCCGCAGTCATGAGGTGCCCATGAAGCGGAACAATGATCTGAACAAGCTCTGCCTTTCCTGCCGCCGCCACTGCAAGCAGGCGGCCACGGTTGTCATCTCTTCCTGCCCCCGCTACTACCCCGGCCCGAAGATCAAGCGGGAGAACTGGAAGCAGATGGAACTGGACCTCCTTTCCGCCCCCTGAGCATCCTTCAATAATTCATTTCCCCCTTCCTTGACTTCCCCCCGGGGCGTGCCTATGTTTTCCTTGTAACACGAAAGGAGAACGCCCCATGATCCGACCCGAAAAGATGACCATAAAAACCCAGGAGGCTCTGGCCGGCGCCCAGCAGCTCGCCGCGCGGCAGGGAAACGGCGCCATCGAGCCGGAGCATCTCCTGGCCTCGCTCCTGGAGCAGGAGGGGGGGCTTGTGGCCCCGATTCTCCAGAAGGTGGGGGCCGCGCCGGCACCGCTGCGGAGCGCAGTCGAAACACTGGTGAAGAAGCTTCCCCAGGTGAGCGGCGCCACGGCCCAGGCCTACCTCTCCCCCACCCTGAACCGGATCCTCGACGGCGCCCAGCGGGAAGCCGACGCCATGAAGGACGAGTTCGTCTCCACCGAGCATCTCCTCCTGGGCTTCTTTGCCGAGAAACAGTGCGCGGCCACCCGGGCGCTCCTCGATGCCGGCGCCACCCGGGAGAACGTCCTGGCGGCCCTGGTGGAGATCCGTGGGGGGGAACGGGTGACCGACCAGAGCCCCGAGGAGAAGTACCAGGCCCTCACCAAGTACGCCCGGGATCTGACCGACTTGGCCCGCCAGGGAAAGCTGGATCCGGTCATCGGCCGGGACGACGAGATCCGCCGGGTGCTCCAGGTGCTGTCGCGGCGCACCAAGAACAACCCGGTCCTCATCGGCGAACCGGGGGTGGGGAAGACCGCCATCGTGGAGGGGCTCGCCCAGCGGATCGTCTCCGGCGACGTCCCCGAGACCCTGAAGGACAAGCGCCTCGTGGCCCTCGACATGGGGGCCCTCATCGCCGGCGCCAAGTACCGGGGTGAGTTCGAGGAGCGCCTCAAGGCGGTCATCAAGGAGGTGGCCAAGTCCGAGGGGAAGGTGATCCTCTTCATCGACGAGCTCCACACCCTGGTGGGGGCCGGGGCCGCCGAGGGGGCCATGGACGCCTCCAACATGCTGAAGCCGGCCCTGGCCCGGGGGGAGCTCCACTGCATCGGCGCCACGACCCTGAATGAATACCGCAAGTACATCGAGAAGGACGCGGCTCTGGAGCGGCGCTTTCAGCAGGTCTACACCGGCGAGCCGAGCGTGGAGGACACCATTGCAATACTGCGGGGGCTCAAGGAGAAGTACGAGACCTACCACGGCATTCGGATCAAGGACAGCGCCATCATCGCCGCCGCGACGCTTTCGGACCGCTACATCACCGACCGCTTCCTCCCCGACAAGGCCATCGACCTCATCGACGAGGCCGCCTCGCGGCTGCGGATCGAGATCGACTCCATGCCGATCGAAATCGACGAGGTGGAGCGCAAGATCATCCAGCTGGAGATCGAGAAGCAGGCCCTGCTGCGGGAACAGGACCCCCACGCCCTGGAACGTCTCCAGAAGCTGACGGACGAGCTGAACACCCTCCAGGCCCAGGCGGCGGAGCTCAAGGCCCACTGGCGGCAGGAGAAGGAGATCATCAAGGGGCTCAGCGAGCTGAAGCAGCAGCTTGAGGAGAAAAAGGAACAGGCGAAAAAGGCCGAACGGGAGGGGAATCTGGCCCGCACCGCCGAGATCCGCTACGGCGAGATTCCCGCCATCGAGAAGGAGATGGAGGAGAAGAAGCGGCAGCTGGAGGCGCTCCAGAAGGAGGGGAAGATGCTCCCCGAGGAGGTGGACGGGGAGCTGGTGGCCGAAATCGTCTCCAAGTGGACCGGCATTCCGGTCTCCCGGATGCTGGAGGGGGAGGCGGACAAGCTGGTGCACATGGAGGAGCGGCTCAAGGCCCGCGTGGTGGGCCAGGACGATGCCCTGGTTCTGGTGGCCAACGCCATCCGCCGGGCCCGGTCGGGGCTCTCGGACCCCAACCGCCCCATCGGCTCCTTCCTCTTCCTGGGTCCCACGGGGGTCGGGAAGACCGAGACCGCCAAGGCCCTGGCCGAGTTCCTCTTCAACGACGACCAGGCCATCGTCCGCATCGACATGAGCGAGTACCAGGAGAAGCACACCGTGGCCCGGCTCATCGGCGCTCCCCCCGGCTACGTGGGGTATGAGGAGGGGGGGCAGCTCACGGAGGCGGTCAGGCGCCGCCCCTACTCCATCGTCCTCTTCGACGAGATCGAGAAGGCCCACGCCGAGGTGTTCAACGTCCTTCTCCAGGTCCTGGACGACGGCCGGCTCACGGACGGCCAGGGGCGGACGGTTGATTTCCGCAACACGGTCATCATCATGACCAGCAACCTGGGTTCCCAGTGGATCCAGCAGTACGGCGCCAGCGACTACACCCGCATGAAGCAGATGGTGACCGAGACCCTGCGGGAGAGCTTCAAGCCGGAATTCCTGAACCGGATCGACGAGGTGGTCATCTACCACGCGCTGCCGCTGGAGCGGATCAAGCAGATCATCGACATCCAGATCCAGGGGCTGAAGAAACGCCTTGCCGAGCGGCACATCACCCTGGAAATCTCCGACAAGGCCCGGGAATACCTGGCCCAGGAGGGGTACGACCCGGCCTACGGCGCCCGCCCCCTCAAGCGGGCGATCCAGCGCAAGGTGCAGGATCCCCTGGCCCTCATGCTCCTCGAAGGGAAATTCCGGGAGGGGGACACCATCCGGGCCGACCTCTCCCATGGCGGCGACGGCCTCGTCATTACTAAAAAATAAGATCTCGTGGGCTCCGCGTTTCCGTGGCGGGCCTCCCTTGCGGGGAGTGCCCGCTTTTTTCTTCTCATCGGGGACAATCGGGGCTAGGATTGCTGAAAACTGCACGATGGAGACACCATGAAGCACCGGATCATGTGGGCGGCAGCCGCAGTTCTACTGGGGATGGGAGTTGTCGCCGAACCGTTGTCAATCTCTGCCGCGGAGACGCCTGCCCCCTCCCGGATGCCTGCCTCCGGGGACTATTGGACCCTGCGCCGGCAGTTGGCGGCCCGCTTCGGTGAGCGGACGCCGAAGGAGTGGGGCGAGACGGTGGCCGGCGTGAGGACCCGCCTTGCCGGAAGCGAGAGGGCCATCGCCCTGACCTTCGACGCCTGCGGCAGCCCCGGGGGGAAGGGGTTCGACGCCCCCCTGGTCGACTTTCTGGAGCGGGAGAAGATCCCGGCCACCCTCTTCGTCAGCGGCCTCTGGATCGAGGCCAATCCGGAGCTGTTCCGCCGCCTGGCCGCGAATCCCCTCTTCGAGATCGCCAACCACGGCCATCGGCACCGCCCCGCGTCGGTGGCGGGGCTCAAGGCCTACGGCATCCAGGGAACCCGCGACGTGGGCGAGGTGGTGGACGAGATCGAGCTGAACGCCCGCCGGATCGAGGAGATCACCGGCCGGCGCCCAGTCTTTTACCGCTCCGGCACCGCCCATTACGACGAGGTGGCGGTGGCGATCGCCGCAGCCCTGGGTGAACGGGTGGCCGGTTACTCCCTTCTCGGCGACGCGGGTGCGACCTTCTCCGCCCCCCAGGTCCGGGACGCCCTCCTGAAGGCCCGCCCCGGCGACATCGCCCTTCTCCACATGAACCACCCCGAGTCGGGCACCGCCGCTGGAGTCATGGCGGCCATTCCCGAGCTCCGCAAGCGGGGGTGGCGGTTCGTGAGACTCTCCGACGCAGCCGTGGAGTGACGAGATATCCCTTGATTCGCCGGACTGTTTCGGTTTAGAAAGAAACCTTTCCACTCCTTTCAGAGAAAGCGATGTTCCCATGAAATCCCTTACCCTCAAGGCTCCCGCCAAGGTCAACTACCGGCTCGACGTGCTCCGCCGCCGTCCCGACGGTTACCATGACCTTCGGATGATCATGCAGCGGATTGACCTCTGTGACGAGATCACCATGGCCCTTTCCGGCACTCCCGGCATCCGGGTCGCCTGCGGCCGTGACGGGGTGCCCGACGGCCCCGGGAATATCGCCTGGCGGGCCGCCGACGCCCTGGTGAAGCTCTCGGGACGAAATGTGGGGATCGATATCGCCATCACCAAGAACATCCCCGTTGCCGCCGGTCTCGGCGGCGGCAGCAGCGACGCGGCCACGGTTCTCCTGGGGGTGAACGAGCTGCTGGAGCTTGGCCTGGGCATCGAGCGGCTCATGGAGATCGGCGTGACCCTGGGGGCCGACGTGCCGTTTTTCATCTTCGGCAAAACTGCCCTGGCCGAGGGGGTCGGGGACGTTCTCACCGCCATTGATGCCGTGCCACCCCTGTGGCTCGTGATCGTGAACCCCAACATCCCGGTGTCGACCGCCTGGGTCTACCAAAGTTTGCGGTTGACAGGGGAGCGGATTGGCGATACTATTCCTCGCTTCTTCAAGGATGTAGCGGATGTCTGCGCCGTCCTCTCCAACGACCTTGAATCGGTGACCATCAAGCGGTATCCGGTTATCGGCGAGATCAAGGAAAAGCTGGTTGCCGCCGGGGCTGCCGGGGCCCTCATGTCCGGCAGCGGGGCGACGGTTTTCGGACTCTTCGAGGCCGAGGAGGAGGCACAGCGGGCGGCCCGCTCCCTGGCCGGCACGTCCGACTGGTTTGTGGCGGCGGTCAGGGCACTGGTCTGAACGTTCGTTTCTCCGGTCGCAGCAACCACCCACACTGGGGTGTCGCCAAGCGGTAAGGCACCGGATTTTGATTCCGGCATTCCAAGGTTCGAATCCTTGCACCCCAGCCACTTACATCAGCAGTCTTCTGCGGGTTGCCGCAGGAAATACAATCGGTTCAGGCAAGGCGCGTATGGACGACAAAATCAAGGTGTTCAGCGGTAATTCCAATCGGGCCCTCGCGGAGAAGATCTGCGAGAATCTCGGGCTCCCCCTTGGCAAGGCCAACGTCAAGAATTTCTCCGACGGCGAGATCATGGTGGAGATTGCCGAAAACGTTCGTGGGCGCGACATCTATGTGGTGCAGTCCACCTGTGCCCCCACCAACAATAACCTGATGGAGCTCCTCATCATGATCGACGCCCTGAAGCGGGCGTCGGCAGCCACCATCACCGCCGTGATCCCCTACTACGGCTATGCCCGCCAGGACCGCAAGGCGGCTCCCCGGACCCCCATCACCTCCAAGCTCGTGGCCGACATCATCACGACGGCCGGCGCCGACCGGGTCGTCACCGTTGATCTCCACGCCGGCCAGATCCAGGGCTTCTTCAATATTCCGGTGGACAACCTCTATGCCGCGCCGGTTATCCTGGAGAATCTCAAGCAGCGTTTTCCCGACAACGGCATCGTCATGGTATCCCCCGATGCCGGCGGCACCGAGCGGGCCAGGGCCTTTGCCAAGCGGCTCGGCTGCACCCTGGCGGTCATCGACAAGCGCCGTACCGGTCCCAACGTGGCCGAGGTGATGCACCTGATCGGCGATGTCACGGACAAGGTGGCCATTATCCTCGACGACATGATCGATACCGCCGGCACCCTTACCCAGGCTGCCAAGGCACTGAAGGAGCATGGTGCCAAGGCCATCTATGCCTGCGCCACCCACGGTGTTCTCTCGGGTCCGGCCATTGACCGGATCAACGATTCCGACATCGAGGCGGTGGTCATCACGGATACCATTCCTCTCGGGGAGAAGGCAGAGAAAACTGATAAAATCAAGGTGCTTACCGTGTCCAGTCTTCTGGCCGAGGCGATCCGCCGCATCCATGGCGACGAGTCGGTAAGCTCCCTCTTTGTTTAGTTCGTGCGGCGTTGACCGCAGTGGAATAGAATCTGAATCGCTTGCAGCGGAGGAAATCATGCAACAGAAAACCATGAGCATAGAGTTGAGGGAGAAGGTCGGCAAGGGTGTCGCACGAAAACTGCGCGCCAAAGGGCGGGTGCCCGGAGTTGTCTACGGCAAGGGTATCGAACCGGTTGCCGTGTCCGTGGATGCCAAGGAGCTGGCCGGCGCCATTGTCGGCGAGGGTGGACACAACAACCTGATCACCCTCCAGGGGGGTGGCAGCCTTAACGGCAGCACCGTCATCGTTGCCGACATCCAGAAGGCCGCCCTCAAGGGCACCTTTGTTTCCGTCGATCTCCACAAGATCAATATGGACGAGAAGGTCCGGGTACACGTGCCGGTGGCGCTCGTGGGGACTGCGGCGGGGGTGAAGGAAGGGGGCATGCTTGACGTGGTCATGCATTCGGTGGATCTGGAGTGTCTCCCCACGCAGATTCCCGAGCACATTGAAGTGGATGTCACCGGCCTGGCCATCGGCCACGCAATCCATGTGGGTGAACTGACCCTTCCCGCCGGTGTCAAGGCCCTTGACGACCCGAAGGCCACCATCGTCAGCATCCATGGCAAGGCCAAGGAGCCGGCGGCAACCGAGGAAGCGTAATCCTTTCCTCTCCCACTGCATCAATGGCCACACGACTGATAATCGGGCTGGGCAACCCCGGCCCGAAATACCAATGGACCCGCCATAACGCGGGTTTCATGGTTTTGGACCACCTTTCCCGGGTCATGGGGGTAGCGGTCGCCAAGAAGAGCTTTTCCGGCCTCTACGGGGAGGGGAGCTGGCATGGCGATCGCCTGCTGCTCCTCAAGCCCCAGACGTTCATGAACCTTTCAGGGCGTTCCGCGGCCGAGGCGCTCCGCTTCCACAAGCTGACCCATTCTGACCTGATCGTGATCCACGATGACCTCGATATCCCCTTCGGCCGGGTAAAGATCAAGGAGGGAGGGGGGCATGGCGGCCATAATGGTCTCCGCTCCCTCATGCAGGAGTTGGGTGGCGGCGACTTCGTGCGGATCCGGGTTGGCGTTGGCAGGCCGGTTCGCGGTGATGCCGCCGACTATGTACTCGCCAATTTTTCCCCTGCGGAGATGGCCGGCCTCCCCACGCTCCTGGACGGTGTGGTTGATCTTATCGGGGAGCTGGTGAGAAACGGGCTTCCCCGTACCATGAGTCTCTATAACAACAAGGATTTTCTGCCGGCAGCCTGATTTTCTCCCCGCTGCCATCCCACAACGAAAGAAGAAAGCACCATGGGCTTCAATTGCGGCATCGTCGGTCTCCCCAACGTGGGGAAATCCACCATCTTCAATGCGCTGACCTCGGCCGGGGCCGAGTCGGCGAACTATCCCTTCTGCACCATTGATCCCAATGTCGGCATCGTCCAGGTGCCCGATGAGCGGCTCGACCGCTTGGCGGAAATCGTTCATCCGGAGCGGATCCTTCCCACCACCATCGAGTTCGTCGACATTGCCGGCCTTGTCAAGGGGGCCAGTCAGGGGGAGGGGCTCGGCAACCAGTTCCTCGGCCATATCCGGTCGGTGGATGCCATTGTCCACGTGGTCCGCTGCTTTGATGACGAGAACGTTGTACACGTGAGCGGAAGCGTGGATCCGATCCGCGACATCGAGATCATTCAGACCGAGTTGGCCCTGGCCGATCTGGACAGCGTGGACAAAAAGTACCAGCGCGTTGAAAAGCAGGCCAAGGGCGGTGACCGGAAACTCAAGGAAGAAAGTGAGTTTTACGCCCGCGTCAAGGGAGCCCTGGAGCGGGGGGTGTCCGCACGGCACATCGAGGTGGGTGACGATGAGCGCCTCTGGATGCGGGATCTGCACCTGCTGACCGACAAGCTGGTCCTCTACGTTGCCAACGTTGCCGAGGACGACCTGGAGGGAGCCCACCCCTCTGTCGCCAAAGTCAGGGAGCTTGCCGAGAATGAAGGCGCCCGGGTCGTCGTCATCTGCGGACGGATCGAATCCGAGATAGCCGAGCTCGACGGTGACGAGAAGAAGGCATTTCTCAACGAGATGGGGCTTGCCGAGTCGGGGCTCGATCGCCTGATCCGGATGGGGTACGAGCTCCTCGGACTCATTACCTATTTCACGGCCGGCAAGAAAGAGGTCCGGGCCTGGACCATCCCCGTCGGCACCAAGGCGCCCCAGGCCGCCGGCGTCATCCATTCGGATTTCGAGAAGGGGTTCATCCGCGCCGAAGTCATTGCCTACCGCGATTTCGTGGCGGCGGGCGGCGAAGCCGGGGCCAAGGAGAAGGGACTCATGCGCCTCGAAGGTAAGGAATATGTGGTGCAGGATGGCGATGTCATGCACTTCCGGTTCAACGTGTAGGCCCAGGATAGTGCCTTCAGGGATCTGTTTGACGATAAACTTCTTGAATAAGCAGGACAACCTGTAGTAAATTTCTTTTTTTGCAGCGGCCATAGGCCGTACGCTCCTTGCTCCGGGTCGGACCGGGGCTACTAATCCGCGAGGAGGAAACAGACATGGTACGGAAGTATGAGACGGTAGTGATCGTCCAGCCGGACCTTGGCGACGATGAGCTCAAGGGGCTCAACGCCAAGGTGACAGACATCATTACTACGATGAAGGGCGATCTCCATCGGCTGGAGGACTGGGGGGTGAGGAAGCTCGCCTACCCGATCAGGAAGAGCGCGCGGGGGCGTTACTACTACGTCCGCTTCGACGGTGATGCTGCTCTGATCGCCGAGCTGGAGCGGCGTCTGCGTCTTGACGACAAGGTGCTGCGCTACCAGAGCGTGAAGATTGAGAGGGAAACCGCAGCCCCCGCAGCAAAGGCTGCTCCCGTTGAAACGGCGCCGGCCGCCGAAGCCGCTGAATAAGAGATCGGAGGTTCAGTACAGATGAGCGAAGAAACCACTGCAAGACCCGAAAGAACTGAGAGATCCGAGCGGCCTGAGCGCCCCCAGTACCGCGGCAACGGCCCCCGCAAGAGAAGACCCTTCCAGCGCCGGAAAGTATGCCGCTTCTGCGCGGACAAGGACCTCGTCATTGATTACAAGGATCCCCGCGTCCTCCGCTCCTTCATTACCGAGCGGGGCAAAATCGTTCCGCGCCGGATTTCCGGCAACTGCTCCAAGCATCAGCGCGAGATCACCGAGGCGATCAAGCGGGCCCGCAATATTGCCCTGATCCCCATTGCCTCCACGCACGTCGTCGCGTAAGCGGCGGATCGCTCGATGGTAACTGGCGACCGGGGAATTGTCCTCGATATCGTCAAGGGGGTCTGCCTGACGGTGGCGATTTTCATCGTCTACCTGCAGGTGCCCCTGGCGGGAATGGTGGCCGGCGTGCTGGCCCCCCTTCCCGTTCTTTATTATCACCTGAAGTCGGGGCGATGGACTGTCGGAGCAGCTGCAGTCGCTATAACAGCTCTGGTGCTCGTTTTTCTCGGCGGCCTATCGTTGGCCGTGCTCTATCTGCTCCAGGCCGGGCTCCTGTCGGTTGCCCTGCCCATCTTCCTGTCCCGGGGCCATAGTGCCAGTCGGGCCCTTGCCTCGGCGGTATTCACCGTTGCCGTGGTCGCTGCCGTCTCTATTGTCGGGTATGGCACTGCCCAGGGGGTAGATCTGCACGCTCGGGTGACGGCGGCGATCGGGACAACTCTGGAACAGACCGCGGAATTCTACAAGGCAAGGGGCGCCTCGGGCGAGGAGCTCCAGTTCCTCAAGGAGGGACTGGCGCAGGTCGGCGCTCTTTTCAGCCAGATTTATCCGGCGATGCTCCTTGTCAGCCTTGCCGCTGTGGCTGGAATAAACCTGCTTGTCGTCGCCCGGTTCCGGAACAGGCTGAAGATCCCTGTACCGGACACCACCATAAGCAGATTCAAGAACCCCGAGCATCTGGTTTGGGGGCTGATCGTTGCCGGTTTTTCCCTTCTGATCGACAATGGCGTCGTTCAGGCGGCAGCCCTCAATGTGGTTGTCGTAGCGGCTTTCCTCTACTTCATGCAGGGGCTCGCCGTGGTTGCTCATTTTTTTGCAGCCCACCGGGTACCGGCGCTCTTCAGGGTTTTATTCTACGTCCTGCTCGTGCTGCAGGCATATCTGGCTCTGGCGGTGGCGCTTCTGGGTCTCTTTGACCTGTGGGCGGACTTCCGCAGGCCGCGAATTCGTGAAAACCTGTAAAATCAGGCTGGGAGGAAAAACAATGAAAGTGATTCTCAAGGAAAATCTGGAAAATCTCGGACACATCGGCGACATCGTGAAGGTTGCGCCGGGCTACGCCCGTAACTACCTCCTTCCGCGGGGCTATGCCATTGAAGCAACCGAGAAGAACGCCAAGGCCCTCGACCACGCCAAGCGTCAGCTTGAATACAAGCGCAACAAGGTTCTCGAGCAGGCGAAGGGACTTGCCGCAAAGATCGAGGGGCTGACCCTTGCAATTGTTCACCAGGCTGGCGAGGAAGGGAAGCTGTTCGGTGCCGTTACCAACATGGAGCTGGCCGAGCACCTCAAGGCCCAGGGTGTGGAGATCGACCGCAAGAAGATCGTTCTTGCGGAGCCGATCAAGCATGTCGGCGAGTACACCGCTTCTGTCAAGGTGCACCCTGAGGTTGTCGCTGCTCTTAAAGTGGTGGTTTCCAAGGCTGAATAGTCTCTGCCTCTGATAGTGCTGAAGAGGGCGGCCCCGCCGGGAGCCGCCCTTTTTTTTTGGTCGCCCATGGCTGATTCACGGATGCAAGCGAAGGTTCTGCAGTGGGCGGAGGATGGATTCGGCTGCCGCTGAAGGCCCATGGCGGGTAGTTGCTTTGGATTTTTGGGGGGGAGTTCAGGAAGAGCGCAATAAAAAGGGCCTGCACAGGGAGTGTGCAGGCCCTTTTTCAGTGGTGAAGCCGTTTACTTCTTCTTGGCCGGAGCCGCCTTGGCCGGTGCGGCTTTAGCCGGAGCCGCCTTGGCGGGCACGTCCCACCGGTTCAGGTCGTGGGCGATGTTGTGGCAGTCGCCGCAGCCCTTGAACTTGGCAAGCATGGCGGCCGGGTGCGGTGTGCCGTGGCAGCTCTGGCAGGCCGGAACCATCTTGTGCTTGTCCTGGTGGCAGTAGACACAGGCAAGGGACTTGTGCTTGGCCTGGCTGGCGGTCAGCAGGTCGATGGCCTTCTTGTGGCAGGCGCCGCAGTCCTTGTTGGGAACTTCCTTGCCGTAGGCGACGTTCTTGGGCTGGTGGGCCTTGTGGCACTTCTTGCAGTCGCCGGCGGTCTGCTCGGCGTAGTGGGGCTTGTGGCACTGGGTACAGGCCGGAATCTTCCCGTGGACGTTGTGGCAGGTGGAGCAGTAGAGCTTGGTGTGCTTGCTCGGGAACTGCTTCAGCTGCTCGATCTGCTGGCTGTGGCAGGTCAGGCACGGATCGGTGATGTTGCCGGAGAGGACAATGTTGAGCGGTGTATGGGGGTTCTTGTGGCACCCGAGGCAGTTGGCAAGCTCATAGTGCTTCTTGCCGGTGTGGCACTGGCTGCACTTGGGGATGTTGTTCTGCGATGCGGGGCGGTGGTTGGCGTGACAGTCGAAGCAGGTGATCTTCTTGTGGCCGGCGCCTGCGCTGGCAATGTCTGCCGGCGGCTGGGCGTGGCACTTCACGCAGTCGTCCTGAACCAGTTTGGCGGCCGGGGCGGCCTTGGCCGGGCTTCCCGCGCCCAGGCAGAGCGAAACCGCCAGGGACAGGCCAGCTACGGCAAAGAGCCTGATGCGTCTTACAACATTCATCGTTCCTCCTCTGTGCTCTTCGCACATGACATAAGGTAGTTGCTCCGTTTCCCGGTGGGAGGGGAGCGTGTCTCACATGAACGGCAACGGGGCGCGCCCCGGCTGAAGCGGGGTGAATTATGCCATTTCTCCCGGCCCCAGTCAATTAGAAAAAGGTAATAAGTTCTTAAAAAAAAGCCAGCAAAATCAGGCTGTAAGCTTCAGTTTGAATGAATGGCAAACTTTGGCGGAAAAAGAGGCGGGGTGGTGAGTGACCGCTTTGTCAGTATTCGTGTTGCTTGTCGCTAGGGGGACGGCAGGTCGGACAGGGACTGGACAAGCGCCGGATAGAAATCTCCGGACAACTGGCGCAACTGGTCCAGCAGGTGCCGGGGCAGGGGGGCGTGGATGGCGATCTCCTCGCCGGAAACAGGGTGCCGGAAGGAAACCAGGAAGGCGTGGAGGCAGTGGCCGGGGTAGTCCGCGAGTGGGGTGCCCCGGTAGCGGCGGTCCCCCCGCACGGGATGACCGGTGAGGGCCAGGTGCTTGCGGATCTGGTGCATGCGGCCGGTTATGGGGGTGACGAGGAGGAGGGCCGACCCCTTCCCCTGGAACAGGGTGCGATACCTGGTCTGGGCCTCCTTCCCTTCCAGGGGCGCGTCGATGGTCCCTGCTGCGGGCAGCTTGCCGTCCGCGACGGCCAGGTAGAGTTTGCCGAGGCCGGTCTCCTTGACGAAGCGGCCGAAGATGCCGGCGCTGGTGGCGCTCTTGGCGAGGATGGTGGCGCCGGAGGTGCCGCGGTCAAGGCGGTTCACGGGGCGAAGCTTTACCGGGGTCCCCCGCCGGGACATGAAATCCTGCGCCAGATCCGCGAGGGTCAGCTCAGTCTCGGCGGTTCGGTGGACCGGCAAGCCGGGGGGCTTGTTGACGACGACAATCCGGTCGTCTTCGTACAGGATGTCGAGGGAGGGGGGCTCGGCGCCCAGGAGTTCCCGTGTCCGTCCGCTTTCCTTGAGGGCAACCTTGTCTCCGGAGACGAGGATGGCCCTGGGTGTGGCAGGTCGCCCGTTGATGGTCAGATGTCCCCCCCGGACGATCTTGCCGAGATAGGCGAGGGGAGCCCCGGGGAGGAGGTTGCGCAGAAAGCTCTCCAGGCTGCGGCAGTGGTCGGATTCGGCGATGGTGAATGTGAGCATGGGGGGAGTATATACGGCGCCGGTCACGAACGCAAGGGGAGAGCGGCGCTGTGTGCCGCTCCCCCCTGAAATGGGCGAATTCGCGTCATCCCGCGGTTTTCTGGCAGAGATAGTCGGCGATGGTTCTGGCGATCTGGGCCGCCGGGTTCTTGTCGTTGTTGAAGGCCAGGTGATAGAGGTTCAGGTCGGCGATGTCCCGGTCGAGGAAGCTTCGAATGAACTTGTCCCGTTCCTTCTGTTTTTTTTCCACCAGAAGCTCGGCCTCCTGCACCGGGATTTTTGCCCGCCGGGCAATGGAGCGTACCTTGAAATGATGGGAACCGTAGATGCGGAAATGGAGGCAGTTGGCCATCTGCTGGGTGATTATGGCGCTCCCCCGTCCCATGATGATCATGTTGCCCATCTCTGCCAGGGAGACGATCTGGTCGCAGAGGAGCTTGTAGTGGTCCCGCTCGCTCTTCCACCGCGGAGTAAGGGTGGAGATCATGTCGTCGAGGAAGCGGGGCCTATGGCCCAGGGAGCGGAAAACCTCCTCGGATATATCATGGTGCTTGGCGGTTTCTTCGAGAAGCGCCTTGTCCATGATGACCCACGGCTCCTTGGTGGTGTGTTCCAGAAGCTCCTTGAGGTGCTCCGCCACGGGAAACCCTTCGCAGCCGAACTCCCGCGAGATGGTGATGGTTGGTTTGTGGCCGGTGCGCTTTTCGGTTTCGGTCTTTCCCCGCATGCGGCGGGCCACCTCGATCATTCCGGCAATTCTCTGTTCAATGGATGGCACGAGCAGTTTCTCCGGCATTGCATCCTCCTTCGGTCCGCGTTTCCGGTTGTCTTGTTGCGGACCCCTGTAACAATTGTGCCTTGGGTTGTCCGCTAGTCAAGGGGTTGAGTTCCCGGCGCACTGTGCGATACTTTGCAGACGACCCGGGAAGCAGATCAGGCACCAGAACAGGAGGAGGCATGGGTTTTATCCGCTCGGCAGCAATGGTTTTCGTGCTGGCGGTGTTGGCGGCACCGGCAGCGGCAGCTCCGAAGGTCCCCGAGAAACTCGTCTACGAGCTTTCCTGGACCGGCATAACCGTCGGCACGGCAAGCCAGGAGATTACGGAGGACGCATCCGTGCGCAAGATCGTTTCCACGGCCCGTTCCAACGATTGGCTGTCGACCTTTTTCCCGGTTGATGACCGGATCGAGAGTACCTATGACCGCAAGCGCGGGCCTTTCCCAGGTCTGGCACGCCATTACCGGCTCAAGACCCGGGAGGGAAGCCGGCGGCGGGACCGGGAGATCACCTTCGAGCAGGAGCGGGGGATGGCCCGTTATCGCGACAACCTGAAGGGGGACAAGGCTGATATTCCCATTCCGCCCGATACCATTGACGTTTACGGCAGCTTTTACTACATTCGCTATCAGCCCCTGGCGGTGGGCACGGCGCCGACCGTCAACATCCTCGACAGCAAGCGGCAGCGGCGGATTGCGGTGCGGGTTCTGCGCAAGGAGCGGATCAAGACGGTCCTTGGCGAGGTGGACACCATCGTGATCCAGCCGATGGTGGCCTCGGAAGGGGTCTTCGAGGGGAAGGGGACGGTCCATATCTGGCTCACCGACGACGAGCGGCGCATTCCGGTGCGGGCCAGGACCAAGGTTGCCGTCGGGAGCGTCACGGCGACGCTGGTGGAGTGGATTCCAGGAAAATGACGGGGCTGAGAGCGGCAGCAGGGCCAGATCGAAGAGAAATGAGAAATACGATGCTTGGAGGAACTGCCTGCAGTTCTCAGGCAAAACTCAACGGAGAAAGGAACTTGGAACATGGAGACACTGGAGGCAATCAGAACGAGGAGAAGCGTCCGCAAGTTTTCCGATCGGCCGGTGGAGCCGGAGAAGCTTCAGGCGGTGCTGGAGGCGGCGCGGCAGGCCCCGTCGTGGGCCAACATGCAGTGCTGGCGGTTCGTGGTGGTGGAGGATCAGGCAACGAAGGCGCAGATCAGCGCTCTCTCCTTCGTGGAGGCATACTTCGGTCCGAAGGGGTACAAGTCGAACCCGGCCCAGAAGGCATTGGCCGAGGCGCCGGTGGTGATAGTGGCCTGCGGCGAGCCCTCCCAGTCCGGCGAGCTGCGGGGGCAGCAGTACTATCTCACCGATGTGGGGATTGCCACCCAGAATCTGATGCTCGCCGCCCATGACCTGGGGCTGGGGAGTGTTTTTGTCGGGGTCTTCGATGAGGAGCAGCTGGGGGAACTGCTCGGCATCCCGCCGGAGCTGCGGATCGTGGGGCTCTTTCCCCTGGGCTATCCCCTTGGGGAGGTGAAGGCCGGGCCGCCCCGCAAGCCCCTGGACGAAATCGTCCACTACGGGAAGTTTCAGGCGTAGCCGGTTCGGCGGCTGCCGGTAAATGAAAAAGGCGCGGAGAGCGAACTCTCCGCGCCTTTTTATCGTGCTGCGGTTTGGGCCGTGGGTTACTGCCCCAGGGCCGCCTTGAGGTCGGCTTCCGGCGTGCTGATGGGGCCCAGGTTGAAGTTCTCCACCAGGAAGTTGAGAACGTTCGGGGTGACGAAGGCCGGCAGGCTCGGGCCGATCTTGATGTTCTTGATCCCCAGGTGCAGCAGCGACAGGAGGATGACCACCGCCTTCTGCTCGTACCAGGAGAGGATCATGGAGAGGGGCAGGTCGTTCACGCCGCACTTGAAGGCGTCGGCCAGGGCCAGGGCGATCTGGAGGGCCGAGTAGGCGTCGTTGCACTGGCCGATGTCCAGGAGCCGCGGGATGCCGCCGATGTCGCCGAACTCCAGCTTGTTGAAGCGGTACTTGCCGCAGGCGAGGGTGAGGATGACGCAGTCCTGGGGCACCTTCTCGGCCAGTTCGGTGTAGTAGTTGCGGCCCGGCTTGGCGCCGTCGCAGCCGCCGATGAGGAAGAAGTGCTTGATGGCGCCCGCCTTCACCCCTTCGATCACCTTGTCGGCCACGCCGAGGACGGCGTTGTGGCCGAAGCCGGTGAGGATCTCCTTCTCCGGCGCGTCGGGCAGTTCGGGGCACTCAAGGGCCTTGTTGATGACTTCGCTGAAGTCCCAGCCGGCGATGTGCTTCACGCCGGGCCATCCCACCTGCCCCCAGGAGAAGAGGCGGTCCTTGTAGGAGTCGGCCGGACGCTGGATGCAGTTGGTGTTGAAGATGATGGCGCCGGGGAAGAGGGGGAATTCCTTCGCCTGGTCCTGCCAGGCGCCGCCGAAGTTGCCGTAGAGGTGCGGATACTTCTGCTTGAGGCCGGGGTAGCCGTGGGCCGGGAGCATCTCGCCGTGGGTGTAGATGTCGATCCCCTTGCCGGCGGTCTGTTTGAGGAGCTCCTCCAGCATCCGGAGATCGTGGCCCGAGACGAGGATCCCCTTCCCCTTGCGGGTGCCGGTGGGAACCTTGGTGGGGACCGGGTGGCCGTAATGCTCCACGTGCCCCTCGTTCAGCATCCCCATGACCTTGATGTTCAGCTTGCCGCACTCCATGGCGAGCCCCACGAAGTCCATGAGCCCCTTGGCCGGGTCGGCGGTGGCGGCCATGGCCTTGTGGAAGAAGGCGAAGACTTCCTCGTCCTTCTTGCCGAGGATGTAGGCGTGATCGGCATAGGCGGCCATACCTTTGAGGCCGTAGATGAGGATCTCGATGGCGGAGCGGACATCGGGATCGGCGTGGTGGGTGTTGATGCCGTGCTCCTCACCCTGCTTCACGAGCCCTGTCAGGTCGCCGGCGATGACCCAGGCCGCGGGGCCGGAGGTGATGGCCGGGGCGCTGGTGCCGTATTTCTCCCGGTAGGCGGTTTCGTAGACGGCCTTGATCTTCTCCTTGCTGTCGTAGCAGGTGCGGAGCTTGCCGGCAAGCTGGACCGGGTCGAAGTCCACGTTGGTGACGGTGGTGAAGAGCCCCTCGATCATGAAGAGGTCGATGGCCTCGTCCTTCTTGCCCAGCTCCCGGGCCTTGTCGGCATAGATGCCGAGACCCTTGAGGCCGTAGAGCATGAGATCCTGCAGCGCGGCCACCTCGGGATTCTTGCCGCATACCCCGATGATGTCGCAGCCGACGCCCTTGGCGGCCTGTTCGCACTGGTTACAGAACATTCCCATTGATTGTTTCCTCCTTTGAGTGGTTGTGACGGCTGGTGTGATGAGAAGGCATCCTTGAGTATACCTGCCCGGAACCCGTTTGCAATCGCTTGCGTGCCCCAGTGATACCGCACCTGCCGTCCGTTGGCTTTGACCTTGGTCAAGATTTCGGAGATTGGCCCCAGTGCGGGGCGGCCACTTCGCCGTTGACATTTTTCTGACCAAAACACTAAAGTAGAATCCATGACGTCGTCATCCCTCCGGATAGTCTCCCTGGCAGTGCTGCTCATGGCCCTCGGCATCTTCAGCGGGGGCGTTGTGCTTGCGTCTTCGGCGGGAGAGCCCGCGGCGGTGGATTTCTGCTGCGGCGGTGCCGACGAGGGGAATCCGCCGGCCGGCGACGATGGCCCCTCTCCCTGTTCCTCCCCCGAGTGCCACTGTCTGACCTGTCTTGAGCTTGCCGTCGCGGCGGGCATCGATTTTGGCCATTGCGGCATCGCAATCACCTCGTTCCTGCCGGGGACCGGAAACCTTCACTCAACCCCCTTCATCGCATCCATAGATCAGCCTCCCGAACAGTCCTGACCCACCATTTCCGTCGGCTTTACCCCTTCCGGTTGATGTCCGTTGGCATCGGCGCGGTCTTTGCCTCGTCCGCGGACCGGTGCCGCGCGCCCGTGCCATATTTTCATGCGTTCAAGGAGAACAGCATCATGAACACTAATACCTATCGCCATGCCCTCATCGCCCTCGTCCTGGCGGCGGGCGCCGCCCTTCCCCTTGCCGGCTGCGACAACGCCAAGGCGTTCAGCGTGAACGACGTTGCCTCGGACCCGGCTGCCTACACCGGCAGCATCACCCTCACCGGCATCATGGGGGGGACCTCCCGGATGGACCCCAAGGTCTTCGGCATCATGGACCTGAAGGAGCTCCAGTGCACCACCCCCGGCTGCAGCAAGGTCTTCATCCCGATCCGGACCAACGGCCAGATGCCGGCCCTGGGGGACGAGGTGCGGGTGACCGGCAGCTTCCGGCAGGAGCCCGGGGGGTACATCTTCGTGGCCGAGAAGTTAAAGGTGGTGAAGAACCACAAGCTGGGAGGGTGACATGACAATTGGAAAGCTGGTGCTCAGAAACATCACCCGTCGGCGGGGGAGGCTCGTCTTCACCCTGTTGGGGATCACCATCGGCATCGCCTCCTTCGTGACGTTCCTTGCCCTGGGGGGGAGCCTCAAGGACGAGATCCGGCGCGAGGCCTCGGCCCTGGGGGCCAACCTGGTGGTGACCCCCAAGGGATCGTGCGCCTACGAACAGGTGTCGGTCCTGACCGGCGACCAGCTCCCCGCCACCATCACCATGGAGGAGGTGGGGCGGATCAGGGCCATCGGCGGCCTCACGGCGGTGCCGGTGGTGACGGAGAAGACCGCCATCAGAAACCGGCCCGTGCCGGTGGCCGGCGTTCCCGCCGCCGACATGAAGTCCTTCAAGGGGTGGGATGTGGGCTCCGGCGCCTACTTCGCCGACGGCGAGCGGGCCATCGTAGCCGGGGCCACGGCGGCGGAGCTGTTCAAACTGGCGCCGGGGAGCCTGGTAACGGTGCGGGGCCGGCAGCTGCCGGTCAAGGGGGTCCTCAAGGAGACCGGGAGCAAGGACGACTCCACCCTCTTCATCCCCCTCTCCCTGGCCCAGGAGCTCTTCAAGACGGGCGAAAAGGTCTCCTTCGTGGCGGTCCGGGTGGCTGACGTCTCCCGCACCGACGAGTATGTGGAGAAGATCAAGGGGGCGGCCAACGCCGGGGTGGTCACCGACCGGCAGATGCTGAAGTCGGTCCTGGGGATCGTCGGCACGGTGAACGTGACCCTCCAGCTCATCGCCGCGGTGGCGGTCCTGGCGGCGGCCTTCGGCATCGTCAACACCATGCTCACCGCCGCCTACGAGCGGCGCCGGGAGATCGGCATCATGCAGGCCATCGGTGCCCGGCAGCGGGACATCTTCGCGGTCTTCCTCCTGGAGTCAGGGTGTTACGGCTTCATGGGCGGAGTCCTCGGGGTGGTCGGCGGGCTGCTGGTCTCCACCTTTGCGGCCCCCCTGGTGAGCCAGAACGCCTTCACCTCCTTCGTGAAGGGGAGCGGCTCACTTACCCTGGATCCGAAGCTCATCCTCGGCTCGATTCTCTTCTCCGTGGCGGTGGCGCTGGCGGCGGGGCTCTATCCCGCCTGGCGCGCCGCCCGGCTTACCCCCGTGGAGGCCATCAACCATGAGTGACGCCATCATAACCACCGACAATCTGACCAAGACCTACGGCAGCGGCGCCGCCGAGACCCATGCCCTGCGGGGGGCGACCCTGGCGATCCCCCGGGGGGCCTTCTGCGCCATCGTCGGCCCCTCGGGCCACGGCAAGAGCACCCTCATGCACCTGATCGGCGGCCTTGACCACCCCTCCTCGGGGAGCGTCCAGGTCGACGGAGTCGAGTTGAGCGGCCTCTCCAACGGGAAGCTCGCCCGGCTCCGGGCCGAAAAGATCGGCTTCGTCTTCCAGTTCTTCAACCTCCTGGGGAACCTCACCGCGGAGGAAAACGTGGCGGCGGCCATGATGTTCGCCGGCGTGCCCGCAAAGTTCCAAGCGGAACGCTCCCGGAAGCTCCTGGAGCTGGTGGGGCTCGGTCACAAGCTCACGGCCCGGCCCCGGGAGCTCTCCGGGGGGCAGCAGCAGCGGGTGGCCATCGCCCGGGCCCTGGCCAACGACCCGGGCATCCTCCTCATGGACGAGCCCACCGGCAACCTGGATTCGGAGGCCGAGGCCGAGGTGCTGGGGGCGATCCGCTCCCTCCACGGGGAGGGGAAGACGGTGGTCCTTGTGACCCACAACGCCGAGATCGCCCGCCAGGCGGAGCTGGTCATCGAGATCCGGGACGGGCGGGTGAGCCGCGTGACCCGCGCCGGGGCGGCGGAGCGGATCGCCGCCTGACTTTCCGCAAAAATCAATGCCCCGTCAAAAAAATCTTGACGGGGCGTTTTGTTGTCTGTTAAATGAAATGAAATTTCAAAATCGTTATCAGGGAGGCATTATGAAAAAAATCGCACTGGCAGCTCTTATCACCCTGGGGATGGCATCGGTTTCCTTCGCCGAGGACGTAACGTACACCAAGCAGATCAAGCCGCTGTTCGACAAGCACTGTGTCGGGTGTCACGGCAAGGACGCCGCCCCCGAGTACCATGCCTTCAAGGCCGAGAAGGAGAAATGGCTCGCCAAGGGGCAGGGGATGCGGATGGACACCTACAGCCACCTGGTCTTCTACACCGCCTGGCCCGACACCGGCGCCCTCATGCGCCGCCTCGACGACGGGAAAAACGCCAAGGAGGGGAAGCCGGGGAACATGTACCGGCACCTGGGGGCCACCGAGGAGGAGCGCCAGAAGAATCTCGCCCTGTTCAAGGCATGGGTCGGCAACTGGAACCTGAAGAAGTGGCCCGAGGTCACCAAGGAAGAGTTGGACGGGGTCAAGGTAAGGTATTGAGATATTCGAGCGGAGGGGGAATGCCAGGCTGCGGGGCATTATGGGGTTTCGATGCAGTGAAAGTGAATGGCAAAGCCAGGAGGGTCGTCCAATGAGCATTGCACTGATCGGCGGCATGGACCGCCTCGAACGGCACTACCGTCAGGAAGCGGCCCGCTCCGGGGTCGAGCTGCGGGTCTTCTCCCGGTCGGAGAACAACATCGCCGCCAAGCTGAAGCGCTTCGACGCCCTGGTCATCTTCACCAACAAGGTGTCCCACCGGGTGCGCAACGAGGCCATGGCCGCAGCGAAGCTGAACGGCATTCCGGTGTTCCAGTACCACTCCTGCGGCCTCTGCACCCTCCGCGACTGTCTGAGCTGTCTCGCCTGCCCGGCTCAGGGGAACTTGGGGGGCAGGTCCTGAAATATCAGTTTTGTCGCTGTTGATCACCTTGCTGCCCGTCGTGTAGTGAACGCCGACAGCCTCTGATACCTCTTTCAGCGTATATCCGTGCGTTCCGTGGGCGAGGCGGATCAGGGGGGGCGCTCCTGCTTCGGGATAGTGGTTCCGTGAAGAACTTATATTTAATTCAAGCCCCCCCCATAGATTGGCATGCGCTTTTGAGACAATGAAGGTGCTGTCAATACCCAGGACAAAAACCTTGACTGGAGGTTCGCTCGCCGTTATTTCCTTGTTCTGGAACGCTGGCCGATTCCAGCTCCGCAGGATCAGACGGAATACGATTATAACGGATGAACGCCATGAACGACGACAGCAGGCGGTGGGATGAACGGTACCGGGGGGAGGAGTTCCTTCTGGGGACCGAGCCGTCCCGGTTTCTCGCCGAGCGGATCGAGGAGGTGAAACGCCTCTGCCCCGGCCGAAAGGCCCTGGACATCGCCTGCGGCGAGGGGCGGAACAGCATTTTCCTGGCGCGGCAGGGCTTCAGCGTCACCGGCCTCGACATCTCCCCCGTGGGGCTCGCCAAGGCCCGCGGCTGGGCCGAGCGGGAGGGGCTTCACTGCGACTTCCGCCTCGTGAACCTGGAAACCTATCGGATCGCCGAGACCTATGACCTCATCATCAACTTCAACTTTCTCCTCCGGGACCTGATCCCCCAGGAGGTGGCTGTCCTCACGCCGGGAGGCGTCATCATCTTCGACACCATTCTCGAATCCCCCACCGCGCCGGTTCCCCACCGCAAGGACTTCCTCCTGCAGCCGGGGGAGCTGGCGCGACTCTTCGCGCCGTACCCCGGCACCATCCTCTTCTGCGGGGAGTACCCCGACAGCGCCACCCCCACCGCCAAGCTCATCTACCGCCATAGCAAGTAACCCCCTGAAACCATGGCGTCAAGCCGCGCCAGCGGCCTGTTCCTTTGACACGGCGCCGGTTTGTGGCACATTTGATGATGACTCGCCCCGTCCAGCAAAGGAAAGGGGGCTGGAGGGGGAGCATGAAAACCTGGCACAAAATCCTTATTGGCTGCGGCATTTTTCTCCTGATTCTGGCGGCGTTCACGGCCTTCGTCCTGCCGGGCATCGTGAAGAGCCGCGCCATCCGGGCGGTGGAGGAGGCCACGGGGCGCAAGCTCGCCATCGGCGCTGTGCGCATCAACCCCATCACCTGGAACGCCGAGGTGAAGGGTGTTCGCCTCACGGAGCGGGACGGGACCACGACCTTCGTCTCCTTCTCCAGCGCCCGTGTTGCCGTGAGCCCCTCCTCCATCTTCCGGGGAGCGCCGGTCGTCTCCGAGGCCAGGCTCAGTTCACCATACGTGCATATCGTGCGGACCGGGGCCAATGCCTATAATTTCTCGGACCTCCTGGAAAGGAAGGGACCCGAGAAACCTGCGCCGTCCAAGGAGCGGGCACGGTTTGCCGTTTCCAACATTGTCGTCACCAACGGCGCCATCGACTTCATCGACCGGGGGCTTGCCGCCGAGAAGCGGCACCGGGTGAGCGGGCTGGAACTGGGCGTCCCCTTCGTGAGCACCATTCCCCACCATGCCGACAGCTACATCGCCCCCCGGTTCCGGGCGGTGGTGAACGGCTCCCCCCTGGCCCTGGACGGCAGGCTCAAGCCCTTTGCCGCGGCTGCCGAGTATTCCCTCGACGTGAACCTGAAGGCGCTGGACGTTCCCTACTACCTGGCCTACGTGCCGGCAAAGCTCCCGGTCCGGGTGGAGCGGGGGACGGCCGCCACGAAGCTCGCCCTGACCTACCGGACAGAGGCCAGCAGGAACCCTGAACTCGTCATGAGCGGAGAGGTTTCCCTGGCCGGCCTGAAGGCGGCCGAGCCGGACGGGACCCCCCTGGCCGCCCTTGACCGGCTTGGGGTGGTGGTCGGCAGAAGCGACCTTCTCGCCCCCGCCATCTCCCTCACCTCCGTCACCCTTGATGGCCCCGTGTTTCATCTGTCGCGGGACAGGAAGGGGGTCTGGAACGTCGCCCGCCTTGCCCGGGGGGATAAGGCCGCTCTTCCTCCGGCGAAGCCCCACGGGGAACCCAGGGACAGGGCTAGAGGGAAGCCGGTCATCGACGTGGGAGAGCTGGTGCTGCGCAACGGCATCGTGAGGGTCGCCGATGCCCTGCCCCCGGGGGGCTTCACGGCCGAGGCCCGGGAGATTGCCTCCACCATCCGGGGCTTTTCCACCCGCCCGGGGAAGAAGGCCGGCTATACCCTCTCCCTTGTTACGGGACGAGACGAGGCGGTACGGGTTGAGGGGGATTTCTCCCCGGACCCGCTGACTGTTACCGCCACGGCCGACCTGAAGGGGGTCGTCCTCGACGCCTTGTATCCCTACCTGGCCGGCACCCTTGCCGCACCAGTCAAAGGGACGCTCGACCTCTCCGGGGTGGCGGCCTACGATGCGGCCGCCGGCCTGACCGCCGACAGGGTGGCGGTGCGGCTCGCCAACCTTGCCGCCCCCTTCGGGCCGAAGGAGGGGGCGCGCCTTGCCCGGATGGAGGCGACGGGGGGGCGCTACAGCCGGAAGGAAAACCGCCTGGACATTGCCCAGGTGACCCTTGCGGGGGGGGATATCAGCTTCTCCCGGGACGAGGCCGGGAACCTCTCTCCCCTTGCCCTCGTGAAGAGGGGTGACACCGCCAGGAAACCGGCAGCAAGGGAAAACCGGCCCCAGGCAGGCAAGCCCTTCGCGTACCGGATTGCCAAGGTGGCCGCCAGCGGTCTGAACCTCTCCTTCACCGACCGCAGGGTGGTCGGCAACCCCCGGTTCGACCTCCGCCGCCTTGGCTTTGAGGCAGGCAATATTGCCGGGCCCCGACTCGAAACCATCCCCTACCGCCTTTCGGCGGGCTACGGAAAAGGGGGGGCTGTTGCCGCGTCGGGGAGTGTCACCCCGGCCCCCCTTGCCGCCAGGGGAGAGATTGCCCTGCGGCGGATTCCCCTCACCGACTTCGATGCCTACCTCCCCGGGGGGCTGAACGTCATCCTGGCGGAGGGCTCCCTCGACACCCGCCTCACCTACGCCCTGGCAAAGCGGGGGGAGGGACTCGGCGGCACCTTCGGCGGCTCCCTCGGGGTCCGCTCCTTCCACTGTCTTGATGCCGACGCCGATGATCTCCTTACCTGGGACAGCCTCCAGATCGACAAGGTGTCGGGCCGGCTGGAGCCCTTCTCCCTCAGGATTGGCGAGGTCTCCGTCGCCAAACTGTTCTCGAAGATCGTCATCGACCGGGACGGGCGCCTCAATCTGCAGAAGCTCTATACCCGGGACCAGGGACCGGGGACCGGGGACCGGGAAGGAGGGGGCCCGGGACTCGGGACTCGGGACCAGGGAAGGGCTGCACCGGGAACCGGACAATCGTCACAACCGACAAAGGCTTCCCGCCAGATCACCATCGACGCCGTGACCATCCAGGAGGGGGCCCTCGCCTTTTCCGACCGGCACATGAACCGGGAGTACGACACCACCCTCCACAACCTGGGGGGACGGATCAGCGGCCTCTCCTCGGAGGAGAGCAAGTTCGCCGAGGTGGACCTGCGGGGGAACCTGGAGAACCTCTCGCCCCTCCAGATCACCGGCAGGCTCAACCCCCTGCGGGACGACCTCTACGCCGACATCACGGTCCGCTTCGCCGACATCGACCTGACGCCGCTCACCCCCTATTCGGGCACCTACGTTGGGTACGGCATCGACCGGGGGAAGGTCTCCTTTGACCTGAAATACCTCATCGAAAACAGGCAGCTCAACTCCGAGAACAAGGTCTTCATCGACCAGCTCACCTTTGGCGACAGGATCGAGAGCGACAAGGCCACCAATCTGCCGGTGAGGCTGGCGGTGGCCCTCCTCAAGGACCGCAAGGGGGAGATCCACCTGGACCTGCCGGTCACCGGCCGCACCGACGACCCCCAGTTCAAGGTCTGGCGGGTGGTCTGGCAGATCATCAAGAACCTCCTCGTCAAGGCGGCCACCTCTCCCTTCTCCCTCCTCCAGTCGGCCTTCGGCGGCTCGGAGGACTTCAGCGTCATCCCCTTTGCCCCCGGTTCCGCCCACCTGGCCGAGGCGGAGCAGGCGAAACTGGCAAAGATTGCCCAGGCCCTCAACGACCGCCCCGCCCTCAAGGTGGACCTCAAGGGGTATGTGGACCGGGAGCGGGACCCGGAGGGGTATCGGGCAGAACTCCTGAACCGGAAGATGAAGGGGGAGAAATTCCTGGTGCTGGTGAAGGAGAAGCGGAACCTGCCGGGGGATTCCGCCGAAACCATGGTGATCGCCCCCGAGGAGGCATCGCGGTACCTGAAGGCGGTCTACAGGAAGGAAAAATTCCCCAAGCCCCGCAACATCCTGGGGCTGGAGAAGGACCTTCCCGACGCGGAGATGAGGAAGCTCATCCTCGCCAACACCCAGGTGGGCGAAGTGGAGCTGAAGGCCCTGGCCGCCGAGCGGGTGGGGGCGGTGAAGGCCTTCCTGGCGGGCCCCGGCAAGGTGGATCCGGCCCGCCTCTTCCTCAAGGCTGACGACATCTTCAAGGCTGCCGCCGACAAAGGGTCGGGTGCACGGGTTGAGTTCGGGGCGGCGGTGGAGTGAGCGTGTCTGGCCAAGATTCTGATTTTTTATGTGCCCTTCGGATTTTCTCTCAAGTTTCGAGGAGATTTCCCGAAACGGAAGATAGGGTTCATGGGCGTGTCCCCGGGGAGGGAGCGGCATGATTCCATCTATCGGGGGAGGAATGAACAATGGCTTTCAGGGTTACCATCAAGGCTCGGGTCGTTTTCATCGTCGCGTTTTTCTCGGTCATGCTCATTGCCTTCGGCATGCTGGGGTTGTGGGGGATGAAGGACGCCAGCACCACCACCCATCAGCTCTACGAAGAAAACATGAAGAGCGTGCAGATCCTCAGCAAGGTCATGGGGCTCATGCGCGACAACCGGATTCAGCTCCTCCTGGCCCTGCAGCATGACCCCGCCGGTGGGTTCAGCGCCCTTCACGATCATCCGCTCACCATGCATACCGACGCCGTCACCAAAAATATCGAGGAAATCACGGCCCTTTGGGCGGAATACGAGCAGATTCCCAAGACCGATGAGGAGAAGAAGCTGGCCGCAGAGTTCAAGGCGGCGAGAAGCACCTTTGTCCAGGAGGGGCTCATCCCCGTGCGTGAGGCGGTCCTTGCCGGGAAGTATCAAGAGGCCGTGGAGCTTACCCTCAAGAAGGTAAATCCCCTTTTCAAGCCGGCCAATGAGCTCATGGAGAAGCTGATCGCAGGGGAATTCGCGGCGGCGAAAGCGGCATTCGAGGAGGATGATAAGCACTACGGAGTCTACCGGGTCGTCATGATCGCGGGGCTCGTGCTCTCCGTGGGGCTAGGGGTGCTGTTGAGCCTGTTCATCGTGCGCTCCCTGCGCCGCAGTTCCGAGGAGCTGGCGTCAGTTGCTGCCGCCGTGTCGGCGGGCGACCTGACGAAGCGCGCCACCTCCCTTTCCAATGACGAGCTGGGGGTCATCGGGGGATTGTTCAACGAGACCGCCGACTCCTTTGCCCGGGTCATTGCCGGCATCCGGGGGAACGCGGAGCAGGTGGCCACCGCCGCGACCCAGGTGCACAGCACCGCCGAGCAGATGGCCACCGGCGTGGAGGAGGTGGCGGCCCAGACCGGAACCGTCGCCACCGCCGGCGAGGAGATGGCGGCCACCGCCGCCGAGATCGCCCAGAACTGCCAGATGGCGGCGGAGGCGGCCCGCCGGGCCACGGATTCGGCCACCGGCGGCGCCACGGTGGTCCAGCGGACCGTGGACGGCATGGCGCGGATCGCCGACCGGGTGCGCAGTTCCGCCAAGACCGTGGAGAGCCTCGGTTCCCGCTCCGAGCAGATCGGCGAGATCATCGGCACCATCCAGGACATCGCCGACCAGACGAACCTTCTGGCCCTGAACGCCGCCATCGAGGCGGCCCGGGCCGGTGAGCAGGGGCGGGGCTTCGCCGTGGTGGCCGACGAGGTGCGGGCCCTGGCCGAGCGTACCACCAAGGCCACCCGGGAGATCGGCGAGATGATCAAGGCGATCCAGCAGGAGACCCGGGGAGCCGTCGCCGCCATGGAAGAGGGGGTTCACGAGGTGGAAGCGGGCACCGCCGATGCCCAGCTTTCCGGCGCGGCCCTTCAGGATATCCTGAATCAGATCAACGAACTGTCCATGCAGGTGAGTCAGATCGCCACCGCCGCCGAGCAGCAGACCGCCACCACCGGCGAGATCAGCGGCAACGTGCAGCAGGTCTCCGAGGTGGTCCAGGAGACCGCCAAGGGGATCCAGGAGTCGGCCCAGGCTGCATCCCGGGTTGCCGAGCTGGCCGACGAGCTCCATCGCTTGGTGGGGCGGTTCAAGGTGGCGTAGCGTCAGTTGAGTGACGACACAAAAAGAGAGGGGCGACCGGATCAGTGGTCGCCCCTCTCTTTGTCTTCATATCACTCCCGTCATCACGTCAGGTTCCAGACTGCCATCTCCAGAATATCCTTCCAGCTCTTGCCGATCTCGGAAACCACCGTGGGCTCGAAGCCGCAGTGCATCATGCACTGGGCGCAGCGGGGGTCTTTGCCGACGCCGTATCTGTCCCAGTCGGTCTTTTCCATCATCTCCCGGAAGGTGGGGTAGTGGGTGTCGGTGATGAGGTAGCAGGGGGCCTTCCAGCCGAGGGGGTTCCTCGTCGGGTTTCCCCACGGGGTGCAGTCGAGCTTCTTCTCCCCCTTGAGGAAGCGCAGATACATGGGGGTGGACCAGAAGCGGAACCGCTTGCTCATCCGGTAGACCTCGGCGAATTTCTTCTCGATCTCCCGCCGCTGCAGGAAGAGGTCTTCCCCCACCGCTTCGTAGTCGAAGCCGGGCGCCACCAGGATGCCGTCCACCCCCAGGTCGGTCAGGAGGGAGAAGAGCATCTCGATCTCCACCAGGTCCGTGTCCTTGAAGATGGTGGTGTTGGTGCAGACCCGGAACCCCCTGGCCTTGGCCTTCCGGATCCCCTCGATGGCGATCTTGAAGGTCCCCTTGCGTTCCAGGATCCGGTCGTGGGTCTCTTCGAGGCCGTCCATGTGGACGTTGAGGTAGAAGTTGGGGTGGACCTTGATGTTCTCCAGGGCCTTTTCCAGCAGCAGGCCGTTGGTGCAGAGGTAGACGTGCTTGCCGCGGTCGAGGACCGCCGGGATCAGCTCATGGATGTGGCTGTAGAGGAACGGCTCGCCGCCGGTGATGGTGACCACCGGGGCCGGGCACTCGTCCACCGATCTGAGGCACTCCTCCAGGCTCATCATCTCCTGGATGGTGTCGGCGTACTCCCGGATCCGGCCGCAGCCGGAGCAGGCCAGGTTGCAGAGGTGAGTCGGCTCCAGCATGAGGACCAGGGGGAACTTCTCGATTTTCCTGAGTTTGTTGGAAACGATGTATTTCGTGAGGTCGTAGTTGAGTCTGGGGGGGAAACGCATTACACGGTACTTCCTTTCATGATGCCTGTGTAGGGGCGGACCCATGTGTCCGCCCTTTGCAGTTGCCGAAACAGGGCGCACCCATGGGTGCGCCCCTACGGTTCATTATTTCACCAGCGACAGCGCCGCTTGGCCCTTTGCCTTCAGAAACGCCTCCGCCGCAGCGGCGATGCCGACGCCGTCCAGGCCCAGGTCCTGCCGGAGCTGAACCTGGGGCCCCTGCTCGATGAAGCGGTCCGGGATGCCGATCCGCTTTACCCGCACGGAGGTCTCGCCCTCTTCGGCCAGCAGCTCCAGGACGGCGCTTCCGAAGCCCCCCTGGAGGGCGTTCTCCTCCACGGTGACGACGCAGCCGGTCCGGCGGGCCGCGTCGAGGATCAGGTCCCGGTCCAGGGGCTTCACGAAGCGGGCATTGACTACGGTGGCCCGGATTCCCCTGGCCTCCAGGAGCTTTGCCCCCTCCAGGGCCGGGTAGACCGTGGAGCCGATGGCGATGACGGCGACATCGCTGCCCTGAGCCAGAATCTCGCCTCGCCCGATCTCCAGGGTCTGGAGCTCCTGGTCCAGGGGCAGGCCGTAACCGGCGCCGCGGGGGTAGCGGAGCGCCGCGGGGCGGCCGGCGTAGACGGCGGTCTTCAGCATGTGCTGGAGCTCGTTCTCGTCCTTGGGGGCCATGAGGGTCATCTCCGGCAGGTGCCGCAGGTATGAGAGGTCGAAGGTGCCGTGGTGGGTGGGGCCGTCGTCCCCCACGAGCCCCCCCCGGTCCAGGGCCATGGTCACCGGGAGCTTCTGGAGGCAGACGTCGTGGAAGATCTGGTCGTAGGCCCGCTGGAGAAAGGTGGAGTAGATGGCCGCCACCGGCCGGAAGCCGTCGGCCGCAAGGCCCGCCGCGAAGGTTATGGCGTGCTGTTCGGCGATCCCCACGTCGAAGAAGCGCTCGGGGAACCGCTTCGCGAAGGGGGTGAGGCCGGTGCCGTCGGGCATGGCGGCGGTGATGGCGATGATCTTGTCGTCCTCTTCGGCCAGCTTCACGAGGGTCGAGCCGAAGACCCCGGTGTAGGAGGCCGCGCCCGGCTTGCCGCCGGTGGTCTTGCCGGTGGCCACGTCGAAGGGGCCGACCCCGTGGAAGACGTCCGGATTCTCCTCGGCGGGCTGGTACCCCTTTCCCTTGGTGGTCATGACGTGGACCAGCACCGGCCCGTCGATACCCTTCACGTTCTCGAAGACCTCCAGGAGCTGGGGCAGGTCGTGCCCCGGGATCGGGCCGATGTAGTCGAAGCCCAGGGCCTCGAAGAGCATCCCCGGGGTGAGGAACCCCTTGAGGGAGTTCTCGGCCCGGCGGGCGAACTGGAGGATGTCCTTGCCGATGGCCGGGATGTGCTCCAGCAGCCCCTGCATCTCTTTCTTGAGCTTGCGGAAGTCGCTGCCGGTCATCTTCCGGGAGACGAAGGAGGAGAAGGCCCCCACGTTTTTGGAGATGGACATCTCGTTGTCGTTCAGGACCACGATCAGGTTCTTCTTCAGGTGCCCCGCCTGGTTCAGGGCCTCGTAGGCCATGCCGCCGGTCAGGGAGCCGTCGCCGATGACCGCGATGGCCCGGCTGCCGCTCCCCTTCAGGTCCTGGGCCGCGGCCATGCCGAGCCCCGCCGAGATGGAGGTGGAGGAGTGGCCCGCGCCGAAGGGGTCATGGGGGGACTCGCTCCGCTTGGGAAAGCCGCTGATCCCCTTGTACTGGCGCTGGGTGTGGAAGCGGTCCCGGCGCCCCGTGAGGATCTTGTGGGTGTAGGCCTGGTGTCCCACGTCCCAGATGAGCTTGTCGGCGGGGGAGTCGAAGCAGTAGTGGAGGGCGATGGAGAGCTCCACGGCCCCCAGGTTGGAGGCCAGGTGGCCGCCGGTTTTAGAGACGGTATCGATCAGGAACCGGCGCACCTCAGCCGCCAGTTCGGGCAGTTCTTCCCGGGGGATGTTCTTGAGGTCGGTGGGGTTGTTGATGGTGTCGAGCAGTTTATACATGACGCTCTCCTTTTACCCAGAAAAAAGCAATTGAAACACAGAGCAACGGAGCAACGGAGAAAAACAGAGGAGGAGGGTATTCTTCTGAACTTATGAGGAGAGACACCCATATCTTTGGCATTAAAGGTATTAACCTGTCGATTTCTCTGTTGCTCCGTATTTATTCCTGGCCCTACCTTGTGTACCCGTTGGCGCGGAACCACTCCACGGCGCGCCCCAGGGCTTCGATGGCCGGGCGCCGGGGAAGCCCCAGCTCCTTCACCGCCTTGGATGAATCGAAAAACATGAATTTTTTTGCCATCCGCACCCCAGCCAGGGGAATGAGGGGCTCCCGGCCGGTGACCCGCGCCAGGGCCTCGTTCACGTAGGCGGCCATGAGGATCGGGGTGTAGGGGAGCCGCACCTTGGGTGCCGGGAGCCCCGTGACCGTTGCGAGCATCCCGAAGATCTGCCGCAGGGTCAGGTTCTCGTTGCCGAGGATGTACTTCTCGCCGATCTTGCCGTGCCGCGCCGCCAGGATGTGTCCCCGGGCGCAGTCCTCCACGTCGATGATGTTGAGTCCCGTGTCCAGGTAGGCGGGCATGGCCCGGTTCAGGAAATCGACAATGATCTTCCCCGTGGGGGTCGGTTTCACGTCGAAGGGGCCCACCGGCGTCGAGGGGTTCACGATGACCAGCGGTAGTCCCCGGGCCAGGAACTTCTCCGCCTCCCGCTCCGCCAGAAATTTGCTCTTCTTGTAGTGACCCACCATCTCGGCGAAGGTGACGGGGGTCGTCTCCGTGCCGGGGGTACCGTCGCCGGGGTTCCCCAGGGTGCCGACGCTGCTCGTGTAGACCACCCGGGATACCCCGTGCCTGAGAGCGGCCTCCAGAATGCCGCGGGTCCCCTCCACGTTGGCGGCGTACATGGCGGCGGGGTGGCGGGTCCAGAGGCGGTAGTCGGCGGCGGCGTGGTAGAGGACCTCGCAGCCCCTGAGCCCCCGGTCGAGGGATTCCGGGGAGCGGAGGTCCCCCTCCCATACCTCCACATCGAGTCCCCGGAGGTTGCGGCGGTCGGAGCCGGGACGGGCCAGGGCCCGGACACGGCAGCCGTCCTTCAGCAGTTCCCTGACGATGCTTGCGCCTATGAAGCCGGTCGCGCCGGTGACGAAAACCTTCATGGTTCCTTCATGCAAAAACTGATGTAGGGGCGGTCCGTGAACCGCCCCTACGCGGGTACCCGTTTCTGCGGCCGAGCGGCTATTCCCTGGTCCTCTTCAGCGCCCGGTAGCGTCCCAGGGCCATGAGGGGGAAGCAGTTACGGTAGATATGATACTTGATCATGAAGTATTTTGGGAAGCCCGTTCCGGTGAACTGCTCCTCGTCCCAGGTGCCGTCCGGCTTCTGGGTTTCGATGAGGTAGCGGATCCCCCGGGCCGCGGCCGGGTGGTCCACTTGGCCTGCGGCCAGCAGGGAGAGGAGCGCCCATCCCGTCTGGGAGGCGGTGCTGGGGCCGGTGCCGGCCAGCTTCGGGTCGCAGTATGATTCGCAGCACTCGCCCCAGCCGCCGTCGGGGTTCTGGTGGGCGACGAGCCACTCCACCGCCTTGCGGATGTAAGGCTGCCCCATGTCCTCGCCGCAGGCCCTGAGGCCGCAGAGGACCGACCAGGTGCCGTAGATGTAGTTGACCCCCCAGCGACCCCACCAGGGACCGTCGGGCTCCTGGTTCTCCCTTATGAATTGCAGTGCCTTCACCGCAGCCGGATGCTCCTTCGGGTAGCCGAAGGTCCCCATCAGCTCCAGCATCCGGCCGGTCAGATCCGCCGTGGGGGGGTCGATGAGGGCCTCCAGGTCCGCAAAGGGAATCTTGTTGAGGATGTGCTTGGTGTTGTCCTTGTCGAAGGCCCCCCAGCCGCCGTTTCTGCTCTGCATGCCGAGGCACCAGGCGATGCCCCGCTGGATGGCCTCCTCCTTTGCCTTCGGGTCCTTCACCGTCACGTTCTTGATGGCCATCATGACGATCCCCGAGTCGTCCACGTCGGGATACCAGTCGTTCTGGAATTCGAAGGCCCACCCCCCCGGCTCCAGCTCCGGGGCCTTGATCTTCCAGTCGCCGGGCCTGCGGACCTCCCGGTCCAGGAGCCACTGGGCCGCCTTGACCAGGGCCGGGTGGTCGGTGGGGACCTCCGAGTCGACCATGGCCATGAGGGCCAGGGCCGTGTCCCACACCGGCGATACGCAGGACTGGAGCACGATCTCGTCGTCCCCCTCGATGCAGAAATTGGCCAGGGCCTGGAGCCCCTTGGCCACGGCCGGATGGTCGTTGGCGTAGCCCAGCACATGGAGCGCCAGCACCGAGTTGAGCATGGCCGGCTGGATCCCCCCCCAGTCGCCGGTGGGCTCCTGGTGCTCCAGCACCCACTGCTCGGCGATGGCCATGGCCTTCTTCATGCCGGGGCGGATGGGGCTCGCCTCGTAGACCTTGAGGATGTGGTCGATGCCGATGAAGATGTTCTTCCAGGTGAGGATGCCGTCTTCCTTGGTGAAGGTGTAGTCCGTGGGGCGCGGCGGCCGCACGTAGAGCTCCTGCACCCGCGCCCAGGGGGGGAGCTTGCGCACCGGCCGCTCCGCCATGACGATGGCGAGGGGGATGATGGTGGCCCGGGACCAGCTGGAAAACTCGTACAGATTGAAGGTGAAGCCGTTGGGGAGCAGCATCATCTCGATGGGCATGGAGGGGACCCCCAGCCAGGAAAACTCGCCGAACAGCGCCAGGAAGATCTTGGTGAAGACCCGTGCCCTGAGGATGCCGCCGTTGGCCAGGATGAAGGAACGGGCCTTTTCCATGGCCGGATGGTCGGCCGGATAGCCGGCCAGCTTCAGGGCAAAGTAGGCCTCGATGGTGGTGGAGAGATCCCCCGGGCCGCCATGCCAGAGGCACCAGTACCCCTCCGGTGTTTGCTTGGAGAGTATGTAGGCGGCCATCTTGCGCTGCTTCGCCTTGTCCACCAGCCCCATGAAGTGAAAGAGCATGACGTACTCGGCGGTGATGGTGACGTTGGACTCCAGTTCGGCCCACCAGTAGCCGGCGGGGAGCTGCTCCCGGAGGAAGAATTCCTGGGTCTTCTCGATGGCCTGGTCGAGGGGGGTTGCGGTCTCCACGTCCCGTTTCTTCCAGATGGAGGCGGGGAGGTGGTGGATTTTCCCGCCCCGCTTTTTCCGGGGGTCTTCAGAGGGGTCTTTCGCGGCATCGCTGAATGAGGTGAGCGCGTGTGAAATTGGGTGTTTAGAGCTTTTCATTGCTGTCCCGCTCCTTGATGTGACGCAACGCTCCCGCTGCCGTTGCCGGGGGGAGTGGAAAAAACAAGCTGAAACTTTTAACACAGAATGAAGCAAAAATACACCGTATTCCCCCGTTGTCCAGTTTCGCGCCATGCCCAGCGGGGACAGGGGCGGGAAGATTGTCTTTGCCACAGGGGTATGGTACCCTTCGCACGTTTTGCCCGATTCCGACAGACCAAGGATGCAATTTGACATGGACAAGAGCAGTGATGTAAAGCGCTTTGCCGGAATCTTCGGGGTTGTGGCCCGCCACCCCCGGCTGATTCTGGCCGCGGCGCTTGTTCTGGCGGTCCTTTCGGTGCTCTGCACCAGGGAGCGGATGCGGTTTCTCACGGGACGCGACGACCTGATGCCGAGGAACGCCCCGTTCCAGCGGGATTACCGGGAGAACCGGGCCGAGTTCGGGGACCGGGAGGAGATCGTCGTCGTCATCGAGAGCGATGACGCTGCGAAGGGTACCGCCTTTGGCGAACGACTGATGGAGAGGCTTGCGGCGGATCGGGCGCGGTTCCGGGAGGTCTTCTTCCCGGGGGGGATGCCGTTTTTCCGGGAACACGGCCTCCTGCTCATGCCCCTGGAGGATATCAAAAACCTCCGGGAGAACTTTACCATGGCCAGGCCGGTCCTCAAGGAACTGGCGAAATCGCCCACGGTCCAGACCCTCTTCACCCACCTGACCGGCCGGATGGATGCCTACGTGGCCGGCGGTGCGGAAGGGGACGGGGCAAGGGCCGAACTGGCCGGCATCGCTTTCATGCTCGACAAGCTGGGGGCCGGCATCGACGCCTTCGGCGGCGGCAGGAAGGGCTCCTTTTCCCTTGAGGAGGTGTTTCTCGGGGGTGATTCGGCCCTGGCCCGTGCCGGCCGGATGCAGATCCTCACGGTTCGGCCCGTGAAGGAGCCCGGGAGCTTCGTGCCGGCCGTGGAGGCCATCGGAGCGGTGCGGAAGGAGATCGCCTCCCTCAGGGCGCTCCCCGAGTTTGCCGGGGTGACGGCGGGGCTCACCGGGACGCCGGTCCTGGAATACGAGGAGATGGCCACCAGTGAGCGGGACATCACCATTGCCACTGTCCTTTCTCTGGCTCTCACGGTGGCGCTTCTTTTCCTGGCCTTCCGTGGCTTCCTGAACGTCATGGCGGCCATGACGGCCCTCGTGGTGGCCATCTGTGTCTCCTTCGGCCTGGCGACCCTGGTGGTGGGGCACCTGAACATCCTTTCCATGGTGTTTGCGGTCATGCTGATCGGCATCGGCATCGAGTACGGCATCCAGGTGGTGCTCCGCTACCAGGAGGAGCTGGGGCTCGGGGCCGGGGAGCTGGAGGCGGTCGGCATAGGGGTCGACCGCAACATCCGGCCCGTCGTCATGGCCGCTGCCACCACGGCCGCTGCCTTCTTCACCTTCGTCTTCACCGACTTTCGGGGGATCGCCGAGCTGGGGATTATCGCCTCCCTCGGCATCGGCGTCTGCGTCGCTGCCACCTTCACGGTGCTGCCGGCGGTACTGGTGCTCCTGGCTCCGTACCGCAGACGGAAGGAGGAGGCGCGGGCGGCCCGGGCTGCCACGGTCCTTGCCCGGTCTCGCCGGCTGGAGGGGGTGGAGCGGTTCCTCTTCGGCCATCCGAAGACGGTGGTCGCCATTACCGTTCTCCTCTGTGCTGCCTCCCTCTATCCCCTGGCCCGGATCCGGTTCGACTACAATCTCATGAACCTCCAGGCCAAGGGGCTGGAGTCGGTGGAGTACGCCTACAAGCTGATGCGGAGCCGGGAGAACTCCGGCTACTTTGCCGAGGTGGTGGCCTCATCCGCCCCGGAGGCCCGGGAGCTTTCCCGGCGCCTCGAAGCGCTCCCCGCCGTTGATCACGTGGTGAGCCTCGCCACCTTCGTCCCCGACGACCAGGAGGCGAAGCTGGCCGAGCTGGCGCTCCTGCGGCGGGAGCTCGCTGATGTGAAACCGGTCCCCTACGAGGAGGAGCTGCGGGTCATGGAGCTCCCCGCAGTCTTCGAGAACTTCCGCAGCTCCGTGGAGCGGCTCAAGCTCCGCCTGGAAAAGGAACGCAAGCCCGAGGCCAGGCGGGTCGGCGCCTTTCTGGCCACCCTCGACCGTTTCTTCGCCACCCTCGAAAAGGAGAAGGACCGCAACGCCCTCGGGATGCTCCGGGATTTCCAGGGGGGGATGCTTGCCTCTTTCCCGGAGAAGATCGGGCAGTTCCGGGAGAGCCTCGCCGTCACGCCGGTGACCGAGGCCGACATCCCTCCCCAGATCCGGGAGCGGTTCGTGGGGAAGGGCGGAAAGTATCTCCTCCAGGTGGCGCCGCGGGAGGAGATTTTCGAGCGGGAGCCCCTGCGGCGCTTCCTGGACCAGGTGCGGAGCGTGGCCCCCCGGGTCAACGGCGAGCCGGTCATGGTCTACGAATCCATGACCATCATGCGGGATGCCTATCTGTGGGCCTTCATCTATGCCTTTGCCGCCATAGTGGCGATCCTCTTCGTCACCTTCCGCAGCGTCACCTACACCCTGGTGGGGCTGGTTCCCCTTGTGGTGGGGATTCTCCTCATGGTGGGGGGAATGTGGCTCTGCGGCATCAGCTTCAACTCGGCCAACATCATCGTCATGCCCCTCATCCTCGGCATTGCCGTCGACTCGGGAATCTACATCATCAACCGCTTCCGCCGGGAGGAGAGCGACGCCGCCGCGGTCATCACGGGCAGCACCGGTCTGGGGGTCGTCTACAACACCCTCACCATCATGGCCAGCTTCGGCGCCCTCATGGTGGCCCGCCACCAGGGAGTATTTTCCATCGGCGCGGTCATGAGTCTGGGGATGGCGGCCTGCCAGGCGGCCTTCGTGCTGGTGCTGCCGGCGGTGCTGACTTTGGTTAAAGGCCGGGACCAGGGACCAGGGACGGGGGACCAGGTTTAGAGGCCAGGGGATCCGAGGTGACGATGAACGGAAGCGGTTCAGAAAGAGACAACGGTTCACGGGGGTATTGCATTTCCCGGTCCCCGGTCTCCGGTCCCCGGTCCCGGGGGCTTTCCGGCGCGGTGCAGCTGGCGCACTTCTTTCTGCGGGAGCGGCTGAGGCCCGGGGACCGGGCCGTGGACGCCACCTGCGGCAACGGCCACGATACCCTGCTGCTGGCGCAATTGGTGGGGGCGGAGGGGCGGGTCTGGGCCTTCGACATCCAGGAGGAGGCCCTGACCGCCACGGAGGAGCGCCTGGCGGACGCGGGCTGCCGCGAGCGGGTGACCCTGGTCCGCGGGGGGCACGAGCGCCTGGCCGAGGCGGTCGCGGAGCCGGTGCGGGGCGTGGTCTTCAATCTCGGTTTTCTCCCCGGCGCCCCCCGGGAGACGACTACCGCGCCGGAGACCACCCTTGCCGCCCTGGAGCAGGCGGCGGCGCTGCTTCTGCCCGGCGGGATCATCACCGTGGCGGTCTATACCGGGCATCCGGGCGGTACCGAGGAGGCTCGTGCCGTCGAAACCTGGGCCGCAGCCCTTGCCCCGGGTCGGTTCAATGTCTGGCGCTGCCGCCAGGGGAACCGGTCGGAGGCGGCGCCATACCTGATTGTCGTGGAACGGGTCCCCTCCTAGCCTTTTTCTTCTCCCGTTCCCCCTTGTCCACTCTCCCCCCCGTAGTACAATAAACATGATTTTTTCTCATCGAGGCAGCCCATGGCAACTCCTCTCCGTGTTCTGATAATCGAAGATTCCGAAGATGACACCCTTCTGCTGCTGCGCGAGCTCAGGAAGGGGGGGTATGAGCCCGAGTATGCGCGGGTCGAGACCGCCGAGGCCATGATGGAGGCCATTGCCGTCCAGTCGTGGGACATCGCCCTCTCCGACTATGTGCTGCCCCGCTTCAGCGGCATGGATGCCCTGAGGATCTGGCGCCAGAGCGGCTTCGACGCCCCGTTCATCCTCGTGTCGGGGAAGATCGGCGAGGACACGGCCGTGGGGGCCATGCGGGCCGGGGCCAACGACTATTTCATCAAGGGGAATATCTCCCGGCTCGTCCCCGCCATCCAGCGGGAGCTGAAGGAGGCTGAGCTGCGCCGCAGGAAGCGGGAGGCGGAGGAGGCGCTGCTGACCAGCGAGATCCGTTACCGCCGGCTCGTGGCGGCGGTAACGGACTACATCTATACGGTGGAGGTCCGGGACGGGAGCGTTGTTGCCACCTACCACGGCCCCGGCTGCGCGGCGGTCACCGGCTACGGCCCCGAGGAGTTCGAGGAGGACCCCTACCTCTGGTACCGGATGATCCACGAGGAGGACCGGCAGCGGGTAACCGGGCAGACGCAGCGGCTCCTGGAGGGGGAGGACATCCCCTCCCTGGAGCACCGGATTATCCACAAGGACGGCTCGGTCCGCTGGGTCCGCAACACCATCGTCCCCCGCTACGACGAGTTCGGCGGACTCTCCGCCTATGACGGCCTCATTGCCGACATCACCGACCGCAAGACCGCCGAGCTGGAGCTGGAGCTCAGGGGCGCGGCCCTGAATGCGGCGGCCAACGCCATCGTCATCAGTGACCCCGACGGCCGGGTCATCTGGGCCAATCCGGCCTTTACGCTCCTGACCGGCTATACCCTTGAGGAGATCGTGGGGCGCAGCCTCGCCCTCCTCAACTCCGGGGTCCATGGCGAGGAGTTCTACCGGCAGCTCTGGGAGACGATCCGGGCCGGAAGGGTCTGGCGGGGCGAGATGGTCAACCGGCGCAAGGACGGCTCCCTCTACCCCGAGGAGCAGACCATCACCCCGGTGGCGGACGGGGAGGGGAAGGTGCGGAACTACATTGCCATCAAGGAAGACGTGACGGAGCGCAAACGGGCCCAGGAGGCGCTTCTGGAAAATGCCCGCATGGCCTGCGACATGGGGCTGGCGCGGGAGATCCAGCGGTCGCTCCTGCCGGCGGCCCCGCCGGCGGCCGTCGGGGTCCGCTGCGCCGGCCGGTGGGTTCCGGCGGCCCACGTGGGGGGAGACTACTACGACTTCTTCCCCCGGGACGACGGCTCCCTCGACACGGTTATCGCCGATGTTTCGGGCCACAGTGTCGGCGCGGCCCTGATCATGACCGAGGCCCGGAGCGTGATCCGGACCCAGGCCCGCTCCGGCGGCTCCCCAGCGGTCATCGTCGGCTCCCTCAACGAGATCCTCTACGACGACCTCTCCCGGGCCGAGCTCTTCATCACCATGTTCTACGCCTCCTACCGGCCGGCATCCCGGGTCCTCACCTATGCCAGCGCGGGGCATAACCCGCCGCTCCTCTACCGCCGCGCCGAGGGGCGCTGCCGGGAACTGGATGCCGAGGGACTCATCCTGGGAGTGCGGCCCCAGGTGGTGTTCGAGGAGCGGGAGGTGCGGCTGGAGGATGGAGATCTGCTTTTCCTCTATACCGACGGCATCACCGAGTCCGACAACGGCCGCGGAGAGCTTTTCGGCGTCGACCGACTCTGCTCCCTGCTGGCGTCGCGCCACGGGGAGGAGCCCGAAGCGGTCATCGACGCCGTACTTGCCGAACTGACCGCTTTCACCGGGGAGAGGCCGCCGACGGACGACATCTGCATGGTGGCGGTGAAGATTACGCCATCATCCGGCTGAGGATCAGGAGGAAATTGCGGGTGAGCAGGGGGTGGAACTCCTGGCCCCGCTGGTCCAGGAGCATGCCGGCAATCTGGCGCAGCTCCAGGGGGTCGCGGTAGGCCCGGCGGGTGCGCAGGGCGTCGAAGAAGTCGGAGATGGCGGTCATCTCGCTGGCGAGGCTCCGCTGCCAGCCCGGGGCCACGGCCGGGTAGCCGGAGAAATCGTGCTTCATGTGGTGCTCGAAGGCCACCACCGCCGCCAGGTGGGGGACCCCCGGCGTTTCGATGAGGCAGCGGGCCCCCTGGTGGGGGTGGCGGCGCATGAGACGCCATTCGTCGTCGGTGAGCCGCGCCGGCTTGGTGAGAATCTCGTGGGGGACGAACATCTTGCCGATGTCGTGGAGGAGGCCGGCGATGCCGATCTCCTGCAGCAGCGGCCCGTCGATCCCCAGGGACATGGCCTGGGCCAGGTTCAGGATGCAGACGTTGACCGAATGGGCGAAGGTGTATTCATCCATGTCCCGCAGGGGGGCCAGGGCCATGAGGGGCCGGGCCTGTTCCCGCAGGGCCGCGATGAGCCCCCCGACCATGTCGGCGATGCCGGCGGCCCGCAGCTTCCGGTTCCGGGCAACCCCCTCGTAGATCTCGGTGATGCGGGCCACCTCCTCGGCCGTGTAGCCGGCCAGGGGATCCTGGTCGTCGGCCTCTCCGGTCCGGTTGACGCGCACCTCCACCCTGCCGAGGCGGACGTGCTCCGTGGAGCGGAGCTCGTTTCCCCCCTCTGCCCCCCCCAGTGACGCGGTCAGCGATGACAGCTCCTCCGCCGTGATTCCCCGCAGAAACCGCAGATGCCCGATCCCCCGGGCCCGCAGCATTTCCACGAACCGTCCCACGTAGAGCCCCGTATCCAGGGGAGCCCCCCCCGCCAGCAGTTCATCGCCGATGATGACCAGGGAGATGTCGGGCTCCTCTTCCAGGGCCAGGGCCAGGCTGATGAGGGCCGTCTCCCGCAGCCGCGCCACCTGCTGGTGGCCGAAGGTGTAGAGGGCCGCGCTGGATACGGCGGTGACCAGGTGCCGCACGGCGGCGCGCAGCGCTTCCAGGGCGGCGCGGTTCACGGGCGCCTCCCGGCCATGGCCCGCATGGTTTCCCGGGCCGCCTGCTCCACTTCCGGCACTCCCGAAGCGGCCGCTTCCCGGATGAGGGGGAGGGCATCGGCCATGGGGTAGCGGGGCAGCGACCGGACGATCTCGGCCTTGAGGCGGGTGAGGGCGGCGGCGCGGAGGATGTTCCGGGAGCGGAGCTGGCGGGCCAGCTCGGGGAGCGCCGCCGGGTCCCCCGCTTCGGCCAGGGCCCTGACCGCGGCGCAGCGGATCTCCAGGTCGGGGCCGGAGATTCCTCCCTTCCGCAGGAGCCACAGCAGCCGCTCCCGCACCCGGGGGGTGGGGCTGCGGTCGGCCAGCTGGATGGCGGTCAGCAGTGTTTCGCGGTCGCTGCTCTCCAGCTCCCGCAGCAGCATCCGCTCCCCGTCGGGGTCCCGGAAGTGGACCAGGGTCCGCAGCGTCTCCTGGCGGACCCGGGGGTGGGGGTGGCTCAGGAGCCGGCGCAGGGGACGGACGGCGGCGGGATCGTTGAGCCCCCGCAGGAGCGCCACCAGGTTGCGGACATAGAACCAGCGTCCGTCCCCCAGCCGTGCCATGGCTTCGTCCCGGGCCGCTTCCCCCAGGGAGAGGAGGCATGTCATGTAGCAGCGCCGCAGCGACATGCTCTCCTCCACGGCCAGCCGGTCCAGCAGCGGCGCCGCGCAGGGGGGGCCGATCCGGGCGATGACGGCGCGGATGTCGTCGAAGCGCTCCTTGCCCCAGACGGCGGGGGCATCCACGAGGGAAGCCAGGAAGCCGGGAGCCTCGACCATGGCCTGAATTCTTTGCTGGAGCGGCGTCGACGATACTTGGCCGGGGGGAGGGAGGTGATCGCAGACGGCCCGCAGGGCCGTGAAGTCGCCGGCTTCGAGGTAGTAGGCGCAGAGGTCGCCGAGGCTCTCCTCCATGCTGCCGGCGTCTTCCTCCTCCGGGGTCGATTCCAGGACCTCCAGAATGATGGCCCCGATCTTTGCCCCGTGGTTTTCCCCTTCCAGAAGCCCCTTCAGATCTTTTGACTCCGCAAGCCCCGAGGCGATCTTGCCGGCGGCAGCGATCTTTTCCAGGCTCCCCTGGTAGACATGGGGGATGTAGCGGTCGAAGTCCCCCTCCCGGAGCACGGTGCCGAGTCTGTGCCCCACCTGCAGCGCTTCGGTCCGGGAGAGGGGGCGTGCCGCGCCGTCTCCTTCCGGGGGGACGCCGCCGAGCCGCTGGCAGAGGCTCAGGATGATGGGGGGGATGGTGGTGTTGCGGTCGTTGAGCTCCGCAAGGGTGTCGAGGATGATGTCGTCGTCCACGGATGCCACGAGACGGCGGGCCGTCTCGGGCCGGTCGGCCAGGGCCGTGAAGGCCTTGCCCAGGAACTGGCGCCGCAGCTCCGGGTTGAGGCACGCCACGAGGGTTCCGAACCGCTCGGCGCTTTCCTGTTCCGCTTCTCCGCCGTCGGAAGGCCGGTCCATGCGGCGCATGAAGGCGGTGATTACCGCATCGTAGGTTTCGTCGGGCCGGTCCTGGCCCCCGAAGGCGTGGCCGTTCAGCACCTGGGCCAGGAGCCGCGGGTCCAGGGGAGGGCGCTTCGCGGTCCCGTCGCCAAGGGGGTCGATGGTGCCGTCCAGAACGCACCGGACGAACTGCTCCCAGAGGGATTCCGGGCCGTTCCCCCCCTGCGGCAGTCCCGGGAGCCGCTCCTCCTCGGTGATCCTGAAGAGGTCGTAGTTGACCCCCTGCACCTCCAGGCGCGACAGCCCCTCCGCCCTGGCCGCCGCCTCGATGCCGCCGGCGGCGGCGATCTCCTCGCGGCTTCGGGACAGGATCGCCCCGAAGCGCAGGAGTTCGTCGGCGTCCAGGTGCCGGCGGCAGGTGAGGGCCACGATCCCCCGGTCGGAGAGGACCCGGGCGAAATCGCGGTACACGGGGTTTCGCCGCTCCAGCGGGTGGCCCCCTGCCAGGATCGTCTCCCGGGCCACGCCGAGGGTTACGCTGCCGGCGTCCGCCGGTATCCGGTCCAGGAGGCGCGCCACCTTCGCCGCCGCCTCCCGCGGGACCGGGTGGCCGGCCGGGTAGGCGGTCACGTGGCGGCGGAGGATGTTCATCTCGATGACCAGCGTCGAGATCAGCTCCATGTCGATGTCTGGCGGGTGGTGTGTCAACGGGCTGTTTCCTGTCAGTAAGCTGTCTGACCAATACTAATCCAGGGGGGCTCGTCACCGCAAGAGCCAAACGCCGTTATGGGCGAGAATTGCGTTGCAACGGCCGGCCGAACCGGGGTAAATAGGCCAGGAACAGTTCCGCGAGGTTTTATCCGTCATGCCCACCACGGTGCTTCCGTTTTTCTGCATCCTCCCCCCCCTTGCCTACGGGGTCATCACCCTGGCCTGCGCCCGGTCGTACTTCCGCCGCCGGCGCCCATCGCCGGGGCACCCCCCCCCGGTGTCGATCCTCAAGCCGGTGAAGGGGGTGGACGCCGGCAGCTTCGACAACTTCGCCTCCTTCTGCCGTCAGGAGTACCCGGCGCCGTACCAGATCATCTTTGCCTGCGCCGATGCCGCCGATCCGGTGATTCCGGTTATCCGGCGGCTCATGGCGGAATTTTCCGAACTGGACATGGAGCTGGTGGTGGAGCCCACACTCCACGGCCCCAACCACAAGGTCTCGAACCTGATCAACGCCTTCCCGAAGGCGAGGCACGATCTCCTCATCGTCTGCGACAGCGACATCCGGGTCACTCCCGACTACCTGCGGGAGGTGGCGGCCCCCTTTGCCGATGCCGCGGTGGGGCTGGTCACCTCCCTTTACCGCAGCCCCGGCGTGGGGGGCGCCGCCACGGCCCTGGAGGCCATGGGGTTCACCGTGGAGATGATCCCCAACGTCATGGCGGCACTGAAGCTGGAGGGGCTCTCCTTTGCCCTGGGGGCCTCCATGGCGGTGCGGCGGGAGGCCCTGGAGGCCATCGGCGGGTTTGGCGCCCTGGCCGACTACCTGGCCGACGACTACCAGCTCGGCAACAGGGTGCACCGGGCCGGGTGGCGGCTGGAGCTCTCCGACTGCTTCGTGGAGAGCGTCATGCACCGCGAGTCCCTGGCAACGGTCCTCTCCCGGCAGCTCCGCTGGGCGCGCACCATGCGGGTCTCGCGCCCCGGGGGGTATCTGGCTTCCGGCATCACCCAGCCGTTCCCCCTGGCGTGCCTTGCCCTGGCCGTGTCCGGATTCTCCGGCGCCGGCTGGGGGGCCGTATTTCTCCTCTACCTGGTCCGGTCCGCCGTGGCCCTGGTCTTCAGCCGGTGCTACGTGAAGGACGGGATCTTTCCCCGCTGGCTCTGGCTCCTTCCCATACGTGATGCCATTGCCTTTGCCACCTGGGCCCTGTCGTTCGCGGGAAGCCGGGTCCGGTGGCGGGGGCACCTCTTCCGGCTCCTCCCCGGCGGGAGGATCGAGAAAATGGACATGGGTGACCGTGCGCGGAGAATTGCGTGATTTTTCCGCGGCAAATCGATTACTATCAACTCCATATGCAACGAGCAACACTTCACCATGGTGATACGGCAGCGCGCCGACTTCGAAGCGCTCCCCTGTGCTTTTTTCTTGCCGCGGCGCTGCTGTGCCTCGCGCTCTTCGCCGGCGCGGCCGCGGCCGGGCCGGCGAGCCAGGGGAAGGCGACGATCATCGTCGGCGGGGACCTGAATTATCCTCCCTATGAATTTATCGACAAGGACGGCCGGCCGGCCGGCTTCAATGTCGAGCTGACCAGGGCCATCGCCGATGTCATGGGAATGAACGTGGAGATCCGTTTGGGTGCCTGGGGGGAGATGCGCGAAGGGCTTGAATCGGGAGAGATCGATATCCTCCAGGGGATTGTCTACACGGAGGAGCGGGCCAAGGTTTACGATTTTTCCCCCCCCCACGCCATGATCTACCAGTCGATCTGGACCCGGAAGGGGGAGAAAATCCGGTCGCTGCAGGGGCTGCGCGGCAAAGAGGTCATCGTCATGAAGCGGAGCGTCATGCATGACTTCATGCTCGAGAATAACCTGGGGGCCGCCCTGGTCCTGACCGATTCCCTGGCCGAGGCCCTGCGCCTTCTTGCTTCCGGAAAGCATGACTGTGCCCTGGTGGCGAAGCTTCCAGGCCAGTACCTGGTGAAGGAGCTGGGTCTTGCGAACATCGCCCCCGCCGCAAAGCCGCTTGTGGTCCAGAAGTACGGCTACGCGGTGAAAAAGGGGAATGTCGAGCTCCTGAATCAGTTCAGTGAGGGGCTGGCTATCCTGAAGCGTTCGGGCCAGTTCCAGGCGATTCACAACAGATGGCTCGGGGTGCTGGAACCCCCGCACATATCCTGGCAGCGGGTCGTCCGCTATGTGGCCATGGCGGCACTTCCGCTCCTTTTCGTTCTCACAGGGACGGTCGTCTGGTCCAGGACCCTCCAGAAGCGGGTGGCCCAGCGCACCGAGGAACTGGCGCGGGAGGTGGCGGAAAAGAACCGGGCGCTGGAGGAGCTGCGTCTCCACCAGGACCGGCTCATCCAGGCTGACAAGATGGCGTCGCTCGGTATCCTCGTCTCCGGCGTCGCCCACGAGATCAACAATCCCAACGGGCTGATCCTGCTGAACCTGCCGCTGTTGGCGGAGGCCTTCAGGCGAGCCGGGCCGATCCTGGAGGCCCACTACCGGGAAAATGGCGATTTCAGCTTGGGGTGGCATCCCTACTCCCGGATGCGGAAAGAGATCCCGCACCTGTTTACCGAGACCCAGGAGGCGGCGAAGCGTATCAAGCGGATCGTGGAGGACCTGAAGGATTTTGCCCGCAGGGACGATACGGCAGTCTCGACCCCTTTCAGTCTGAACGCCGTGCTCCGGACCGCTCTCCGCCTTGTCAGGAATACCATCCGCGAAACCACGGAAAATTTGGTGGTGGAATACGGTTCCCCCCTCCCGGAGGTCCGGGGGGCACCGCAGCGTATCGAGCAGGTGGTGGTCAACCTGCTGCTCAACGCCTGCCAGGCCCTGGAGGAGAGAGGGAAAAGGATTGCCGTGGCCACTTTCCACGACAGGGAACGGGACGAGGTCGTCCTTACTGTCCGGGACGAAGGGAGGGGGATCCCCCAAGAACATTTTCCCCACCTCACCGACCCCTTCTTCACCACCAAGCGTGAGGAAGGGGGGACCGGCCTGGGACTCTGGATCTCGGCCGGCATTGTCAGGGACCACAACGGCTTGCTGGAGTTTGACTCCCCCCCCGGGGGGGGGACCCTGGTCTCCCTCAGGCTTCCGGCCCTGAAAGAGGAGGAGAGATGAACGAAGCACTTTACCCGGCCTTCAGCGTGCTGCTGGTGGATGATGAGGCCCCCTGGCTGAGGAGCCTCTCCATGACTTTGGAGGGGCCGGGCGCCATCACCAATCTCGTGCAGTGCACCGACAGCCGGGATGTCATGACGATCCTTGGCGAGCGGGATGTGGGGCTCATTCTCCTTGATCTCACCATGCCCCATCTTTCGGGGGAGGAGCTTCTGGCGATGGTCGCCGAGGAACATCCCGAAATCGCCGTCATCGTCCTTTCCGGGCTGAACCAGATCGAGACCGCGGTCAGGTGCATGGGGATGGGGGCCTTCGACTACCTGGTCAAGACCGCGGAGGAGGACCGGCTCCTCGATTCGGTCCGGCGGGCCATCCGGATGCAGGAGCTGCAGCGGGAGAACCGGGAGATGAGCCGGCGCTTCCTGGACGATCGCCTGGAGTGCCCCGAGGCCTTCTCGGGCATCGTCACCGGCAACAAGACAATGCGGTCGATCTTCCAGTACATCGAGGCGGTGGCCCGGAGCACCCAGCCGATCCTGATCACCGGCGAGAGCGGCGTCGGCAAGGAGCTGGTGGCCCGGGCAGTGCACGCCCTGAGCAGAAGCCGCGGGCCGCTGGTCTCCGTGAACGTGGCGGGGCTCGATGACAACGTTTTTGCCGATACGCTCTTCGGCCACACGAAGGGGGCCTTTACGGGGGCCGACGAGGCGCGCCGGGGGATGATCGAGCAGGCCGCCGAGGGGACCCTCTTCCTGGACGAGATCGGCGACCTTTCCCTCTCCTCCCAGGTGAAGCTCCTGCGCCTTCTCCAGGAGGGGGAATATTTCCCCCTCGGCAGCGACATGGCGAAGCAGCTGAAGGCCCGGATCGTGGTTGCCACCCACCAGGACCTGGCGGCAAAGAGGGCTGCGGGGCAGTTCCGCAAGGACCTCTACTACCGGCTGCGCGCCCATCATGTCCACATCCCGCCGCTGCGCGAGCGCAGGGATGACCTCCCGCTGCTGCTCGACCATTTTCTGGAAGAGGCGGCCCAGGTCTTCGGCAAGAAAAAGCCCACCTATCCGAAGGAACTGCTTACTCTCCTTGCCAACTACAGTTTTCCGGGGAACCTTCGGGAGCTGAAGGCGATGGTCTACGACGCCATGAGCGTCCATACCTCGATGATGCTCTCCATGGGGACCTTCATCCGCGCCATGGAGGAGCATGGAGAAGTGATGAGGGAAGCGGCGGCCGATGCCGGCGGGGAGCAAAACGTCTTCTCCTCTTGCGAGCGGCTTCCCTCCCTTGGGGAGGCCGTGGATCAGCTGGTTGCCGAGGCGATGCGCCGCTCCGACAACAACCAGACCATCGCCTCGCGGATGCTCGGCATATCCCAGCCCGCCCTGAGCAAGCGCCTCAGACAGCAGCGGCAGTAGACGATCCGATCGCAAGGTCCCGGAAGCTTCCCTTCTGTTTCCCCCTCCTCTGCAAGGGGGGTATAACCCTGGTTATTTCCATAACCTGGGTTATACCCCCTGCATCCCGCCGATTTCATTCCGTTTTCCCCCCAAACGCAAGAAATGTTGGAAATATGGTTATACCCCCCTTTACGGGTCACTCGACTTCTAAAACGTGGTTTTCTGATGTGATTACGGCAAGATGTCGTGGCTTTGGTGTGTTGGTATTTGTCTTGCTGAGATATTTTTCTATTGAAGTGATGAACGGCCGGAATAAACCCTGAAAACCAATTTCTCCGTTCTCGCCAAGCAGTCCCTGGCGTTTCGCCTCGACCCCGCCCATCTGGCGGAGTCCGGCCCGGATTTCACGCCGACCTGTCGACGGCGACCCCCTTCCGGATTACCTTTTTCTTCGGCGGCCACAGTGGCTTTTCCGATATTGCCTGCAGTGGATGGCGCACCATGATCGTTCGGAGCCGCGATGGCCACAAGATCCGCGCCAATGCCACTGTTCCGTAAGGTTCGTCTCTTGGCCCATCCCCTCCACCTGAAGAGCAAGGATATCTTTGAGGGGGGCTTCAGGATGGTCGTGGTCCTTGATGCCACGGACCTTACGGGGGGGAAGCGGGAGGCGGACTTTGCGGAGATGGTCAAGGGGCATCTTCTCAGGAATTTTCCGCAGGCGGCCTGAGTTTATTTTTGCGAAAAGGAGCACCAGATGATCAAGTTCAACGGAGTGCACAAGTGGTTCAAAGACCTCCATGTCCTCAACGATATCAACCTGCATGTGAAGCAGGGAGAAGTGGTGGTGGTCTGCGGCCCCTCGGGGTCGGGGAAGTCGACCCTCATCCGGACCATCAACCAGCTGGAGCCGATCGACAAGGGTAGCCTGGTGGTCGACGGCATGGACCTGGCCGACAGGAATACCGACATCAATAAGCTCCGGGCTGAAGTCGGTTTCGTCTTCCAGCAGTTCAACCTCTACCCGCACCTTTCGGTCATGAAGAACATCACCCTGGCCCCGATCAAGATCCGCCGGACGCCGAGGAAGGAGGCCGAAGAGCAGGCCATGGCTCTCCTGGAACGGGTGGGGCTGGCCCACAAGCACGACGCCTACCCGTCCCAGCTTTCCGGCGGTCAGCAGCAGCGGGTGGCCATTGCCCGGGCCCTGGCCATGAAGCCGCGGATCATGCTCTTCGATGAGCCCACCTCGGCGCTGGACCCGGAGATGATCGGCGAGGTGCTGGCGGTCATGCAGGACCTGGCCGGCAGCGGCATGACCATGGTGGTGGTGACCCATGAGATGGGCTTTGCCCGGGAGGTATCCCATCGGGTCGTCTTCATGGACCATGGGGTGATCCTGGAGGAGGCGAAGCCGGAGGAGTTCTTCAGGAATCCGCAGCACGACCGGGCTAAGCAGTTTCTGAAGCAATTATTGTCGCCGATGCACTGACGGGAAGGCCCATGCCCGAAACAGGCAGAAACACAACAACAGAAGGAGGTAACAGACATGAAAAGATTGGCAGCATTCGTAATGGCGCTGGCACTGGCCGGCATCGCGGGCAAAGCCGCCCTGGCAGCCCCGCCGGCCGACACCCTGGCCGAGGTGAAGAAGAAGAAGGTGCTGGTGGCCGGCGTGAAGGACTCGCTCCCCCCCTTCGGCTACATTGACGAGAAAAGCCGCGAGATCGTCGGCTACGACATCGACTTCGTCAAGGCCATTGCCAAAAGGCTCGGCGTGAAGGTGGAGCTGAAGCCGGTCACCTCGGCGAGCCGGATGCCCCAGCTGCAGGAAGGAAACATCGACATCATCGCCGCCACCATGACCAAGAACCCCGAGCGGGCCAAGCAGATCGACTTCAGCCATACTTACTTCTTCACCGGGCAGAAGTTCATAACCAAGAAGGGGACCGTAAAGAGCCTCAAGGATCTTGAGGGGAAGAAGATCGGTACCGCCAAGGGGTCCACTTCCGAGCAGAACGTGAAGAAGGCGATCCCCTCCGCCACAGTCCTTTCCTTTGACGACTATCCCCAGGCCTTCCTGGCCCTGCAGCAGGGGAAGGTGGCTGCCGTGACCACCGACGAGGCGATCCTGGCCGGCATCCTCGCCAAGGCCCCCAACAAGGCCCAGTTCGAGATCCCCACGGTTCAGATCTCCGATGAGCCCTACGGTCTCGGGATGCGGAAGGGGGACAAGAACTTCGTGGATTTCGTGAACAAAACCCTTCTCGAAATGGAGAAGAGCGGCGAGGCGAAGCAGATCTTCGACAAGTGGTTTGGTCCGAACACCCAGTTCCATCTCAAGCGCAACTTCAAGATCACCGCCGGCAAATAATGTAGGGAGTGAGGGGGGCTTCCCCCCTCACTCCTCACGAGGTTCGTCATGCTCAACTATCAATTTGACTGGTCGGTCGTCACCTCCGGCAAGTACTTCGAGTGGCTGGTGTCGGGATTCAAGGTCACCCTTGAACTCTCGGCCCTGGGGATTGTCATGGCTTTTGTGGTCGGCCTGGTGATCGCAGTGATGCGCATGAGCCATTTCCGGCCGGTCCGCTGGATTGCCGTCGCCTACCTGGAGTTCTTCCGCAATACTCCGCTCCTGGTGCAGATCTTCTTCTGGTACTTCGGCTCCTACAAGATCCTCCCCCAGGCGGTCAACGACTGGCTGACGAGCACCAACTTCGAGTTCGCCGCAGCGGTCATCGCCCTCACCATTTACACCTCGGCCTTCATCGCCGAGGATATCCGCTCCGGTATCCTCGCCATTCCCAAGGAGCAGATGGAGGCGGCCCGCAGCGCCGGCTTTTCGTATCTCCGCGCCATGCAGTACATCATTCTCCCCCAGGCGGTGCGGATCACGGTACCCCCCTTGATCGGCCAGTTTCTCAACCTGGCGAAGAATTCCTCCCTGGCCATGACCATCGGCGTCATGGAGCTGACCTACCAGGCGCGCCAGGTGGAGAGCTACACCTTCAAGGGATTTGAGGCCTTCACCGCCGCCACCCTGGTCTACCTGGGAATTTCGGTGGCCATCACGGCAATGGTGCATCAGTACAACGTGCGGGTATTGAACCCGCAAAGAGCGTAGAACGGGGCATTGAACGGAGATCATCATGGACGGAATATTCAATTTTCAAGTCATTTCCGACAACTTCGTATACTTCATGATCGGCCGCTTTCCCCAGGGGCCCCTCGGGGGGCTGGGGCTTACCGTCTACCTGGCGGTGGTCTCGTGCATCCTTTCCTTCTTCGGCGGTCTGATTCTGGGGCTTCTGAGCATCTCCAAGAGAGCCTGGATTCGGCAGCCGGTGAGCCTCTTCATCAACATCGTGCGCGGCATGCCCCTTCTGATGGTCATCTTCTGGATGTACTTCCTCCTCCCCGCCGTCATGGGAGGGACCGTTCCCGAGAACCATACGGTCATCATGGGGCTTACCCTCTTCACCTCCGCCTATATGTCGCAGATCGTCAGGGCGGGGATCGAATCGATCCCCAGGGGGCAGACCGAGGCGGCCATCTCCACCGGCCTCAGGCAGTGGCAGGTGATGGTCTTCATCATTCTCCCCCAGGCGCTGCGCAACATGATTCCATCGTTCGTGAACCAGTTCGTGTCGCTCATCAAGGACACCTCCCTTGCCTTCATCGTCGGGGTTTCGGAGCTCACCCACGTCAGCACCCAGATCAACAACCGGACCATGGCCTACCCCACCGAGATCTTTGCCTTCATCGCCCTGGTCTACTTTGTCCTCTGCTACATGTTCACCACCTTCTCCCGCTGGCTGGAGGAGCGCCTCGCCTGGCGCAAGGCCATCTAGGGCCGCCCCGGCGGCTTTCCCGCAAGGGGAGCGCTTCCAGCCTCCCCCCTCTCTCTTTCCATGCATGCGGCATCCGCCGCAAAACCGCCACGTCTCCACTGCGTGAGACTCCAAAATGAATATCCACCTGATTTCCGTAAGGCCCGGTCCCCGGTTCTCGTGCTGTTTTCGGGGCTTGCCCCGGTTTTTTGCCTTCTTTTTTTCTCCCCCCCTCTGGTACTATCTCGGATATGGACGCGGTCGGGATTCCTCAGGGGGATGGGGGTATGGGCAGAGCCGTGACGGGGCAGGGGAAAGAGGCGAGGGAGAGAATCATGGGGGATGCGGACGTTTGCGGGATCCTCGGCCGGCCCCACTGGGTCTTTGACCTGGACGGGACCCTGACCGTGCCGGTGCACGATTTCGCCGCCATCCGGGCCGACCTCGGCATCCCCGCCGGCGTCGACATCCTGGGGTACATCGCTTCTCTCCCCGGGGGTGAGGCCCGGCGGCTCCACCGCCGTCTCGACGAGATCGAGGAGGAACTGGCCGGAAAGGCAGAGCCTTCGGCCGGGGCGGTGCGGCTCGTGGAGGCGCTCCATCGCCGGGGGAAGAACCTGGGCATCGTGACCCGCAACACCCGGCAGATTGCCCTGCGGGTGCTGGAGACCATCGGAGTCGGGGGGCGCTTTGCGCCGGCCGATGTCCTGGGGCGCCACGACGCCCTGCCGAAGCCCGACCCCCACGGCCTCGCCATACTTTCCGCCCGCTGGGGGGCCTCGGGAAGCTCCATGGTCATGGTGGGGGACTACCTCTTCGACCTCCAGAGCGGCCGGGCCTGCGGCGCCGCCACGGTCCACGTGGACCGCAGCCGCGGTTTCCGCTGGCCGGAGCTGACCGACATTGCCGTGGAAAGCCTCGCAGAGCTGGCGGAGATGGTGGGGAGGGCGGGGTGATCGCGGCGGGGCTGGGGCAGTGCTGCTGGGATACCCTCGCCGTGGTCGGCGCCTATCCCGTCCCCGACAGCAAGGCGCAGGCCCTTGCCTGGGAGGAGCAGGCCGGCGGTCCCACGGCCACGGCACTGGTGGCCCTGGCGCGGCTCGGGGTGGCCTGCCGCTTTGCCGGCGTCGTCGGGGATGACGAGATCGGAGGGCGGATCCGCCGGGCTCTGGGGGCTGAGGGGATCGACACCGCCTCCCTGGCCGTGAGGCCTGGAGGGGAGTCCCAGCGGGCCTTCATCATGGTGGAGCAGGGGGGCGGCCGGCGGACCATCGTCTGGCGGCCCCCCGCTGCTGAACCGCTCCGGCCCGACGAGGTCCCGGAAACCTTCCTGGCCGGCAGCTCCCTGCTCCTTCTGGACGGTCTCATGGCCGATGCCTCCCTCCATGCCGCCCGCCTGGCCCGGCGCCTCGGCATCCCGGTCCTGGTGGACGCGGGGCGGATGCGCCCCGGCATGCTGGAGCTGGCCCGACAGTGCGACTACCTGGTGGCGGCGGAGCAGTTCTTTCTGGACCTGGGGTGGGACCGGACGCCGGGGCAGTTCAGTGCCCTGGCGGTTGGACTTGGTGCGCCGGTGGTCACCGTGACCCTCGGCGCCGGGGGGAGCCTCACCTGGGAGGGGGACGAGCCGTTCCACGTGCCGGCCTTTCCGGTGGCTGCCGTCGATACCACCGGTGCCGGCGACGTCTTCCACGGCGGTTTCGGATTCGGCATCCTCCAGAGATGGGGGGTGCGGGAGGCGGTCATCTTCGCCTCGGCCCTGGCGGCCATGAAGTGCCGGCAGATGGGGGCGCAGGGGGGAATACCCCGGCTTCCCGACGTGGTGTCGTTTTTCGCGGAGCAGGGGATACGGATGCCGATCACCGTTTCGGCAAAGGATTGCCCATGATGCACCTCAGCCTGAAGACCCGCATGGCACTGGGAGTGACCCTTCTCTTTCTCGTCCTCGGGACGGTCTTGGGGTACGGGGCCTTGGCCTACTTCCAGCAGAAACTGAAGGAGAGCATCTTTACCCACCAGATGTCGATGACGGCCTCCCTCGCCGCCGACCTGGACAGCAGGCTCTCCTTTGCCCAGAACTCCCTCGCGGCCTTTGCCCCGAAACTGCCGCCGGAAGTGATCCGGAATGTGGACACCCTCCAGCGCATCCTGGACAGCAAGACCACCCTCCATCTGCTTTTCGACACCATCGTCGTCTTTGGTCCCGACGGGCGCCTGATCGCCGAAAGTCCCTACCTGCCGGCGAGGCGGGGGCTCGATTTTTCCTATCGGGAGTATTTCAAGAAGAGCGTTGCCACCGGCAAGCCCCAGATCAGCAACGTCTATCCTTCCACTGCGAGACCTGGGCATCCGGCGGTCATGCTGACCTGCCCCCTCTTCGACGCCCGGGGAAACCTTGCGGCAATCCTTGCCGGCAACATCGACCTGCAGGGAAACAGTTTTCTGGCGAAGCTGGGGGTGATGAGAATCGGCAAGGGAGGCTACGTGACCGTGTTCGACGGGAACCGGAAGCGGCTCATGCACCCGGACAGAAGGCGGATCATGGAGCGGGTGCCGGCTGGTGTGAACACGCTCTTTGACCGGGCCGCGGCCGGCTTCGAGGGGAGCGGCGAAACGGTTTCCGCCGACGGGGTTGCGGTCCTCTCCTCCTACAAGCGCCTGCGCACCGTCGACTGGCTCATGGGGATCAGCTACCCCCTGGACGAGGCCTATGCCTCCCTCTACCGGGCCCGGGCCTACTTTGCGGGGTCCCTGGCGGCGGGACTCATCCTGATCCTTCTCCTGACCTGGCATGCCATGCAGCGCCTCACGGCGCCCCTGTCGCGGCTCACGGGTCATGTGGAGGCGTTCGCCGCCGACCCCGAGGGACAGGTGCCGGTGCCGGTGGAATCCCGCGACGAGCTGGGGGTGCTTGCTGCATCCTTCAACGCCATGATGGAGAAGCTGCGGGACAAGCAGGAATCGCTGCGGCAAGTCGCGAAGAGGGCCGAGGACGAGCGGGCCAGGTTCGAGGCGATCATCGGGGCACTCGGCGAGGGGCTCAGCATCCAGGACCGGAACTACCGGATTCTGGTCCAGAATGACGTACACCGGCGACTGAGCGGCGGCGACCATGTGGGGGAATACTGCTACCAGGCATACCGCAATCGGGACCAGGTCTGCGACGACTGTGTCGTGGCCCTCTGCTTTGCGGACGGCAAGCCCCATACGAGGGTGTACGAGAACCTGCCGGGCCATCCGGGGAAGTATCTGGAGTTCAACGTTACACCGCTTCGGGATGCCGGCGGCGAGATCGTTGCCTGCATAGAACTGGTCAGGGACATCACCGAGCGGATGCGGGCCGAGGAGCGCATCCGGACCCTTAACGCCGACCTGGAGCGGCGGGTCGCGGAGCGGACCGAAGAGCTGAACCACTCGGTCCGGGAGATGGAAACCTTCTGCTACACGGTCTCCCACGACCTCCGCACCCCGCTGAGGGGGATCAACGGCTTCAGCGCGATCCTCCAGCAGGAGTACGCCGACCGGCTGGACGAGGAGGGCAAAGAATACCTCCGGCGCATTGCCGGAGCGGCCAACCGCATGGCTGAGCTGATTGACGACCTTCTGGAGCTGTCCCGGGTCAACCGGGACGAACTGAGGCTGGTGCCGGTGGATCTGGCCCCCATGGCGAGAGAAATTGCCGCCGAGCTCATGGGGAGCAACCGGGAGCGGCAGGTGGAGTTCGTCATCGAGCCGGAGCTCCGGGCCACGGGCGATCCGTCCCTCCTGGGGGCTGCCCTGTCGAACCTCATGCACAACGCCTGGAAATTCAGCGCCCGCAATCCCGCCGCCCGGATCGAGGTGGGCTCCCGCCAAGAGTGGGAAGAGCGGGTCTTCTTCGTGCGCGACAACGGCGTCGGCTTCGACATGGCCTACGGGGACAAGCTCTTCCTCCCCTTCCACCGTCTCCACGCCGCCGAGGGGTTCGAGGGGACCGGCATCGGCCTCGCCACGGTCCAGCGGATCATCGAGCGCCACGGCGGGCGGGTCTGGGCCGAGGGCGAACCGGGGAAGGGAGCGGTGTTCTTCTTTACCCTGGCGGGCTGAAAACCGACTGACATCCGGAAAAGCCGTCGGAGAGGCTCTTCGTGGTTTATTGCGGTTGATTTATTAAGACGATTTACTTAGCATTCCCGCAGACCATCCAGCGGGGGTGCCTATGGGAGACCGTCTCTACTTCGAGCGTTTCATCTGGTTCGACAGTCAGATCCGCAACGGATCCTTTCCCAATGCCACGTCCCTTGCGCGGAAGTTTGAATTCGACATCAAGACGGCCCAGCGCTCCATCGAATATTTCCGCGACCGCCTTGGCGCTCCCCTCGACTACGACCCGTCACGCCGGGGGTATCGTTACAGCGACCCCGAGTTCCAGCTTACGGTAACCCAGCTCACCGAAAACGAACTGGTGGCGCTTCTGGCGTCGCGCAAACTTCTCTCCGATGCCGCGGCCGGCCCCCTGGGCGACGAGCTGGGAAAGGTCTCCCACCGTCTCGCCTCCCTCCTTTCCGACCATCTCAAGGGGAAGATCAGCCCCGAACGGGCCTTTTCCTTCCGCTGGAACGGCATGGCCGCCGGCGATCCCCTCATCTTCAAGCAGGCCATAAGCGCCCTCCTTTCCTGCCGGCTGCTCACCTTCTGCTACTACTCCCCCAGCTCCGGCGCCTGCACCGCCCGAACCGTCGAACCCCACCACATGGTCAACTACATGGGGGCGTGGCACATGATCGCCTGGTGCCGGCTTCGCAACGACTGGCGCGATTTTCACCTGGCCCGGGTGTCGCTCGCCCATCTTGAGGATGAAACCTTCACACCCCGGAACGAAACCGCCTGGCGTTCCCGGCTCGACGAGACCTTCGGCATCTTCCAGAACCGGGAGCGGTTTGATGTCACCATCAGATTCTCCGCCGAGCGGGCCCGCTGGGTCAGGGAGGAACTCTGGCACCCCGGTCAATCCGTTCGGGAACTGGAAACGGGAGAACTGGAGCTGACGGTTCCCGTTTCCCACGAGGCGGAGATCCTCATGGAGGTCCTGAAACATGGCTCCCATGCCGAGATCATCGAACCCTTGTGGCTTCGCGACCGGATCAGGGAAGAAATCGAAGGGATGCGAAAAAAATATTAGACCTGGTACACGGGATGGGGGAGGTGGGGTGGTAGGATGGCAGCCGGCGGACAATACCGTAACGGCTCGGAGGTGATGCCATGATCGGGAGGAGGGAATTTTTCAAGGCCATGGGAGCCGCGGCGCTGGTTCCGTTTGCACCGTTCAGACGCGAACGCGGGACTCGGCGCATTGATCTCCTGGAGGTCCATATCGCCGGCTTCCAGTACCACGAGGGGATGCGTCCCGGAGTGTTCTCGATGCTCGGGAAGGGGGGCGAGCTTTGGCTCAGGCGCGAGCCGGACAACCCCTACGACCCCTCCGCCATTGCCGTTTTGACGCCGAGGGGGAACAGGCTCGGCTATCTTCCCCGCAGAACCAACGGTATCCCGGCGGCAATCCTCGATCAGGGCGTTACCACCAGGGCCGGGATCGTGGAGGTGAATGCCGCTGCTCCCACCTGGGAGAGGGTGCGGGTAAAGGTGTGGATGGAGGTGTGAAATCATATGAGTTTCGTCTTGAGGAGGGGATAGCCGTATGAATTATCCGGATTTTTTCCATCTGGTCACTGGCAAAACATCATTCCAGTACCAAGCAAGGCTGGGTGAGGAGCCTTGGCCTGAACTGCTGGAAATTCCGACAGGCCTTGGAAAGACGGCAGCGGTGATTGTGGCATGGCTGTACAAAAGACTCACCGACGATCCTGAGACGCCGAGAAGACTGGTCTACTGTCTTCCCATGCGGGTATTGGTCGAGCAGACCTTCGAGAATGTTGGTAGATGGCTCGACAGGGCAGCTCCACACTTTATGGCAAAGGGGATTCCCGTCCCCCGGGCCTGGCTGCTCATGGGGGGAGAAAACGATTTTGAATGGGCCGAGAAACCGGAGGCGCCGGCCATCATCATCGGGACCCAGGACATGTTGCTTTCCCGGGCACTGATGCGTGGCTATGGCATGAGCCGCTATCAGTGGCCTGTACATTTTGCCCTGTTGCACAACGACGCCTTATGGGTTTTCGATGAGATTCAGCTCATGGGGGCCGGTTTGCCAACGTCGGCCCAGCTCGAAGCTTTCCGCAGGCGCTCTGGCGTTGACCGTTCCAGTCGTAGTTTATGGGTATCAGCCACCCTTAATCCCGATTGGCTTGCCACCATCGACCTGCGCCCACATCTCACGACGTTTCGGCGCGTCACACTCAGCAAGGAGGAGCAGGCGGAAGAACACGTACGCGTGCGCTGCTCTGCCCTGAAACATCTGCACAAAGCCGAGACGACGTTGACGGCCGAGAACCAGAAACAGTCGGCCAGGGCCTATGCCGAATCTTTGGCAGGGGAGATTCTGGCCCGTCATGTCGCCGGCACGAACACCCTGATCATCCTGAACACGGTCGAACGTTCCCAAGCGGTGCTGGAAGCCCTCGAACGCCGGAAACCGGCTGCCGAAACCATGCTGGTGCATTCCCGTTTCCGGCCTAAGGAGAGGCAGGAGCTCAACCGATGGCTCACGGCGAATCCGGACCCGGACGGGCCGGGGCGCATCATCGTAGCCACCCAGGCGGTGGAAGCCGGCGTCGACATGACCAGTCGTCTCCTCTTTACCGAGCTGGCGCCGTGGTCCTCTCTGGTGCAACGATTCGGTCGCTGTAACCGCTACGGTGAGGCAAACGAATGCGGCGGCGCTCACGTCTACTGGATCGACATGGAACCGGAGGCAAAACTCGAAAGCCCCTATGAGCCTCTGACAATCGCCGGTGCGCGCAACAAACTCCATGACATGAAAAGCGCCAGCGCCGCCGACCTGCCTGTGACCGATGAAGCCGCACCGCTCAATGCCGTACTCCGGGCCAAGGATTTTCGTGACATCTTCAACACCGATCCCGACCTGACCGGCTTCGACGTCGACATCTCCCCATACATACGCGATGCGGACGATCTTGACCTGCAGATCTTCTGGCGTGATCTGAGCAACGATGTGGAGAATCAACCGCAACCGGCACCAGAAGAACTCTGCCGAGCCTCCCTCGGACAGGCAGAGGCCCTTGTCAAACGTTCAAGGCAAAAAGGTTTTCGTTTTCATCGCTGGGACAGTCTGGATGGAAAGTGGAGGCCATTTCAGGAAAAGGTACGCCCCGGCCTCGTATTGATGCTCGATGTCAAGGCCGGTGGCTATTCAGAGCGGCTTGGTTTGAGCCCTTACTCAACCAGCCCCGTCCCCCCTGTCGTGACACCTATCGTCGCTGAATCCTCCGAAGTCTATGGTGACGACCAGCGCAGCCGGCTGAAAGTTCCCGTCGAACTGTCGCGTCACCTCTGCGATGTCGAGGATGCAGCCGAAATGCTTTGCAATGCCCTGGGTGGCGTCGAAAAACAGGACGCCATCCAGCGGGCCGGTCGCTGGCACGATGTCGGAAAATCCCATCCCGTCTTCCAAGCCACCATGCATGGGTGCTCTATAGAGGATGTTTCCGGTAAGTCGCCGCTTTTGGCCAAATCACCCTCAGGTAGCCGTCACTCGAGAAAGCATTTCCGCCATGAACTGGCCTCCATGCTGGCGTGGCTGGAGCATGCAGGAAACGAAAACGACGCCGATCTGGTGGCATACCTGATTGCTGCCCACCATGGGAAGGTACGCCTTTCGTTGCGGGCCATGCCCGACGAAAAGGAGCCGGTTAAGCCTTTCGGTCCCCGTTTTGCCCGAGGCGTATGGGAAGGGGATGCCTTGCCGGAAATTGACATCGTTGGGCGCGGGAAGGTGCCCGGATCCCGTCTCCGTCTCGACCTGATGGAACTTGGCGAAGGGGCCATGGGACCATCCTGGACGGCCCGTACCCAAAGGCTGTTCGATGATTACGGGCCGTTTCGGCTCGCCTGGATGGAGGCTCTGGTCCGCATTGCCGACTGGCGGGCTTCAGGATTGGAAGAGGAGGAAGAGGCATGATGCACGAACATCTTCTTGCAGGCTGCACCCCGACCCCCCTGGCCCACTACCTCAAGGCACTCGGCATACTGCGACTGGTGGCGGAGCAGAAGGATCCCGAGGCTGCAGGACGATGGCAGGGGGAGCTGTTCGTCCTCCGTACGGTCCTGAGCCGGGAGGAGCTGATCCGGTTCTTTCTGGAAGAGTATCGGCCTACGCCGATCATTGCCCCCTGGAATGGAGGGAGTGGATTTTATCCAAAGGATAACAAGAGCGGAATTGATCCGATTTCGAAGGCAACTGCGAAGCGGCTCGAACCTTACCGTGAGGTCATAGCTCTTGCACGCTTGTCCGTCGGAGATCGTGAAGAGAGCCCGAAAAACGAGGAAAAAGCTGATTTCCTCAGGAGCTTGAGGGCTCTTCTGCCAGATTTGGTATTAACGTGGTTCGATGCTGCAGTGATGCTCACGACAGATAAGCCAGAATATCCTCCCTTGCTGGGTACGGGGGGAAACGATGGCCGACTGGACTTTACCAACAACTTCATGCAGCGGATTACCGAACTTTTTGACATGGCCGATGGCCGCCCATCTACGAAATCTGCTGCCTGGCTGCTTGCTTCTGTGGGGGAAGAAGCCGGACACGGTCTGGTTACGAAGGCAATCGGCCAGTTTTCACCGGGCAGTGCCGGTGGTCCCAATGCAACCACTGGTTTTGACTCCGATTCACTTATTAACCCGTGGGATTTTGTCCTGATGCTGGAAGGCGCCTTACTTTTTGCCGGAGCGGCGACACGGCGTCTGGAAAGCACTGATGTTTCAACGTTGAGTTATCCGTTTACCGTACGCACAACGGGGACGGGTGCCGGTTGCGGAAATGTTGCTGACGAGGCTCCATCGAGGGCTGAAATCTGGATGCCTATCTGGCGCAGGTATATCGACTTGCACGAATTGCGTGCCTTGCTTTCCGAGGGGCGTGTTACGGTTGGCCGACGTGCCGCGAGGGACGGACTGGACTTTGCCCGAGCCGTCAGCGGACTTGGCATAGATCGGGGAATTTCAGGTTTTCAGCGTTATGCATTTCTCATGCGTTCCGGGAAAGCCTATCTGGCAACACCCCTTGCCCGCATCCAGGTTGTCCGCAATCCCAAGGCTGATCTTCTCACGCATCTGGACCGCTTCCAGTGGCTTGATCGTCTTCGCAGTGTTGCTCGCAAGGATGCTCCGGGTCGCATTCAACAGCTGGTCCGGCGAATGGAAGACGAAATCTTTTCACTGACACAGGGGGGTGACAGGCTCGTCCTGCAGAACATCCTCATGCTTCTTGGCCAGATCCAGCAATCCTGCGGAGTCAGTACCAAAGGGCGCGATGCCGTCGGACCCCTTCCGTTCCTTGGCGCGGAGTGGGCGATGGAAGCCGACGACGGCTCCCATGAGTTCCGTTTGGCCTGTGCCCTGGCCGGGTTGACGGACATGCGTGCTTACCTCGCCCCCGTCAGAGTGGACAAAGGGAAAGTCGAGTGGGCACCGGGAAGTCCGAAGGCCGTTTGGGGAGGAGGCGATCTGGTGTCCAATCTGTTTCGGGTTTTCGATCGTCGCCTCCTCGAAGCAGACCGCGACCGACAGGAAATCGAACCGTTCGCAGGTTTCCCTGCAGCGGACATCCCGGCAGTCATGGCTTTCATCCAGGGCAAGACCGACGACGGACGGATTGCCGCTCTACTCTCTGGACTGGTGAACGTCCAACTCCCACGAAACATGCCCCACAGAAACGTTTCGACCGATCACCCCCCTGCCGTGTTCTGCCTGTTGAAACCCCTCTTCACTCCGGACGGCATTCTGCAGGAGCTGGGGATTCTGCCTCCAGATCGGCATCTTCCCCTGCCCCGGGAAGTCGTGAATCTTCTCAAGGCCGGCAACCGTGAGCAGGCAGGCCGAGCCATCGGGATTGGCTGGCGCAGGTTACGGATTGTTGGCATGAAACTTCCGCCCCATCCCCGCCGGCCGCCGGCACTCGTCGGCACTGAAGGCGCCCGTCTGGCTGCCGCGCTGATGATTCCGCTCGCCAAGGGTGACCTTGCACGCATCTGCCAACCATTCATGCCTGTTCAAAAGGCTGACTGAACACATAAAAAGGAGGATATGACCATGGCAATTGACTTTTCCGTACTGAGCACCGCTCCCCGTCTGCTTCTCGAGGCCGATCTCAAACCGATTCACGGAACCCGTTTTCAGCCGACCGGTTTTCCTGACCTGGGTGCAGCCGTGTATGACGGTCCCGATGGCCGCCGGATGCTTCTGGTGGAGTCGCCACAGAGCATGGCCAACCGGCTGGAAACCGTCTGCTGGGATACGGTTGCCAACTCTTGGCAAAAACCTTTTGCAGGACTCCCCCTCATAATGGTCGTCGATGAGAAGGGGAATCATTTGACCAACTCTGTGCTCGAGGCACACCGGATCAACTCACCCTACATTCTCGAGGGGAAAGACAAAACCGTATTCGACATATTGAAAAGAGAGCTGGCCGAAATGGAAGAAGGTCCAGTCGATATACGCAAACTTGCCAAGGTTCTTCTGCGCCTTGACACAAATGCGGTCATTCATGGTGTCTTTTTGGCGAAAAAGGAGCTGGCCGGAGGGAGGTTGCGTCTGCCAAGGCTCTTGTCTGCCTTTATCGAGGCGGAAGATGTTTCGGTTGCCCAGAGCGGAGGGGTCAAAAACGATCATGTCAACCCCTCCGGTGATACCGGCAAAGGGTTCGGCAACGTCCCGTTTTCACGCGATGAATACACATCCCCCAAGATTACCGCCTACTTCAACATCGACCTTGCCCAGCTTCGTGGATTCGGGGTCGGCGAAAAGGTCGAGCAGATGCTCCTTGCGATCATGCTCTACAAGATACGCCGTTTCCTCGACGAAGGATTGCGGCTGCGCACGGCCTGCGACCTGGACCTCATGGATCTCCGGGTGACCCGTCCCCATTCTTTTGTGGTCCCTGAGCGGGTGGAGCTGGAGGAAGCTCTCCCCACGCTCATTCAGGCCGTTGCCGCCGAAGGTGTTTTTGCTGAGCCGCGTGTGACTACCGTAACCTGGAGGAAATGACATGCTCGCCATCGGATTTCGCTTCCCCGGCGGGCGCTATCACGCGACGCCGTGGGGGCGACATGTGAACGAAGCCGATGTCGAATGGCCGCCTTCACCGTGGCGTATCGTGCGGGCGCTGATCGCGGTCTGGCATCGCAAGATCGATCGGGAGGCTCATCCAGTTGCGAAGCTGGAGAAGCTTCTGGCGCAACTTGCCGGGTCGTTGCCGTCATACCGTCTGCCGGCTGCCGTTCATTCCCATGTACGCCACTACATGCCGGTGCGCGAAGGGGGACGGGACAAACCCACCCTGATTTTCGACGCTTTCGTCCGCATATCACCGGAAGACGAATTGGTCGTCGTCTGGCCGGACGTTGACCTGGACGAAGCATCACAACGGCTTCTCGACCGTTTGCTGACCGGACTGGCCTATCTGGGGCGGGCCGAGAGCTGGGTCGAGGCACGGCGGATCGACGGATGGGATGGAGAACTGGATTGTGTGCCGGGTGACACTCCACTCGACATGACGACGGGGGAGGTGGGGGAAGTGGTCCCCCTCTTCTGCCCCCTGTCACCGTTTGCATATCAGGCTTTCCGTGCCCAGCGGCAGGAGTCTAATCCGGTCAAGGGGAAAAAGAAGGGGGGGGCGGTTCTCCCCGAATCCTGGCTCGCTGCCGTCAGCATGGAAACGGGTGAGCTCCAGTCGGCGGGTTGGAGCCAGCCACCGGCTGCGCGTCGGGTTTTTTACCGGCGTCCGGCCGGCAGCCTGAAACCTGCTGCCATGACTGTGGTCCGGAATTCTGCGCATAACCAGTCACCGGTAACGACAGTCCGCTTTGCCTTGTACGGCCGACCGTTGCCGCGAATGGAAGATGCGGTGAAGATCGGTGAACTTGCCCGTGTGGCTCTGATCAGTCTGACGGAAAAGTATCTGGGAGCGGTTCCGCCCCTGTTGTCGGGGCACGACCTGCCTGAAGCCAATCGACACAACCATGCCTTTTATCTCCCGGAATGTAACGATCATGGACAGATCGACCACCTGCTTGTTCATGCGCCGGGCGGTTTTGAAGATGAGCACTTGTGGGCGATGCAGAAACTCTCTCGACTATATTCCCGCAACGGTAATGAATGGCAGGTGATCTACGAGGGGGCAGGAGACGTCAGCATGTTCGCCGATGTCAGCCGGCATACGGGTAGCGGTTTGAAATGGCGATCCGTTACTCCCTATCTGAGGCCCTGGTACGCGAAAAAGAATTTCGGCGTGGTGGACCAGGTCTGCCGGGAATGTCAGTTGCGTGGATTGCCTGTGCCGGCTGAGATCAGGATGTTACCTGAAGTCCGTGTTGGGAATGTGGTTCGCCGCCCTGTCCATTTTCACCGGTTCCGGAGCAAACGGGGGCTTATCCAGCCGGACACGAACGGTTCGTTCCTCGAGTTCGTTTTTCCCGAGCCGGTTACAGGCCCGCTTGCGCTCGGCTTCGCATGCCACTACGGTCTCGGTCTCTTCGCCCCCGTCGAGTGAAACAGATCGGCAGTGAACCAGGGCTGCCAGCGGGGGCTGCCCCTACGGCCGGCGTTTCCACAGTGCGGACAAATCCCTTGCACCGTGGACGAATGCAAGGATGAAGACATGATCGTCGGTTATCTGATAGATGAGCCGCCAGCTCTTGATGAAGATTTCGCGGATCTCAGGGGAGTCGCATTCCGGTACGACACGTCCCCGGTGCGCGAAATTGCGGAGGGTTAGGGAGGCTGTTCGTACCTCCCGAACGAGGGAGGCTGCGTAGAAGGGTGAGTCACGGGCAATGAAATCTGCCGTCTCGGCCAGATCCGTCAGCGCCGCTTCGGTCCATTTTACGGTTCGAGCCACTTGGCCATCCTCTTGTCGAACTCGTCTTCCGAAATGGTTCGGCCGGCGATGACATCATCGAGAGCGCGGTCGATCTTCTGACGGATGTAGATGTGGTACTGGATATCGTCCAGGGTGGTGTCGTCGGGAAGTTGTTCGAGGATGCGCCGGACTTCTTCCTTTGCTGGAATCATGGCGGTTTGTTCCTTTTGGTTCCTTGGTGTTGAGGGATAGCTGATCTTAGCAAAACCGGTAGCTATTTTCCATTGATTGTGATGTTGGCCTGCAGGAGGAGACCCGGATGACAACCTATGACGACGTCGGCAATATTCCGCAAGCCTCCGACCTTCCCCTTATCCCCGTTCGCATGCTCAACGAACACGCCTACTGTCCGCGGCTGGCCTATCTCATGTGGGTGCAGGGGGAGTTCGCCCACAATGAGTTCACGGTGGACGGGGTTATCCGCCACCGCAGGGTCGATGCCGGCTCGGGAGTGCTCCCCGCCGAGTCCCGGGAGGATTCCGGGATCCATGCCCGTTCAGTAAGCCTCAGCTCGGAGCGGCTCGGGATTACCGCCAGGATCGATCTTGTGGAGGGTGAGGGGGACCGCGTCTCGCCGGTGGATTACAAGCGGGGCAAACGTCCCCATGTGGCGGGCGGGGCCTACGAGCCGGAACGGGTCCAGCTCTGCGCCCAGGGGCTTCTTCTGCGGGAGCACGGCTTTGTCTGCGATGGGGGGGCCATTTACTTCGTCGCATCCCGCGAGCGGGTGCCGGTGCCGTTCGATGACGAGCTGATCGGGCGGACCCTGGCCACCATCGGCCAGATGAAAAGAACCGCTGCGGCGGGCACCCTCCCCCCGCCCCTGGAGGACAGCCCCAAGTGCCCCCGCTGCTCGCTGGTGGGGATCTGTCTGCCGGACGAGGTCCGCTTCCTCTCCCATCTGCCGGTGGAGCCCCGCCCGATCATCCCGGCCGACGGGCGGGGGCTTCCCCTCTATGTCCAGTCCCCCCGGGCCCATGTGCGCAAGGATGGCGACTGCCTGGTCATCGAGGAGGATAGGGCGAAGGTGGCCGGGGCCCGCCTCGGTGAGACCTCCCAGGTGGTCCTTTTCGGCAACGCGACCCTGACGACGGCGGCCCTCCACGAATGCCTGCGACGGGAGATTCCAGTCACCTGGCTCTCCTACGGCGGCTGGTTCATGGGGCATACCGTCGGTACCGGCCACCGCAATGTGGAAACCCGTACCCACCAGTACCGGCGAAGCTTCGACCCGGAGACCTGCCTGAACCTGGCCCGGCGCTGGATCGTGGCCAAGATCGCCAACTGCCGGACCCTTCTGCGGCGCAACTGGCGGGGGGAGGGGGACGAGGCCAGGGCGCCCGCCGAACTCCTCATGTCCATGCAGGATGACATGCGCCAGGCGAGCCGCGCTCCGTCGCTGGAGGTGCTGCTTGGCATCGAGGGGGCTTCCGCCGCACGCTATTTTCAGCATTTCAGCCGGATGCTCAGAAGCGACCATGGTGAAGGGATGGGGTTTGACTTCACCACCCGCAACCGTCGACCGCCGAAAGACCCGGTCAATGCCATGCTCTCCTTCGCCTACGCCATGCTCACGCGGGAGTGGACCGTTGTGCTTTCCGCCGTGGGGCTCGATCCCTACCGGGGGTTCTACCACAAGCCCCGCTTCGGCCGTCCGGCCCTGGCCTTGGACATGATGGAGCCGTTTCGCCCCCTGATCGCTGACTCAACGGTGCTCATGGCAGTCAACAACGGTGAGATCCGCGCCAGTGACTTCGTCCGCTCCGCCGGTGGCTGCAACCTCACGGACAGCGCCCGGAAGCGGTTCATCGCCGTGTTCGAGCGCCGTATTCGAGCGCCGTATGGAGCAGGAGGTGACGCATCCCATCTTCAGGTACACCATCAGTTACCGGCGGCTGCTGGAGGTTCAGGCACGGCTTCTGATCCGCTACCTTTCGGGGGAGATTCCCGCCTATCCGAACTTTCTCACGAGGTGAGGTGATGGAACATCTCTATATTGTCAGCTATGATATACGCAACCAGCGCCGGTGGCGACGCCTGTTCAAGACCATGCAGGGCTTCGGCTGCTGGCTGCAACTGTCGGTGTTCCAGTGCCGCCTCGACCGGATCCGAATTCTCAGGATGGAGGCGGCAATCAACGAGATCGTCAACCATGCGGAAGACCATGTGCTGATCCTCGATCTGGGGCCGGCGGACAACGTCAAGCCCCGGGTGAGCAGCATCGGCAAGACCTTTGATCCCGTGCTGCGGGAGCCGGTCATCGTCTGAAGCTCCTGCCGTTCACGAACGAGCGGTGTTGTGATGCTGAAACCCCGTCCAGCGCTCGACGGTTGTAAGTTCTTGGAAAATTGATGATTGCAGAACTTGTGAAGGGATTTGAGGGGAGGTGATGGTGCTGGATTTATGGAGCGGTTTTCAGTGCTCGAAAAAAATGGTTCTGGTTGTTGATGGGCAAGGGTTGGGAATGGAGCGTTTTCCGGGGTCTTTGTGCCCCGGCCTCATTGAAGCATCCGCCAACCCCTACCAAATCTTCCAGCCACGCACCTTTTCCGGGGTCTTTGTGCCCCGGCCTCATTGAAGCATACGCACGACCGAGGAGCCTGGCGATGTGCTCCTCTTTTCCGGGGTCTTTGTGCCCCGGCCTCATTGAAGCCTTCACTCCGCGTTCTACTTCGCTTAAAAAACCAGGTTTTCCGGGGTCTTTGTGCCCCGGCCTCATTGAAGCAGATTTGGATTAGGCATTTCCCCCTCCTACTCAATGTTTTCCGGGGTCTTTGTGCCCCGGCCTCATTGAAGCAATAGCGGAAAGGGTTTTCTGCGCGTCTTCGCACATGGCGTTTTCCGGGGTCTTTGTGCCCCGGCCTCACCCTGCCGGTCGTCGGGGCTTGATTCCTCAGTCGAAGTCGATCCGGTAGGTGATATCCGCCCCCAGTTCGGTGCCGGCCTGGGTTTCGATCTCCAGCCGCTTCGAGAGCCGGTAGCGGAGCACCACCTGGTTCCGCTCGCTGAAGAGGGAGCGCCCGTAGCTCAGGTAGAGGTCGGGGGTCAGGTATTTCCCCACCGTGACCATGGTTTCATTTACTCCCGCCGCCGCTGCTGCCGGCGTTTTGCCGTTGGGGGCGACGGCGATCTTGCGGTACCCTCCGTAGGATGTCCCCTTGGCCCCCGAGATGTCGAGCACGTCGATGCCGAGCCGCTGCCTGAACTGGTCCTGCAGGGAGACCGACTGTCCCGCCGACAGGAGGGCGCCGGCCGCCTGCATCAGGAGACTGGTCTCCCCCTCGGCTCCGCTCAGGGGACGGCCCAGGACGATGTAGGAGAGGATCTCCGTGTCGGCCATGGCCGGCTCCGAGTAGAGCTTGACCACCGGCTGGTCCGGGGTCCCGCTCACCGTGACCCCCGCCTTCACGTCCCCCTCGGTCCGCAGGGCCAGAAAATCCAGGGTCGGCCGGCTGATGGGCCCCCCGGGGTAGAAGACCCTTCCCCGCACGATCTCCAGCTTGACCCCGTAGGTGCTGTAGTGCCCCTTGACCACCCTGATGGCGCCGCTGCTGGTGACCGTGTCGGGCCCCAGGATGACCAGGTCCACGTTCCCCCCCAGCTGGGCGTCGATGCCGGCCGCCTTGACGATCACCCGGTCCCCCAGGGTGACGCCCACCCTGATGTCGAGGGCCAGCGGGAACCCGTCATCCTCGGGAGGGGGCGCCCCTTCCAGAATCACGTCGCGGCTGGCCGTGACCGGGCCGCCGGTTCCGGCTGCGGTGACCAGGAGCTCGGGAACGTGGAACGTCCCCCGAACCGCCAGCTTCGCTGGGGTCCCCTCGAAGGTGAGCTGCGGGGTGGCGAGCATCTGGGTCTCGGGGAGATTGACCGCCTGGAACCGTTCGCCGGTCACGGTTCCCCGGTAGCGGGCCGGGCGCCGCTGGTCGAGGCCGATGACGGCGGTGGCGGTGATGGTGCCGGGTCCCGATTGGGCCCGGAGGGATTCGATGGTGATCTCGCTGCCGGCGAGGCGGCCGTCCAGGGCGACCTTCCGGAGGCGGACCCCCGCCGTGGGGAGGTAGGCGCCGGCATCGGCCAGGGCGAAGGTACCGCCGAGCCGCGGGGCCTCCCAGGTGCCGCCGACGCCGAGGTCGATCCGGAGGGTGCCGCTGCTCTCCTGGACCAGCCCCGGCAGCAGCGCGGTCAGGAGCCCCTGCTCCCGGAGTTCTCCGGCGAGGGTGGCGGCGAGCGGCGCCCGGGGATTGAGGGTGGCGGGGATGCGGGCCGGCAGAGGGAGGCGGAAGGTGCCCCGGACCTCCCCGTACTCGGCCAGGGCCAGGGAGAGGGTGCCCGCCAGGGCCGTGTCGCGCCAGGTCCAGGAGGTGTCGGCCTCCCGGAGCCGAACGGTGTATTCTCCTGCTCCGTCGCGCCAGCGGACGGTTCCGCCGCCGATTTCAGCCGACCCGCGGGCGTCGAGGCGGGCGCCGGGCAGGAGGCTCCCCGCGGCTTCCCCGGCGAGGCGGCCCGAGACGGCCACGGTCGGGGGGAGCCATGGCCGGGCCAGGGCCAGGTCGATCCCCTGCCAGGAGGCGGCAAACCGGCCCCGCTGGGGGAGGGCGGGGCGGGCCGGCTCCGGGGAGGAGAAGCGGGCCTGCGCCGTGCCGCCGTCGGCGCTCCCCAGGTCGAGGCGCGCCTCCACCCCTTTCGGTCCCCCCTGGAGGGCGAGCGCCAGCTTCGGGATGGCGATCTCCCCCCCTTCCGCCGAAACCACGGCCCGGGCCGAGGCGCTGCCGGTGAAGGTGAGCCGGTCGTCCCCCCGGGGCTGGGAGTCCGCCCCAAGCCCCCCCCGCCAGGAGAGGGAAACCTCTGCGCCGGCGCCGTCGGCCCTTATCTCCCCCCCGGTGCCGGCCCAGCGGAAAGCGCCGGAGGCGAGGGCTGCCTGCCCCGAGAGGTCGATGCGCTTCCGGGGGAGCAGGCGTGCCGCGGCGCTCCCCGAGAGGCGCCCGCCGAGGCGGTACTCCCGGGGGAGCCAGGGGGCGGCGCGGGTCAGGTCCAGATCCCGCCAGGCGCCCCGGACGGTCCCTTCCATGGTGGCGCGGGCCAGGTTTGCCGCCAGTTCCAGCCGCTCGCTGCCGACCCCGGCCAGCACCAGGGGGGCGAGGGTGATGGCCTCGGGGGTGACGGCCAGCTCTGCCGGTGCCGTCAGGTGCCACGGCCCCACGGTGTCCCGGGCCGCAAGGCGGGTAATCCTTCCCCGCCAGCTTCCCTCTCCGAAGCCGCCGGCGAGGGTTGCCGCGCCGGAGTATGGGCCGGAGCGGAGCTCCCCCGCCACCGTGTGCCGGGGGAGGGTGCCGGCGGCGGTGATGGCTGCGGTGTCGGCCCGGAACTCCCCGGCGGCGACCCCCGTCAGGCGCAGGGCCGCGTCGAGGGCTTCCGTCCCGTCATCGGCAAGGCGGGCCGAGAAGGCGGCCGCGGCCGCGGCAAGGGTGCCGGTCCCCAGATCGCTCCCCTGGCCCGTGATGGCCCCCCCCAGCCGGCCGAGGCGGTAGCGGGTCCAGCCGTCGAGGGCGAGGCGGCCCCGGGTGTCGGGGACGAGCCCCCCCAGGTCGGTGATGGCGGCCGCGAAGGTAATCCGTTCCCGGAGCGCCCCCCGGGCCTCCAGGTCGAATCCCCTGCCGTGGAGGTTCAGCTGCCTGATCTGCAGGTCGGTGCCGTCGGAGCGGGCATCCAGGGCGCCGGTCAGGGGGTGGCCCCGCAGGCGGCTCTCCCCCAGGGCGAGGTTCACCGCCCCCGCGGGAAGGGGGGCGTCGGTCCAGCGGACATCCCCCGTGAGGTCCAGGTTCACCGCGCCGTTCCAGCCGCGGGTGATCCGCCCCGGATCGAGGCCCCGCCCCTTCAGGGCGCCGGCCAGGGCGAAGCCGTCGCTCCACCCCAGCTTCAGGTCCCCGTCCACCCGCCCCCCCAGGAGATTCCCGGCCAGGGATGTGAGAGTCATTTCCCGGTCGGTTCCCCCCACCGCGGCGGCCAGCCGCGCGGCCCGCCAATCCTTGCCGGCATTGGCGAGATCGAAGTGTCCCCGGTACTTCCGCCAGGTTCCGGCCAGGTGCACGGTGCCCGAGAGGTCCGTGGCGGTGCCGACTTCCGGGGTCAGGTCCAGGGAGGCGAGCGTTGCCCGCAGATCGGCAACCGGGTCGCCGGCCGTGAGGGTGATGGTCCCGGCGGCGGTGACGGTGCCCCGCCGCCCCTCCTGCGCAAGGCGGACGGCGCCCAGGGTGAAGCCGGTGCGGGTCATGCCCGCCTCTCCCGCCAGGGTCGCGGCCCGTTTCGCCCTCCCCCCGGCGGTGAGGGTGAGGGGGCCCGCCATCTGCTCCGGGGAGCGGGCCGGCGCAAGCCGTGCCGCCAGGGTGAAACGGCTGAACCCGGCCACCGGGTCGGCTGCGTCGGCGGTGAGGTCGGCCCGGAGGGCCGGCCGGTCGAACCTCGCCGCCAGCCGGCCGGTGACGGTGCCGGCCGGGGTCCTGGCGGAGAGCCTGCCGACGGAGAGGGTCCGGTCGTGCCAGGTGACGACGGCGGACAGGTCCCCCAGGTCGTGGATTGGTCCGGTCCGGCTCCGGTACTGGAGCCCCGTGATCCGAACGGCGTCCGCGTAGCCGTCCATGCGGGCCGCGATGCCGGTGACCGTGGGCCAGGTGAGGTCCGGGGCCGTGGTGCTCGGGGGGGCGTTGTCCTGGATCATGACCCGGTCCAGGGAGAGTTCCTGCACCGCCAGGGTGCCGGAGAGGAGGAGCAGGGGGTGCCACCGGAGCCGGAACCGCTCCGCCTCCAGGTATCCCTTGGGCCACGCCAGGCGCACGCCGGTGAGGCGCAGGTCCCGCCCCGCGCTTCCCTCGACCTGTCGGGCCGTGACCGTCAGGGGGGTGACGCGGGACACGGCCTCCAGGAGCCGGCGGGCCCCCTCCGGCGTCCCCAGGAGCCAGCGGCCGGCAACGATGCCGGCCGCGAGGAGCCCCAGGATCAGCGCCGGGACAAGATAGGCGGCGGCCCGTTTCACAGCTCGAACCCTATGGTCAGGTGGACGCGGATGGCCGGCTTCTCCTCGTTGATCTGCCGGGCCGCGTAGAGGTTGATGGCCCCCACGAGGGTGTAGTAGTGGATGCCGAGCCCGGCCCCCTGGTGGAGGCGGATGTTCCCCAGGTCGTTGAAGGCGTTCCCCGCGTCGTAGAAGAGGGAGAGCCCCCAGTTGGTGAAGAGGGCCCGCTGGAGCTCGATCCCCCCTTCCACCAGGTGCCGCCCCCCCGCCACATCCCCCGAGGAGTCCGTGGGGCCCAGGGATTTGTAGGAGTAGCCCCGCACGCTCCGGTCGCCGCCGGAGAAGAACCGCAGCGACGCCGGCAGTTCGGCCAGGGGGTCGTTGAGGAAGGAAAAGCCGCCGGCCAGCCGGGTGAGGAGGGAGAGCCGCCAGGGGAGCGGCACGATGGTGCTCCCCTCGGCCCGCACCTGGAGGAGTCCCGTGTCGGAACCCAGGAGCTGGTGGGTGCCGCTCCCTTCCACCATGAAGCGGTATCCCCGGGTGGGGCGGACCAGGTTGTCGAAGCGGTGCTCGGAGTAGCGGATGCCGGGAAGGACCAGCAGGGAGCTGGAAACTTCGTCCCCCACGGTGAAGCTTTCCTGGTGGACCCGCAGGAAGGCCGTGCCGAGCTTTCCCCGCCCCATGCTCCGGTTAACGCTCGCCTCCAGGGCCGCCAGACGGCTCACGTAGGCGCTCACATCCTCCCGCTGGAGGTTCAGCTGCAGGGCGGAGTAGGTGCGGGTGTCCCGGGGGGAGGGGATGACGTAGCTCCCCGCGATCCCCTGGAGGCGCTCCGAGAGATAGAGCTGGGTGTGGAACTCGTGGCCCAGGTCCAGGACGTTCAGGTTGCGGTAGGAGAGGGACCCCCTGAGGCCGGTGTCGGTGCCGTAGCCGATCCCCGGCCGCAGCCGCTGGGCGGGGGCGGGCTTGAGGGCGATGGTTATCGGCACCCGGTCGTCACGGGCCTGTTCGCGGTTGGGGGTGACGATCACCTCGGAGAAGCGCTCGGTGTTGGCGAAGGCAAGCTGGGTTTCTCCCAGCCTGGTGTAGGAAAAGGGGTGGCCCGGCCTGAAGGTTACGTGACGGCGGAGGAATTCGTCGGGATAGTTCGGCGCCCCGGTGATGGTCACCTCGCCGAAGCGGAAGAGGGGGCCCGTGTCGAGGACGAGCCTGATGCGGGCCCTGGTCCGGTCGGGGGAGATGCGGATCTCCCGGGTGGTGAAATCGGCATCCAGGTAGCCCAGGGCCTGGGCCCTGGAGCGGAGAACCCCCTTGGCCTCCTCGTAAAGCGGCTGGTTGAGGGTTTCGCCCTTCTTCAGGGGGAATTGGGCGGCCAGCTCCATCAGGGTGGCGTTGGTGCTGCCCGGGCCGGTCAGGGAGAGCTCCACGGCGTCGACCGTCACCGGTTGTCCGGGCTCGATGGCCGCCGAGAGGCGGTAGCGCCCCTCCCCGGTTTCCGTCAGGGAGGTGATGACCCGGGCCCGGTAGTAGCCGAAGGGTTCCAGGGCCGAGCGGATCCGTTCCTGGGCCTGGCCCGCGAACCGCTCCAGCCACTGGCCGTCCACCTTGCCGTCCCGCACGAGACCGCGGGGGAGGGCCAGGGCCTTTTCCACGTTTTCCCGGGCCTCATCCTCCACCCCCTCGATTACCACCTCCACCGGCTCTTCGGCGCGGAGGGGAGAAGCGCCCCAGAGCAGAAGAGAGAGGAGCAGGGCGGCCGTCACCACGGCCCGGACGAGGAGCGGGGTGCCGCGGGAGTCCACGGCAGGCATCTGGTTAGGGGGGGGGAGGCGCATCTTTGTCCTGTTCCGGCTGACTGCTTTTGGTACAATGGCGTAAGTGTACCGACTGGAAAAGGGAATGGCAATCCCGGCATTGTCCCCGGGGAGGGAATGAGACAGTCCTTGACAACGGATTTCGTCCCGTTCATGGTCAGGGCATCACAAATGAGGAGGAGAAGCATCCCATGAACTATCAGACGGGAACGCCGGGGCGCATCGTGGTGGCCCGGTTCGACCACGGCGAGGACGTCCTTGCCGGACTGGAGGAGATCGCCCGCCGCGAGGGGCTCCGGGCCGCCGCCTTTCACCTGGTGGGGGCCCTCAAGGGGGGGCGCTACGTGGTGGGGCCCGAGGCCGAGGAGCTGCCGCCGGTGCCGGTCTGGCGCCGGCTTGCCGAGAGCCACGAGGCGGTGGGGTTCGGCACCATCTTCTGGGAGGGGGACCGGCCGAAGGTCCACTTCCACGGCGCCTACGGCAAGGGAGATGCCGTGCGGGTCGGCTGCCTGCGGGAGGCCTCCGAGGTATTCCTGGTGCTCGAAGCGGTCATCACCGAAATCACGGGGGTGACGGCGGTCCGGGAGCTGGACCCCGCCTCGGGGATGGTGCTGCTGAAGGTGTGATGAATCCGTGGGCACCGTGCGCTCCGCTCCGCTCAGAGCACCGCTCGCACCGCCGCTGTACGGCTCATTCCGCGCCAGCCCATCAACTCGCCCTTGCGGGCTCAGACACGATGGGCCGGCTCTGCTCCATTTCGCCTACAGCGGCTGGCGCTCGGGCGCATTCGCTCCACGGAGCGCACGGCGCCCACGGATTCGGAGTATGATTTTTATGGAGGAAAACCGATGAAGTATCTCTGGAGCTATTCCCTGCTGGTCCCCTTTTCCCTCATGCTGGGGCCGGCGCCGTTTCCCTTGGCGCCGGAGCCCCATCTCGTGGAGAAGTCGCGGATGCTCACGGCCAGCACCCTGACGCGCCCCATCGATATGTTCGACGTGGTTTGGCACGCGTGGCCCCTGGTCCTCCTCGGCATCAAGGGGGGCCGTGACCTGGGGGAATACATTTTCGGGAAGAGGAAGGAACCATGAAAAAGGGATCATCCTCCGACGCGCCCCTGGTCTGGTCGTCGGAGCACGGGAGGGTCTGCCCCGGCTGCGGCAGGCCGGCGGCGGGGTGTGTCTGCAAAAAGCAGCAGAAAGGACCGGCGGGGGACGGCATCGTCCGGGTCCGGCGCGAATCCAAGGGGCGCGGCGGCAAGACCGTGACGGTGGTGACCGGCGTTCCCCTGGGGAGCGACGGCATTGCCTCCCTGGCCGGGGAGCTGAAGCGCCGCTGCGGCACCGGCGGCACGGTGAAGGACGGAAACATCGAGATCCAGGGGGACCACGCCGACCTCCTGGTGGCGGAGCTGGCGAAGCGGGGCTACACCGTGAAGCGGGCAGGGGGCTAGGATGGGGCGTTGGATCGTGCTGGCGGCGGGGGGGAATTACTCCCGCAGGCTGTGCCAGAGATTGACCATGAAATCCTGCACGTTGGTCAGGATGGCCCGGGCCTGGACCGAGCCCCGGTTGGCCAGCTTGTCGGCAATGAATTCGGACATGTCGACGATGTAGAAGTGGACCGGCCGCACGGTGCCGTCGTCAAGCACCCGGTAGCTGGGGGTCATGTTTCCGACGGCGATGGCGTGGAGCTGGGTGGCCAGGGCGATGACGGTGGTGGCGCGGCGGGCGTGGACCCGCATGGCGTCCTGGGCCTGGCGGGAGTCGGTGATGACGCCGGGGAGCGGCCCGTCGTCCCGGATGGAGCCCGCCAGGACCACCGGCACCCGGCGCTCCAGGCAGGCCCGGATGATCCCGTCACGGATTCCCAGTTCAACCATGGCCCGCTCCAGGGAGCCGTGGCGCAGCACCTCGTTGATGACGTCCAGATGATGGTAGTGTCCCCGGGGGAGGAGGGCCTGGGTGTAGATGTCCTGGCCGAGCCCGGTGTGGAACAGGGCCGCTTCCAGGTCGTGGGTGGCGAGGGCGTTGCCGGCCAGGAGGGCATGGCAGTAGCCGGCCCCGATGAGGCCGGCCATGGCGTCGCGGCTGTCCCGGTCGAAGGCCACGGCGGGCCCCAGGACCCAGACGATATGGCCGTGGTTCCGGTCATGGCGCAGGATGTCGTACAGCTCGTCGTAGGAGCGGGAAAAGGGGGTCTCCCGGGTGCCCCGGCTCCGGAAGGCGAACTTGTCCCCCGCCGCTTCCGCCGGGGCGTCGAATCCCGTTGTGTGCACGTAGATCCCCTCCTCGCCGTTCTCCGTCCGCCCCACCACGACCGGATCCCCCTCCCGCACCAGCCGGGGCTCCACCACTGTCAGCACATCCCCCTCAAGGACCAGCACCGCATCCATCCTGCTTTCGACTGCCAGGAGCCACCTTCCGCCCCCCAGATGCACATACTCCGGGTGGTTCGATGTGGCATGGAAGCCGGGGGGGAGGATGCCGTCGCGGGGGGCTTTCTCGGTGCGGACCGGCGGGGCCGCGGCCAGGTCGGGGCGGGTGAAATCGGGGGGGGTGTACGTCGGGAAGGGGGGCATGGGTCGTACCTCGTGGCATCTTATTAAATCTAAAAAAGCAGTTAATCACAGAGGACACAGAGGTTAAGAAGGAAAACTTTTTAATTGCCAGCTATCCTCGGATCTGGTCACACGATGCTGAAGTCGCCTTCCGGGTGAGTTCCTTCATTTTGGTTTCCTCTGATTTTTTCTCTGTGTCCTTGTATGTTCAACGCACAGCCTTTAGTGTTCTCTCGACCAGTTGGGAATGGCAGCTTCATCGTGCCGCGGGACACCAAGCCCGTCACGGAGCAAAAGGCGTCATTCCCTTCCTCAAACAGCCCGAA
>Ga0209172_10000735_pt1 | contig 85060 bp, 72 predicted proteins | sample LarsenN4metaG_FD_184113 | JGI IMG/M metagenome (GOLD analysis project Ga0209172, IMG submission 184113) | Hot spring sediment bacterial and archeal communities from British Columbia, Canada, to study Microbial Dark Matter (Phase II) - Larsen... ... | reverse complement strand
CTTCCACGAACCGGTCCAGGATCTTCCCCTTCTCCCGCTTCCGAGCTCTCCGATACCCCGCCGCAAACGCCTTCGTCACCGCACGCCTTTCGCCCATCGTCAGCCTCATCCTGGAGCACCCCTCCTTTCGGGGGCGGCGCCCCTCCACTTGTTTACTTCCTTTCGGCAAGATTCTTAGGTGAGGCAACGAATCCATTTCGGAAAGAAATTAGCTGAGGCAAGTCGCTCACTTGCCAATCGGCCCCGGTTCCTTCAAAATGATGCGCGAATCGGATGGAAAAGGGGCCCGTCGAGCGAGCTCCTGAGGGCAAGATGGAGCGGGGGATCGGGGCAGGTTGGCCTTCGAAGAAGTCCTGCGACAGGGCATCGCTTGATGGGTCCTCCACATCAGGGGGTCCGCACGAGTGTGGGGAGGAGGCGGCATGAACGGGGCGCGGGGGTGGTGGGCGGGAGTTCGGCTCTCCGTTTGGGCGGGCGCAGGACTGGCAATAACTTGTTGGGCACATGCTTCAGTGTTTTCTCCCGGCCCTGAGAGGCCGGCCTGGGATGAGGCGAAGCGTCTACCGCTGTCCGAGCGGGTGGAGGCGGTCTACGCCTCTCTGCGCATGGAGGCCGGCCCGACCTCTTCCAGGAGGATGCGACCGGATGTTCGTGGGGCCGCGGAGAAGCGCTGCGACGATGCTCTTCTGAAGAGCGCCGCCTGCGAGCAGGTATTCGGCATTCGAATCACCGCAAAAGCCCTTCAGGCCGAGCTGGACCGGATGGTTCGGGAAACCCAGAGGCCGGATATCTTGCGTTCCCTGTTCGAGGCGGTGGACCACGACGCGGCCTCGGCCGCAGAGGTCATCGCCCGGCCCCTGCTGGCCGACCGCCTTTTGCGTTCCGCCTACGCCAACGACAAGAAAATGCACGAAGAGGCGTGGCGTGATGCCGAGCGGATATTGGAGGAGGTAAAGGCCGGCAGACCCTGGCCCGAGGGCATCGGATCACGGCTTCGCATCGTCGTTCGACCGCTCTCATCCAAAGAGGAAGCCCGTCAGGAAAGGCCCCGGATCGTCGAAGACGGATCCGTCCTGATGTCGCCGGAAGAATGGCGAAGGCAGTCCTTCCGCTGGCCGCCCGCGGGCTCTCCTCCGCGTCTCATCCACTCTCCCGAGGGTGTTTCGGTGGCCCTCGTTCGCGAAGGCGGTTCGGGAGAACTTCTTGGGGAATCCCTGCTCGTGCCATTCCGCTCCTTCGACCTCTGGTGGGCGGAGGCACGGCGGAGCCTCAGGCGAAGCCCGACGAGGGCGGAGTCTCTGGCCGGTCTGCGTCTGCCGGTGGTCCCGGATGCCGCGTCCTGCAACGCCCTTTCGGTATGGTCGGGCCAGCCGTCGGGCCGCCACGGCGCATCCGCCGTCTGGACGGGGACCGAGATGATCTTCTGGGGGGGAGAAACGGAGGATCCCTACGCGCGGGGGGGAGGCGGGCGCCTTGACCCCGTTACGGGGGCGTATCACGTCCTGCCCGAGGCGCCATCCAACGTGAATCAAGCCATGGATTCGGTGGCGGTCTGGACCGGCTCGGCTATGGCCATGTTCAAGGTGGGGCATTCCCAGGACGAAAAACTGAACGGCGCCCTCTATTTTCCCGATACGGATTCATGGACGGAAGTGTCCTTGGCAAGCGGATGTCCTCCCAACATGACCAGTATCACTGCGGTATGGACCGGCAAGGAGATTCTGGTATGGGGGACCGTCACGGACTACTCCGATTCCTACACGGCTGGCGGCCGATACGATCCCTCCACCGACACCTGGCTCCCCATGTCGCAGCAGGGCGCCCCCACTCCGCGCCTCGATCACCAGGCCGTCTGGACAGGGGAGGAGATGATCGTTTTTGGGGGGGCGCCAATTGGTTTCCCGTACACGTTCGTAACGGGAGGGCTTTACAACCCCACTACGGACACATGGAGACCAACGCCTGTGCAGCCCGCCACTCCAGAAGCCTACTCCCGCTTCTCGTGCGTCTGGACCGGGTCCGAGATGATCGTCTGGGGTGGGGACGATGACTCCTACGACTACATTTCAGTGGGAGGAAGGTACGATCCGGTGTTGGACGTGTGGAGTTCCATGTCCTCGGTCAACGTCCCCGAGGCACGCGCCGGACATACAGCGGTCTGGACGGGCACGGAGATGATTGTCTGGGGAGGGGTCAACAGGGGGCCTTCCGGCCACGGCCAAGAGGTCATGCTCCGATCGGGGGCACGGTATTCTCCGGATCGAGATGAGTGGACGCCCCTGCCCACGGACGGTTGGTGTCCCTCGGAGCGGATGGGCCACGTGGCCATCTGGACGGGGGCCGCCATGGTCGTCTGGTCCGGGCTGGACTATTCGACCGGGTACAATGACAGGAGAAACGACGGCGGGTTGTACGATCCCGCCTCCGACGAATGGTCCAATCTGCCCCTGGGCACGGTGAACACGCACAGAGTGAACGCCTGCACCGAATGGACGGGCGCCGAGTGGATCTTGTGGGGTGGAATGACCTACTATTCGCGGAAGATGAAGTCCGGAGGGATCTTCGATCCGGCCACGGCGTGCTGGAGGCCGATGGCCGAGGATTGGAATACGCCGGCCTACAGGCTGGCCTGCGTCCATCTGTGGACCGGCCAGGAAATGCTGGTGTGGGGAGGGATCGCTTCGGAGGATGGTTCGGGAGTGGACGCCGCGACCTGGTCGGGCGGCCGCTACGATCCCGCGCTCGACCGGTGGAGGCGAACGAGCGAAGGCCCGGGCACTCCGGAGGCACGGTACGGCCACTGCGCGGCTTGGACGGGAGAGGAGATGATCGTCTGGGGCGGCCAGAACGCGTGGGGCGTCTTTCTTGACTCCGGCGGCATGTACGATCCGGTCGCCAATCGCTGGCGGGCCCTTCCAACCGGTGGCGCGTGTCCCACGCCGAGGGCCAACGCGACCGCCACCTGGACGGGATCCGAAACAATCATCTGGGGAGGCCGGATCACGAATGTCCAAGGCGACGATACGTTGCTCGCCGATGGGGCCAAACTTTCCTCGGATGCGGCAACGTGGGAAGCCATCCCGCAATCCCAAGGTTCACCCTCGGGAAGATACGGGCATTCGGCCCTTTGGACCGGCGACTCCCTTCTAATCTGGGGGGGGCAGGAGAATGTCCCAGTGAATGCGCCCGGAACCGGTGGGCGGTTCTTCCCTTCGAGAAACGAATGGACCTCGACGTCCACGTCCGGGGCATGCCCCATCTCCAGATCGTTCTGTCAAGCAATCTGGACCGGAACGAGGATGCTCGCCCAGGGAGGTACGATGTACAATTACACTCCCTCCTTCGGCGCCCTCTACGATCCCGATGGCGACGTGTGGGAGCCCCTTCCGGCACCTTCCTCGGACACGCTTTTGGTCAACATCCGCAGTCAGGCTCCCGCGGATCCCATCCTGCTGTATGAGGGAGGGGAAAGAGCCGGGTGGACGTACCGGCCATGCCTGTCGGCTCGATTCCTTCATTCCATGCAGGCCGGATCGGCCTCGGGCACCGTCGCATTTACGGCTTCGGCCTTCGGAGGCACCCGGCCCTACGAGTGGCTGTGGGATTTCGGTGACGGAACGACGGGAACCGGAGAGATGTGCGTGCACGTGTACGCGTCTCCGGGGACGTACACGGCAACGCTGACGGCACGAGACGCAGCCGGGGAGGAGGTTGCGACGACCAGGACCGTCACGGTTCTTCCTCCGCCCGTCATTTCGTCGGTTCAGAACCGGGCGAACCCCTTCCGTCTGACCCTTGCTGGTACGGGCTTCCAGCAGGGGGCCCGCGTCACGATCAACGGAGCGCCCGCTCCGGAGACCACGGTTGTTTCCGGATCCGAGATCACGGTGGGAAAGGGCTCTTCCTTGAAGGCGCTCCTCCCCAAGGGACAGGCGGTGCAGGTCAGGGTCTCCAACCCCGACGGTCAGTTCTCCGTCGTGCCCTACACACGGACCGCACGCCGCCCGGGAGGTGAAGGATGAGACCGTCTTTCGCATTGCGGTGGGTCCTGCTGGTTGCCGTGCTCGGGGCGCTGGTGCCTTGCGCCGCCCTCGCGCAGATTCCGCAGGAGCAGAGGGATGCCCTCATCGAGTTGTACAACGCCACGGGCGGGCCGAACTGGACCCAGGATGATTACTGGCTCGGGCCGCCCGGAACGGAGGCGACCTGGTGGGGCGTCATGGTGGATCTCAGCCAGAACACCGTGATTCGACTTGGATTGCCCAATAACCATTTGACGGGCCAAATCCCGGAAATATGGGACCAGCTTCCGGATCTGCAATACCTCGACCTGTCTAGCAACGACTTGGAAGGGCCCCTTCCCGCCACGTTGGGGAAGTGTTGGGCCGTCGACACGGCCTATTTTGCCGGAAACCGCCTTCTCGGTCCCATCCCTGCCGAGTGGTCCGACCTTCGCTTTCTCCGGTTTTTGACCCTGAACGACAACCGGTTTGAAGGTCCGTTGCCCTCGTTCCTGGGTAGTCTTCCGAAGCTGGTGGACTTGAAGATCGACAATAACGCATTCTGGGGACCCTTCCCCCGCACTTTTGTCGAGAACGATCACCACATCTACCTCAATGCGACACGAAACGCCCTTCGCACCAAGGATCCGAGGATCCGATACTATCTGGATTGGAACTTGGCTTTTCAGGTGCCGACCCCTGAAAACCCAAAGGCCGAAGCCGAGGACACTGGAGACGTCCGCATCAGCTGGTCATTGAACGGGGGCGGGTCCTTGGTTTCCTCGATGAGGGTCTACCAGGCGTGGGCCAAAGACGGTCCTTACGAACTGGTGGGGGAGCTTCCCGGCAGCGACACTTCCCTGAGCGTCGAGGCCCTTCCCCCCGGCTCACCGGTCTTCTTTCGAGTTCGAGCCTACGAGGGTGGGGCCTGGACCAATGCCATGCCGATCGAAACGGAACCGGGGCCGGTACTGGAAGTGATTCCCGCGGGCCCTCTTCACGTTGAAGCCCTGGCAGCCCCTTTGGTGGCCCCACTGCTCACGCCCGTGTCCTTTCAAGCCGCCGTGACGGATGGGGTCGGGCCGATCTCCTTCACCTGGGACTTCGGGGACGGCGCGGGCGATACCGGTCCATCCTCCACCCACCAATATGCGGAACCGGGTGATTATACGGTCACCATGACGGCTACCGATTCGATGGGAGCGAGGGCAACTGCCGCTATTATGGTCACGGCCTATCCGCTCCCTTCGGTTCAGGCCGCCTCGGAACCCGACCAGCAGACCGGGAAGTTCAATTTCTATGTGCAGGCTCAGGATGGAGCCCCGCCGTACACGTATTTGTGGGATTTCGGCGACGGGGGGACCTCCACGCTGGAGATTTGGGTCAACCACACGTACGGGGCCCCCGGGGAATACCTGTGGACGGTCACCGTGACGGATTCCCTGGGGAATACGGCCAATGCTTCCGGAACGGTTGACTACGCCCTCCCGCCGCAGGTGGCCGCATCCGCGTTGCCGAACTGGGGAGCCGTGCCTCTCACTGTGGAGTTCCGCGCGCAAGCCATCGGCGGTGAGGAGCCTCTCCTCATCGAATGGGATTTCGGGGATGACACGCCCACGGTCCAAGGGGAGCAGGTAAGCCACACGTACAACCAGGCCTGGATGTACACGTGGCGCGTCCGGGTGCGTGACGCCAAAGGGAGGGAATCGGTGGCCACGGGGAAGATCTACGCCGGTTTGCCCCGGGTCACCTCCGCCAGCGCGGGCGGAAGCCCGTTCACCTTGAAGGTGGGGGGGGAGGGGTTCAGCCAGGGTTGCACGATCTACATCAACGGCCAGCAAGCGCCGAAGACGACTTTCAAGAGCTCGACTCAGTTGATCGCAAAAGGCTCAGGGCTTGCCTCCATGCTCCCCAGAGATGAAACGGCCGTCATTCAGGTTCGGGATCCTTCTTCGGGTCTCCTGTGTGCGCCGTATCGCTATTACAGGGAACATGCGCCACTTCCTGGCAAGTCGCCTTCACGAGCCGCCGTGTCTCCGTAAGGGAGAGAACGAATGATCAGGACCTTGCCTCCTGGCGCGCGAGCCTTCACGGTTACAGTCTTTCTTTTCACCGGACTGGGCATCCAAGGGAATCTCTGGAGTTCAACCCAATCCGAGTGGAAGGGAATGGGGCCCTTTGATTCCTTCGATCAGGATATGATCGTGTCCGCCCCCCCGGAGGGCGAGGCCTTGCTCGGGACATGCAGGGGTCGAATCTTCCGGAGCATGGACGGAGGTGTGACGTGGGGCGCGCCATGTCTTCATCCAGGGGGACGCCTGAGATGCGACCCGGAAGGCCGGGTCGTGTATCAATGGGGAGGAGACACCCTGCACTACAGTTTGGACTTGGGAGCCACGTGGAACGACACGGGGAGCCGGTTCGAGAGCATCCGAGTTCTTGAGGTGGACCCGAATTCTCCAGATGTGTTGCTAATGGGAAGGAGGGGGTATCCATCCACCTTCCAGCGAAGCGAGGATCGAGGGGTGACGTGGCAGGATGCGGCGGAGGGACTGCCTTCCACCTGTGTCACCTTCGTTGCATTCGATCCCAAGCGAGTTGGCACGGTCTGGGCCCTGTCCGAAGGTGTATACGTCTCGAGGGACGGGGGGCGTACCTGGACGAAGACGGGCGACAACGAGACGCTGGTTTCCCTTTATCCAGACAGCAGGAGCGCCAAGTCCTTGTACGCCCTGGATGCCTTCGGGACCCCCCTCATGAGCAAGGACTCGGGGGCCACGTGGAAGCCCACGGGCCCGTTTGCGGAGAGCCATCGCTTCAGACTCTTGGCTCCCGATCCCGTCAACTCCAGAGTCCTATATGGGTTCACGGACAGCGGGTACCTCTATCGCAGCGCGGATTCAGGAAAGTCATGGAGAATCCGCGGGAGTCTGTATTTGTGGGACCCCCGGCAGATTCTCATTAACCCGGTCAATACCAAGAGGTTGTTCTGCATTTCTCTGGATGAGCTTCATTTCAGCCAGAATGGAGGGAAGACGTGGTCGCGGGTGTACAGGAGACCGGGCGGAATTCGGCGGATCGAGGCCTCCCCGGCCGGCGGATCCACGCTCTTCGCGCTCGCTTGGGGTCTCCTCTGGAGCGAGGACCAAGGAGCTTCCTGGCGCTATACGGGACTCCAGGACAAGGTAGTGGGGGACCTTCTCTTCCTGGATCCGGAGGGCACGAATGTGCTGGCTGGGACGAGCGAGGGCCCTTACTTGTCTCAGGACGGTGGAAAGACCTGGGAGTTCAGCGGACGTGGCATGCGCGCCGGCACCGATGTCATCCGATTTTCGGTGGTCAGCGGCAGTCCATCCAGGATTCTTGCGAGTTCAAGTGACGGAATCTTTGAGAGCACGGACGGCGGGCAATCCTGGCAGGAAAACGCAATGGAGGGGGTGCCCGAGTCGGTTTCACGCAATGTGACCGCTTTGGCGGTGGATCCCTTCGATCCGGACTTGATCGTCGCGGCTCTTGACTTTGCCGGAATCTACCGATCGACGGACGGTGGCGCCAGCTGGGCTCAGACCTACTTCCAAACCACAGAGAGAATATTCAGCCTGGTCGCCGATCCTTTCCAACAAGGGCAGTTCTTCGCCGTGGGGCCCGCATTGTACCGAAGCACCAACGGCGGAGTTTCCTGGTTCCCGGTCAACCGAACGCCGGGCAGGATTGCCTGCTTGACGTCGGATCCGGACATCCCCGGCCGCTTTTATGCCGGAATCAGCGACGATGACCCCAAACCCGAGGACCTGGGTTCGGTGGTTCTGACAACCGATTCCTGCCTGTCTTGGGCAGGGTTGGGTGAAGCGTTCCCCCTTGCCACCCCGTCTTCCTTGACGCTCTCCTCCGGTGACCGGGTTCTTTACGCTACGGTCCATTCACCATACTGGGAATCGGTATATGTGCTCCAAGACCCGTGACGGGTTGGGAGCCATTCAGGAGAATGACCAGCGCATCCAGAGGATAGTGGAAATCATGCGTGTCCAGAATAAAGCAGCGTGTCTCCTTCGAACGTCGACCGGGCCCTGGCCGCGCCCCTGGCGCGGCACGGAGGGGCTGGACCGGACACATCCATGCCAGCCCGGCCGCGCTCCGGCCTCCGCCCCTCCGCCGCCCTTCGGGCTCCAGGCCCGGCCTTGTGCTGGAATGCCCCTCCCCCCTCCTCTGGCGTTGCGCCGGCGGCGCCGGACCGATTGCGGCGTCAGCCTTCGACGGCCAGCTCCTCGACGTACATCCCAGTACGCCTGCGTCGCAGCCGCCTCGGCTTCCTTGCACTCGGCCCACCGGCGCCGGGACGCGCCTTCCTCCGCTTTGCTCCGGAAGGCAGGTAGCATAAGACGCGCAAAAAGATCTTGGACAGGCATGAGTGGAAATAGAGTCTTCAATGGGCCGAAAAGACGGGGCGCGAGACGGAGCGCGAGATTCCGTTTCGGCCTCCGGATCGAGGGAGGGGATCGTCGCGCGAACGGTCTGGCTCCGATGGAGTGAGAGAGTCGTAGGGTTTGGCCTTGCATGCGCATTGTTGGCGCTCTCAAACCCCTGCCTTGCCCAATCCGGAGGCACGTGGGTCCCTAAAGGCCCCTTTGCCCCGTTCACTCGCTTCGTCCATATGTATTCCGCCTCGGGCGTGGAAGTCCTTATGGGCGTGGCCGGAGGCCTGTTGATCCGGAGCGTGGACGGGGGGGAAACATGGAGCGCTTTCGGCCCCTCTGCCGTGAATGGATCGGCGTGCGATCCTCAAGGGCGGGCACTCTACGCCCTTAACGCCAACGCCCTTTATCGAAGCGAAGACGGCGGCGAGTCATGGTCGGAGCATGAAGGGCAGTTCGGCGACCTTACTTACCTAGTGGTGGATCCGAACAATCCCCGGGTTGTCTTGGCCGGGTCTTTAAGCCCGTCGGCGCCACTCCGTCGGTCCGAGGACGGAGGATCTACGTGGGAGGACGCCGTGGGCCTCCCGACATGGTATGTCTCGGACGTGGTGTTTGATGCAAAGCGCCCCGGGATCGTCTGGGCGAGCTGCGGAGGAGTCTGCCGGTCCGAGGACGGCGGAAAGACGTGGACACAGACCGGGACGTACCAGGGAATGAACAAGCTGTTCCCGTCCTAAAAAAAGAGAAAGTCCTTTATGGGCTGGACAATTCGGGAGCCTTGGTCAAGTCCAAAGACTACGGCGCCACGTGGAAGCCCTTCGGCCCAGGGGCCGGTTCTGCCGTCTCCAACGCCTTCGCGACGGACCCCGCCAACGGGTCCGTCCTGTATGCGGTTCTCGGCGCGTACTTGTACCGGAGCGTTGACGGGGGAAAGACGTGGAAACAGCGTTCTTTCCTGAGCGAAGATGGCTTCCAAATCCTGATCAGCCCCGGGGACAGGACCCGCCTTTACGCGGGTGGTCCCAACCGCGTGTACCGCAGTTCCGATTCAGGAAAAACCTTCGCCCTGGTTCATTTAGCCACGGGGGCAGTTTTCTGTTTGGCCCTGGATCCCATAGGAGGCCAGGTCATGCTTGCGGGGGGGATGGGCGTCCACCGCAGCGACGATCGCGGCCAGACCTGGCGGTTCGTCGGGTTGGAGAACCTGAACGTTACGGCCGTCGCCTTCTCGTGTACCACACCTCAGACAGCGGTTGCGGGAACCTCGGCGGGACCCTACTTCAGCACCGACGGTGGGCAGACTTGGGAAAAAGCCACAGGAGACGTCTCGGACATGACGCGCTTCGAAGCCATTGCCGTTCAGCCGGGCAGGGACGTCTTCTTTGCAGGCGGATCCGGGCTGTACACGAGCACGGATGGGGGCAGAACCTGGCAGGAAAACCCCATGGAAGGCTTTCCAACCGGGTTCGTGAAAACCGTTACCGCAATCGCCTTCGATTCCTCAAATCCGGATGTCGTGCTGATCGGCCTTTTCGGAGCCGGAATAGCCCGTTCGGTGGACGGGGGAGCGACGTGGCTCCTGACCGGCCTGAGGACCTCCACGGAGCGAATCGAGGACCTTCTCGAGGATCCACATTCACCGGGCCTGTTCTTCGCGGCGACCACATCTGTGTTCAAGAGTACCGATGGCGGAATCCAGTGGTCTCCGGCCGGACTCTCCGGAAAGTACGTCCGCTCCCTGGCGGCGAATCCTCTCGTCCCCGGGACATATTACGCGGGGTTGTGTTCCTACTGCTCCGGCGCGTGGCCCGGAGGTCAGGTGAAGTTGACGACGGACTACGGAGGAACCTGGGCAACTCTCGGCGAAGAACTGCCCGAATTCACACCCTCCGTGCTGCTCGTTTCACCCGGAGGGGAATCCCTTACCGCGGCCTGCGGTGAGAATTGCTCCATCCCCTCCGCTACCTATGTCCTTGCACTCCAGCCCTGATTCGGAGGGCCCTCCACGGACGAGCTACCAGTTCCACTCAAAGGCATGGCCGCGCCCATCCGGGTTTTCCACGCGGACGATGGCGGGACGGGCAGAGCGGACCGCGTCCTTGAGCGCGCGTCCCTTCTTCAAGAAGATGATCCGGTCGGTCTTCCATTTGATGGACGTTACGGGCCAGCCGTTCACCCAGGCTCGTGCATCGGGTTGGAAACCGTACCCTTCCACCATGAGCCGGTAGGGCGAAGCGACGGCCGTGATCTGGGCAATATAAGGCTGGAGAGGCCGACAGGTCGTACGGAAGAGACCGCTATTCGCACCCGCTCCGACGAAGCCGTCCGGCTCTACGGCGATGGTGATGATGTGGTTTGTCCCCGGAGGATTCCCTTGAAGGACCCAGTTTTGAAGGTCCGTGGAGGAAGCGGTGACCGTTCCCATGGAAGCCAGAAACTGGCCGTGGCCCGCCGCAAGGCATTCTATTTGCCTCAGAGGCGTCGCCATGATGCTCGACCAGACCAAACCCGTGGCGCTCGTGAACAGCCTGCCATTGGGTGCGGAGGCCACAAATAATCCGTTGCCATATACGACCTGACGCATCCCCGAAGTGCTTGAAACAAGAACGTGGGTCCATTGGTCGCCGTTCTCGCTCCAGAGGATGGTCCCGTCCGAGGCGGTGACCACGAAGGCGCCCGCGCCGTACGCGACGTCCAGCAGATCCGCTGTCGTCCCAGAATCACGCGGTTCCCAGTAGAGGCCGTCCCCGCTGATCCAGATCTTGCCTCCGTAAGCCACATAAACCCAGACTCCGCCTCCCCAGGCCATTTTCCCGCCCAGAGAGTCCGGCGGCGGGAGGGAGAAGGAGGACAGGGTCCAGGTCTGGGCATCCTCGCTCAAGGCAAAGGTTCTGATTCCGTAAAACCGGTCGTTCAGAAGGGCCACGAATCGCCCATCCCCGTAAGCAAGCCCGCTTACGACAAACCGGCAGGTCAGATCGTCGGCCACGGCTCTCCAGGCACTGCCGGATTCGTTCAGGAGGAGTTCGCCGTGGCCCACCCCTGAGGCGCCGCCCGCCAACACGCGTCCATGCCCGTCCGAAGCCAAGGCATATAAGCAGGTGCCGACTTCGCAGGACTCCTCCTCGGTCCACGATTGACCGTCAAGGCTCACCATGACTTGAGCGAGGTCGGAGACTCCCGTGAACCCATCGGAATCCCAGGTCACGTCCCGGAGCCACCCGCAGTTGCAAAGTACCACCCGATCCCACGGTCCGACGGCCGTGGAGAAATAAACGACCGCCTCTGTGTAGGAGGTGGCCAGGTTCATTCCCAGAACGACAAACCGGCCCCCAACCGCCCGGACCCGATGAAAAAACTCATCGCTTCGGAGCGCGTGGGGCGACCAATAGACGCCGTCCGGACTGGTCCAAACGACGTTGGATGCACCCGGCAGATGGACGCATATCGCCCACGTACCGTCCAGGGCGGCGGCTCCAACCAGCTCACCGTAAAACGGAAGGATGGTCTCACGGAACGAGACGCCGTCCTCGCTTTGCAGGGCTACTCCGGAGGACACTTTAAAAAGCATGTAGGAACCCTGCGTGTACGCCAGATACGGAAAGCCACCGACGGTATTGTGAGCGGACAAATCCACAGGGCTCCAAGTGGAGCCATCCGTGCTCGACCAGAGACAAGGGTCCACTCCGTCTATGAACGCGCCGCGACCCGAGGCCAGGAACAGACCGTCCCCGCGCACGACCGCTTGGAAGACGGTTTGGGCCGTATCCAGGGCCAGGGTCCACGAGCCAGGCCGACCTTGGAGAATCCTCCCGGATAACTCATGCTGGTCTGCCGCCACCACGACGAAGTTCTGGCCATCCGTGGCAACGTCCACCAAACGAAATCCAGGGGCCACATCCTCTCGGATCCACGGCCCCCGGTCCGTGCTCGAGAGAAGGGCCCCGTCCAACGTGGTCGCAACGCGGACGTCTCCGGACGTGGCCACCGCCTGCAAACGAGCATCCAGAAGGGTGTTGGCGGAGGACCACACGAAGCCGCAGGGTTGGGACAAAACGGGGGAAGCCAATAGTGAGGCCATCAAGAGGGCGAAGCCCGCCATCCAGGAACGCCGAGGAATCGTGAGCGCGCCGACAACAGTTTTTGGATTCATTTGGAGCCGCCGTTTCCAAGGAGCCATGTCACCCCCCGTGAATTTCTACTCGATAGCGTTCATTCTAAGCCATACTAAGGAGGAACTCCAGGCCCGTCTGAATCGCGGCCATGTGGCACCCAAAGGCGGAGTGCACACAGGGATACAGTGGTGTTAAGCGAGAAGGCTTGGAGGTGCGACCCCGCAACATGGCTTAATGGAGGAGGATATGCTGCCAAGTATCAGCCTTAGGGAACCACTGCGACTCATACTAGTCATGTTCCTAATCGGCTTCGGCCTTGCCGTCCAGGCGCAACCTCTCCCGATGAGCCTCAAGGACCTCAAAGATAGATGGCAATCGTCGCCAACGCCTCAAGAGATCTACAGGTTATTTGGTATTCCGCAGGCTCTTCTTCTCCCTGAGAATTCAGGAAATGCAGGGTGGGTTATTGGGCCCGATCAGATGATCCTCAAGTTTCAAGGTTCCATCATCGTTGAGGATCTGTCCCGGGCAGTTGTGTATTGGGTTCTTCTAGACGAAAAAGGGCAGAGGGTGCAATGCACCACGGTAACGCTTGCTGCCGATCGAGAAAACGGACTGGACCTCGGGATTCTTGAGCGCGAATATGGAAGACCTAAGCAGAAACTGATCGTAAAGCAACCGGGTTCGGCGGACGAAGATGAGTCGCCTCCGTGCCTGGATGAAGCTGGAGATGTGGAGATATGGTCGTATTCGGACGGGATTAGAATATGGGCCACAAGAGCATCGAAGAAGGCATGGGTGATTGAATTCTACCGAAACCCCGCCGAGATGCCACAGTACGACTGTTGTTCAGACAGCATTGGAAAGCATAGCCTACTTAAAAACCGTCGACCGTAGGCCAGGCGACGCTGAAGGCGTTCCTGATGGCGCAGGGGGCGGCGGCCGAGGCGGCGGAGGGGTACGCGCGGAACGTGTGCTTCACGGCGACGATCGAGCCGGACGCGTACAACCGTCCCACGAACCGTTTGAACACCGTCACGCGCGGGGGCACCATCGGGAACGTCCCCACGGGGGTGACGGCGGCGACGGCGACGATCGTGGAGGACGCCAACGGCAACGTGACCGACGACGGGACGCACGTGTACGCCTACGACCCCTTCAACCGCCTGATCGCCGTCCGCAAGAAATCCACGAACCTCCTCTTGTCCCAATACCTTTACGATTCCTCCGGGGAGCGCGCCGCCACCATCACCTACAACGCGAGCGGCGTGGCGACGAGCTTCACGCAGTATCTCCGCGAAGGCGCGCAGGTGGTCTACGAGAAGACCTGGACCCTGCCGGGTTGGCAAGGACGGGGCGCTTCATCTTGAAGAAAGCCGGGAAACCCGCCCGGCTTGCACTGCGTTGCGGTCGGTTGTATCGTCCGGGCCAGGGAGTGGGGAAAGCGGGGGGCATGGCGGGTGCGGCGGGTCGAGCGGGCGGAGTGCCGCAAAGCAAGATGTGACCCCAAGAGGATGAGGAGCGAGAGCTGACCCAGGAGGAGGTTTACCATGTTGAAGCTGACGTACCACGGGCATTCCTGCTTCGAGCTGGCGTGCGAGAACGGGCGGGTGATCGTGGACCCGTTTCTGACGGGGAACGGCCACGCGAAGATCGCGCCCTCTGAGGTGAAGGCGGATGCGGTCCTGGTGAGCCACGGCCATGGGGACCACGTGGGGGACACGGTGGAGATCGCTCGGCGGAACGCGTGCGTGGTGGTCTCGAATTTCGAGATCGCCAATTGGATGGGGGCCCAGGGGGTGGGGGCGCACCCGATGCACATCGGCGGGGCGTTCACCTTTCCGTGGGGCCGGGTGAAACTCGTGCCGGCCCTGCACGGCTCGGCGCTCCCGGACGGTTCGTACGGCGGGAACCCGGCGGGCTTCTTGATCTTCATGGGAGGCAAGACGGTCTACTACGCGGGGGACACGGCCCTCCATTCGGACATGGGCCTTTACGGGCGCCTCTACCCGGCGGATCTGGCCCTCCTCCCCATCGGCGACAACTTCACCATGGGCATCGACGACGCCGTGGAGGCCGCGGTCCTGTGCGGGGCCAAAGAGGTCATGCCCATCCACTACGACACCTTCCCCGTGATTCCCGCCGACCCGTCAACCTTCGCGGCCAAGGCCGCCGCCCGCGGCGTGAAGGTGCGGGTCGTGGGCTTCGGCGAGACGGTGGACGTCTGAGGGGGCCGCGGAGGGAATGAGCCAGGGCCGCGACGAAGGGGGGGGCGAGGCCTCCCCCTTCCGCTACTTCCTGACGGGTTCCCGGGGGCGCCCCCCCCGGTGGATCTCCGCCGTGCAGTGGACGGTGACGGGGATCTGGGCCGGATTCACCCTCTGGCTCGTCCCGGGCCCTGGGCTGGGCCTTCTTGAGGGGGCCTTCTCCACGATCCACGGGGCGTATTCCACCGAGGCCGCGGTCCGTTACGGCGCGCTCCCGGCCTGGAGCCTGACGACTCTGGCCCTCGGGGCCCTCGTGGCGGTTCTCCAGGCGCTCTGGCGCCGGTGCGAGGTGGCGATCCTCCCCGAGGGCGAATCCGGACTGAGCTGGCCGAAGGGTCGGGGACCCTCCTCGGTGGTGTGGGCGGTGCGCACGGAGGGGGGATGGTGGATCGGGGACGGCGAGCGGAGCCGGTTCGTGCCCCGCGGGTACGTGAACGCCGAGGGGAGGGAGTGGAAGCCGCCGCCGGCTCCCACCCGGGGCTTCTGGGCCCTCCGGCTGGCGAGCCCCTCTCTGGCGGTCCTTTTCGTTCTGGTGGCGGGGGCCTACGGACTGAGCCGGCCCTACGCGCGGTACTGGCACCTTCGCGTGGAGGCCTACCGGACCTTCGCCTCGGGGAACCCCGAGGCCGAAATGGCATTTACCACCCGCCACCCCGAGTTCCGGCCCTGGATGCGGTACCTCTCCACCTTGCGGGCTTGCCGGGAGGCGGCGTGCCTGCGCCGCCAGATCCGTGACCGCCTGGAACTGCTCTGCACCGGGCCCTTCTACGGGGCCGACGGCGCCGTGGTGACGCGCCTCCTCATTCTCAACGGCCGAAGCGATCTGGCCCTCCGGCTGAGCGGAGAGAACCCCGTCCAGGGCTTCCAGATCGCGGTCCGCCTGGGCCGGGTGGCCGAAGCCCGGCGCATCGTCGAGGCCCACCCGGGCCGAAACTTCGCCCGGAACGCCGGGCTGTGGGCCTTGTGGCTCCTCGAGACGGGCCGATACGAGGAAGCCCACGCTCTGGCGGCGGCCGAGAGGGACATCAGCTCGCGCCGCCCCGTCGCCCTGCTCGCCGTGACCTCCCACCTCACAGGGCGGTGCGTCCAGCGGGACGGCCTCACCCTCCTCCTGCTCTCCCCGCACTCGCTGAAGGAGGCCCGGCTCGACGGGGAGGCGCCCGCGACGGGTCTCGGGGCTCTCCAGCGGGCGGCGCGGGAGATCAGCCACGGGGCATCCGTCGCCCTGGGTTTCGCACTCCTGGGGGACGGGGGCGAGGCGCGCGCCGCGTGGCGCAGGGCCGAGGACTTGGCGGAGGCCGCCGGCCTGCCCGGCTACCTGGACGTGGACCGCGTTCTCCTCGGCCTCGTGGACCCCGAGGTGGCGGCACCCGTCCAGGTCAGGAGGGAAAGGAGGATGTCCGAGTAGGCTGAGGGGAAGCGCGTCCCTCCGGACCCGGCCTCGCGACCCGATCCTCTCCGGCTCATGGCCCCGTCTTTGCGGTATACTTCCCGTCCTTGGAGGTGACTTCATGCGCCGAATCATCCTGGCCGCCGCGCTTCTCTTCTCCCTGCCCGCCCTGGCGGGTCCCCAGGTCAAGGGGAAGTTCGACCTCTTTCTCAACGGCGTTAACAAGGGCTTCGAGAAGTTCAAAATCGAGACCAAGAAGGGCGAGCTTCTGCTTTCCTCCGAAGTCCGTTTCAAGATCCCCATGGAAAAGGCCAAGAGGAAATACATCGAGCTTTACTTGTACCCGGCCCTGGCGACGGACCCCGCCACGGGGAAGTTCCTGCAGTATTCCTACCGAGTCACCTTCAACGATTACAGCAAAACCGACATGGTGGAGGCCCAGGACTCGGCCACCGAGTTTCTCGACCAGGACTGGCGCACCTATGACCTCTTCAACCGCCAGGCCCAGCTCCAGGAAGACGAGATGGCCAACCGGATCGACCTCGGCGTCAACTCGGGGAAGATCTTCCCGATCGGAAAGACCCTCCACTTCGAGCAGACGCGATTCTCCGACGGCCGGGTGAAGGACGAGGCCCTGCCCGACGAGATCACCATCATCGACGCCTATACCTTCTGTCCGTACATCCACCTGGCGAAGACGGCTCTGGCCATGAGCGGGCCTTCCCATCCCCTCACTCTCGTCCTCCCGCAGGCCATGAGCCTGAGGTCGGGCACCCTCGAGGCCATGGGGGTGGACCAGGCGCCCTTCCGGGGCCGCACCCTGCTCCTGAAGCACTTCGACGTCCTGATCGAGGACGGGGTTCTCGCCTCCTTCTGGCTGGACCAGAAGGGGGAGGTGGTGCTCGTGGTCAACCCCCACGAGGGGCTGGTGGCCTCCCGGGACGAGTACGAGCCCGTTCCCTTCGAGAGGGAAGCGCCGCGCATGGTCCGCCAGGTCGTGGAGGCCGGCGGCGCCTTCCGGGAGGAGCGGGTGCGGATTCCCTCGGGTTCCATCACCATCGGCGCCACCCTGACGCTGCCCCAGGGAGAGGGCCCCTTTCCCGCCGTCCTCATGGTCCAGGACCTCGCCCCCCTCGACCGAGACGGGAACGACCCCTCCAACCCGTATGTCCTGTCGGGGACGTGGAAGCAGCTGGCGGCGGCCCTGGCCGGGAACGGCGTCGCCTCCCTCCGGTACGACGCGAGGGGGGTGGGCGAGTCGGGAGGGGATGTCCATCGGACCCTTCCGGGCGAGCGCGCCGCGGACGCTCAGGCCCTCTACGAATGGTTGAAGGCCCGCCCTGAGGCGGCACCCGGACGGGTGGGCCTCTTGAGCCAGGGATTGGGCGGTTGGATCGCGGCGGCCGTCGCTTCCCGCGTCTCCCCGGCGGCGCTGGCGGCCCTGGCCTATCCCGCCAAGCCCTTGGCGCGCCTGTGGAAAGAGCAGGTGGGGACCATGGCCGACCCGCAGAACCGCCAGACGGCCTACACCGAGCTTTCCGCCGTGGAGGGCGCCCTTCAGACGCCCACGGAGGAGTGGGCCACCTTCCGCGGGGCGAAGGTGTACCTCCCTGCCGTGAGGGAGCTCTGGGCGGTGGATCCCCTGGCCCTGGCCGGGGCGCTGCGGATCCCGTGTCTCTTCGCCTACCCCGAGAGGGGACTGGTCATCCAGGCCTTCCACGCGGACGTGCTGGCGCCCGCGCTCCACGAAGGCCAGGAAGTCCGGTCGCTCCCTGGCGTGGGGCACTACCTGACGGCCCAGGAGACCGAGGGCGGAGGCAGCGGGGTGGTGGACGGGAAGGTGTCCGGCGAGGTGGCGGAATGGCTCAAGAAGGCCATGGCGCAGGTCCCGGCGCCCTGATCGCGGCGCTCCGTCGGTCGGGGGCTGGGGTCGCGCTCGCGGCGGCCCTCCTCCCGGTCGTCTCGGCGGCGGCGGAGGGACCGCCGCGGTCTCCCTCCGTCGTCCTGGTGACCCTGGACACGACCCGGGCGGACCGCCTTGGATGCTACGGCCACGCTTCCGCCAAGACCCCCGTCCTGGACGCCCTCGCCTCCCGTGGAGTCCTCTTTGAAAGGGCCCTCAGCCACGTCCCCCTGACCCTTCCCTCCCACGCGGTCCTCCTCACGGGGAGGCTTCCCTCCTCCCTGAACCTCCGGGTGAACGGGCTCACCCTGAAGGAGGGCGTCCCGTCCCTCGCCACGCGCCTCAAGGCCAGGGGCTACTGGACGGGCGCCTTCGTTTCTTCGGTGGTCTTGGACCGGGCCCGCGGGCTGGCCGCGGGCTTCGACGTGTACGACGACCGAATGACCCTCGCCCCGCGGTCGGGCGGGCCCCCGGAAGAACGGAGGGCGGAGGAGGTCACGCGGGCCGCCCTGGAGGTCGTTCGAAAGACCAGAGGCCCCTTCTTTCTCTGGGCCCACTATTACGACCCCCACTACGAGTACCGGCCCCCCGAGCCGTACGCCAAGGCCTTTGCGAAGGACCGGTACGACGGGGAGATCGCCTACATGGACGCCCAGATCGGGGAGCTCCTCGACGGCCTCCGCGCCTCGGGCCTTCTCGAAGGCGCCCTGGTCGTGGTGGCGGGGGATCACGGAGAGGGCCTCATGGAGCACGGGGAGAGGCAGCACGGCGTCTTCCTGTACGACTACGCCCTCCGCGTTCCCCTGCTCGTGGCCTGGGAGGGCCGCATCGGAGGGGGCCGGCGGGTCCCGGACCTGTGCGGGCTGTGCGACGTGGCTCCGACCGTGCTGGACCTCCTGGGGCTGCCGTCCGGGGAGACGGACGGGAGGAGCCTGCGCCCCCTGCTCGAGGGCAAGACGCTGGCGGCGCGGCCCGTCTACGCCGAGTCCTACCACGGCTTCTTCACTTACGGGTGGGCGCCCCTGAGGGGGCTGGTGGACGGGCCCTGGAAGTACATCGAGGCGCCCCGCCCGGAACTCTACGAGTGGGAGGCGTCGGAGACCAAGAACCTCCTCGCGGCCCGGCCCGCTCAGGCGGCGGCCCTGAAAAAGGCCCTTGCCGCCTTTCCCGCCGCCGATTCGGGGGAGAAGGCCGAGATGGACCGGCTCCTCAAGGACCCCTCCAACGCGGAGACCTTGAGACAGCTGATGTCCTTGGGCTACCTCTCGGCGGGGGGCGTGCGTCCCGACGCCCAGGGTCTCCTCGACCCCAAGGACGCCATCGGGATCGAGGAGGAACTCCGCGCCGTGACGGACCTCATGGATCAAGGGGAGAAGGCCCGGGGGGTGGAGGCCCTCCTCTCGATCCTCAAGAGGAACCCCGAAAACGTGCCGGCCCTCTCCATGCTGGGGATCGCTTACCTCAACGACGGGCAGCTCGACAAGGCGCGTGTCTGCTTCGAGAGGGAGGTCCTCCTCAAGCCTCAGATGGATACGGCGCACCTCAACCTCGGCACGGTCCACAAGCGGAAAGGGAACCTGGACCTGGCCGAGAAGGAGTATCGGGCGGCGCTGACCATCTCGCCCGGCTTCGCGGAGGCCGCCGCCAATCTGGCCGAAATCCTGCTTCAGAGGGACCGCCTCCCGGAGGCCAGGAAGGTCCTGGAGGAGGCCCTGGGGCGCGGTCTGCACAGCGCCGACCTGTACTTCGAGAAGGGGCTCCTGGAGGCCCGCGAATCCAAGTGGGAGGCGGCCCGGTACGCCTTCACCAAGGCGGTTTCGATGGATCCCCTGCGCCACCAGGCCCTCGCCAACCTCGGCCGAATCGCCTACCAGCAGGGGCGGGTGGACGAAGCCGTCATTCAGTACGAGCGGGCCCTGAAGGCGGCGCCGAAAGAGGTGTCCTACCTGGCTACCCTCGGCTCCCTGTACCTCGAAGGCAAGGAGGACCCGGTCACGGCCCTGTCGTACTTCCGAAGGGCCCTGGCGGCCGATCCTTACGGTCCCGAAGCGGGGAACCTGCGTGACATCGTCCGGGGGCTGGAATCCAGCGCCGCCGCGGGGGAGTGAGTCGGACATGAAAGCCGTTCGCGTGCGGGCCTGCGGGAGGGTGGACCTGGCGGGGGGTAGCCTGGACCTCTGGCCCATCGGCCTCCTGGTGCCGGGCTCGATGACCGTCAACGCGGCCCTGGACTTGAGGGCCGAGGCGATCCTGAAGAAGGACGGGGGGGAGGGCGTGCGCCTCACCTCCGCGAGCCTCGGCGCGGACTACCGTTGGAAGCCCGGGGATGCGCCGGGTCCCCTGGCGCTCCTGGAGCGCTACTGCGCCGCCTTCGGCGTGACCGGCGGGTGGCACCTGGCCACGGGAAGCGCCATCCCCCCGGGAAGCGGCCTGGGGGGCTCCTCGGCCCTGTCCGTGGCCGTGGCTTCGGCCCTGGAGACGGCATCGGGACGGCGATTCTCCGCAGAGGCGCTCGTGTCCCTCTGCCGCGACGTGGAGGCGGCCCACCTCCGCATCCCGACGGGGGTCCAGGACTTCTGGCCCGCCATCCACGGAGGGGCCCTGGCCCTGCACTACGAACCGGGAGGCGAGCGGGTGGAGAGCCTCCGAGTCGACCTGGAGGCCTTCGGCGGTCGCCTGGTCGTGGCGTATTCGGGGCAGTCCAGGATCTCGGCCGGGACCAACTGGGCCCTCGTTCGCCGCTTCCTGGACGGGGACGGTGAAACGGCCCGCAGGCTGGAAGGCATCGCGGATGCGGCCCGGTCCATGCGGGAGGCCCTTTTGGCTGGGGATTGGGTCGAAGCCGGAAACCTGCTCGCGAAGGAATGGTTTCTTCGAAAAGGCCTCGCCGAGGGCATCGAAACGCCGGTCCTCAAGAGCCTCTGCGAGGCGGCCCTCGCGGCCGGGGCCCTGGGCGGCAAGGCGTGCGGGGCCGGGGGCGGGGGATGTCTTGCATTCCTGGTCCGGGAGGGCGCACGATGGGATGTGGAGCGGGCCCTCGAAGCGTGCGGCGCCCGTATCCTCGCCGCACCGCCGTCGGCCGAAGGGCTCGCCGTGGAGGTCGTGCCGTGAAACGCCTTGTTTGGACGGTCCTCGCGCTGGCCTTCTCCGCGCCCCTCCTCGCCCAGGAGGTGGTGATTTTCAAGGACCACCGCTCCCTGGTCATCCAGAGCCACCGGACGGACAAGGAGTGGACCTACCTGCGGGTGGGCAACGGGGAACTGGCCGTGCGCTCCTCGGAGATCCTTCAGTTCACACAGGAGAAGGGCGCCCTGCCCCTCACCTTGCCGCCCTCCGCGCCCCAGCCGGCGGTCCAGCGTGGATTCCCCGGCCCGACGCCCCCCTCCCGTCCCGGCTTCGTCCCCGAAAGGCCGCCAACCCCTCCGCCGGCCGAGCCCGAGGAGGAGGAGCCGGAGGAGGATCTGGACGAGGAGGTCACGACGGAGGACGAGCCTCCCCCCGAGAAGGAAGGGGAAAAGAAGCCCCAGCCGCCGGCGGGATTCGCCCGGCCCAATCTCAATCTGGACAAGCCCATCCCCATGAACCAGGCCTCCGACGAGGGGAGCGAGGACGATTGACCGTTCGGCCTCCGACGGCATCCTCCTGACGGTGGACGTGGAAGAGTGGTTCCATGTCCCGGACCACCCGGCGGGCGCGGATCCCCGCCTGTGGGCCGGGCTTCCTCCGCGGCTTCCCACCGCCCTGGCCGCGACGCTCGACCTCCTGGCCTCTTGGAGGGTCCGGGCCACCTTCTTCGTGCTCGGCTGGGCCGCCACCCGCCATCGGACGGCCGTCCGACGGATCGCGGAGGAGGGCCACGAGGTGGCCTGCCACGGGAACCTTCACCGCCGAGTCTTCGAGCTGTCCCCCGAGGCCTTCCGACGGGAGGCGAGGGAGGGGCGCCAGGCTTTGGAGGACGTCTGCGGGCGCAGGGTGCGGGGGTTCCGGGCGCCCATGTGGTCCATGGGCGCGGCTCCCTGGCCTTACGAGGTGCTCGCCGAGGAGGGCTTCACCTACTCCTCGAGCCGGCTGGCCGTGCCTTTCTTGGGAGGGGCCCGCGCCGGTCCTCCGGGGCCCGTCGCGGGGGTCCTCGAGGTGCCGGCCCTCCGTGCCCCCTGGCGGTGGGTCGCCCTTCCGATGGGAGGGACCGTCCTGCTTCGGCGCCTTCCCCTGCGCTTCCTGGAGGCGGCTCGGGACGCCGCGCTCCGCCGGGGCGTGCCGGCCGTCTACTGGTTTCACCCCTGGGAACTGGACTCCTCGGGCCCCCGGCTCACCCTGGATCCGGTCCGCCGCTTCGCACGATTCTCCTGGCTTCCCAATCTTCCCGAACGCTTGCACCGCCTCATCGGACCGGGAGACAGAAGGCTGGAAACCTGGATAGCACAGAATTGGGTGAAAAAACCCGCTTGATGGGGCCGTGTTTTCAGTCTGTAAATTGCTCTGCGCCAATTGGTTGGCTCCCCTCGATTGGAGTGCTAGGTGAAATACCCCAATGCGCGCGCGCCCGCGCGGACGCCGGCTTGTCCGATGCCCGCCGGACCGGCTACCGTTTCCCCGGACCGGGGGGGCTTGCACCGAATGTCCCGAACCCGGTACCGTAAAACCAGCGCGTTCCAACCGTTCGTTTGGCGAAAACCTGATCGTGTGCAGGGGACCTCACGATGGCCGAAGCAGACCCCCATCCCACCGTGGAGCGGATGACGCTCCTCCAGCGCGTCGACCACGCTCTCCTCGCCCTCTGCGTTCTCCTCCTCGTCATGTCCGGGCTCGCCCTGGCCTATCACGACCATGCTTGGGCCCAGGTTCTCATCGGGTGGATGGGGGGGTTGGGCGGCCGCCACTGGCTGCACCGCGCGGCCGCTGTAGGGCTCGTAGGGGCGGGCTTTCTACACCTGGGAGGGCTGATCTTCTCCCAGCGGTACAAGAGGGATCTGAGGGACCTCCTCTTCGTTCGGGCCGATTTCATCGAGGCCGCACGGGGCTGGCGGTTCAACTGGACGGGGAAGGGAGAGCCGCCCCGGTTCGGCCGATTCACCCCGTGGCAGAAATTCCAATACTGGGGGATTCTGGCGGGCTGCCTGATCATGGTCCTCTCGGGCCTGGTTCTCTGGTCACCCCAAGCGAGCCTCACCCTCTTTCCCAAAGGCTTCATCGACCTCATGCTGGTCCTCCATTCGCGGGAAGCCCAGCTCATCTTCATCGTCCTCATCCTCTGGCACATCTACGACGTCCACCTGGCCGCGGGGAACTTCCCCATGAACCCCGCCTGGCTCACCGGGCGCATGCGGGCCGACGTGTACCGGCGACAACACCTTGGAGAGGTGGAAGCCCGGGAGAGGGAGGAGAAGAAGCCATGAGGAAAGGCCTTCATCGCCTGGCGCGCCGGGGGTGGCGACCGGTGGCCGTCCTCCTGGCGGCCTCCGCCGCGTGGGTGGCCACGCCGGCCCAGGAAGACCTCCGGTGCCTTTCGTGCCACGGGAAACCCGGATTCCGCCAGGTGCGCCCGTCGGGGGAGGTCCTGGAGCTCTTCGTGGACCCCACGCTCCTGCGCCAGTCGGTCCATGCCCAGAACACCTGCGTGGACTGCCACGCCGACGTGGATGAGGTTCCCCACCCCGAGCGTCCGGGGAGGGTCAACTGCCGGCGCTGCCACTATGAAGGGAGCACGGCCGGGGTCCCCCAGACCCCCAAGTACACGGAGTTCGAGAAAAGCGTCCACGGGCGCGAACTGGCGGGGGGCAATCCGAAGGCCCCCCTGTGCCAGGACTGTCACGGCGATCACCTGATCGCCCCGGGAACCGATCCGCGATCCTCCGTGAACCGCGCCCACGTGACCCAGGTCTGCGGGGCCTGCCACCTCAAGGTGTACGGGGAATACCGGGCCTCCATCCACGGCAAGGCCCTGGATCGGGGCGCGAAGGACGCCCCCGTCTGCACCGACTGCCACGGCGAGCACACCATCGCGCGTCCGGAGGACCGCGGCTCCAGCGTGAGCCCGGCCAACGTGGGCAATACCTGCGCCCAGTGCCACGCCAAGGTCTTCATCATGGAGAAGTACGGCGTGAAGGTCCAGCAGGTGGCCACCTACCGGGACTCCTTCCACGGCATCGCCACCGAGTTCGGGGACCTAAAGGCGGCCAACTGCGCCTCCTGCCACCGGGCTCACCTCATCCTGCCCTCGGCGGATCCCCAGAGTTCGGTGAACGTGAAGAACATCCCCGCCACCTGCGGGAAGTGCCATCCAGGGGCCAACGCCAATTTCGCCAAGGGCCGGATCCACCTGAACCCGAAGGACCGGTCGGCGGGGATCGTCTACTGGGTGGCCCTGGGGTTTGAGGTCTTGACGGTCAGCACGCTGACCGGCCTGTTCATCCACATCGGACTCGACCTGTTCCGTCAGTACCGGTCCAGGAGGCGCCGCAGGACCGAGCCGAATCCGGAGACCAAGGGGGAGGCGAACCCATGAGCCAGGAGGCCGGGAAGGACGCGGGCCGGGCGCAGATCCGGTCCGTGGTGGAGGAGGCGGCGGCCTCCCTCTCCGGGATCCTCGAAAAGGAGGTTCCCTCGGACCTGACACCCGAGCAGGCGGAGCGCCTTCGGGCCCTCCTCCTTTCCACCCTCCACCGGGAAGCGGACCAGGGAGTCCGCCGCGTGTGTCGGGCTTTCCTTGAGGAGGAGCACCGCCGCGCGAAAGCCCTCCGCAAAAAGGAGGCCAAGGCGGAAGCGGGCGGCCACGTGGAGCGCCTCAGCCTCCACCTGAGGGCCCAGCACCTGGTCCTCTTTACCAGCTGCATCCTCCTCATCGTCACGGGCCTTCCCATCAAGTTTCACGAGGCGGCCTTCTCCAAGTGGTTCATGGACGTGATGGGAGGGCCGTCGGTGACGGGGATCCTCCACCGGATCGGCGCCGTCCTGCTGACCGCCGTGGGCGGGTACCACATCTTCTACACGATCTCCTCCGCCGCCGGCCGGAAGGACTTCGGGCTCCTCCTCCCCAAACTCCAGGACATCAAGGACTTTCTCCACCAGGTCCGGTACTTCCTCGGCCTGGAGAAGGACCGGCCCCTCTTCGGGCGCTTCTCCTACATCGAGAAGTTCGACTACTGGGCCGTTTACTGGGGCATGGTGGTCATGATCACCTCGGGGTTCATCCTCTGGTTCAAGGACGACGCCATCAACCGCTTCGGGAAGGTGGTCTACGACATCGGCCGCGAGGCCCACTCGGACGAGGCCCTCCTGGCCACCCTGGCCATCGTGATCTGGCACTTCTACAACGTCCACTTCAATCCCAAGCGCTTCCCCGGGAGCCTCACCTTCTGGAACGGCCGGATCACCTTGGAGGAATTCAAGGAGGAGCACGCGCTGGAGTACGAGGAGTGGGTGAGGGAGGGCCGGCTTCCCGCGGAGGGTCCGGGGTCGGTGGGGCGAGGCGGGGGGGAGGGCTAGACCATGGCGCTCGGAAGGAAACGGACGCTGGTTCTCGGCGGGATCTCCCTCGCGGTCCTGCTGGCCGGATGGCTTTTCGTGGACGTCGCGGCGAGGCGCTCCTCCTTTTGCGACAACTGCCACTACATGGCCCCCTACGTCGATCAGTGGAAGGCCTCCACCCACTTGCACGTGGACTGCGTCCAGTGCCATCCGACCCAGCGGCGGGACATGTTCGCCCAGCTGGTAAAGTACGCTACGGGGACCTACCGGCCCCGCCCCAAGGCCTACGTCCCCGATTCGGCCTGCTCCCAAAAGGACTGCCATCCCGACATGGCGGCGGCCAAGCCCGTCACCTTCTCGGGCATCACGTTCCCCCACGCGCCGCACCTGGCCCAGGAGCGCCGAGGGATTCGCCTGCACTGCGCCTCCTGCCACGGGTTCACGCACGAGGCGGGCCACGTGGCGGTGGACCAGCGGGTCTGCTTCCTGTGCCACTTCGAGGGCCAGCGGCCCGCCGAAACGGTGGGCGCCTGCGGCGCGTGCCACGGCGCGCCCGGGGGGATGTCGGCCCACGGCGGGTTCCTCTTCGACATGAAGACGTACGTGGATTCGGGGGTGGCCTGCTCGCGCTGCCACCTTTCGGTCCACGAGGGCGACGGGGCCGTGGGCAAGGAGAAGTGCTACGCCTGCCACATCTCCAGGGTCGAGGAGTACGGGGAAACGAAGCTCGTCCATGAGGTGCACGTGACGGGCATGCGGGCCCGCTGCCTGGAGTGCCATGAGCCCATCCGGCACGGGAACGTGAAGGTCGCCTCCGTCCTGGAGGTCTCCTGCGAATCCTGCCATGCCAACCTCCACGGAGCGGCCAAGGAGATGTACCTCGGCGTGGGCGGAAAGGGAGCCGCCGATACGCCGAGCCGGATGTTCGCCGCCCAGATCAACTGCACGGGCTGCCATACCCAGGTGCTCACTCGCGGGGGAGCCGCCTTCCTCGGCCAGAGCAACAAGACCGCCGACCCCAAGGCGTGCGCCGCCTGCCACGACGCCCGGTACGTTCCCATGGTGGCCCGGTGGAAGCAGCAGGGCGAGGTCCTGGCCGCCGAGGCCCGGCGTCTCGCCTCCGAGGGAGCCCGCCTCTACGCGGCGTCGAAGGGGGCGCCCGAGGCCGCCTCCCTCGCCGCGGACCTCGAATTCAACGCTCGGTTCCTGGAGCAGGGCCACCCCGTCCACAACATCGAGTACGCCATCCGGATCCTCCAGGGGAGCCGCTCCCTCCTCGGCAAGCTGGGCGAGGTGTCGGGTCGCGCCGGAGAACCGTCCCTCCGCCCCGCCTTCGCCCAGGACGACTTCTCTTACTGCACCGAGTCCTGCCACGGCTTCATCGCGCGCCCGGACCCGTATGACTTCCAGGGCGTGGACGTACCCCACTCCTACCACGTGAAGTCCGCAGGGTTGACCTGCGACACCTGCCACGAGGCCGGGAAGCACAAGGCCCTGGTCCTGGGGTCGCCCAAGGACTGCGCCCCTTGCCACCACGACAGCGCCCAGGCTTCGTGCGCCCGGTGCCACCCTCGCCAGGAGGCCCTCTACAAGGGGACCCTTCCGGCCGGGCTGGGCATGAAGGCGGTCCCCGACACCATGGCCGCCTCCGTGGGGTGCGCGGATTGCCACGATCCCACGAAATCCGAGGCCCTGGCCGAAGTCGCCAAGTCCTGCGAGGGTTGCCACGACGCCCAGGGCTCCGCCGATCTCGCGGCCTGGCGGAAAGACCTGGCGGAGCGCCGGGATCGGGTGAGGGCCCTGGAGGACGAGGCGCGCCTCTCCCTGGGTCTCCTGACCCGCCGTCAGGCGCCCACGACCTCCTATTCGCGGAGGCTGCAAGCGGTTTCGGACCGTGTCGTTTACCTGGACCGGGCCAAAGGGGTCCACAACTACAAGGCCGCCGCGGCGGAGCTGGCCCGGGCCGAAAGCGAATTGAGGGTTCTGGTTTCCGAGATGACCCGGGGAAGGTAGGAGCTCCGGGGCCGGGCCCAGGGGCGCGCGAGAGGCGAGGAAGCCCGACGAAGGCAGGAAAAGGGCGGGTTTGGGAGGCCGCCGTCGAGGCCTTCTCGCGGATCGCCGCATCCAGACCTCTGGACGCGGGACGCGGCGCCCGCCATAATGGGCGCACGTGGAGGCGTCCGTTGGCCAAATCTCTCCTTGCGCGGATGGGTCAGGGCCTGCTGCTGAAGGCGGCGCCGGGCCCCCTGGCCCTCTTCGTCAAGGGCCTGTACCGTTCGGTGCGCGTCCGCCACGTCGGCCGCGAGCCCCTGGAAGCCCTCAAGGCATCGGGCGGACAGTACATCATGGCCTTCTGGCACGGGCATCTCCTTCTCATGGTCTACGCCTATGTGGGCCAGCGGCTCACCTTTCTCGTCTCCGAGCACCGGGACGGGGAGCTCGTGACCCGCGTCATGCGCCGCTTCGGAATGGACCCCACGCGGGGCTCCTCCACGCGGGGAGGGGTCCGGGCCCTCCACGCTCTGCTCCGAAAGGTCAGGGAAGGATACGATCTGGCCTTCACCCCGGACGGGCCTCGGGGGCCGGCGAGGGTGGCCCAGGCGGGGGTGGTCCAGGCGGCCCGCCTCTCGGGCCTGCCCATCGTCCCCATCGCCGTGGCCGCCCGGAAAAAAAAACGCTGGATTCCTGGGACGGCTTCATGATCCCCCTGCCCTTCACGCGGGTGGTCTTTGCCTACGGTGACCCCATCCCCGTTCCCCGCGACCTGGACGACTCCGGCGTGGAGGCCCTCCGCCGGCGGGTGGAGGAGAGCCTGGAGGGAGCGGTGAAAAGGGCCCAAGGGGCCCTTGCGGAGGAGGCCCTGTGGAGAGCATGACGGGCTTCGGCCGGGCGGAGATCGAGCGGGACGGACTGAGAGTTCGGGTGGAAGTCCGGGGGGTCAACCACAAGGGCCTGGACGTGCAGGTCTCCCTTCCCCCCGCGCTTCAGGCCCACGAACTGGCGTGCCGGCAGGCCGTGAGGGCCTCCGTGGCCCGGGGCCGGGTGGAGGTGCGGGCCTTCCTGGAAGCGCTCGGCGAGGAAACCGTGGAGGTCCGGTACTCCGAGGCGGCGGCGAGGGCTTTGGGGGCCTTCTCCGCGGCGCTGGCGCGGGACGGCCTTCTGGCGCGGGGCATGACCCTCGGAGACCTCCTCACCGTTCCCGACGCCGTGCGGGTGGCCCTTTCGCCCCGCGTGGAAGCCCTGGCGGGCGAGGTCCTCCTCGAGGCCCTCTCGGAGGCCCTGTCGCGCTTCCGGGATACCCGCCGGGCCGAGGGAGAGAGGATCGAAGTCCAGTTCCGGCAGGCTCTGGAGGCCCTGAGTGCGCTGAAGGCGGAGGCCGAGGGGGCCGCGGCCGAACAGGTGGAGTCCGCGGCGGAGCGGCTCAATCAGAGGATCCAGCAGCTCGGAGTCCAGGTGGATCCGGGTCGGATGGAGCAGGAGGTGGCCCTCTTGGCGCAGAGGGCCGATGTCCAGGAGGAACTGGTCCGCCTATCCGCGCACCGGCAGGCCATGGCGGACCTCCTCGATGGGAACGGCGGGGACCTGGGCCGCCGCCTCGACCACCTCCTCCAGGAAATGCAGCGCGAGGTCTCCACACTCCTGGCCAAATCGGACGCCTACGCCCTCACCCAGACGGGCCTCCAGATGAGGCTGGTCGTGGAGCAGATGAGGGAGCAGGCGCAGAACGTGGCGTGAAGAGGACATTCGAGGAGAGGGAACGGTGAGGGAGAGCGTGATCCTGGTGCTTTCGGCTCCGACGGGTGGCGGAAAGACCACCATCGGCCGGCGCGTGGTGGCCGAAGACGGCAGGGTCCGCTTCTCCGTGTCGCACACGACGAGGGCGCCGAGACCGGGAGAACGAGACGGCCTGGACTACCACTTCGTGGATCGGCCCCGGTTCGAGGCCATGGCGGCGGCGGGCGAGTTCCTGGAATGGGCGGAGGTCCACGGCCACCTCTACGGGACCCATTCGGAAGAGGTCTCCCGGGCCGGTGCGGAGGGTCTGGACCTCCTCCTGGACATCGACGTGCAGGGAGGGCTCCAGGTGAAGAAGGCCCGGCCCAGGGCCCTGACGGTTTTCATCCTTCCCCCTTCCCTGGAGGTTCTCCTGGAGCGGCTGGCGGGACGGGGAGGGGAGCCGGGCTTCGACCTGGTCCGGCGGCTGCGGTCCGCCGAGAAAGAGCTTGAATTCAGCGGAGTTTACGAATATAATATCGTAAATGAGGACCTGGACAGGGCCGTCGGACAGGTCCGGTGCATCCTGGACGCGGCCCGCCTCCGCCCGGACGGGCGGGAGGATCACGCCGGAAATCTCAAGCGCCGCATCGCCGAATGGCTGAGGGAAGAACATGTTCAAGGTTGACGAAAAGATCGGCAGCAAGTACCGCTTCGTGATCCTCTGCGCCCAGAGGACGCGCCAGCTCCTGGAAGGCGCCGACCCTCGCGTGGAGACGGTCTGCAAGAAGCCGGCCCACGTGGCCATGAAGGAAGTCCAGGCGGGCCTCGTGACCTGGACCCAGAGCGAATCCCAGGCGCCTCTTCCGCCGGAAGCGGGCGAGGTGCTCCAGGTGGAAGTCGGGCCCTGAGCGGGCCGTTTCCTCATCAGAAAGGGGGAGCGACGATGAAGAACCTTTGGAAGGTGGCCGCGGTCGGGTTCATGGCGGCGGCGACGGTGGCGTGCTGCCGCAAGGCTCCACAGCAAGTCGTGGACGCCAACGCGGCCCTGAACGACACCATGAAGACCTGCGCCCCGGCGTACGCCTCCGCCCAGCTCCAGGACGCCAAGGGCGCCGTCGACCACCTCAACGACCTGGTGGCCAACCGGAAGTGCCGGGCCGCGAAGAAAGAGGCTCCGGCGGCCATGGCCAAGGTGAAGGCCGCGAACGAGGCCACCGCCGTCGAGCAGGCCCGCGCCAAGGGGGAGGCCGAGTCCGCCCTTCAGGCCGCCCGAGCCGCCGTGCGCGCCGCCGAGGAGGGCGTGACGGCCCAGACCGCCGCCGGAAAGTCGGCCAACGAGGCCCTCGTGGCCATGGTGACCAAGCCTGAGGGTGAGTGCATCCAGGCCGAGCTCAAAGTGATCGGCCAGGAGATCACGGTGGCCCAGATGGCCCCCGCCGCCCACCAGAACGCCAAGGGGCGCCTGGCGGAGGCCGAGAAGTTCATGGCGGAGTCCGCCTGCAACTACTACAAGGTGAAGGCGGCGGCGGACGAGGCCCTCGCCCTGGCCAAGAAGGCCAGGGCCGAAGCGGAAGCCGAGGTGGCCCGCATCCAGGCCGAGCGCGAGCGCAAGACTTCGGCCGTCGAACAGGCCATGAAATCCAAGCCCTGCACTTACGTGGTCCAGAAGGGCGACTCCCTCTGGCGCATCGCCGCGAAGGAGTTCATTTACAACAACCCCTTCCTGTGGCCCCTCATCTGGGACGCCAACCGGGCGCTCGTGAAGGACCACCCGGACCTCATCTACCCCGACTGGGAGTTCAAGATCAACCGGACCTACACCGCTGAAGAGGCCAAGAAGGCCGAGAAGACGGCCCGATACCACCGGTGGGAGCCCGCCGCCCCGGCGGCCCCCGAGACCATCACGACGGCGCCCGCCGAGACGCCCGCCCCCCAGGGCAATTAGCCTTTCACGCGGGGCGGAGGGTGTTTCCCTCCGCCCCGCTCGCCTCCGCCCCGCACGCCATGGTCCCCGACCCCGAACCTCCTGAATCCCCCCAGGCCGGCCCGGCCGGTTCCGGGACGGTTCCGGTCGCCCATCCGTTTTCCGCCGAGTTCCTCCAGGACCTCCTGGGCGGCGATCCGAGAAACGCGGCCTTCCTGGAAAAGGAGTCGGGGGTTCGGATGGCCCCTCGAGGGGACGCCCTGTTGCTGGACGGGGAGCCCCGGGCCGTGGCCGAGTGCCTGGCCGTTCTGGACCAGCTTCAACGGCTCCACGCCGCGGGCATCCGGTTGGGCTCGGGGGACCTGAAAACGGCCTACTCCCTGCGCGCCGAGGGCTTCCGGGGAGACCTTCTGGATTTCTACCGGGACGCGAAGATCCAGTGCTCGCACGGGCGGGTCGTCTTCCCCAAGAGCCTCAACCAAGGCCGCTACCTCCGGGCCATCCGCGAAAAGGACGTGGTCTTCGGCATCGGCCCGGCGGGGACGGGAAAGACGTATCTGGCCGTGGCCATGGCGGTGGCCGCCCTCAAGGAGAAGCGGGTCAAGCGCATCATCCTGGCCCGGCCCGCCGTGGAGGCGGGCGAGAAGCTGGGGTTCCTTCCCGGCGACATCGCCGAGAAGGTGAATCCCTATCTGAGGCCGCTCTACGACGCCCTCTTCGACCTCATGGAGGGCGATCGGGTGTCCAAATACCTGGAGACGGGGGTCCTCGAAATCGCCCCCATCGCCTTCATGCGGGGCCGGACCCTCAACGACTCCTTCGTGATCCTCGACGAGGCCCAGAACACGACCATCGACCAGATGAAGATGTTCCTGACCCGGCTCGGCTTCAATTCCAAGACCGTGGTGACGGGGGACGTCACCCAGATCGACATCGACCCCTCCCGCAAGTCCGGCCTGGTGGACGCCGCCGAGGTGCTTCGCTCCATCCCCGGGCTGGGTTTCGTCTCCTTCACCGAGAAGGACGTCGTGCGCCATCCGCTGGTCCAGGAGATCATCCGGGCCTACGATCGCGCCGCGGGGCGGTGACGCCGCCGGCGTCCTCTGATAGAATCCCATCAGCCGTGCGGGACGCGAAGATGCCACCCACCCAGACCAACGGTTCGGAGCCGCCGCCCAGTCGGATGGAACTCCGGGCCCGCCTGAGGGAGGGCCGCGCCCAGCGGGCGGCGGACTTTCTGAGGGAAAACCCCTGGTTCTGGGCGGCCGTCTTCCTCGCCGTCGTCTTCGGAATCTATGCCCAGCGGTACCAGGTTCAGCCGCCTCCGGACCTGCCCGTCGGCGCGGTCACCACCCGGGATCTCCGGGCGCCGTTCGACCTGCAGATCGTCGATGCGGTGGCCACGGAACAGAAGCGGGAGGAGGCGCGGGCGAAGGTCCCTCCCGTGTACGACTGGGACTCGGGCCGGTCGGCGGCGGCGACGGCGCACCTGCGAGAGGCCTTCGCGACGGCCCGGACGGAGGCCGGGGAGTTCCGGGAAAAGCTGCGCTCGGGGGAAGTCCAGGCAGGCGCGCGCCACGAAGAGGAGGAGCGGCTCCTGGGTCGGATTTCGGAGATGTTCGGAGGCTCCCTTTCCCGGTTCACGATCAAACAACTCCTCGCCGAGGGCTTCAGCGAGAACCTCCAGGAGGCCGTGGCGTCCGTTCTCACGGAGGTCCAGAAGCGGAAGATCGTCTCGACGGGCGACTCGTTCCAGGGCGCCTCGGTGATCCGAATCCGAGACATCCGCCGCACGGGCTTCGAGTGGGATCAGAAAGACCCGCTGGCGGCGGACGTCGTGAACCTTCAACAGGCCCGGCGCCTGGTGGGGAGCATGGTGGAGCAGGAGCCCGGCGTGCCGCCCGCCCTCCGGGGGGCCGTGGAGGAACTCGTCCGCTCCCAGCTCCAGCCGTCCCTCACCTACTCGAGCAACGAAACCAACCTGAGGAAAGAACGCGCCGGGGCCCAGGTCGAGCCCCTGGTGATCTTCCTGCGGAAGGGGCAGGTGCTCTTGAAGGCGGGAGAGATGGTGGACGCGGCGGCCTCCCAGAAGATCGCCGCGTACCGGCAGTCCAAGAAGGGCGTCGTGAACCTGCCCCTGCTGGGGGCGCTCCTGGCCTTCCTCCTCCTTCTCCTGGCCTTCACCTTCATGTACTTGAAGACCTACCGGAAGGAGAACTGCCCGGATCTCAGCCTCTTCGTGTTGACGCTGGTCCTGGCCATGGTCTTCGTCGCCCTCTCCCACGTTCTGGGCCTCCTGGTGAGACTCCTGGCGGAGGGAGGGAAATCGGCGCTCCTGGATCGCCCCGCCTTCTTCCTCTTCGTGGCTCCCGTGGCGGCCGGGAGCATGCTCATGACGCTCCTGGTGAACCGCCACATCGCGGTGGTGTACACCCTCCTCTTTTCGGTCCTCTTCGGCGTGCTGGCGGACTTCAGCTTCGGGATGCTCCTGTACGCCCTCCTTTCATGCTGTACGGGAATCTACGCGGGGGCCAAGCTCCGGCAGAGGACGGCCCAGTGGAAGGGGGCGCTCCTCATCGGGGCAGTCAACGTTCCGCTTGCCCTCGGAGTTCTCCTGACGGACCCGTGGTGGGCGGACCATCCTCTTCGGGACGTGGGCCTCCCCCTGGGCCTGGCCTTCCTTTCGGGACTGCCCCTGACGGTGATGCTCGTCTCGGCCCTCCTGCCGCCCTTTGAGAGCTTCTTCAGGATCCTGACCGACGTCCGGCTCCTGGAGCTTTCGAGCCTCAACCACCCGCTCCTGAAACAACTGGCCCTCGAGGCCCCCGGGACCTATAACCACTCCCTCATGATGGCGGCCCTCTCCGAGGCCGCCGCGAACGCCATCGGGGCGAACGGCCTCTTCTGCCGGGTGGCCTGTTACTACCACGACATCGGGAAGCTCCTCAACGTCCCCTATTTCGTGGAGAACCAGGCTCCCCCGCACAATCCCCACGACCGCCTGGCCCCGCGCATGTCCTCCCTCATCGTGGCGGCGCACATCAAGGACGGCCTGGGTCTGGGCCGCCAGCACGGTCTTCCGGAGGCGGTTCTGGACATCATCCCCCAGCACCACGGGACGCGGCGGATCGGGTACTTCTTCGACAAGGCCCTGACCATGCTGGACCCCGAGAAGGACACCATCAACGAGGCCGACTTCCGATACCCCGGCCCCAAGCCGCAGACGAGGGAGGCGGCCATCATCATGATGGCCGACGGCATCGAGGCGGGCTCGCGGGTGCTCAAGGAGCCCACGCACCACCGGCTCAAGGCCCTCGTGCAGGAGATCGTGAAAAGGGTGCAGGAGGAGGGCCAGCTCGAGGAGTGCGACCTCACGTTCCGGGATCTGGCCGTCCTCCAGGACGCCTTCCTCAAGACGCTCATGGGCATCTTCAGCCGCCGGATTTCCTATCCCGGATTCAGTTTCGACAAGGAGAAAGCCGATGGACCGCCGCGAAGTCCGGCTCCACAGCCGGCTCCGAAAGCCCCCGCTTCCTAAGGAGGCCCTGGTCTCTTTCGCCCTGGACGCCATGAGCCGTCTGGGGGTAACCGGCGAGGTAGGAGTCCGCTTTTGCTCCGACCGGTTCATGGCCGAGGCCAACCGCCGATACCGTGGAAAAAAGGGCCCCACGGACGTCCTCTCCTTCCCCTCGGGAGAGCCGGCGGAGGAAGGCGGGATCTACCTCGGGGACATCCTCATCGCCGTCCCCGTGGCGGTCCGGGCGGCCCGAGCCGCGGGCCAGCCTCTCGAGACGGAACTGCGCCGCCTCCTCCTCCACGGTCTTCTGCACCTCCTGGGATACGACCACGAAACCGACGGAGGGGTCATGGAGCGCAAGGAAAGGCGCCTGAGACGGGAATGGGGGATCGCGTGACCGGTATCCTGGCCGGGATGGCCGCCGCGGGCCTGGCGCTCTTCTCTTTCCTGCTGGTGCGCTCCGCCCTCAACGCGCTCTCCCTCATGGCGGTGAGCCGGCTCGCGGAGGAAGAGGACCTGCCCCTCGTGGAAGGGGTCCGGCACTACCTCCGCCGCCGTCTGGCTTACTTGCTCACGCTCCAGTTCGGCATCTTGACTTCGGGCGTGGCCCTCACGCTTCTTGCGGCGGCCCTGCTGGCCCGGCTCGGCTCTCCTCACCCCCTCCTGTGGGGCTTCGCGTGGTGCGCGGCGGGTCTTCCCGCGCTGGCCGTGGTGGCTCAGGTGATCGCCTCCCTGAGCCCCCACAAGGTCCTTCTCTACACCCTCCCGCTGGTGCGCGGCGCCCTGCTCCTCTTCGGTGTCCTGACCCTGCCCCTGGACGCCGTCCTGTCCCGGCGGATCGACGCCGCCAAGGAGCGCCTCGGAGAGGGCGAGGACGACAAGGAGGAGGAGATCTCGGCCCTCATCCAGGTGGGCCAGAGCGAGGGGATCCTGGAGAGCGACGATTCGGAGCTCATTCGAGGGGTCCTCCAGTTCGGGGACACCGTGGCGAGGGAGGTCATGACGCCGCGGACGGACATGGTGTGCGCGCCGTCGGACACGCCCTTGCGGCTCGCCGCAGAGATCCTGGCCAAGGCCCGCCACACGCGCTTGCCCCTGTACGAGGGCCAGATCGACAACGTGGTGGGGGCGGCGTATCTCAAGGACTTCCTGGCGCCGCTCCTGGCGGGGGAGGGGGACCGCCCCGTTTCGGCCTACGCCCGTCCCGTGCCCTTTGTGCCCGAAAACAAGCCCATCTCGGACCTGCTGCGCGAATTCCAGGCCGGGAAGCTCCAGTTGGCCATCGTCGTGGACGAGTACGGGGGGGTGGACGGCCTGGTGACCACCGAGGACCTCATCGAAGAGATCGTCGGGGAAATCCAGGAGTCGGCGGAGTCCGAGGAAGAGCCGTTCCACGAGGCGGCCCCCGGTACCCTCGTGGCGCTGGGTAGGGCCTCCGTCTACGATCTGGCGGCCCGGCTCGATGCGGATCTGCCCGAAGGGGATTACGACTCGGTGGCGGGATGGATCAGCACGCGACTCGGGGCCATCCCCCACACGGGGCAGCGGCTCGCTTTCGATGGGCTTGAAGTGGAGATCCTCTCCGCCGACCGGCGCCGGATCCACAAGGTGAAGGTGTCCCGGGCGCCCGCCGCGTCGAAGGACGACGGGGCGCCGGGGTCGGGCTGACGCCGGCGGCGAGAAACCCAGGAGGCGGCCGTGCGCGTGATCGTGGAGGTTTCCTTCGTCCCGCTGGGCGTGGGCCTGTCGCTCTCCCCGTACGTGGCCGAGTGCCTCAGGATCATCAAGGCAAGCGGGCTCAAACACGAGTTGCACAGCATGGGGACCAACCTGGAAGGAAACTGGGAGGAGGTCATGGCGTTGGTCAAGGCTTGCCAGGACCGCCTTTTCGAGATGGGCGCCCCCCGGGTGACCACGTCCATCAAGGTCAGCGCGCGCGCAGATCGGGAGCCATCCATGGAGGACAAGGTGGCGCACGTGCGCCGACTCCTGGAGGACGGCGCGCCCGGCAAGCCGTGAGGTCGACCCGTTCCTCCGCGTGGAGGAGGGGGTCAAGGCGCCGGAGATCCCGAGGGGCCACGGGGGCGCTCCCAAAGAGCCTCAACCTGTCCCGAAGGAGCCTGCCATGAATCGAAGAACCCTGTCGGCCGCGTTCCTGTTCATCGGGTCCCTCCATGCGATGGCCGCGGCGGGCCCGCGCGCCTTCACATACTCCGTCGTGGCCAGGGACCCCGCCACCGGGGAACTGGGCGTGGCGGTGCAATCCCACTGGTTTTCCGTGGGATCGGTGGTCCCCTGGGCGGAGGCGGGTGTGGGCGCCGTGGCCACACAGTCCTTCGTGGAGCCCTCCTACGGCCCATTGGGCCTCGCCCTGATGAGGGCGGGCAAGCCCGCGCCCGAAGCGCTCAAGGCCCTGCTGGCTGGGGACTCGGGGGCGGCCGTGCGCCAGGTGGCCATGGTGGACGCGCGCGGGGGCGTGGCCGCCCACACGGGAGCAAACTGCATTCCCGCGGCGGGACATGTGACGGGGCCCCAGTTTTCCGTCCAGGCCAACCTCATGGAGAGCCCCCTCGTGTGGCCCGCCATGGCCAAGGCCTTCGAGGCGTCCAAGGGAGACCTCGCCGAGCGAATGCTCGCGGCCTTGGAGGCGGCCCAGGGCGCGGGGGGAGACATCCGCGGCATGCAGTCGGCCGCCCTTCTCGTGGTCAAGGGAACGTCCACGGGTCGGCCCTGGTCCGACACGGTCTTCAACCTGCGCGTTGAGGATTCCCCAGAGCCCCTGACGGAGCTGAAAAGGCTCATCAGGCTGCAGCGGGCTTACAACCACGCTTCGGCGGGGGACGAGCACGCCGCCGCGGGCAAGATGGACCAGGCCCTTAAGGAGTACGGGGAGGCGGCGCGCCTGGCGCCGGAGGTGCTGGAACTACCCTATTGGGAGGCCGTGGCCCTCGCCTCCAACGGCCGGCTGGAAGAAGCCCTTCCCATCTTCCGGGACGTTTTCGCGAAGGAGCCCCAGTGGGCGGACCTCACCCCGCGTCTTCCCTCGGTCGGCCTCCTTCCCGACGATCCGGAGCTTCTGAGGAAAATCCTCTCCCAGGTGGAGCCCTAGCGGTCGGGACCGGGAAGCCGGGCACCGGTGAACCGGGGAACCCATCCAGGAACGGGAGCCCGCGAAAGAAACGGGGCTCGTCTGGAGGATCTGTGCAGGCCCCTGAGCTGAATCGCCGTCCGCCGCAGGCGGATGGCGGCGTCCCGGCGCCGTTGGGCCAGATGCGCGAAAGGCGAGCGGGCGGACTCCGACTCGTACTTGAGTACGTGGAGCGTGTCCGCCCGCGAAGCCTGACAAAGCAGATGGTCCGACGCCGCCGGCGCACCCATTAGGAGTGGGGGGGAGGCACACTTAAACCCTGCCAGGCAGGCCGGCCCGCCCGAAGGGCGGCCGGGCGGGTGAGGCGCCGGGAAGAAAGGCGCAAGGAGGACCTCCTGATAGCCTTCCCACGATGCCCTCCGAAGACGCCTTCGGGAGGAGTGCAAAAGAGGGGTTGCCTTTCGGACCGGCGCCTCTTGCCCGGAGCCAAGCGCAGCAGGCGCTTGGGCGGCCTGCCCCACCCTTCGAGATGCACAGATTCTCAGCAGGAGCCATAAATAGAACCGGGCGGTCCGGACGCGCCCCTTGACACCTCCGGGGCGGGGGCGTAAACTGTATATCTGAGTAGTTGCTCAGGTATAGAGGGGGCCAACATGGTTTCGGTTTCCCAGAAGAAAGAGGCGGTGCGAACCAGGCACCAAGCTTACAGCGACCGGACCTACAACGCCATGGCGGAGACCTTCCGGGCCCTGGCCGACCCCACCCGCACCCGCATCGTGCACATCCTCTCCTCGGGGGAACTGTCCGTCAACGAGATCGCCGAACACCTCTCGGTGAGTCCATCGGCCGTATCCCACCAGCTACGGATGCTCCGGCAGTTGGGGCTCGTCCGCTTCCGGAGGGACGCGCAGCAGGCCATCTACGCCCTGGACGACCCCCATGTGGCCATCCTCTTTCAAGAGGCCTTCGAGCACGTCAACGACTTCGTGCAGGAAGGGCGGAAGAGGCGCGAATGGCTCTGAAGGCGGCGCCCGGACCCGGAGACGGCCGGCCCGATGGGGATCGTCGGGCGACGCCGTCGACCCTGTTCTTGGTGGGAAGCCCCAACGTGGGCAAGAGCGTCCTGTTCGGGGCGTTGACGGGCTCCTACGCGGTCGTCTCCAACTATCCCGGTACGACCGTGGAAGTCTCCAGGGGGACCGCGGACCTGGAAGGCCGGCGGTGCGAGGTGGTGGATACCCCGGGCATGTATTCCCTGCGTCCCATCACCGAGGAAGAGCGCGTGGCGCGCGATATCCTGCTGCAGTCCGACGGGCTCATCGTGCACGTCCTGGACGCCAAGAACCTGCCGCGGATGCTTCCCCTGACCCTGGAACTCGCCCTGCTCGGGAGGCCCCTCGTCCTGGTCCTCAATCTCATGGACGAGGCCAGGAAGAGAGGGATTCGGGTGGACGCCGCACGGCTCTCGGAGGCCCTGGGCATCCCGGTGGTGGAAATGGTCGCCACCCGGGGCGAGGGTCTGGAAGCGCTCCGGCGCGTTCTGTCCCGTCCCCCCAACCCACCGAACGCCCCGCACGTGGCCTTTCCAAGGCGCCTGGAGGCGGCCCTGGCCCTGCTCGAGCCCCACGCCGGCCGCTTCTGGGCCCTCCGCCATCTGGAGGGGGATCCCGCGGCGGAGGAGGCGGCCCCCGTTCCGCCCGGCCTGGTGGAGGAGGCGCTTCGGCATCTGGAGGGGCGCGCGTCGCGCCGGTCGCTGGAGGCGCAGATCGCCGGGGGCTTTTCGGTGGCGGCCAGGGCGATTCTCGAGGGAGCGTACCGAAAGGAGGGCCCCGGACATTCGGTCCTGCAGGACCGGCTGGACGGCCTCCTCCTGAATCCCTGGACGGGCTTCCCCATCCTATGCGTCGTGCTGTACCTGGGGCTCTACCGGTTTGTGGGCGTCTTCGGGGGAGGTACCCTCGTGGGCTTCCTCGAGGGTACGGTCTTCGGCGAATGGATCAATCCGCTCCTGGAGCGTGCGTTCGCGTCCCTCGTGCCCGCCGACTGGCTCCGCTCGCTCTTCGTGGGCGAATTCGGCCTCTTTACGCTGGGGCTCCGCTACGCGGCGGCCATCATCCTCCCGGTGGTGGGGACCTTCTTCCTGGCATTCTCGGTCCTGGAGGACACGGGCTACCTCCCGCGCCTGGCCATGATGCTGGACCGCGTGTTCAAGGGGATCGGCCTGAACGGTCGGGCGGTCATCCCGCTGGTCCTCGGCTTCGGGTGCGACACCATGGCGACGATGGTGACGCGGATTCTGGAAACCCGCCGGGAGCGGGTCATCGCGACCTTCCTCCTGGCCCTCTCCATTCCCTGTTCGGCCCAGATCGGGGTGCTTCTCGGCCTCTTGTCCGCCCATCCGAAGGCTCTGCTCCTGTGGGCCGCCATCGTTCTGTCCGTTTTTCTGACCGCTGGGACCCTCATGGCCCGTTTCCTGCCGGGGGAGCGGCCTTCCTTCTTCATGGAACTTCCGCCCCTTCGGTGGCCCTCCTTCAAGAACGTGTGGTCCAAGACCGCGAGCCGGATGGGATGGTATTTTCTCGAGATCGTCCCCCTCTTCCTGGTGGCCTCGCTTCTCATCTGGCTGGGGACGGTGACAGGGTTCTTCCCCCTCCTCGTCGCGGCCCTGGAGCCCGTGGTGGGGTTCCTCGGACTGCCGCCCCAGGCGGCCACCGCGTTTCTCTTCGGGTTCTTCCGCAGGGACTACGGCGCGGCGGGCCTGTACGATCTCCAATCCGCCGGCGGGTTGACGGGAGCGCAACTTCTCGTCGCGACGGTGGTCCTCACTCTCTTCCTCCCTTGCATCGCCCAGTTCCTCGTGATGCGGAAGGAGCGGGGGTGGCCCGCCACCCTGGCCATGTCCGCGACCATCCTGGTGGCGGCCTTCTCCGTGGGGTGGCTTCTCAAGACCGGCCTGAGCTTGTGGGGGGTGGTCCTTTGATGCGGTGCGGCCTCTGCGGGCGTGAGTTTGAACCGGACAGTGCGCAGGACGCTTGCCGGGCGTGCGCCCTCGTCTCCGCCGGGTGCGGCAAGGCGCGGTGCCCGCACTGCGGATACGAGAACCAGCGTCCCCTCCGGGACGCCTGGAGCGCCATCAGGGAGCGCTGGAGGGGTCTGATCCATGGTTCATCAAACTGAAATCACCGAAGCGGAACAGGAACTTCTGGAACAGCTCTGGCAGCACCAGGAGGAAGGAGCCGCCCTCGACCCTTCGGCGCGCTCCCAGGTGACCGACCTCGGTTTCTCGGAGCGAGGGTGGGTGAGTGCGGACGGGGCAGCCCTCACGCCGGTGGGGCTGGACCTCGCCCGCAGGGCCATCCGAAGGCACCGCCTGGCCGAGAGACTCCTGGCGGACCTCATGGGGGAAAGGCAGGAAAACGCCGAGGAGGATGCCTGTCGCCTGGAACACTCCCTGGTGGAGGGGCTCGCCGAGAAGGTCTGCACCTTCCTCGGCCACCCCCGCGTGTGTCCCCACGGAAACCGCATCCCCGAAGGACCTTGCTGCCGGGCCGCTCGCTCCAGCGTGGATCCCGTGGTGGCGCCCCTGCATGCCCTGAAGGCCGGGGAGTCGGGGGTCATCGCCTACCTGGCCACCCCCCACGGGGAAGATCTTCAGAAGTTCCTGTCCATGGGCATCCACCCGGGGGACGGCATCCAACTCGTCCGGAAGACCCCTTCCATCGTCTTCCGGAGCGGCGAATCCCAGTTCGCCGTGGACCGGGACCTCGCCTCCCAGGTGTACGTCAGGCGTCTTTAGGGCGCGCCTGCGGGCGAATCAACGGGCCGCTTCCAGGACCTTCTCCAGGACGGAAGCCACGTGGTCCGCGAAAGGCTCGAGCCCCTCGCGACCGGTGAGCCCCATGAGGGCGTGGGGGGAGATGGCCCCCAAGAGAATCCCGTCTCCGTCCTTGCGGACGATCACGTTGCAGGGAAGGAGCAGGCCGATGTTGGGCTCGGCCGAGAGGGCCTGGTGCGCCACGGGCGCGTTGCAGGCGCCGAGGATCATGTACGGGGGGAACTCCACGCCGAGCTTCTTCTTCATCGTGGCTTGCACGTCGATTTCCCAAAGGACGCCGAAGCCGTTTGCTCCCAGGGCCTCCCTGAGGGCCTCCAGAGCATCCTCGAAGGTCTTGGTGGAGCGAACGTAGATTCCATAGGTCTGTTTCGTGGCCATGCGGTCCTCCCACGGGCGCCGACTCGCCGCCTCCCCTTCAGAGATGCAACCTTGGGCGCTCTGTAACCCGAAGAGGCGAAGGGCGAACCGGGGGGTCAGCCTCCCTCTTGAAGGACGACTCCCAGGGATTTCCCCATCACCTTGAAGGTGCTCTGGACCTTTCCGGTCACCCGCTTCTTCTGGCCCTCGGCGGGAAGCGCGCCCCGAGTCACCACGGTGATTTCACCGGTGGCGTCCCTCAGGACGTAGAACCCCTGGTCCATGAAGGGCAGCTTCGTGGCCGAAAGCACCTCCCCCCTCACGGTCACCGTGTGGTTCTCAAAGCGCCCGGGCTCCCGGACGATGTCGCCGATTCGGGTAGGAAGGAGAGCGCAGGCCGTGGCGAGGAGCCACGCCGAAGAGAGAAGAGCGGCCCCGGAAACAAGCATCGCTTTCCGCATCGTTGCCTCCACCGCGGCATTGTAGCCCCGGTCCGGAGCCGTTACAAAAAAGGGGGGGCGAGGGCCGGAAGATCCAGAACCGAGGAGGCGGCATGGGATTCCGTGACACGGACGACCGGAGGCATTAGAATGAAAGTGGATCATCCCGCCGGACGGGATCCGCAAGGCCCCGCGGCACGAGAGGGCGTGGGAATCGCGCTCCATGCCGCACGGTGGTCTGGAGGTGGCCATGCATCGGTTCAGGTTGACCTGGCTCGCGGTGGCGTTCGCCCTGGTTCTGGGAATGCCCTTCTCCTGGGCGGACGAACCCAACCAGGGCGCGGGTTCCCGCACATCGCTCACGCCCGTTGTGGGCCGGGCTCAAAAGTTCGCCGTGTCCCCGCCCCTGAGAGACCTCGCCCCTCCGCCCCCCCGGGCCTTCAACCCCGAGGCCGAATCCAGGCAGGGTCCCGAGAACCCCCCGCTGCCCAAGCAGAAGAATCCCGGCGCCTCCCACCTGCCCGCCGCTCCGGATGCGGTGGTCCAGTCCTGGCCCGGCCTCGGCTCCATGCCCGCGCCCTCCAAACAGTGGGAGGGGATCAGCAACCTCAACGGCGTCTACCCGCCCGACACCGAAGGCGACGTGGGACCGAACCACTACATCCAGTGGGTGAACCTGTCCCTCCAGATCTGGGACAAGAACGGGACCTCCCTCTTCGGCCCCGTGGACGGCAACACGATCTGGGCCTCCCTGGGAGGCGCCTGCGCCACCAACAACGACGGGGACCCCATCGTTCTCTATGACGCCCTGGCGGACCGGTGGCTCATCAGCCAGTTCGTGGTTCCGGGGCCCTACTATCAGGCCATCGCCGTGTCGGCCACGAGCGACCCGCTCGGTTCCTGGTATCTCTACTGCTTCCAGCTCAGCACGACCAAGATGAACGACTACCCCAAGTTCGGCGTGTGGCCCGACGGCTACTACATGACGATCAACCAGTTCGTCAACGCCAGCTCCTGGGGCGGCGCCGGGGTGGTGGTCTTCGACAGGGAGAAGATGCTGGCCGGGGACCCCTCGGCCACCTTCCAGTACTTCGATATCGGGGCGGTCAACCTCAACTACGGCGGCATGCTCCCGTCCCACATGGAATCCACGTGGAACGCCCCCCTTGCGGGAACGCCGAACTACATCATGGAGGTGGACGACGGGACCTGGATCCCCGGGTATTCCAACGACGCCCTGCGCATCTGGGAATGCCGCGTGGATTGGGACACGCCGGCCAACTCCACGCTGGGCCTGGCCTCCTTCGAGCCCAACCAGATCCTCGACGTGACTCCCTTCACGGTCCTGTGCCCCTCCACCCGGGACTGCATCCCCCAGCCGGGGACCTCGGTGGGGCTGGACGAAATCGGAGACCGCCTGATGTACCGGCTCAACTACCGGAACAAGGGCTCCTACGAATCGGCGGTCGTGAACATGACCGTGGACGCGGGCAGCGGCCGGGCCGGCGTGCGCTGGTTCGAGCTGCGGCGCTTTGGCGGCTCGTGGAGCGTCCACCAGGAGGGCACCTTTGCCCCCGCCGACACGGAACACCGCTGGATGGGCAGCGCCGCCATGGACCACATGGGCAACCTGGCCGTGGGCTACAGCGTCTCCTCGGGGTCCGTGTATCCCTCGATCCGCTATGCGGGGAGGCTATCGGGCGATCCGCCCGGGGAGTTGACCCAGGGAGAATCTTCCCTCATGGTCGGCGGGCCGGGAGTCCAAACGGGCGGCTCCTACCGCTGGGGGGACTACAGCACCCTGAGCATCGACCCCACGGACGATTGCACCTTCTGGTACACCCAGGAGTACATCGGAGCCACCACGGCCTCGGCGCCGTGGCTCACGAGGGTCGGCGCCTTCAAGTTCCCCAACTGCACGACGGGTCCGGAGGGGACGCTTCAGGGCACCGTGTCGAGTTCCGCCTCGGGACTGCCGATTCCCGGCGCCAGGGTCACGGCCACTTCGGCCAGCACCACCGTCCAGGTGACCACGAACGGAAACGGGACGTACAGCATGACCCTTCCCGTGGGCACGTACACGGTGACGGTGAGCGGGTGGGGGTTCGTGACCCAGACGGCCAACGGGGTCACCGTGACCGAGTCGGCGGTGACGATCCAGAATTTCTCGCTGTCTTCATCCCCGCTCCACCAAGTTTCCATCTGGGTTCTGGACACCAACACCTCTTGGCCCCTCTACGCCTCGCTCACCGTCAGCGGCTACCCCTACGGCGCGATTTGGACGGACCCGGTGACGGGAACGTGCACCCTCCAGCTCCCCGCCGGTGCGAGTTACGACATCACCGTATCGGCGTATGTCCCCGGCTACCAGACTTACCAGGCCACCGTGGGTCCCATCACGGGCGACGTGAACATGAGCTTCCACCTGACGCCCAACGGGACCACGTGCAACGCACCCGGCTACAGTCTGAGCAACGGGACGGTCTTTTTCTCCGAGGGCTTCGAGAGCGCCACGCCGCCGGGCCTGCCCTCCGGTTGGGCCCAGACGGACGTGAGCGGCACCTCGGGGAACTGGGCGACCTCCGCCTCCACCGTCCACCCCTCGGGGGTCTCCCCCCACGGCGGCTCCCGTCTGGCCTACTTCAATTCCTACACGGCCGCGTCCGGCAGCGACACGCGCCTGTACCGGACCAGCGGCGTCAACCTGACCGGCTCCCCGGCGGCCGCGGCGATCTTCTGGATGTACCACGACACCGGGTATTCTGGATCCATGGACCGGGTCCAGGTCCAGGCCTCCACCGACGGCGGATCCACGTGGCAGAGCGTAGGGTCCGCCGTCCCCCGCTACGACGGGACCACGGGCTGGAAACAGCACGTGGTGGTCCTGTCGGGGATCACGGGTCCCCTCTCGGACGTGCGGATCGGGCTCCTCGGGGTCAGCCAGTACGGCAACGACGTCCACATCGATGACCTCCAGGTGACCTCCGGGTGCGGAGAGCCCTAGACGGGCGGCCTCGTGGTGGGGAACGTCTACGACGCCAACACGGGGATCGCCCTCACCGGGGCCTCGGTGGCCAATCTCGACAGCGGCGCCTCGACGGCGGCCGCGGCGACCGCCGACCCCAACGTGGACGACGCCTTCTACTGCCTCTATTCGGACGGGAACGACGCCATCCAGGCCTCCAAAGGCTCGAGCTACGCCTCCTCCACCCAGACGCCGGCCGTGGCCGCCGGTACGACCGTCGAACAGAATTTCAACCTCGCCGCCGGCCAGCTCTCCGCCTCACCCTCGCCCATCGACGTGTCCCTCTCCCCGGGCGGGAGCACGACCCGGACCCTCACTCTCTCGAACTCAGGCGAGCGGACCGTGAACTTCTCCATCCTCGAGTCGGAACAGGCGCCTGCCCCTCCGGCTCTTCCCGCCCGGACGCCCTACAAGCTCAAGCAGCAGCTTTACTGGGATCCCTCCGAAACGGCCCCCCAGGACCGCCTCGGCGAACTTCCGAACACCTGGACCACCGGAACGCCCATCCCGACCGGGGCGCGGTACCGCTCCGCCGGCACCACTCCGGATGGGCGCTACCTCTACGTTTTCGGTGGGGCGGACGCCTCGGGTACGGTGCTCAACGAGAGCTGGAGGTACGACTCCTTCACGGACTCCTGGCACCAGCTCGCCGACATGCCCGTGGCCCTCACGAACATGGAGGCCACGGCCATCGGGACCAAGATCTACCTCGTGGGCGGCTACACGGGGAGCGCCCACACCAACCACTTCCTGATCTACGACATCCCCGGCGACTCCTGGACGGCCAGCACATGGCCCAACGCGCGAACGCCCATGACCGCTGCGGCGGGAGGGATGCTCTACGCCTTCGGCGGCAACCCAGGGCCGAGTTCCGAAACCTGGAAGTACGATCCCGGCACCACTTCCTGGACGGGGCCCTTGGCGGCCCTTCCCACGGCGACCACGTACGGCGCCGCGGTGACCGTCCAGGGCCACGTCTTCGTCGTGGGAGGTTCCAGCGGCATCGACACCGTGAGTGACGTCCAGCGCTACGACCCCGTTTCCAACACGTGGGACGTCTCCGGTCCCGCCTTGCCCCAGGGCCGGATGAGTCCCCAGGCCGCCTGGTACGGCAGCGGACTCTACGTTTCCAGCGGGGGCGGTTTGGGCGGCGACATCTGGAACCCCTACCCCGAGACGTACAAGCTCGACACGTCGGCCTGGCCCGCCGGGTCCTGGGTTTTCCAGGGGGAGAGCGTCCCCACACCCGTAGTGGGGGCCGCGTGCGACTGCGTGAACGATGGTCTTGTGACGGCCGGTGGGTCCGGCGCAACGGCCACGGTCGATTTCCTGCAGCGCCTGGACGACGGCGCCGCCTGCAGCGAATCTCCGGACGTTTCCTGGTTGAGCGCCTCCCCGACCTCGGGGACCGTCGCCGCCCTGGGCACCACTCCCGTCACCGTGACCCTCGACGCGTCGGCTCTCGGAAATGGCACGTACCACGGGTGGCTCCTGGTTTCGGGGGACACCCCCTATCCCGCCATCACTGTCCCGGTGAATCTGACCGTTGGATACGGCGCGGTGGTCGCCACGGCGGGAGCCTCCGCCACGACCGGCAGCGCACCTCTCACCGTTTCCTTCACCGGATCCGCCTCCGGAGGGGACGGCGGGCCCTACACCTACGACTGGAATTTCGGCGACGGGACCGCCCACTCCAACCTGCAGAATCCCAGCCATACCTACTCCACGTCGGGCACCTTCCCCGTGACCCTGACAGCCACGGACGGCCATTCCAATTCCGGTGTGGACAGCCACCTGTCCATCACGGTGACGAGCCCGCCGCCCACCCTCACGGGCGTAAGCCCCGCAAAGGGCTCCACCCTCGGAGGGACGGCGGTGACCCTCACGGGCACGAACTTCGCGGCGGGCGCCTCGGTGACCTTCGGGGGAACCGCCGCCACCGGCGTGACCCTCGTGAATTCCACGACGATCACGTGCACCGCACCGGCCCACGCGGAAGGGGCCGTGGACGTCACGGTGACCGTTCCCGGGAAACCCTCGGCCACTTTGGCCGGGGCCTTTGCCTATGTGACGCCCGCTTCGATTTCTTCGATTTCGGCCAAGTCGGGGCCGTTCCGTCTCATCATCCTGGGCTCCAACTTCCACAATCCTTGCACGGTCAAGGTGAACGGGGTGACCCGCGGCACGGTGACGTGGAAGAGCGCCACGAAGATCGTGGCCAAGGGAGCGGACCTCAAGAGCGCGTGCCCGAAGGGAACAACGGTCCAGATCGCGGTCGCCAACACGGACGACGGAGTGGATTCGGCGCCGTACAGTTTCACTCGGTAGGATTCGTCGTTCGAGACCCATTGGGGGCGGGCTTTCGGGCCCGCCCCTTGACGTGGAGCCTGAGCAGTGATACACATTGGCTCTTTCGAGGTCGAATCATGAGCGCCAGACCCTCCGTCCTATTCACCCACCTCCATCATCACGGGACGGGTGCGACCGGAGGGCGCGCGGCCGCGTAGTGCGCGGTATCTCGCGTGAGCAGGGCCCTCCGGAAACGGAGGGCCTTTTTTATTGGCTGGAGGTTCGGATGAAGGCGCGGAAGCGGATGCGGAGAATCCGGCTCGAGAAGGAATCTGACCTGGCCCGCGTGGAGGTCTTTCTGGAGAGGAGAAGGCAGGAGAATCCAGGCGTGCAGGGGCGCGTTCGACGCACCCTCTCGTCCGTCAGGCGCCTGGGCGATGCGGCCCTCGTGGAGGCCGTTCGCGCCTTCGACTGGCCCGCCTGCCCGGGAGCCCAGGCACTGAAAGTGGGGGAGGAAGTCCTCGACCGGGCCTGGAGGGCGTGTCCGGCCCCGGTAAGATCGGCCCTTGCGCGCGGCGCGGCGTCGATCCGGGACTTCCACGCGGCTCAACGGATTCGGGGAATGCGCATTCGAAAACGGGGGATGCGGGCGGGTCTTCGCCCCTTTCCCCTGGAAAGCGTGGGCCTCTACGTACCCGGCGGACGCGCCTCCTATCCCTCCACCCTCCTCATGCTGGCCATTCCCGCCCAACTAGCCGGAGTGGGGCGAATCGCCGTCGCCACGCCGGCCGGCCCCTCGAGCGTCCCCGACGGGGCGGTGCTCGCCGCGGCCCACCTGCTCGGCCTCTCGGAGGTGTACGCCCTGGGCGGGGCCGCCGCCGTGGGGGCCTTCGCCTTCGGGACCCAGACCGTGCCCCGGGTGGACAAGATCCTCGGTCCGGGGAACGCCTACGTGGCCGAAGCGAAGAGGCAGGTCTTCGGCCGCGTGGGAATCGACGCCGTGGCCGGCCCGACGGAACTCGTGATCCTCTCGGACGGGACCGCCCCTCCCTCGTGGATCGCGGCGGACTTGCTGGCTCAGGCCGAGCACGACGTCCTCGCCTCGGCGGTCCTGATCACGACGGACCCACTGGAAGGCGATCGGGTGGAGGCCGAGATGGAGCGGCTCCTCGACCGCTCGCCGAGGGGGAAGATTCAGCGAGAGAGCCTGAAGCACATGGGGACTATCCTCACGTGCGCCGGCCGCTCTCTCGCATGCGCCGCCGCCCGGATCCTGGCTCCCGAACACCTCAGCGTCATGGCCGGGAGTCCCCGGGCATGGGCCGCGCGGGTGCCCACGGCGGCGGCCGTCTTTCTGGGCCCCTATTCTCCCGAGGCCGCCGGGGACTACGGGGCTGGGCCCAACCACAGCCTTCCCACGGGGGGGACGGCCCGCTTTTCCTCCCCGGTGACCTTGTGGGATTTCGTGAGGTACCAGTCCTTTCTGGAGATGGACGCGGGGGCCCTTCGAGGGGCCGCGCCGTGGATGGAGCGTTTGGCCAGGTCGGAAGGACTCCATGGCCACGCCGAATCGCTGTCCGCCCGGAGGTCGCCGTGAACGCCTTCCGGCCCGAGGTCCTGGCCCTGCGCGCCTACTTCATGGAGGAGCCGCCTCTACCGGTGAAGGCGAACCAGAACGAGTCCCCGTGGGACTGGCCCGAGGAACTCAAGCGCGAGGCGCTGGAACGACTCGCCGCCACCCCCTTCCACCGCTACCCCGCCTTTCGGGGATCGCGTCTCGCCTCCCTCTTGTGCGAGAGGTGGGGTCTGCCCGAAGGTTCTTGCCTGTTGGGAAACGGGTCCAACGAGCTTCTCGCCGCCCTCTTTACCGCCTGCCTCGGAGAAGGCCGCTCGGGCCTGATTCCTTCGCCCTCCTTCTCCCTTTACAGGCAGCTCATCCTCCTCGCCCGGGGGGAGGTTCGGGAGGTGGCCCTTTCGGAGAACATGGACTACGACCTCGACCCATGGGTCCAGGCTCTCGAGGATTTCTCTCCAGCCGTCGCGCTCGTGGGGTCTCCCAACAACCCCACCGGCTCGCTCCTGCCCAGGTCGGGTCTGGAGCGCCTTCTGGAGGCCGCTCCGGGGATCGTCGCGGTGGACGAGGCGTACGGGGAGTTCTCGATGGAACCTTCGGCGGCCTCCCTCCTCCCCGGAAGGGATAACTTGGTGGTCCTGCGGACCTTCTCGAAGGCGTGGGGGAGCGCCGCCCTTCGGTTGGGCTACCTGCTCGCCTCACCGGCGGTCGCGGAACAGGTCGCGAAGGCCCTCCTGCCCTACAACGTCAGCCCCCTCGCCCTGACCCTGGGGGAAGCCGCCCTCACACGGAGGGAGATCTTCGAGGGACGGGTGAGGGATCTCCTTCGCTCCCGCGCCGAACTCTCTGAGCGTCTCGGCAGGATCGAGGGCCTGAGGGTCTATGCCTCGGAGGCCAACTTCATCCTGGTCCGTCTGGAGAGATGGGAGGCCGCGGAGGTGCATTCGGCCCTCAAGGCCCGAGGGGTTCTGGTCCGGGACGTCTCCGCCCACCCCGCCCTGCGCGGATGCCTCCGGATCTCCGTAGGGACACCGGCGGAGAACGACGCCGTCCTCGAGGCCCTGAAGGAGGTGGTTTCGTGAACCGGCCTCCCTTCGACGCCCTGATCCTCGACATGGACGGCGTCCTCCTCGACACGTCGGGGTCCTTTCCCGTGGCGGTGCTCGCTTCGGCGCGGAAGAACGCGCTGGAGCCCGGTCTGGGAGCCGGCTGGACGGAGAAGGACCTGGAGCCCCTCCGTCTCGCGGGCGGCTTCAACAACGACTGGGACGCGGCGACGGCGCTGGCCCTTCTCGGCCCAGCGACCGGGCCGGGCCCCGGCTGGGAGGCCCTCTGCGCGAGGCTGGCGGAGAGGGGAGGCGGCCCGGCCTCCGTCCGGGAACTCGCCGGGGAGAGCTCGTGGGACGAGGTGTACCCGAGGGTACGAAGAACCGTCCAGCTCCTGTACGCCGGACCCCGCGCAGGGGATCTGTACGGCCTGACGCCCACGGAATCACGGGGACTTTGGGAGCATGAGGTCCCCCTGATCGCGGCGAGAGAACTGGAATCCACGGGCCTGCCCTTCGGGGTCCTGACGGGCCGGTCCCCCGAGGAGGCCCGGCTGGGGCTCTTCCGCCTGGGCCTGACTCTGGACCCCAGCCTGCTCGTGGCCGATTCGGAGCCCCGGTTTCGCAAGCCGTGCCCCGACGGTGTCCTGGAGCTTGCCTTCCGCATGGGGTCGGTCCGTCCCCTGGTGGTTGGGGACACGGTGGACGACCTGCGTGCCGCCCTCTCCTCCCGTGCCCGGGGGCTGGACGCGGCCTTCGCCGGAATCGCCCCGGCGGGAAGCGCCCGCGAGGCCCGGTTTCGTGCGGGCGGGGCGTACCGGGTGGCGGCGTCCCTGAGAGAGTTGTTCGTCCTGATTTGCGGTGGAAGGTCTTGCGGGAAGGAGGCCGGGTCGTGACGAGAGCGAGAGCGAAGATCGTGCGGGAGACGAGGGAGACGAGGCTCGAAGTCGGCCTGAGCCTGCGCGGAGGCCCCGTGGCCGTGGAAACGGGGGTGGGGTTTCTGGACCACATGCTGGAAACCCTCGCCGTCCACGGGGACTTCGGCCTCTCCCTTCGCGCCAGGGGAGACCTCCACGTCGATGCGCACCACTGCGTGGAGGACGTGTCCATCTCCCTGGGCCGGGCCTTGGACGAGGCCCTGGGCCGGCGGGAAGGGTTGGCGCGTTTCGGATGGGCCTACGCCCCCCTCGACGAGGCCCTCGCCCGGGCCGTGGTGGACCTCGCCCGGCGTCCTGGCTGCACCTTCACGAGCCCGCCCCTGCCCGAGAGAATCGGGGACTTTCCGGGCGACATGGCGGCGCACTTCTTCCGGTCCCTCTCCTCCGAAGGCCGGTTCACGCTCCATCTCGACGTCCTGCGCGCGGAGAACGGCCACCATGCCCTCGAGTCGGCCTTCAAGGCCCTCGCCATGGCCCTCCGCCAGGCCTGTTCTCCGGTGCCCCAAAAGGTCCGAAGCACCAAGGGGGTTCTATGAAAGTCTGCGTCGTGGATTCGGGCACGGGAAACCTCCGATCCCTGGGAAACGCCCTCACCCTCCTGGGGGTCTCGCACGAAACGCGGACCGAGCCTCGGGGGCCGTCGCCGGACGTGATCCTCCTTCCGGGAGTGGGCTCCTTCGGCCACGCCATGGGGCGGCTCGACGCCTCCGGCTGGGCGTCCTTCCTCCGCGAGTGGGCGAGCGAGGGCGGCGCGATCGTGGGGATCTGCCTCGGCCTCCAGCTCCTTTTCGAGGGCTCCGAGGAGAGCCCCGGCGTTCAGGGGCTCGGGCTGTTCGCCGGGGGCGTGCGGCGCCTGTGCTCCCGGATGGCCAAGGTGCCTCACATAGGATGGGCGAAGCTGGAAGGGGCGCAGGAGGGCTCTCCCGAAGCCCGGCTGGAGTGGGCCTACTTCGTTCATTCCTACGCGGCGAAACCCGTAGACGCGCGCGACGTTCCGGCCTGGGCCCGACACGGGGAGGTCTTCCCGGCCGCCGTGCGGCGCGGGCGGGTCGCCGGCGTCCAGTTCCACCCCGAGAAATCCCATCGCGCCGGGGTCGCCTACCTCGGAGCGCTTCTCCGAGAGGTGGCGCGGTGAGTCCGGCGCAGGGGTCTCTCCGAAATGGCGGGCGGCCCTTTCTCGCCTGGGCGGCCGTGGACGTCCTGTCGGGACGCGCCGTCCGCTTGCGGCGTGGGCAGGAGGGGGACGTCACCGATTACGGGTCCGCCGAGGAGTGGGTGGACCGGTGGGCCGAGGCCGGGCTGATCCGCCTGCACCTGGTGGATCTGGGCGCCGCCTTCGGTCGGGAGCCGTCCCTCGTCCCCATCGTTCGCCGCGCGGCCAGGGCATTCCCTCAAGTCGCCCTCCAGGCGGGCGGTGGAATCCGCGGCGCGGCCTCGGCCCTGTCCCTGGCCGAGGCCGGGGCGGCCCGCGTCGTCGTCGGGACCCTGCTCTTCGACCGACCCGCGGAAGCGGCGGCGGTGTCGGATGCCCTCGGGACGCGCGCCGTGGCGGCCCTCGACTCGCGGGGCGGCCGGGTCCGAGTGGCCGGGTGGAGGCGGGACGCGGGCGAAGACGTGGGGCGGGCCGCGCGCCTCGCCAGCGACCTGGGGTACTCGGAGGCCCTGGTGACGGACATCGAGCGGGACGGCACCGGCGAGGGTCCCAACCACGCCCTCTACGCCTCCCTCTCCGATTGCGGGTTGTCGATCCTGGCGTCGGGGGGAGTGCGCCAGGCCCAGGATCTGGAGGCGCTCGCGTCCATGGGGCACCTCTGCGGCGCCGTGGTGGGCCGCGCCCTTTACGAAGGAATGGTCCGGGTCGAGGACATGAAGGAGACCTGGCGATGAAACGGGTCATACCGTGCCTGGACGTGGACTCCCGGGGAGTCGTGAAGGGCCTCCGGTTCCAAGGCCTTCGGCGCGTCGGCGATCCGGTGGAGCTGGCTTCCCGGTACGACGCCCAGGGCGCCGACGAACTCGTCTTTCTGGACGTGGGCGCCACCCTCGAGGGCAGGCGCCCCCTCCTCCACGTCCTGGAGAAAGTGTCGGAGAGGGTCTTTCTCCCCATCACGGCGGGGGGAGGGGTCCGGAGCGCCGAAGACGTGGCGGACTTGCTGAGGGCGGGGGCGGACAAAGTCGCCGTCAACACCGCCGCCCTGGACGATCCCTCGTTGCTTTCCAAGGCCTCCGAGCGCTTCGGCCGCCAGTGCGTCGTTCTGGCCATGGACGTTAGGAGGAGGAGCGGGGGGGGATGGGAGGTGATGGCGGCGGCGGGGTCGCGCCGAACGGGTCGGGATGCCCTCGAGTGGGCCGAGCTCGCCGAGCGGCTCGGGGCCGGGGAACTCCTAATCACCAGCATGGACGCCGACGGGACCCGGGGCGGGTTCGACACGGACCTCTACCGAGCCCTCGCCGGGTTCACCCGCCTTCCCGTCGTCGCGTCGGGAGGCGCGGGGGCGCCTGCCCATTTTCTCGAAGCGTTGGAAGCGGGGGCCGACGCGGTCCTCGCGGCGTCGGTTTTCCATGAGGGAAGCCTGACGATCCCCGCCTTGAAAGGCTTTCTCTCCGGCAGAGGCCAGGAGGTCCGCCCATGAGTCCCGATTTCGAGAGAAACGCGCTTCTTCCCGCGGTGGTTCAGGATGCCCGGACCGGGCAGGTGCGCATGCTGGGGTACATGGACCGTGAGGCCTTCGAGGCGACGAGGCTCACGGGCCTTCTCCACCTCCACTCCCGTTCGCGGGACCGGCTATGGAAGAAGGGGGAGACCTCGGGGAACCTCCACGAGGTGTCGGCGGTCTCGGCGGATTGCGACGGAGATTGCCTCCTCGTCGCCGTGGTCCCCAAGGGACCCACCTGCCACACCGGCGCGTCCACGTGCTTCAACGAGAGGCTCTGGGGCGGCGCGCCTTCTGGGGGGGTCTTGGAGCGGCTGGAAGAGACCATCGCGGCACGGAAAGGGAACCTCCCGCAGGGGTCCCGGACCGCCGCCCTCTTTCGGGCAGGCACGCCCCGGATCGCAAGGAAGGTCGGAGAAGAGGCCGTGGAGACCGTCGTGGCGGCTCTCTCGGAGAGCCGTGAGAGGGTCGTGGAGGAGTCGGCGGATCTCCTTTACCACCTCCTGGTGCTCTGGGCGGACCGGGGTGTGTCGCTGGCAGAGGTGCTCGGCGCCCTGGCGGCGCGAGAGGGAGGCTCCCCGTGATCGCCGCCGGAGGGCTGAGCGCCGGGCTGTGGATGGAGCCCACGAAGAGACTCCGGGAAGTGGAAGGGGCGCTCATGGAGCTTTGGCGGAGCCGCGGCTTCTCCGAGGTCGTTCCTCCGCTCTTGGTCCCGGAAGCCGCCGCGCGGAGGGCATCTCCCGAGGCCCTCAACTCGCGGATCCTCCCGGTCAGGTCGGAAGGAGCCGGACCTCTGGCCCTCCGTGCGGACTTCACATCGGGGGTCGCCTGGATGGTGTCCCGCCGCGTGGAACGCCTGGACGGTCCACTGCGGCTCTGCTACTCGGGGGTTGTGGTCCGCCGGCCCCGAGGAGACGGAAGTGCCGGACTCGAGATCCTCCAGTCCGGGTGCGAGCGGGTATCGGGCTCACCCGGTCCGGAGGGCGACGAGGAAATCCTGGCCCTGGCCGCGGAAAGCCTCTTGTCCTTCGACTTGAAAGGCGCCGTCTTGGAGTTGGGCCACTGGGGGTTGGTGGGTCCGCTCCTCGAGTCCGTGGCCTGGCCCGCCGAGGGCAAGGAGGCACTGGGTCGGGCGTTGAACGCGAAGAGCCTTTCCGCCCTTGGCGGACTCGAAGACCGGTACGGAGCCACGGCCGAGTCCCGCGCCTTGAGACGGTTGCTCCACGTGGGAGATCGGCCCGGGGAGGTGGAGTCCCTCCGCCCGGACCTCCAGGCCCTCGGGGCGTGGGAGATTTGGCTCGAACTGAGAAACCAGGGCGCGCGGCTGGAGGCCCTTTTCCCCGGCCTGACCCTGCGCCTGGACCCCGCCGATGTGCGTCACTGGGATTACTACACGGGACTCACCTTCAAGGCGTTTCGTCCGGGTCACCCGTCCGCGGTCCTCTCGGGAGGCCGCTACGACGGGCTGTATCCGGCTCTGGGACGCTCCTTCGGCGCCATCGGTTTCGCCGTGGATCTGAGCGGGATTGGCCCTGCCGGCCAAGCTCGCGGCGGGGCCGTGCGATGAAGGCCGACCGGAGATTCCGATAGGCGCTTTCGAAAACGAAGTCTGGAAGGAGAAGGCCGTGCCCAGAATCGCCTTGACCAAGGGAAGAATCCTCGAACCCGCCCTGAACTGGCTCTGCAGCCGGGGTTTCCAACGCCCAGACCTGGGAGCTCGGGCCCTTCTCCTCCCGCTCGGTCCGGGCTGGGAGGTCGTGCTGCTCAAGGGCCCGGACGTGCCGGTGTTCGTCCAGAACGGCGCGGCCGACTTGGGGATCGTCGGTTCGGACGTCCTCGAGGAGCAGAGCCCCGACGTGTACGACCTCAAGGCCCTCGGTTTCGGGACCTGCCGCCTGTCCCTGGCCGGACCCCATGGAGAGGACCCGCCCCGCGAAGGCCCTCTCCGAGTGGCGACCAAGTACCCGCGCACGGTGGAGCGGATCTTCGGCGAAAGCGGGGAGTGGGTCCGGATCATTCGCCTCCTTTCCTCCGCCGAGCTGGCGCCGGCCCTGGGGCTCTCGGATGTCATCGTCGATGTGGTGGACACGGGCCGAACCCTGAGGGAAAACGGGCTTGTCGAGAGGCGGGTGTTGAGGTCCGTGGAGTCCCACCTGGTGGCCAACAGGGGGGCCTACCGATTCCTCCGAGAGAGATGGTGGGAAGACGAAGGGGCGTAAGGGTCCCCGTGAACTCAAGCCCGCGGGTCGGTTGCATCGCGGTTCCAGGTGGTCCATCCTGAACAGGCGGTGGTTTCCCACGGGACGCCGCGGGAGGGTTCCGTGACCGGCCAAATGGACGCCTTGTTCGAATTTCTGCTTTCCTTCTCACCCCAAGTCAGCGACCTGAACTTCTCCGTAGGACGCGCCCCCCAGGTCGAGGTGAACGGGCAGCTCGTGGAAGTCCCCATCAAGGGGCTGGGCAAGCTCTCTCCTTACCAGACGGAGCAGATCGCGCTCCACCTCATGCGCAACGACCGGAACCTCATCCGGAAGCTTCTCAAGCAAGGATCGGCGGACCTTTCCTACTCCATCCCGGGCAAGACCCGCTTCCGGGTCAACGTGTTCTCCCAGAGGGGCACCTACAGCATCGTTTTGAGGGTCATCCCCAGCGGGGTTCCCACGGTCGAGGAGCTGGGCCTTCCGGATCAGATCAACCGGGTGGCCGAGGAGCGCAACGGGATCGTCCTCGTCACGGGCCCCACGGGGAACGGAAAATCCACGACCCTGGCGGCGATCATCAACAAGATCAACATGGACAAGGCCTATCACATCGTGACCATCGAGGATCCCATCGAATACCTCCATCGTCACAAGAAATCCACCATCAACCAGCGGGAGCTGGGGGCCGACGTTCCGACCTTCGCCCTGGCCCTCCGGGCGGCCCTCCGCCAGGCGCCCAAGGTGATCCTGGTGGGAGAAATGAGGGACGTGGAGACCACCGAGATCGCCCTGGAGGCGGCGGAGACCGGGCACCTGGTCCTCTCCACGCTTCACACCATCGACGCCAGCAAGACCGTGGACCGGATCATCGGGCTCTTCCCGAAAAACGAGGAACAGCAGATCCGGACGCGCTTCGGCCAGACCTTCAAGTGGATCATCTCCCAGCGCCTCATTCCGCGGGCGGACGGGACGGGGCGCCTGGCGGTGTGCGAGATCCTGAGGTCCAGCGAGCGGACCCGGGAGTACATCCAGAAGGGCGAGAGTGAGGGCAAGAGCCTCGTGGACGCGATGAACGACGGCTTCCTCGACGGGATGCAGACCTTCGACAACGAGTTGGAGCGCCTCTGGAAAGAGGGAGCCGTGACCCGGGAGATGGCCCTCTCCTACGCGACCAACGCGGCCAACCTGGCCCTCAGGATGTCCGGCATCGCGGCCACCGGGGGGGAGGCCAAGGTCGCCCAGCGGCTCGTTCCGGGGGGAGGGGCCGCTGCGGGTCAGGCCGTTCAGACTCAGGTCCCCGCAAAGAAGGCATCGGTTTCCGAGCCCGCGGCCCCGGCCCCAATCCCGGCCGCTCTGGACGTGGACATCAAGGACTTGATGGAATAGGTGGGAGAAACCGCCATGACGATCACGTGCCCCGATTGCGGGAAATCCTTCCGGGTGGACGAGGCCAAACTCCCGGCCCGTCCGGTGGCCCTCAAGTGCCCCGCCTGTGGAGGCCGGATCTCCGTGGCGCCCGAGGAGGCTCCCGCGCCCTCCGAAGGGGCGAGACCGGCCCGCAATGACCTTCCGGAAGAGGGGAACGGCCTGCGGCCCGGGACCCCTTCCTGGGACCGTCTGCGCCGCGAGGTGACGGCCGACGTCCTGAGGCACCTGGGGGTCGCAGCGGGACCCTGGGGCTCCGACGAGGACGCCGAGTTCGGGGAAGAAGGGCAGAAGACCGCGCTCGTCTGCGAGGACGAAGCGCTCTTTCAGGTCGCCATCTCCGAGATCCTGGAGCGGCAGGGGTACGCCGTGGACCTGGCGGCCTCCAAGGCGGCGGCGCTCGAGGCGCTCGGGCGAAAGCCTTACAGCCTGGTGACCGTGGACAACTGCTACGGAGACGACCCGGAGGGCGGATTCGCCATCCTGCAGGCCATCAACGGGCTTCCTCCCGAGGTGCGGCGAAGCATGTACGTGGCCTTCGTATCCGTGGACTTGTCTACCATGGATACCCGGTCCGCTTTCATCCTCGGGGCGAACCTCACGGTTTCCAAGAAAGACGTCAAGAAGCTGGACCGCATCCTCCACCAGGGCCAGCGGGAGCACGCCAACCTCTACCGGGTCTTTCGAAGGGTGGAGGAGGAGATCCAAAAAGCGGAAGGCTAGACCGGTCCCCTCCGGTTTCCTGTGGCCCCAGGAGGGACCGGAAAATCCCCGGGCCGCATCCCCAAACCCTTGCCCCACCGCCTTGCGCCGTGAGGGCGCGAGACTTGACGCCGGGGCGGGCGGACCGCTAAACTGAACCACTGTACCGCCCCGGAACACTGAGTCCCTGAACAGGAGGGGTCATGAAAGTCTACGGACCGCAGGAGATTCGGAACGTCACGCTTCTCGGCCACGGCGGCACCGGGAAGACCAGCCTCGCCTCGGCCATTCTCTATACGGCGAAGGCCGTGAACCGCTTTGGAAAGGTGGACGAGGGCACGGCCCCCACGGATTTCGAGCCGGACGAAATCGAAAAGAAATTCTCCGTCTCCACGAGCCTCGCCTTCGCCGAATGGAACAAGTGCAAGATCAATATCCTCGACACGCCCGGATACGGCAACTTCATCGCCGACGCCAGGGGCCCGATCCGGGTCTCGGACGCGGCGGTCCTGCTCGTGAGCGCGGTCTCCGGTGTGGAGGTCATGACCAACAAGGCCTGGGAGTACGCGGAGGAGTTCGGCGTACCCAGGATCTTGGCGGTCAACAAGATGGACAGGGAAAACGCCTCCTTCGAACGCGCCTTGAAGTCCATCCACGAGAATTTCGGCCGCCTTGCCGTCCCCGTGTTTCTTCCCCTGGGGGAGGAGAAGCACTTCGAGGGCGTGGTGGACCTCATCCACGGGAAGCTCCACCGTTATGCCGCCGACGAGTCCGGTCAGTACAAGGAGGAGGCAATCCCGGCCGACCTCCAGGAGGAGGCCTCCCGCCGGCGCTCGGAACTGGTGGAGATGGTCGCGGAACTGGACGAGAAACTGATGGAGAAGTACTTCGAGGCCGGGGATCTGACCCCCGAGGAGCTCACCGCGGCCCTCCGGCTGGGCGTGGCCCAGGACAAGATCTTCCCGGTCCTCTGCCTTTCGGCCACAAGGAACGTGGGCGTGGCCGACGTGCTCAACTTCCTCACTGAATTCGCTCCGTCCGCCTCCGAACGGCCCCTCTTCTCCGCTACCCCCAAGGAGGGAGCGGAGCCGGAGACGGTGCCCGCCGACCCGGCGGCCCCCGCCAGTCTGTTCGTCTTCAAGACGATCTCGGACCCCCAGCAGGGCCGGATATCCATCTTCCGGGTCGTGTCGGGCAAGATCAACGGGGATTCGGTCCTGACGAATCCGGCCCGCGGGAGCCAGGAACGCATGGCGGGGCTCTTTCACCTGAGGGGCAAGGAACACGTGAAGTGCGAAGAGATCGCGGCCGGGGACATCGGGGCCGTGATGAAGCTCAAGGAGACCTTCACCGGCGACACCCTGGCCGCCAAGGAGCGGGTCCTCCAATTCCCCCCCGTGGCCTATCCCATCCCCGCCATTTCCTTCGCGGTGGAACCCAAGAGCCGCGGGGATGAGGACAAGATCATGGCCGCCCTCCAGCGGATGGTGGAGGAGGACCCGAACCTCAAGGTGGGCCGGGACCCCCAGACCCACGAAATGCTCGTTTCCGGATCGGGAAGCCAGCACGTGGAGGTCGTGGCCGCTCGGGTCCAGCGCCGATACGGCGTGGAGATGAACATCAAGCAACCCAAAGTCCCCTACAAGGAGACGATCAAGGGCAAGGCGGAGGTTCACGCGCGTCACAAGAAACAGACCGGCGGCCACGGACAGTTCGCCGACATCCACATCCGAATGGAGCCCCTGCCCCGGGGAGGAGGATTCGAGTTCAAAGACGAGATCTTCGGCGGCGCGGTCCCTCGGAATTTCATCCCGGCCGTGGAGAAGGGGATGGTCGAATCCCTGGAGAAGGGCGTTGTGGCCGGCTATCCCGTCGTGGACCTGCGCATCACCCTCTTCGACGGGGGGTTCCATCCCGTGGACTCCTCCGAAATGGCCTTCAAGATCGCGGCCCACATGGGGTTCAAGGAAGCCATGGAGAAGTGCAAGCCGACGATCCTGGAGCCGGTCATGGGGGTGGAGGTGGTGGTCCCCGAGGAGTGCATGGGTGACGTCATGGGGGACCTCAACAGCCGAAGGGGCCGCATCCTCGGCATGAATCAAAAGGGCGGGAACCAGGTCATCAAGGCCCAGGTTCCGCTCTCCGAGATGCTGACCTACGCCTCGACCCTGAAGTCCCTCACGGCGGACCGGGGGACCTTCGCCATGGAGTTCTCCCAGTACGAGGAGGTTCCCGCTCTGATCCAGCAGAAGATCGTGGAGGAAGCCAAGAAGGCCGCCGAAGCGGAATAGGGACCGCCAACGGAATCCCAAAGGTCGGGGGTGGGCGTCTGTCCGCCCCCGCCTTTGTCTTGACAGATAAGGCCGAAATCCCGTATTATTAACAGTTGCGCGCGGGTGCGCGCCGACGAGGAGGCGCCTTTGCTGGCCATTCGCTTGAAGAGGATCGGAAGGAAGCACCGCCCCTACTACCGGCTGGTGGTTTCGGACAGCCGTAACCGGCCCGGGGGGAAGAACGTGGATGAAGTCGGACACTACGATCCCCTGCCGGATCCCTCCGAGCTGAAGGTGGACCTTCAGCGCGTGGACTACTGGCTGGCCCGGGGAGCGAGGCCCTCGGCCCAGGTGGCGCGGCTCATCGACATCACCCGGAAGAACGCCCAGGTCTGACCCCGCTCCCGGCGCTGGAGCCCCCTCCGCGCCTTCGGGGTTCCGCTGCCGGCCTTGCCCGCTCCGATGAGACTCGTTGCCGTTGCCCGCGTAAAGGGTCCCCGCGGGGCGCGGGGCCAGATGTGGGTCGAGCCGTACCGAGAAGGGCTGGAGGAGAAGACCGCCGGAGAGCCGGTCTGGGCCGGCTCCAGTGCGGAAGGTGCGCGCGCCTTGCCCTTCAAGGAGTTCTTCACCTACGCCAAGGGGTCCGTTCTGGCCCTCGACGGGGTGAAAACGCCGGAAGAAGCCGAGGGACTCCGGGGACTGGAAATTTTCCTGCCCGAGGAAGCGGTCCCTTCGGAGGACCCGGACGCTTTCTTCACCGACGAGGTCCTCGGGCTTTCGGTTACGGATGCCCGGAGGGGCCGGATCGGGACCGTCGTCGGGGTCGATGCGGGGAAGGCCTACTGGGTGATCCGGGCCCGGGGCGAAGGGGGTGAATTCGAGGTGCCGGCCGTGAAGGGGCTGGGAGTGGCGGTGGATCGGTCGGGCGGAGCGGTCAGGGTGGACCTTCCGGACGGATACCCGGGACTCGGGGAAGGAAGCGATGCGGATTGACGTGCTGACCCTTTTCCCCGAGATGCTCGAGGGATTCCTCGCGCATTCCATCGTGAAGAGGGCCCGGGCGGCCGGAGTGGTGGACGTCCGCCTGCACAACTTCCGCGACCACGCGTCCGACAAGCACCGGACGGTGGACGATTCGCCCTTCGGCGGTGGTCCGGGAATGGTCCTCAAGCCCGAGCCCATCTTCGCCGCCGTCGAGGCTCTGCGGGCCGAGACGGGAGGGGACATGCCGCTGGTCTACCTGTCCCCCAAAGGGGAGCGCTTCACCCAAACCCTCGCGGAGGAGTTCTCCCTCCTGCCCCGGCTGGGACTCCTTTGCGGCCGGTACGAGGGACTCGATCAAAGGGTGGTGGACCACCTCGTGGACCGGGAGGTGTCCATCGGGGATTACGTTCTCTCCGGCGGCGAGCCCGCCGCGGCCGTCGTCCTCGACGCGGTCGTCCGGCTTCTGCCCGGCGCCCTTGGGGACGGAGCCTCCACGGAGGAGGAGTCCTTCCGGGGAGATCTGCTCGAATATCCGCACTACACCCGCCCGGCCGAATTTCGGGGTTGGGCGGTACCGGAAATCCTGCTCTCGGGGAACCACGAGGCCATCCGGAGATGGCGCCTCGATCAGGCCATCGAGACCACTCGGAAGAAGCGGCCGGACCTGCTCGTGGGCCGGGCCGCGCGGGAGGCATGCCATGAGTGAGAAAATCGGGTCGGTGGAAAAGGAAGGCCTTCGGGCCGACCTCCCCCAGTTCAAGGCCGGCGACACGGTCAAGGTCCACGTGAAGGTCCGGGAGGGGGAAAAGGAGCGTCTGCAGGTGTTTCAGGGCGTGGTCGTCGCCCGGAAGCACGGCGGCATCCGCGAGACGATCACCGTCCGCAAGATCTCCGGAGGGATCGGCGTGGAGAGGATCTTCCCGCTCCACAGCCCCATCGTCGATCGGATCGAGCTCGTGTCCGAAGGAAAGGTTCGACGGGCCAAGCTTTACTACCTCCGCGCCCTCAAGGGCAAGAAGGCGCGCATCGAGGAGGTGGGCAAGGCCTGAGGAGGGCCGGGTGCCCGACCTTCTCGCGCTCGAGCGGGACCTCTGGGCCCGGGGGTATCTGGCGGTGGCCGGCGTGGACGAGGCCGGCCGGGGGGCTCTCTTTGGCCCGGTGGTCGCCGCGGCCGTGGTTCTTGACCGGCGGAAGGACCTCTCCCTTTACCGCGATTCGAAGACGCTCTCGGAGGGAATGAGGGAGAGGCTGTACGGCCGGTTGGTGGCCGACGGCCACCGCTTTTCCACCGGTTTCTCCACCTGCGAGGAAATCGACGCGACGGACATCCTGAGGGCCTCCCTCCAAGCCATGGCCCGGGCCCTTGACGGCCTGGGCGCGCCCCGGCCGGACTTCGTGCTGGTAGACGGCCCTCACTATCCTGAGGTATCCTTGACGGGACGAGCCGTCGTACAGGGAGACGGGTGCTCCGCGAGCGTAGCGGCCGCCTCCATCGTGGCCAAGGTCACGAGAGACCGGCTCGTAAGGGATTTGGACCGCCAGTTCCCGGGATACGGGCTCGGGCGGCACAAGGGGTATGCCACGCAAGGCCACCTCGAGGCCCTGCGTAGGTTGGGGCCCACGCCGATGCACCGGCGAACCTTCCGCGGCGTGGGGCAGGAGACGGCCTGATGGCCCTGGACCGAGCGAAGACCAAGGCCAACGTGGACAAGTTCTTGCGGGCCAACCGCATCCAGGACGCCGTCCGCGAACTCCAGAAACTCGCCGAAGACAATCCACGGGACATCCAGACCCTCAACCAGATCGGCAACCTGTACCTTCGCCTGGGAAACAAGACCGCCGCCGTGCCCATGCTCATCAAGGTGGCGGAACTCTACGCGAAGGACGGCTTCGCCACGAAGGCCGTCGCCTCCCTGAAGATCGCCACCCGGGAGCAGCCGGAGAACCTCCAGGCCTGGGAGATGCTGGGTTCCCTGTCGGAACAGCAGGGCTTCATCCGGGAGGCGAGGCTCGCGTACGATCAGGTCGGCCGGCTCGTGGGCCAGAGCGGGAACCTCGACGCGCTCATCCGGGTCCAGCGGAAGGTGCTCGACCTGGAGCCCGAGAACATCAAAATCCGCGTCCAGGTCGGGGACAACCTCCTCAAGCTCGGGAGGACCGACGAAGGCGTTCGAGAGTACCTGAAGGCCGCGAACCAGCTCGTCTCGGAGGGCCTCCTGAAGGAGGCCGCCAGGCTCTTCGAACGGGCCCTTCAGCTGAGCCCGGACAACATCCGGCCGCTCGAGGGCCTGGTCAAGAAGCTCCTCTCGAGTCAGCAGGCCCAGCATGCCCTGGAAATCCTGGACACCCTCCTCGAGAAGCACCCGGACGCCGAGTCCCTCCTCCTCCTCAAGATCGACGCCCTGAGCGAAACCCAGCGGGGCAAGGAGGCGGAAGGCCTTTGCCTGCGCCTCCTGAAGTCCCGGCCCGACAGCGTCGCGGCTCATAGCCGGCACATCAAGCTCCTGGTCGGCGCAAACCGCCACAGCGAGGCCTTCGCCGCCCTGGGGACCTGGGGGAAAACCTGCGATCCAGTCCGCCTGGCCGACGTGGAAGCCCTCCTCAACGAGGTGCTCTCCCACGCTCCCGGCAATCTGGAGGGTCTCAAGGGGCTCGCCGATGTGGCGAGGAGGTCGGGGGACGCCCGCCGACTCCTCGCCGCCCTGTCCAACCTCGCCGCCACGGCCGAGGAGCAGAGGAGCGACCAGGAGGCCCGGGCGGCCGTGGAAGAAATGGTCCGGATCGATCCGGCCAACCCCCTCTACCAGGAGAGACTCGAACGCCTGCGGGGAGGAGGGGCTCCCGTCGCTCCCGCGCCTCCCCCGGCGCCTCCGAGGCCGGTTCCGGCCGCCGCCCCCCCTGTTTCCGAACCGGAGGATCTGTCGGCATCGGCGGAGGAAACGGGCGAACTCGAGATCGAGATCGACGTGGGCGACCTCCAGATGGAGCAGGCGGATGTCACCGCCTCCCTCTCCTCGGGCCCCCCGCGGCTTCCCGCGGAGGAGCCCCCTCCACCCTCCCCGATGCCGCCGGCCCAGCCGGGGAGGCCGGAGGGCCCTTCCGAAACGCCCCCGCCGGGACCCTCGGGCAAGGTGTTCACCCCCCGGGAGGCCGAGGCCATCCGCGAACAGCTCACGGAGGCCGAGGTCTTCCTGAAATACGGGTTCGCGGACAAGGCCATCGCCGAACTGCAGGCCATTCTCCGCAAGGCGCCGGACCACGTCCACGCCCACCAGAAACTCATCTCCATTTTTCGGAAGCAGAAGAAGCCCGACAAAGCCGTGCGGCAGATTCTGAAGCTCGCCCGCGTCTTCGAAATCCAGGGGGATCGGGAAACCCGGGACAATCTCGTCGAAGAGGCGCGCGCCCTGGACCCCAACAGCGAGGCCCTCCGGGAGTTCCTCGAGCCCGCCAAGGCCCAGAGCGCCGTTCGGCCAGGACTGCCGGAACTCGATCTGGATCTGCTTCTCCCCGCGGCGGCGGCCCCCCGCCGGGAGCCCGCGGACCTCGAAGTCGAGATCTCTCTGGACGAGGTTGGCGGAACGCCCCTCGAAGAAGAGCCCCGAGTGGAGCCGGTGGAGGAACCGCCGGTTCAGGAAGAGCTCCTGGGCGAAATGGCGCCTTCCGAGGAGCCGTCTCCCGAGGAGCCGCACCATCCCCAAGCGCCCGAAGCGGAGGTCCCCTCTTTTTCCCTGCATCTGGCGGAGGAGGAGATCCGAGCCGACGCCGAACTCACGGAGAGCCTGGAAGAGGCGGAATTCTACCTCAGTCAGGAGTTGTTCGGGGAAGCCAAGCGAGCCCTGGAAGGGCTCGAGGCGAGATGGGCCGGTCACCCGAGAGTGGTGGACCTCAGGCGCCGATTCGACGAGGCCGTTCAGGAGCCTCCCGCCCCCTTCGAACCCCTGGTGGAGGCGCCCGAGGAGGCGCCGCTCATCGAGTTCCCCGCTCCCGAATCGGCCTCCGGAGGTGATGGCCGGTCCGCCGACGAGTTCGTTCTGGATTCGGGGCCCGAGGAGGCCCTCTTGGAGAAGGACGCCTTCCCGGAGGCGCCTCTGGCCGATGTCGGACCTGCGGCCCTCGATGCGCCGCTCCAGGAAGAGGCGGAGGTCCTTCCGGAGGAAGCTCCCTCCCTGCCCGGGGTTGAGGCGGAGGAGGCGCCGCAGGAGGCTCCTGCCGCGGCCTCACCCAGGAGCCGGACCAAGCTCAGGGTGAGCCTGGAGGAACTCTTGCCCCCCGACGTGCTCGAGCGCGACCAGAAGGCCTTCACGGAAGAGTCCGGCAAGGACGAGTTCCTGGAGCTCGCCAACGAACTGGGCGCGGCCCTCGAAGGGCTCCAGTCCTCGGAGGAATCCCTCTTCGAGGAGACGCCGAAATCCCCCGAGGAGATGTCCTTCGAGGAGGTTTTCGAGGAGTTCAAGAAGGGGGTGGAAAAGAAGGTCGGCGAGGAGGATTACGCGACCCACTACAACCTTGGCATCGCCTACAAGGAGATGGAGCTCCTGGACGAGGCCATCGGCGAATTCCAGATGGCGGCGAGGTCTCCGCAGTACTTCGTGGAATGCTGTTCCATGCTGGGGATCTGCTTCCGGCAGAAGGGGCTGCTGGAACTGGCGGAGAAGTGGTATCGAAAGGGACTTACGGCCCAGGGGTTCCCGGAGGAGGTCATGACGGGCATCAAGTACGACCTCGCGGACACCCTGGAGGAAATGGGAAACGCGGAGGAGGCGGGCGCCCTCTTCCGCGAGGTGTACGCCTCCGACGCCAACTACCGGGACATCCGAAGCCGGATCAAGAGGTTGTCCGGAAAATAGGCCCCCCGAGCCAGCCCGGATCCATTGAGAAGGTCCCCCTCAGGACCGTTCCCACGCGCAGACCCGAACCCGGCCGGCGAGATCGCGCAGGGAGAACTTCCAGATCAGATCCCCGTGCAGGCTCCTGAGGGCGCGGACTCGTCGCGCCTGGGCCGCTCCGATTTCGCACAGGAGATGGCCCCCCGGCCGGAGCGCCCGGGCGGACCAGCCCGCAAGGGCCCGGTAAGGGGACAGGGGGTCGGGGCCGCAACGCAGGGCCTGCGGGGGTTCGAATCGGCGCACCTCTGGGGGAAGGTCATCCCACTCCGGATCCGTCACGTAGGGGGGGTTGCTGAGGACGAGGTCCAGCCCTCCGGCGAAAGGAGGCCGAAGGAAGTCCCCCTGGACCAGGCAGACGTTGGGTCGGCCGGACAGATTGGCGCGGCTCCAGGCCAGCGCTTCCCGCTCCCGCTCCAGCCCGATGAACGCGGCGTCGGGCCTCTCGACGGAAAGGGCGAGGAGAACGGCCCCGGACCCGGTTCCCGCCTCGACGATCCTCGGCGCGGTTCGTTCTTGCAAGAGGCGCAGGGCCGATTCCACGAGGTGCTCCGTCTCGGGCCTGGGGATCAGGCATCCGGGACCCACCCGCACCTTCAGCCCCCAGAATTCGTGGAATCCCCGGATGTACTGGAGGGGTTCCCGGCTCTCGCGGCGGGAGAGGAGGCTTTGGAGCAGGGCGAGCGACGACGGCGGGATGGCCCTCTCCGGGTGCGCGAGGACCTCCGCCTTGTCGGACTGCAGAGCCTGCGCCAGGAGAAGCAGCGCGTCCCGTCCCGGGTGGGGAACGCCCGAGGCCCTCAGGCGTCCGTGAGCTTCCCGGAGCCACTCCCCCGCGTCCACGGCCCCTCACCTCCCCTAGGGTTTTACGGAGGCGTCCACCAGCTCGATGCTCAGGTCCCTTGCGGCCTCGAAGATCCGGTCGTCCCGGTAGAACTCGCCGAAGACGATGCGGCGGATCCCCGAAGAGGCGAGGAGCTTGAAGCAGGTCCAACACGGTGAAGCGGTGATGTAGGCCGTGGCGCCGTCGGTGGAAACCCCGTGCTTGGCGGCCTGGACGATGGCGTTGGCCTCGGCGTGGCTCGTCCGCTCGCAGTGGCCGTTCACCATCATGTGACCCGCTTCGTCGCAGTGGGGCAAGCCCGCCACGGACCCGTTGTAGCCCGTCGCGATGATGTACTTGTCCTTCACGAGGACGCACCCGACGTGTTTCCGGTCGCAGGTGGCCCGGCTCGCCACCTCCCTCGCGATATCCATGAAGTACTCGTCCCAGGACTTTCGCATGCGCCAGACCTCGCCGATGGGCCCCTATGCTAGCATAGCCGGGGCGGATCTCGTCAGGGCGGGCGCCAGAACCCCCTAGGCCGGAAGGGTCGGGGGAACGGGGAGCGTTTGCCCGGAAGGGATCCGCCGGAGCGCGAGGCGGATATGTACGTGGATGTCCATTGTCACCTCTTGCCCGGGGTGGACGACGGCGCGGCGGACTGGGCCGAATCCTCGGCCATGCTCACCCAGGCCCGCGAGGAGAAGGTGTCGGCCCTCTGCGTGACGCCCCATATGTGGCCGGACCGCTATCCGAACCGCCCCGGGGACCTCCGGGAGGCATTCCGCGCCTGGTCGGAGAAGGCCTCCGGCCGGGGAATCGAACTTCACCTCGGAGGCGAGGTCCATTTCCGGCCGGACCTGGCCGAAGCGTGGTCGGCCGGTGACCTGCTTCCCCTGGGCGAGAGGGCCGCCTACGTCCTCGTGGAGCTCCCGCTTCTCCTTTGTCCTCCCGGGGTGGAGGAGGTTCTGTACCGGCTTCGGCTCGCCGGCGCGGAACCCGTCCTGGCGCACCCGGAGCGCTACCCCTACGCCCAGAGGGATCCCGGCCGCCTTTCGGGGATCGCCGAGGCGGGGATACCCTTCCAGCTCACCTGCGCCAGCGTGGCGGGCCACTTCGGCTCGGCGGTTCAAAAGGCCTCCTTCGCCTTCCTGGAGCGAGGGTGGGTCCACGTGATGGCCTCCGACGCGCATTCTCCAACGGGCCGCAGGCCCGTCTTCCGGGAGGCCGTGGAGGTCGTGGTCCGGCGGTACGGCCGTGAGGCCGCCCGGCGCCTGTGCGTGGCCAATCCGCGGAGGCTCCTGGATGGCGAGGCCGTTCAGCCCGTCCTCTGCGCGGTTCGGAAGCGTGGGCTTTGGCGCTCCTGAAATGAGCCTGCGTGACGAAGTCCTTTCGCTCCTGGAAAGCCGGCCCGAGGAGGGGTTCACCCTGAATCGGATGGCCTCCGAACTCGGTTTCACGGGCAAGAAACGGTATGCCCTGGAGGGGATCGTCCGCGCGCTGGAAGCCCAGGGCCTCGTGGAGAGGGCGAGGCGCCTCGTGCGTCTCTCTCGCCGCCCCCGGGCCGTCGCCGGAACCTTTCACGCGGCGCGGGGCGGCTTCGGCTTTCTCACCCCGGATGCGGGCGGGGAAGACCTCTTCGTACCTCCGGGGAAGACGGGCGGGGCCCTGGAGGGAGACCGGGTCTCGGCCCACGTGGTCCCGGGACGGGGGCGAGGGGGCCGGCCCGAGGCCCACGTGGCGCGGGTCCTTTCCAGAACCGCCCGCCCAGTTATCGGGATTGTCCAGTCGGGGAGGGTCCTTCCCTTCGGCGGTTCCCAGCCATCCATCGCCCTGAGAGAGTGGGCCTCACTGGAGGGTCGAGTGGTGGCCGTGGTTCCCGAGGCAGGGGCGGATCTTGCCGCGGCCTCTTCCGCCGTCCTCCTGGGAGACCTCGACGATCCCAGCACCCCGGTTCGGGCGGCCGAAGGGCGGTTTGGATTGGATGCCCAGTTCCCACCGGAGGTGGAGGCCGAGGCCCTGGCCTCCGCCGAGGGTGCCGATTTCATCGAGGGGCGGAGGGACTTGAGGGACCTGCCCACCCTGACCCTCGATCCGGCCGACGCCAAGGACCACGACGACGCGCTATCGGTCCGCCGCGAGAAGGAGGGGTACCGGCTCTGGGTCCACATCGCGGACGTCTCCCATTTCGTCCGCCGCGGGACGGCCCTGGACCGGGAGGCGCGCCGCCGCGGGAACAGCGTCTACCTTCCGGGAACGGTCTACCCCATGCTCCCCCGCGCCCTCTCGGCGGATGCCTGTTCGCTTCTCGAGGGGCGAGACCGCCCCGCCGTAACCGTGGACCTCACGGTGGATCCCTCGGGCCGCGTGCGAAGGGCGGGCTTCTACCGAAGCGTGATTCGCGCCGACCAGGTCCTTTCCTACGAGGAGGCCCAGACGCTGCTGGAGGAGGCGCCTCCCCGCGAAGCCACGGACCTCGTGCGCCTCCTCCGGGACGCGCGGGACCTATCCAGGGCCCTTTTCAAGCACCGGCTCTCATTGGGCTCCCTCGATCTGGACCTCCCCGAGGCCAGCCTGCGCTTCGGCCTCACGGGGCGAGTCGAGGACGTCCTTCCCTCCGTGCGCCTCGCGACGCACCGGCTGGTGGAGGAGGCCATGCTCGCGGCGAACGTGGCCGTGGCGCGCGAGCTGGCCAGGAGAGGGAGCCTCGCCCTCTTCAGGGTCCACGATCCTCCGGACCCCGAAAAGCTGGAGGCCCTCCGGCCCCTGCTGAACGCCCTGGGGCTCGGCGCGGCGGGCATGAGGGACCTTTCCGATCCCAGGGCCCTCCAGACCCTGCTCCGGCGCTGCGAGGGCCACCGCGCCGCCAAGATCGTCTCCTATCTCATCCTGAGGGCCATGGCGCAGGCCCGGTACGCACCTGCGCCGAGGCTTCACTACGGGCTGGGATTTCGCACCTACTGCCACTTCACATCGCCGATCCGCCGTTATCCCGATCTGATCGTCCACCGGGCCCTGCTGGGAGAAGAAACCGAGAAGGAAGAAGCCGTCGAGGACCTCGCGAACCACTGCTCTTCGACGGAGAGGGCGGCGGACCTCGCAGAGCGGGAAGTGGTCAGCTGGCACCAGATGGCGTTCCTCTCCGGGCGCCTGGGAGACACCTTTCAGGCCATCGTGCTCGGCTTCACGCGCTTCGGGGCCCGCATCGAACTGGTGGACCATCTCATCGAGGGGGTCTGTCCCTTTGCGCTCATGGAGGGGGATTACTTCACCGTGGAGCGCGACGGCCTGGCGGCCAGGGGTCGGTTCAACGGGGCGCGGATTCAGGTCGGCGACCTTTTTCCGGTGCGGCTGGTCCGGGTGGACCGTCTGATGGGGGAGGCGCACTTCGCGCCCGAAGGGTGGCCGCCTCCGGCTCGCGGGCCGGGCCGGCGGCGCCGGGGAGGCCCGACTCGCGTATAATAGAATCCGCGGTCCCCGGGGCCGCGCATCTCGGTTGGGGGACTCCCGATGCGGATCAAACCACTGAAGATCGACACCTACCGCGAGTACATCCTGTACCTGAGAAAGGACTCGGACCTGTGTCGGGCCCAGGGATTCGGGGCCCTGTCGAAGGTGGAGGTCGTGGCCGACGGAAGAAGCATCGTGGGCGTCCTCGACGTGGTCGACGAGCCGTTCCTTGCCCCCGACGAAATCGGCCTGTGCGAGTACGCCTTCAAGAAGCTGGGGCTTCCCGCCGGCACCGAGGTGGTGGTGCGCCATCCCGACCCGGTCCGGTCGGTGGAATTGATCCGCCGGAAGATCCACGGCGAGGTGCTCAGCGCCGAGGACTACCGGTACATCGTCCAGGACATCGTGAAGAACCGGTACTCGAAGGTCGAACTCACGGCCTTCGTCGTCTCCACGGCCCAGGGCGGGATGGACCGGGACGAGATCGCCTACCTCGGCCAGGCCATGGTGGACGCCGGGGAAAAGCTCTCGTGGGGCCGGGACATGGTGGTGGACAAGCACTGCATCGGCGGCGTTCCGGGAAACCGGACCACCATGCTCGTGGTTCCCATCGTGGCGGCGTACGGGCTCACGATCCCCAAGACCTCCTCCCGAGCCATCACCTCACCCGCGGGCACGGCCGACACCATGGAGGCGATCGCGGAGGTGAACCTGAGCCTGGACCGGCTGAAGGAGATCGTGCGGGAGGAGAACGGTTGCCTGGCCTGGGGAGGCTCCTTCGCCCTCTCCCCGGCGGATGACATCATCATCTCGGTGGAGCGTCCCCTCAACATCGACGCGCCCGGCCAGATGATCGCTTCCATCCTCTCCAAGAAGGCCGCGGCGGGCTCCACTCACGTCCTCCTCGACATCCCGGTGGGGCCCACCGCCAAGGTCACGAGCGCCGCCCACGCGGTTCAGCTCCGCAAGCTCTTCGAATACGTCGGGGAACGGATGGGCCTCCACGTGGAGGTTCTGATCACCGACGGCTCCCAGCCCATCGGCAGGGGCGTGGGTCCGGCCCTGGAGGCCCGGGACGTGCTCCGGATCCTGGAGGGGGCGCCCGAGGGGCCGGCCGACCTGAGGGAGAAGGGGCTCGAACTCGCCGGCCGGGTCATCGAATTCGACCCGAAGGTGCGCGGGGGGGCGGGACGCGCCTTGGCCGAGGAGATTCTCACCTCCGGCCAGGCGCTGGACAAGATGCGGCGAATCATGGCCGCGCAAGGGCCCAGGACACCCGCGGTCCCCGGGGCGTTGACCCGGGAAGGCCGGTCGCCTCGCTCGGGCAGGATCGCGGCCCTGGCCAACCACCTCGTGGCCAAGTGCGCCAAACTCGCGGGGGCTCCCCTGGACATGGGCGCGGGCGTGGACCTTCTCAAGAAGGTGGGCGACGAGGTGCGCCAGGGAGAGCCCCTCTTCCGGATCCACGCCGAGCAGGAGGCGGACCTCGGCTTCGCCTGGGAGTACTGGGAGCGCCACCCGGAAATGTTCGTGGTGGAGTGAGCGCGAGAAATCCTCGGGGGATTCCATGGGACACGTGGCGGAAACGGCGGCCCGGATCCGCTCCCTGGAGATCCAGGGGGCCAACGCCATCGCCAAGGCGGCCCTCGAGGCGCTGGCGAGGGACATCGCCCGCGACCCGGCCACGGACCGGCGCGAGGCGGCCTCCCTGCTGGTCTCCGCCCGCCCGAACGAGCCCATGCTGCGCAACCTGTTGGCGGCGTTCTTGGGGGCCCTCGGAGATCCGGCCTCTTCCCTTGAACTGGCCGCGGAGCTTCTCGAGCGGGTGCGGGCCGACGAGGAGGCGCTGGCGGCGGCGGGCGCCGACCTCGTTCTCGACGGGATGACGGTGTTTACGCACTGCCATTCCTCCTCCGCCGTCTCCATCCTTCGGGAAGCCCACAGGCGAGGGAGGCGCTTCAAGGTCTTGAACACGGAGACCCGTCCTCGGTACCAGGGGCGCATCACGGCTTCGGAGCTCGCGTCGGATGGCGTGGAAGTCGTGCACATGGTGGACTCCGCCGCCAAGTACGCGCTGGACGGCGCCGATCTCTTCCTCTTCGGCGCCGACGCGATCCTTCCCTCCGGGTACCTCATCAACAAGGTGGGCACGGGGATCTTTTGCGTGGTCGCCAGCCGGTACGACGTGCCCACCTACTGCGCCACCCTGACCCTGAAGGTGGTCAGGGACCGGGCGGACGAGAGGGTGGAGGAGCGGGATCCTCGAGAGGTCTGGCCGGAAGCTCCGCCCGGGGTCCGGGTCTTCAATCCGGCCTTCGATAAGGTACACTTGAAGTACATCACCGCCTTCGTCACCGAGAAGGGGCTCGTCAAGGATGTCCTCGCCCAGGAGTGGAACCCCGTACGGGACGGAAGGCCCTAGAGGAGCGCGCATGTCCTTCGACCATCCCTACCTGGACCTTGGGGCGAGCCCGAGAGAAGACGATTTGCTGTGCCTGTTCGACGTGACGCCCGCCGAAGGTGTTTCCATGGAAAAGGCGTGCAACGCCCTCGCGGCCGAATCTTCCATCGGGACCTGGACGGACGTTGGAACCCTCTCTCCCGACCTGCGTGAGCGGCTCAAGGCGAGGGTCCTCTCCATCGATAAGTCCAGGGTCTGCGTGGCGTACGGGGCCTGCCTGTTCGAACCCGGGAACATGGCCCAGATTTACTCTTCCGTGGCCGGGAACATCTTCGGCATGAAGGACGTTCGGCGGCTGAGGCTCGCGGCGATCTCGTTCCCCGAGGCGCTTCGGGACGCCTTCCCCGGGCCCGGGATGGGCATCCGCGGGATCCGGGAGGCCCTCCAGATCTTCGACCGCCCCCTGGTGGGGACCATCGTCAAACCGAAGATCGGGCTCTCGCCCAAGGAACAGGCCCAGGTCCTCTACGAGGCCATGGCGTCTGGATGCGACGTGGTCAAGGACGACGAAAACCTCACCTCGCAGGCATTCTGTCCCTTCGAGGAGCGCCTGCGCGCCTGTCTCGACGCCACCCGTCGCGCCGAGGACGCCACGGGCCAGGCGAAGGCCTACATCCCCAATGTCACCGCCCCCACGGAGGTCATGCTCAAGCGGGCGGGACAGGTGTCGCACCTTGGAGGGAAGGTCGCCATGGTGGACCTCGTGACGGCCGGCTGGTCGGGCGTCCAGAGTCTGAGGGGCGTCGGGTTTCCGCTCATCCTCCACGGGCATCGGGCCATGCACGCCGCCTTCACGCGACTTCCCGACCACGGCATCGCCATGGCCGTCCTGTCACGGTCAGCCCGCCTCGCCGGCATCGACCAGCTGCACGTGGGGACGGCCGTGGGCAAGATGGCCGGCGGCAGAGCCGAGGTGCTCGCCTCGATCCGAGCCCTCACGTCCACGGGAAGGGACGATGCGCCCGACACGGTTCCCCAGAACTGGAAAGGGACGGCGGCCTCCATGCCCATCGCCTCGGGAGGACTCCATCCGGGCCATATCCCCGAGGTCTTGGCCATGTTCGGGCGGGACGTCATCCTCCAGTTCGGAGGAGGCATCCACGGCCACCCCGGCGGCACGGCGGCGGGGGCCAAGGCGGTGCGGCAGGCACTGGACGCGAGTCTTGCGGGACTCTCCCTCGAGGAAGCCGCCGGGTCCGCCCCCGAGCTCAGGACGGCGCTGGACGCCTGGAAAGGGGGGGCATGAGCGTTCTTCTTCTGGTTTCCAAGGACGCCGAGCTGAAAGGCCTGGTGGAGAGCGTCGCGTCCACGGGGTGGAAGCTCCTCGAAGCGACCTCACCCGCCATGGTCATTCAGCTTCTCCAAGGCGCGACGCCGACGGTCATGGTGGCCGACATGCACCTGGTCGGCGTGGAGGGTCTCAATTTTCTGGACGCCGTCTGCCGCCGGACGGACCCCCCGCTCCCCCTCGTCCTCGTGGCCCCCGCGGCGGCGGATGCATCCGTCCGGCGCAAGGCGGTCTCCCTCAAGGTGTTGGCCCTGCTCGATCGGCCTTTGTCCCAGGAGGACCTGAGGACCGTTCTCGCGCCCTTCGCCCCCGCGGAGGTCCCTTTGCGCATGTCCCTTCTGGAGTGCCTGGGGGCCGGTTTCACCGATTTCACGGCCCGGGAGATCACCCTGGGGGGGGAGTTCGGAACCCTCTCCCTGCTCTTCGGGAAGGGAAGCCTCTGGACCATCCGCCATGTTCTCTACCCAGAGCGGTATGTGCAGGTGCTCCGTGAGCGAGGCCTGGAGGTCGGGCTGGATGAGGGGGACCCCTACCTTTCCGTCGCTGGGGCCGAGGAGCGCCTCGGTCCCTCCCCCGCGCTGCTCGCAGCCAAGCAGTCAGTGCTCCTCTCCACCCTCGCAGGATGCTCGCCCCACCAGGCCCTGGAAATCCGCACCGAGGACGCGGTGATTCCCGAGGGCCTGGTTCCCGTGGACATTCCCTCCATCTTGGTCCCGCTCATGGAACACGCGCCGGAGGAGGCCCTCAACGTTCTGTGGTCCGAGGGGTTTCGGGTGCGGACCTCCGGGAGCACGATCCCGGAGGACCTCGCCATCCGGCCGGAGCACGGGTTCATCCTGTCCCAGTGCGGCGAGCCCCGGAGCCTGAAGGACCTCTCCGTCACCGGCATCCTCACCCGCAAGCAGGTCGGTTCCGGGGTCTATCTCCTGTGCATGCTGGGGCTTCTGTCCCCCGAACCGGAGGTGGAACCCCCCTTCCGACTCGAAGCCCTTCGCGTTTCCCTGGAGGAAGCCGAAGGTCGGATCCGCCGCCAATCCGAGGCCATCCAGTCCCTCCTGAGGAGCCTGCAGGTACCGGGCCAGAATCCATACCAGATCCTGGGCGTCCCCCCCGACGCCACGCCCGCCGAGGCCCAGCGGGCATCGGAGGCCCTTCTGAGGCGCCTCAGCCCCGAGATGCTGCATCCGGAGGTGTTCCGAAGGCACCAGAGGGACATCCTGCTGATCAAGGCGAAGGCAAACGAAGCCCAGCTCCTGATCCAGACCGCGTACTTCCAGTCGCGGAAAGGAGGGTTGGAGGCCCCGGCCGATTCCAAGCCCTCCGCCCCGGCCGAGGGGAGCGCCTCCGGGGAGAGCAGGAAGGCGGAGGCCGCCAAGATGCTTGGGTTGGCACGGGAATACCTGGAGCAGGACCAGGCCTACGAAGCCTCCCAGTACCTCAAGGTGGCCCTCTTTCACGACCCCGCCTCGGCCCCGGCGCACTTTTTGATGGCCAAGATCTACGAGAGGAATCCCTCTCAGAGGGCGAGGCACATGGCCGAGCGGGAGTACCTCCAGGCCACGCAACTGGATCCAAAGAACATCGACTACCTCCTGGACCTGGCCGAATTTTACAAGGACAACGGGCTCCTGGCCCGCTGCCGGGCCTTTCTCGACAAGGCCCAGGCCATCGAGTTGCGGCACCCCCGGGCTCTGTCTATCCGCAAGGCGATCAAGGGGATGTGAGTGGAGGCCGGTCCTTTGAATGGAAGCGAACCACGAACCTCTGGCCCAGGCGAAAAACTTAACCCATTAGATTGGATATGACCCCGAAAACTTGACTTTTCAAAGGGCGTTCGATAGACTTTAATGGAGAACAGGTCTCGCGTGAGAGGGGAGAGAACGATGCGAATTCGGTTGCGGTACCTCTTGCTCCTCGCGCTGTGTGGGGTGCTCGCGCTCGGCTCCACCGTGAGCGCTTCCGCCCAGAGCGCGGAGGAGCCGAAGCCATCCGAGGGCGTTGCCCCGCAATCCGTTCCCCCGGAGGTCCAGGAGAAGGCCAAGACGTACAAGGGTTCTCCCGCGCCGCCGCGGGATCTGAAGCGTGAGGCGGACGGCCATTGGACCCCTTACGTCATGCCCGAAAAGCCGCCGGAGGGTGCGGAGGTGTACACGATTCAACCGGGAGACACCCTCTCGGGTCTGGCCCAGCAGAAGTTGGGAACGTGGCTTCTTTGGCCCCAGATCTGGGACCTTAATCCCTACATCAAGGACGCGCACTGGATCTATCCCGGAGACCCCCTGTACATCCAGAAACCTCAGGTGATCCAAGAGGAGATCCCCCTGGCCGACCAGGGTGCGGGCCCCTCGGAGACGGTTCCCGAGGGGACCTCGGCCGAGGAGGCTCTCCAGCTGGAGGAAGAGGCGCCGATTCCGCCCGTCAGCGAATACGACGTCTACTGCTCCGGGTTCATCCAGAGGGACTTCCAGCGGCCGCATTTGTCCGTGGCGGGCGGTCCCATACCCAGCCGGGAGTCGCTTTCGAAAGGGGACGTGGTCTACCTCAACGAGGGCAAGGCCGAGGGTCTGGAGAACGGGCAGCAATTCTTCGTCATTCAGGAAGGCGCGAGGGTGGTCCATCCGGACACGGGCAAGGGCCTCGGCCGCATCCTCAGGCGGACGGCCCAGGTCCGCGTGGTGGCCGCCCAGGAGCACGCCTCCATCGCCGAAGTGGTTCAGTCCTGCGACGTCGTCCGGCCGGGGGATTCTCTCGTCCCGTTCCGGCCCATCCCGATCCCCTGGAACATCCAAAAAAGCTCCCAGATCCCGCTTGAACTGCCTCCCACCGACAAGCCCTCCGGAAGGGTCGTCTGGTCCGAGGATCGGATGGAGAGCACCGGCCAGCACAACACGGTCTACATCGACATGGGATCGGATCGGCAGCTCCTTCCCGGAGACAAGGTCTGGTTTTTCCGCTTTCCGGCCAGTCAGGGAAGCCTGACGAGCGCCTGGAAGGACCTCTACCGGCAACAGAGCGTGGAGGTCAGCGATAACGACCTCTTCCGCCCCAAGAAGCGCGCCAAGTCCGGGGCGGTCGCGGAAGCCGACGAATCGAAGGGCGGGGACATGGGCGGGGAGGTCCTCGACCTCAGCGCCGGGGACCTCGGCACGATCCGGCATTTCCTGGGCGAGGGCGTGGTGCTCACGACCGAGCGGGAGACGGCCTGCGTGAAGGTGCTCAGTTCGCTGGGAGAGATTGGGATCGGCGACAGGGTCCTCCCCCAGTAGATTGGGCTTTCCAGCTTGAAAAACGGGGAGGGCGGCCAGAGCCGCCCTCCTCGTTTCATTCGGAGCCGCCCTCCGGCTGTCTGGCTTGCTTCAGGAACGGGTCCGGAGGGCCTCCAGACCGGGGAGAGCCTCGCCCGCCAGAAGTTCCAGCGTAGCTCCTCCGCCGGTTGAGATGTGGGAAATTCGTTCGGCCACGCCGGCCCGGTGGACAGCGGCCACCGAATCTCCCCCGCCCACCACCGTGACGGCTCGGGAATTCGCGAGGGCGCGGGCCACCGAAACGGTGCCCGCGTCGAAGGGGGGCCGTTCGAAGACGCCCATGGGGCCGTTCCAGAAGACGGTTCCCGCGGCGGCGGCGGCGGAGGCGAACTCGGCCGCCGTTTTCTGGCCGATGTCGAACCCGGCCAGGTGATCCGGCACCGAGGGCCCAACGACGGCCACGGCGGCCTCGGCCTCCTCCAATGAGGGAGCGGCCACGTGGTCCAGGGGGAGGAGTACGCGGATCCCCCGGCCTTCGGCCTCTTCGAGGATGTGAAGGCATTCCTCCTGAAGCGCGGGTTCGCACCGACTCTGCCCGATGGAGACGCCGCGGGCGAGAAGAAACGTGTAGGCCATGGCGCCGCCTATTCCCAGCGTGTCCACCTTGGCAAGAAGCCTGCGGAGGATCGGGAGCTTGTCGGCCACCTTCGCGCCGCCCAGGAACGCGGCGTACGGCCGGACCGGATCGGACAGGCGGTCCGAAAGGTACTCCAGCTCCCTCTGCATCAAGAACCCGATGGCCGGGTTCGGGAAGGCCTTGGGGAGGGCGCACACGGAAACATGGGCCCGGTGCGCGGCGCCGAAGGCGTCGTTGACGTAGAGGTCCGCCAGGCTCCTCAATGCCTCCGCGAGGGAGGGGTCGCCCACGGTCTCCCCGGGTTCGAAACGAATGTTCTCGAGGAGGAGGACCTCCCCGGGCGCCAACTCGGCGGCGCGCCGGCGGGCCTGCGGGCCGACGACATCCTCGCTCAGGAGGACACGTACGCCCGGCAGGCATTCCCCGAGGCGGCGGGCCACGGGCCCCAGGGACAGTTCGGCTACGCGTTTCCCCTTGGGGCGGCCCAAGTGCGAGCACACCACGACCGAAGCTCCCCGTTCCAACAAATGCCTCAAGGTCGGGAGGGCGGCCCGAATCCGGGTGTCGTCGGTGATGACGCCGGCTTCCAGAGGGACGTTGAAATCGGCCCTCAGGAAAACCCGTTTGCCTTCCACGGGAAGATCGCGGACGGAACGGTAGGCCGTCATGAAACCCCTCCCTCGAGATAGGTCAGCAGGTCCAAGAGGCGGTGAATATAACCCGATTCATTGTCGTACCAGGCCACGACCCGGGCCATGCGCCCTAGGGTCTGGGTGAGCCCCGTGTCCACGATCGAGGAGGCGGGGTGCCCCAGAAAGTCCTGAGAGACGAGTTCTTCGCGGGACAAGGCCAGAATCCCGCGGAGGGGGCCGTCCGCGGCCTCCTCCAGGCACTTCACCACCGCCTCGGGTGTGGTCGGGTGTTCGAGGCAGAGCGTGATCTCCGTAAGAGACACGGCGGGGGCCGGCACGCGGACGGCCATGCCCCGGACCCGGCCCGATAGAAGCGGGAGCACCGACTCCACGGCGAGGGAGGCGCTGGTGGTCGTGGGGATGAGGTTGAGGCCCGCGGCTCGGGCCCGCCGGAGGTCCCTTTGCGGAGCGTCCACAAGGGTCTGGCTCACGTTGTAACAATGGACCGTGTTGAAGAGAACGGAATCCACCGCGAAGCGGGAGGCGAGGGCCCAGAGGGGCGGAACGAGGCAGTGGGTCGTGCAGGAGGTGGCGGACAGAATCCTCTCTTGCGGCCTGATTTCCTTGTGGTTCACACCGAAAACCACCTGCCGGTCGGCGTCGGGGCTCGAGGCCGTAAGCAAGGTGGGCCGGCGGTGGGATTCGAGGCCCCGTCTGTCCTTGAACCGTCCTGTCGCCTCCACGACCCAGTCCACGCCGGTTTCTTCCCACGGGATCTCCACAGGGTCCGGGCAGCGGAACAGGGGGATGGAGGCGCCCCCCACGGAAAGGGTTTCGCCTTCGGCGGCCGCCTCGAGATGCGTGGCCCCGTAATAGGAATCGTGGTTCAGGAGGTGGGCCAGCACCCGCCCCTCGGCCACGTCGTTCACCGCGGCCACCCGGTGCCGACCGTCCCGCAGCAGGGCCCTGAGGAGCCCCCGGCCTATGCGTCCGAGCCCGTTGATGCCGATTCGCACGCTCACCTCCAAGGGACCAGGCGGTGATCTTATCCTCGTCGCGGAAAAAAAGGCCCCCCGGGATGCTGCCCGGCCCGCCGCCGTCAGCGGACGGTGACCCGAATCGTGTTCTTGGCGGGACCGGCGTGAACGGTCACCGAGGCCGTGCCCCGGGAAAGTCCCGAAGCGATGCCATCCGGGGTCACCGAGAGGGTGGTTTGGGGGACCACGTCAAACCGGACCTCGGCCCGCATGGGCCGACCCTGGTCCGAGATCACCGTGTACCGGAGCGGGGCCGCTCCTCCGAGAGGAACGGTCTGGCTCGCCTCATCCACCTTTACGGCCACCGGGGATTCCAGAATCACGTCGGTCTCCACTTCGGCCCGGGTCTTGCCTGCGGCGGCCGCTATCTTGACCCGCCCGGCACCCAAGACCGTGAGGCGTCCCGATGCGTCCACGGCGGCGATCTGGGGGTTCGAGGAGGTAAACGTCACGTCCGACAGGTCGCCCGGTTCGCCCCGGTCGGTCGTGGCGGTCACGGTCAAGGGAACGATGGACCCCGAAGGCCCGACGACCCCCCCCTCGGGCGCCTTGATCTCAAGACGAGAGAGAATCCTCACCCGAACGGCCGCCTGGGCCACGGCCTCCCCCGCCCGGACGGTGATGACCGCGTCTCCCGAGCTGCGGGCCGTCACCCTTCCCTCACCGTCCACCTCCGCCACGTCCGGTGCGCTGCTGAGGAAGTGGAGTTCGGCTTTCTCGAGGGCGTTGCCCTTCTTGTCCAGGACGGTCACGTTCAAGGACTTGGAGGCCCCCGTGTCCCTCAAGACGAGTTCGCCGGGTGAAACCTCGATCCGAGCGGGCTTGGCGCAGGACAGTCCCGCGAGAAAGAGCAGCGCTGCCGCGCACACGGTCAGTCGGCTCCGGAACTCCATGTTCGCTTCCCCCTTTACACCTGGGCGGAGGTGCACCTTCCCTCGCGGCGCCCCCCTCCGAGGCCGCTCATTCTATGTCCGCTGCAGAAGGGATTCAAGACTCAGCCGAGGCCTGCTACACTCTTCCCGCGCCGCACAGCGGAGGAATTCATGCGCGCCTTGGCCGTCGTACCCGCACGTTTCGCCTCCACCCGGTTCCCGGGAAAGCCCCTCGCCCTCGTCCTGGGAAAGCCGATGATCCAATGGGTCGTCGAACGGGCCTCGAGAATCCGGGGAATCGAGGGAGTCCTCGTGGCCACCGACGACGAGCGCATCGTGAAAGTCGTTTTGGACTTCGGCGGGCGGGCCGTGCTGACCTCTTCCGCGTGCCCCTCGGGTACGGACCGGATTTGGGAAGCGGCCCGGGAGTGGGACGGCGATGTCCTGGTGAATCTTCAGGGCGATGAGCCGGCTCTGGAGCCGCGTGCCGTGGAGGCCCTCCTGGAACTCATGGCGTCGGATCCGACGCTCTCCATGGGTACCCTCGCGGCACCCCTCGACCGACCCGAGGACTACCAAAACCCCGATGTGGTGAAGGTCGTTCTCGGAGAGGGGGGACGGTGCCTCTACTTTTCCAGAAGCCCCGTGCCCCACCTGAGAGACGCGCCCATTTCGGGGGCGCGGCTCCACCGCCATGTGGGCGTGTACGCCTACCGCCGGACTTTCCTCGAGGCCTTTACGCGTTGGCCCGAGGGTGTCCTGGAAGGGATGGAGCGGCTCGAGCAACTTCGGGCTCTCGAGAAGGGGGTGGTCATCCGGGCGGTCGTCGTCCGGTGGCCCGGATGCGGCGTGGACCGCCCCGAGGACGTGGCCCGGGCCGAGGCGGCCCTCCGCGTCCCGCCGGCGTAGGCCTCGGAGAAAGAGCCAGAAAGGTCTGAAGGCAAGGGGGATCTTGGTCTTACAAGGAGGAGCGCATGGCCCGGACCCTCACCGAACTCGTGGCCCACCTGGATTCCTTCCTGGAGGTGGGCCGCTTTCAGGACGATGCCCTCAACGGGCTTCAGGTGGAGGGCAAGGCAGAGGTCCGGCGCGTCGCCGTGGCCGTTTCGGCCTGCCGGGAGGCCTTCGGAAAGGCTGCGGCCGTCGGGGCGGACGCCCTCATCGTCCACCATGGACTGCTCTGGAAGGGCGACTGGCCCCGGGCCGTGAGGGGCGTCCACCGGGAGAGGCTCCGGCTGCTCCTTGACTCGAACTTGAGCCTCCTCGCCTACCACCTGCCCCTGGATGCGCACCCCCAAGTTGGAAACAACGCGCGCGCCGCCATAGATCTCGGGCTTCAGGACCTGAAACCTTTTGCGGTGTACCACGGAACGCCCATCGGAACCCGGGGCCGCTTTCCTTCGCCCCGGCCAAGGTCTGAGTTCCTCGAGCAGCTCGAAGCCTATTACGGGCATCCCGCCTTCGTGGAGGCCGCGGGTCCGGAGATCGTCTCCACGGTCGGCATCTGTTCCGGAGGCGCCGCGAGGGAAGCCTCCGAGGCTGTAACGCTCGGGCTGGACGCCTACGTGACGGGGGAGCCCGGGGAGCCGGAGGTCTTCCTGTGCCGGGAGGCCGCCGTGACCTTCGCGGCCCTGGGCCACCACGCCACCGAAAAGGTGGGGGTCCGCGCCCTCGGGGATTACCTCCGCGAGGCCCTCGGGCTGGAGGTGGTCTTTCTGGACATGTACAACGAGGCCTGAGAGCGCGGCCGAATCACGCGGGAGCCAGCCCATGCGAAGCCCGGAATCCCTGGATTCAATGAAACGAAGGATCCGCGTCGCCCAAGGTGAGGCGCCCGCGGACCTGGTCTTCGTGAACGGCCGGGTCGCGTGCACCTTCACGGGAGAACTCCTCGAGGCCCCGGTGACCGTCGCCGAGGGGCGCGTCTGCTCCCTGGCGACCGCGCCGGCGGGTTCGAAGCAGGTCGTGGACCTCGACGGGGCGATTCTGGCGCCGGCCTTCACCGACGCCCATATCCACGTGGAATCCTCCCTGCTCACCCCGGAGGGCTTCGCGGAGGCCGTGGTGCCCCATGGAACGGGCGCGACGGTGAGCGATCCGCACGAGATCGCGAACGTCCTCGGGACCGCCGGATACGATTACATGCGGAGGGCTTCCTCGGGGCTCCCGATGGACATCTTCTGGACCGTCCCCTCCTGTGTCCCGGCGACCCACATGGAGACGGCCGGGGCGTCCCTCGGGGCGAGGGACGTGGCCGAGGGCTTGGACCGAAATCCCGAGGCGCCCGCCCTCTCGGAGATGATGAACTTTCCCGGCGTTCTGTTCGGTGTGGAGGAGGTCCTGGAAAAGGTTCGGGCTTCCGCTCTTCGGGGCAAGCCCGTGGATGGGCACTCCCCCGGCCTCACCGGGGCCGCCCTGGACGCATACGCCGGGTCGGGCATCCTCACGGATCACGAATGTCTGACGGCGGCCGAGGCCCTCGAGAAACTCCGCCGGGGAATGTGGGTTTTCCTTCGAGAAGGATCCGCCGCGCGCAACCTCCGCGACCTCCTTCCGGCCGTGGCTCCCGGGGCCGCGACGAGAATCTGCATCGTCTCCGACGATCGCCACCCGGAGGATCTTCTTCGAGAGGGGCACCTGGACGGAACCCTCCGGAAGGCCGTCTCCTGGGGCCTCGATCCGATGGCGGCCCTTCGGGCCGTGACGCTCAACCCTGCGACGGTCTACGGCTTTGGAGACCGGGGCGGAGTGGCCCCGGGGTATCTCGCCGATCTGGTCGTGCTGAGGGACCTGAGATCCTTCGAGGTGCGGGAGGTCTATCACCGCGGGAGAAAGGTGGCCGAGGGGGGAAGTCTCCTGAAACCTCTGGAAAGGCGCCCCGCAGGGGAGGCGCTCGCCACGGTCCGACTCCCCCCCGATCTTCGGAGTCTTCTTGGGGGATTCCCGGAATCGGGGGAGGTCCGGGTGATCGGGGTCGAGCCCAACCAGATCGTCACACGCTCCGAAAAGGGGCTGGCGCAGGATGCGGGGGGCGGGCGCGGGATGCAGTTCGCCGCCGTCGTGGAGCGCCACAGGGGAACGGGACATGTCGGCCTCGGATACGTCAGGGGATTCGACCTCCGGGCGGGGGCGCTGGCTTCCACGGTGAGCCACGACAGCCACAACCTCGTGATCGTGGGGACGTCCCCCGATGAAATGGCCCGGGCGGCCGGTGCCGTGGAGGCCATGGGGGGAGGGCTGGCCGCCGTCCAGGACGGCGAGTTGCTCGCGGCCCTTCCCTTGCAGGTGGCCGGTCTCATGAGCCTCGGGACCGCGGCGCAGGCCGCCGCAGCTCTGGAGGCGCTTCACGGGGCCGCCCGCAGTCTGGGGTGTTCCCTGCCGGCACCCTTCATGACCCTTTCCTTCCTCGCTCTCCCCGTCATCCCCTCCCTCAAGCTCACGGACAGGGGACTCGTGGACGTGGACCGGTTCCAGATCGTGCCTCTGCGCCTTCCTTGACGCGCCAAGGGCGGCCCCTCGGCCGCCCTTGGATTGGTTTTCCTTGTGCCCCGGGTGCTCGAATTACAGGAGCGTGAGCGTCACCGTCTGCTGCGTGGCGGGGGCTCCCAGGGGGTCCACGGCGTCCACGGCGAGGGTTACGCTCCCCACCCCGGCTTTGTCCGCCGAGTAGGTCACCGTCACGAGCGTTCCCGAGGGCACGGTCGCGGAGGTGATATTCAGGGAACCCAGTTCACCGGTGGACGTGGTGCCCGAGAGGGATGCGCTCCAGGTCACCGCGCCACCTTCCGGGTCCGTCACCGTGAAGGTGATCGTCGAGGAGCCCGTGCCCGATGGGATTACATCGGGTACGGCCGCGAGCCCGGTGATGACGGGCGGGCCGTTGATGTCGGGCGCGAAGGAGGCGGCGATGGTGTGGTCGGCCTGGACGTTGGTGAAGGTATAGGAGGCGACGGGGCCGACGGAAACGCCGTCCACGAGGACGTCGGCGACGTGGAAGCCCGAATCGGGGGTGATGGTGAAGGTCTGATCGGACCCCTGGGGGACGGAGACGGCGCCCGAGGGGGCGATGGAGCCTCCCGCGCCGGCGGTGGCGGTGATGGTGAAGGACACGGCGTCGGGCGCGAAGGAGGCGGCGATGGTGTGGTCGGCCTGGACGTTGGTGAAGGTGTAAGAGGCGACGGGG
>Ga0209172_10000734_pt1 | contig 85087 bp, 76 predicted proteins | sample LarsenN4metaG_FD_184113 | JGI IMG/M metagenome (GOLD analysis project Ga0209172, IMG submission 184113) | Hot spring sediment bacterial and archeal communities from British Columbia, Canada, to study Microbial Dark Matter (Phase II) - Larsen... ... | reverse complement strand
ATCCGCCATCGACTCCAGCGTACTCCCCAGCCAGAATAATCCTAGATTGATGAAATGCGAGAGGGCATTGTTCGCAGGGCTATCAAGCACCCAGGTACCGCCCGCCTTGAGTCGTCCGGCCCAGTCTGTTCGGCGGTAGTAATCCTCCGATCGGGGCCAAGAGCCCGTGACCACGACAGACTGCACTTCCCCGATTGCGCCATCGCACAGCAACCGCTTCAGCACCCAGGTGGAGTCCTCGTACATATCTTGGAATCCTATCGCCACGGGCACCCCCGTTCGCGTTGCGGCCGCCTTCATGGCATCAACATCCTCGACCGTGCCCGCTGCGGGTTTCTCGCACATCACTGCCTTGCCCGCCCCCACCACGCGCTCCGTAAATGGGCGGTGCAGTGCGATCGGCAGCGGCAGCCACACGACATCCACATCACTCGACAACATCGCGTCCATTGAATCAGCAAACTCGATCCCCGCTTCATGCAGTTTTGTCAGCGCTTTATGATTCGGTGCCGGATCGTAGACTGTCGCCAGTTTCAGCGGCACCTCCCCGCTCACGCTCTGCTTGAGGATCCCCTCACAGACCACCCTCCCAAAACCGCCAAGACCAATCACGCCAAACTTCACAGCCATGCAGACTCCCAAGAAAGACGCTACGCTCGAGCCTGAGTCCTTCATCGCAGATGCCAGTCTCGCGCGTGCCTCGTCATCTGCGGTCGTCGCTTCGATTACCGGTGAATTACGGCACGAGTATCCTGCCAATGCTCCACCAGGAGAGATCGCTCATTCATCCCTTCACAGCATCGCGGGTGAGATTCTCCATGGTTCCCAATCGTTACATCGCGGTTGCGTGGCAATGTCCGTCCCGCGCCGGGAGGGTTCCTCGAACTTTGAAAAATGTTCTTCCAGCCTTGATCGCAACTGGGTGATCTGCACCGAATGTGTCTTCTCGCCCGCAAGATTGATGCGTTCACGGGGATCGTTCAGCAGGTCGTAAAGCTCGTCGGCAAACACACCATTGGGACCGGCGTAACGCTTTATGTACTTCCACTGCCAGGTCCGAATCATACGCGCATTGCCATACTCACAAAACTGGGCATCCCGCCACGACTGCTTCCTGCCCTGAAGCATCGCCAAGTACGACGCACCGGGACCAGTCTGCGCTCTATCGCCGCCGGCAGCCTCCAATATCGTCGCATGTAGATCGCAGTGATCCACCATCGCGTCCAGTTTCACGCCTGCCTCGATGCAACCGCGCCATCGCCATAAACACGGCACCTGAATCGACTCGTCAAGAAAATTCTGCGGCACCGTCGCATTGCCTTTCGTGTGCAGGCCGTGGTGTCCATTCATGTGCCCGTGATCCGATGTATAGATGACGATCGTCTCGTCCAGAATGCCCTGACTATCCAGTTCATCAAGTACCAACCCGATCTGCTCATCCACCAGCGAGATCGCGGCGAAATATTGGGCCAACTCCTCTCGACGGCGTTCCGGCTCCTGCGCCATCTGGAAGCGCACTGTGCCGTGCGCAGGCGACGGCTGCTCATCGGGTATCCCTCGGAACGTACACTCGCGATACCGTGCGACGAGACGTTCTGGCGAACCTGTGTGAGGTGTATGCGTGTCGGTATACCCCACAAAAAGAAAGAAGGGCGCTCGCATCTCTCCGCTACGCGGCCTCCCTGAAGACGTGTCTTCAGCATCCCCATGAGATCTGAGGAAACGGATTGCTCGATCCGTGATAAAGTGAGCTTGATGACCATGCAGCATAATCCGCTTTCCGTCCCCCTCAACAAATGGCTGTGGACCAAACCGTGCATTGGTGCCGGCGCCTTGCGTGAACCAAACACCAAATCCCGGCTGCTTTCGCTGGTAACCACCGCAATGCCACTTTCCGCACAGAGCTGTTGCATAACCCAGAGCGTTGAGGCGTTGTGCCAGCGTAATCTGGTCATTTATACCAGGATGCTCATTCCTTCCAGGTTCCTGAAGGTAATCGTGGATTCCGTGCATCGAAGGCAGTTGCCCGGTCCAAAACGACGCTCGTGCTGGAGAACACACCGGACTGGGCGTATACGCGTTTTTCATGCACGCGCCTTCCGCCGCTAGCCAATCGAGCGACGGTGTGCAAAGCTCGCTTTCACCGTAGCAGGGAAGCGCCCAACGTCCATGATCATCTGCCATGAAAACAACGATGTTCGGACGCGAGGTTACAGGTTTCCCGTGAGTCATTTCGTTTCGCTCAACTAATTCTGCCGTGCCTAAACCTATTCACTTACCTTGCCTCCCTCACTTCGTTTCTAGACTCGATGGCAACACCATACTTAAAGGTCAGCCACGGAAGACTGTGGCGTGCTGTGAGTGGACGGTTCTTCACAAGCAGTTGTCCCACCTCCCTTGATGGCCATCGTGAATACAGTATCTCGAAGTAACTGAAGTAATCACGCCCATGCAGTTCCTTGGGATCGCCCTTCCACCTGGCGAAACTCTCGGGATTCGCCGACCATGAAGCCAGTTTCTCGTACGCCATCCGCAGCGTCCGCCCCTTTGGCGACTTGTAATCATACAAGTCACGGCCTTGCGTCCGCAGCACTTCCGCCGCGATCGTCTGTGGAAACAGCGAGAAGTGGCTGTACCACATGCCCGAGCGCCCGCCATTCCGCCCAATCTCGTGCGTCAAGGAGCCATCTTCACCGACTTGCTGGTCGAGAAGCTTCTTCCATCGTTCCTCCGCCTCCGCAAGCCTCTTCGCGTTGTTCTGATATGCCGCGATACTGCTGAAAAGCACTAACCCCCAATTGCCCCAATTGTTATTACTCGACATGGTATTCATTGGAAGAGCCTTCTCTTCAAGGAAAGCGCTAAATGCCTTTTCCCCTTCTGGATCAAAGTGCCTGCTCCCGCGGATAAGATCGGCCGCGAACACCATCGCCGGAAAATGGTACGAGAAGCAAAGCTTGGAATCGTCGCCCTGTTTCAACTCCTTTAGTTGCGTCCATGCAAGAATGAACTTCGCGGCCGCGGCGCCGTACGCATCGTCACCCGTGATCTGGTAGGCCAACGCCAACGTATAGGCCGTGTTGGCGTCATTCATCAGCCCTTCCTTCGCCCGGATGTGTCCCTCCTTGTTCCCGTAGAAGCCTGGCACGTGCCACACCGCTGGGACCGCCGGTTTTCTGGCCAGTCCTTCGTCTGCCGCTTGCTTGACCTTCAGCCACGCCGCGTACGTCGGCTCAGTCTTGTTCGTGACCGCTTGCTTCAACTCCGTGATACGCTCGGCACGGAGCAACACACGACCCGACGTTACGGCAGTCGCGTCACCGGCCTCCGCGTGTGACGCAACCGTCAGTAGCGCCGCAAATAGAACGCACACCTTTGCGCATATTTGTTTCATACGGCATCCTCCGCGTCCGGCATCCGCAGCAAACCGTCACTCACCCGCTTACCACCCATCCCGGCATCGACACGTTACCGCGCCGCGATGGCTTGTACACCTTCGTGCCAGGTGCAAAGGGCCGCTTCGCGCTGAGTATCCGAATCCGATTGCCGATCCGAATCAGCAGATCATCACAAGGGCCCCCAAACATCGGACTGTTCAGCGTATTCGTCCGGTCAAAACGTTGCTCAAACGCGCCCGTCGCATAAGGAATCAGGCTATCAAGATCGATGAGCCGGCGACCCAGATGGTCGTAGATTCCCCGGTACCCTTGCCCATCGCACACCAGTAGGTGCTCATGCCCCTCTCCCGTCCAGTTAATCGGCGTCGCCTCCTGACAGGTGAAACCGGGCTGGAACCGCGAGAGCCGGTTTCCCACCGCATCATAAATCGCAGTCACCCCATACCCGCCCCACCGGTTCGAGCTCACCACCTGCACGCCCTCACTTCCCGGAATAACCCGCCCGGCGTTTCCACACTGCGAGTGCCCCTGCGGATGCACCGCAAGTATCGCGCCATTCCGCGCATCAATCACCACATGCCCCGCGGAACTCCCTTGGTAGTGAAGCAGCGGAATGCCCTCAGGCCCGTCGAAGTACCCCGATTGCGCGCAATCCACGTGTCCGCCATTTAAGCACCCCAATCGCCTCAACATTTCCTCCTGGCTCCACCGCACGTTCCCCGATGCATCCAACATCGCGCACCCGCACAGCACCTCTTCCCGCCCGTCCCTATCCACATCACACACCGTCAGGTGATCTCCATGTCCCTGCCCACTCGGAGTCTCCCGGTACCATCGCACTTGTAAGTCATGATCCACGGCCCACAAATGCTTGTCATTCGCGCCGCACGTCAGAAAGAACGTGTCCACGCGCCCATCCCCGTCAAAATCCGCTTGCCGCCGCGGTCCATTACCCGAGTTGATCCGCCGCGCGCCCGCTCGCTCGGGCAGTGGAGCGCGCAATATCACCTTCCCCGTTGTCCCATCAATTCGCATCAACTCCTTCCCCACCGCAATCAAGTCGCAAGTACCATCCCCCTTCGCCGGCAGCGCGTGTATTCGCTCCGCTCCCTCCCACGTCCCGCGCCAGATCACCTTTCCATGCAAATCCACCAGTGCATGGTTTGCACCGCTCGGATGGTTGCACTTGATCAGCAATTGCGGCTCACCTTTCGCCCCGACAAAATGCCCCAGCTGAAAGTTCGCATGGTGCCGCGGACTATTCGACAACGGCCCCAACTCTGACAAATCAAGATCCCGCACTACCACTGGCTCCGGGAGTTTCGCTGGCGCTTCCACTTTCGGGAAGCAAGCGTCACCGAACGTCCCATCCAACTTCCGCACCGAATAATCCGTCACAAACGCCACGCATGTCGCCCGCACCCCGCAATACCCGCCCTCCGAGTAACCATAATCCACGGCATCAAACAGAAAATGGTCATCAAACCACGCCTTGAACTGCGACCCCCGGCACGTCAGCGTCAAACGGTATGGCCGAAAGACATCAAAATGCACCTGCGCCCACGCAATCTCCGTCCACTGGTGATCGTCACGTCGATACAACACGACACGCCCGGGATACTCCAGCGTCAAGAAGTAATACCGACGCAGATCCTGCATCCGCGCAACAATCCCCGCCCACGGCCGCGACAACTCCATGTTGTCTGCCCCCAGCCCCGTTGACACTTCCTCAATTCCAAAAGTCCCGGTCAACAATATGTCCGCCGGCAACTTCTTCCTTGTCATCAATGCGTGGTCGTACCACAAAGTCCAATTCTTGTCCCACACGTCCTTCGGCACGCGGTCTTCAAACGCAAAATGCACCGCACGCTTGCCATGGAACTTCTTCGACAACTTCACCTGGCTCGGCTGGTGATGCCACACCAGCGGCGTATCCCATTCTGCAAACAAACGGTCATTGTGATCGCACGGAGTCCTGCGGTCGTACAACGGACCATCAATCCCATCCATTATCGGCATACTCGCAAGCAAGTCATCGGCGGCTAAGTCTGGCAGCGGATACTGGGCATAACCATTCAATGTCATTTCATTCACTCCTTAAGTGCACAAGGTTTTAACTCAACTCACGCTTACCGCGGCATGAACCATCCGTTCCGAGTACTCGCCGACCATTGGCGCCATTTGCCGAAATCCGCCTCGCCCCCCAATCATCGCCTTGCTACGCCCTCGCTGGCTACCTGTTGCAATTGCCACAACTTCCGGTATTGTCCAATCATGCCGACCACCACACGCACGCCAAACTGGTCCGCCATCGAGGCCGAAACCTGGCACGGCTCGCCCGCGTGGCGCTCCGGTACACGCCTCGTCTCGTCCAACAACCTTTTCCTCATCGTAAAGGGCTCGGTCCAATACCACGACGTATCGTCGGCTTACACCATCAGCGCAGGATCGCTCCTCTTTGTCCCTCGCGGCGTAAGGCATTCCCTCCTAGCCGGCCCCAGAGGTTTCACCCTCACCGTGCTCCGCCTGAGACTCTCCGCCTTCGGCCTCCACATCGAGGCCGACGCCCAGGCATGGGAAATCCTGATGGCCCTTACACGCCGCACCCACACCTCCGGCCCAGTCCTTAGCCTACCCCGCTCACAACTCGCCCACCTACGCCTTCATGTATCCAGTATCATCCAAGCACAAGACCGCCCCACACCAGCACGTCTTTGTCAGATCAAAGCCGCGGCTCTCAATATCATCGCCACCCTCGCAGCCGCGATTCCCATCGACAGCACCTCCGCCGCTCGCCCCGCCGCATCGTTCGCTCGCATGCGCGCTGTCATCGAATACATCGAAATGCATTACCCCGAGCACATCACGATCGCCCGACTCGCCGGACTCGCACAACTCAACCGCAGCCGCTTCCACACCATTTTCAAGAACCATACGGGCCTCTCCCCCGTCGACTACGTGACGCGCGTCCGCATTGGCGAAGCCTGCCGCCAACTCCGTGATACAACCGAGCCCGTCCTCACCATCGCCCTCAACACCGGCTTCGCCAGCACCAGCCGCTTCTACGAAGCATTCCATCAAGTCGTCGGCCACCCGCCTGCACAATGGCGAAAACGCAACCCACCCGCCTGACACCCCGGATCGTCCCCAGCGTTACTTTGTGATACGGTGCATCCGCCGAAACTCGCCCGGTGTAATCCCCGCAAACTCCCTCATCACCCGCCGCAAGTGCTTCTCATCCGTCAAGCCAGACTCCAGCGCCACGGCATACACCGACATATCCGTATCGAGCAGAAGCGATTTGGCATGCTCCACGTGCATACGCTGGATCTCCTTCAGCACCGTCCGCCCGAGATACTTCTCGAAACGTCGTTCCAGTGCCCGCCTCCCCAGCGATACCGCCCGCGCCACATCTTCAACCCCGATCGTCTCGGTGGCATGTTCCCGAATAAATCTCACCGCCTCCAGCAAATAGCGGTCCTCCGTCGCCACCCCCGTCGTTGACTCGCGCTCGATTACACCTAGCGGCGGCAGTAACAGATCTCTCGTTACCTCACGCTCGCCCCGCAGCATGTCCACCACCATCCGCGCCGCCTCATAACCCCACCGGTCCTCCGGCATCCGCACCCCGGTCAACAACGGATTACTCGGCGTGTCGCGATCATGTCCCGAGATCAACCCCACACGTGAAAGGACCTCCCAGTTCTGGCCACGCACCGCCTCCGTGGCATTGAACGCCAACGCATCGTCCGCCGCAAACAATGCCGTCCCCCGCGGCAAACTGTCGAACCACGCCAGAAACGGCGTCAATTGACCCGGCTTCGGTTCATCGGCCGTCACCCGCGGCCCTTGGCGCACCTCCACGCCTGGCAGCACCTTCCATATCGCCTCTTGGTATCCTGCCAATCGCTTCGCAGAATAATCCGTCTGCGGTCCTATGTACGCAAACTCTCGATACCCCTTCATCAGCATATACTCCCCCGCCATCCGCCCAACCTGCAGGTTGTCCGGCAGCACTGAAGGCACCGGCAGACTTCCATGTACACCGGATGTATTCACGACAAACCGGCATATCCCCCGAACCACTTCCAGCGCCTCACGGCTTAACCCATGCACAATCGCCCCATCGGGCGCCCAAGACTTAACCAGATCAAGGTGCATCGGCTCGAAGCGCGCAACCGTACACCCCGGCACCCGCGTCAGATACCGCAAAGCTGACCGCCATAGTCCTGTCTGCAATGCGTCGCGTGCGGTATAGACGCCGACCACGCGGATGCGTCTTCCCTTCTGTTCAATATCACTCATCGCGCTATATCCCTTAGTGAGCAACAACGCATCATCGCAAGCCAAACAAGCCTATCTTAGACGTGTTATGTCCTTCATAACAGCAAAAATCCGACAGCATCCTACAGAAATGCCGTTTGGCCCGCAGTAGCTCGTTGTGTGACGCTCGGGTCAGCACCCCGGTGAACGCTGCCGATGTCCTACGAAAACTACCCGGTCGCTAAAGCACAAACTTTCTATCATCCCGCGTGTGAAGGTCCGTTCCACGTTGGCATTCGCCTGGATTCCGACCCATTCACGGCAAGCCGGTCACGTAGGACGTATTTTGGTCTTAGATAGTCGTAAAAGTCGTCTTGTTCGCTGCTCGTTTCGATGTAGAGTTCAGGAGCCAAATGGGCAAGTCAGCGCATCTGCCCCCGGCACCTCGCGCCAGCGTGCGGCGAGGGAGCGAGAGAGACGCCACGGGAGAGAGAGACCGCCGATGTTATGAACGTCGGGGAGAAGAACGGTCTCACGTGGAGAGTCTCACATGGCTAGTTTCGTACACAATCGGCTCTGGATGGGTTTGAAGGATTCCTCGGGTTCGAAACGGGCTTCGAGGAAAGTTGTCATGGGTCTGGCCGTCATGGCCGCGGTGGGTGCAGTGGGGCTCCCATCGGCGAAGGGTGCAATTATCTCGTCAACGGCCACGGGCGCGTATAACTCCACCAATTGGACCGGTGGTGTCAACGCCTCAGCATCCGGATCAGAACCGGACACGGTCACTATCGGCCACGACATCTACTTGGCCGCTGCCGCAGACGCGACGGGCGATGCAATCTCCTTTAGTTCGGGCGGAACCCTAGAGTTCCGCAACGACACCAACAACACAAATTTTGCGGTTGCATCGCTCAATCTTTCGGCTGCCGACACAACGCTGAAAGTGGGCCGCGCTACGTCGGGCACGGCAATCCGGCACACGCTAACGCTCGGCAACGTGGCCAACAGCCTTCTACTCGGCTCCGGACGCACAACCACCCTAAGCGTCGGCGCAAACACCACAACCGGCGAGTATGGCCTCACTATCGATTCGGGTGCGACTGCGGGCTCCACCAAGGTCAACGGCTCACACACATTTTCGATCAATAACAACGGCTCGAGCACTGGAAGACTCCAGCTTTCGCGGGCCATCGTTGGCACGGGAAGCACGCAGGACATCATTTACAAAACCGGCGCAGGCGTGCTCATCCTTTCAGCCGCACCCACAACCTTCACCAATGCCATTGGCGATCTGGATCGTATCGAGATTCAGGCGGGTACACTTGCTTTGCCTGTAACGACCGCAAGTAGTCTAACCATCCGCTTCAATGGCAGCGGTGCCACGTTCCTGCCTGGCAACGTTACCCATGCCGCGCGCTTTGATTTCGATACTGCAGGCGTCTTAAATGCAACGGGGGTTACGTCCATCGGCTCAGCAAGTGGAGATGGCAACCCAAACTATACCGGCATCTTCGCTGGCAACGGCAGCATCACGATCCAAGGCGGGCAGTTCAGGCATGATCTCACCGTGAGCAGTTCCAGCACGTGGTTGGGCAATCTCATCGTCGGCGCAGGTGCCCGCGGCACGGCAATCATCAATAATGCCAACCTCAACTACGATGGCACCAAGGGCATCTCCCTACTCACTGTCCGCGGTGCTACCGGCTTCTCCGATCCGGCGCTCGGTAATTCCGCCAGCACCGGCCTCGTTCGAGTCAATGCCAATATCACCGTCGGTGGACTCGATAACACAGGTAACGGCGTGAATACTCGTATCGTCTCAGCTACGAATTTGGCCGCACGCGTCCTTACCGTGGATGTTGGAAACTCCCTTTCCTACACGTACCAAGGCTCGCTCTCCGACGGCACTGCCATGGTATCTCAGAGCGATACTTCTACCCTCAAACTCATCAAGACCGGCCTCGGCACCCAAACCATCTCCGGCCAAACCTACCTCTCTAACTATTCCGGCGGTACCGAAGTCAACGGCGGCACCCTCATCGTCAACGGCGGTGGCGTGGATCTACAGAAGACCTCCTCTACGGCCATCGCCGCCCTTGGCAACGGCAGCACGTCCGCCGCTATCACCGTCGGCAGCACCAGCGACCTTTATGTTGGCAAACGACTGACCCTCATCAACGGCGGCGTAGTTGCCAATAACGTCTTCATCAGCGAAATCACTAATGCCACACAGATCAAGATCACAAATCGCTCAGGCGCATCGATCGCGGCCATCGCATCGGGCAATACGCTCGATTTCGCTGCCTCCTCCCCCACCGGTACAGGGGCGGTCACGGTAAACACCGGCGGCACGCTGAAGGGCACGGGCCGCATCGCGGGTGCAGTAACGGTCAACGCCGGCGGCACGTTTGCCCCTGGCACCAGCCCGGGCATCATCACCTTGGCCTCTGATCTCACCATCGCCGGCACGCACGAATGGGAGTTTGACAACCTTGGAGCCATTGGCACTGCGGGCACCAACTACGATCTGACGTCCATGACCAATGCCTCCGCGGCGCTGACCATCGCGAGCGGCACGCTGCAGGTGAAATTGCTTTCCGGCGACTACACCAGTGCGTTCTGGAATACGTCCAAATCTTGGAAGATCATCGATGTTGCCAACACTGGCAACACCAACACCACCTTCGCAAGTATTACTTCGACGGTGGGACTGGGCGGCGAGGGCACGTGGAGTACAAGCCTGGGCACCGTCGGCGATGCCGGGGACGTCTTCCTGAACTGGACACCGGCTGGCGTAGGCCCGGCTAGCATCTCGGTCAGCCCGGTGACAGGTTCATCGCGCACGCACAATGATTCGGTAACGATCGACGCCACCGCTGATGATGGCACCTATACCATCGGTAGCACCACCGTCAGCGGCTACGGTTGGTCGCAGAGCGGGATCAGTAACGGCGGTCTCAGCGGCACCAACAACGACATCACGGGCACCGTTAGCCACAACACCGCCAACAGCATCAACGGCGACAACCAGGGCCGCTTCAGCTTCGCGATCAGCGCGGCGAGCTCAGGCAACGGTACCTACAACTACACGCTCACCAACACCGTCGCTGGCAACGTCGCCCCCTACGGTGTGCTTGATGCCCCTGGCACCACTCAAATCGCCACCATCCTCAGCGGTAACAAAGTCGAGGACTATGCCGTCAATGGCACGCGCGACACCGGCCTCAACCAGCTCGGCAACACCTTTACCATCGAGACCTCCGAAGCGCTCACCGCCGACACCGATCTGACTATGGCGATTCGCCGCCGCGTCGATGGCACTGCTAATGATGAAGTCACCGCCGGCGATGCCAACTTCGCCCGCTTCGACAATGCCAGCGGAAAACTCTACTCCGATGTCGTCGATATCAACGGTATCGATGGCAAGCTCTACGTGCTGACGATCAGCTATGACGAAGCCGACCTCGGCGGCCATCCCGAAGATGCGCTTCGGCTTGGCTGGCTGAACACAGAAATCAATAAGTGGGTGATTGCCGTGCTGGGCAACACCAGCGGCAGCTACCAGGACCTGGGTGTGAGTGCATGGACGACCATCGGTACGCTCGGCGCTGAAGACCTCGGCAAGTTGGGTGTCGATACGACCAACAACTACGTCTGGGCCGTGCTGAATCACAACAGCCAGTTTGCTGTCATCCCCGAACCCACCTCACTCGCCCTCCTCGGCCTCGGCGCGATGGGCCTCCTCGCCCGACGGCGCCAGCGCCAGCACCGCAACTGAACATTGTGACGCAATCGCGATCAGCTACTTCAAACACGGGCGTGATTCCACAAACACGCCCGTGTTTTTTATGCGTGGCGGCGGCCACCCCCCAACTTCTGAGTTCCAACTTCCGCAATCAATGGACAGGACGCAATATGAGTCCTAATAGACGCAAAACCCGTCTTGTTGGAGCCACATCAAAAATCTACACTCCATGAAATGCTTCGCACGCTCGCGCAACGTCCGGTCTTCCTACCCGTTGCCCTCTTCCTGGCCGCTCACGCGAATACCAGCGTACTCACGCGTTGAAAAAGGAGTCGCCCCATGTCCAGAGACCGTCAGGCCAAAGCCTTCACCCTCATTGAACTTCTCGTCGTTGTCGCCATCATCGGGCTACTCATCGCGATCATTCTCCCCTCCCTCTCGCGTGCTCGCGAACTCTCACGACGCACCGTCGGCGGCACCAACCTCGCCGCCATCGGACGCGCTTACTCGCTCTATGCCGCAGAATACGAGGGCCACATACCCCTCTGCTTCAGGGCCTACTTCACCACCAACGCCGGCGCCAATTCCGGTGCCTCCCGCCCCGCTGTGATCGCCTACATCCAACGCGTCGGCTTCTATCACAAGATCGCCGGCAGCGGCAACCCCCCTTTAACGATCTATCGCCGCGGTGGCCCAGACATGACCGACCGACAAGCCCCGGGATTCATCAACTCCAAAGTATGGGGCGCTCCCGGCGTCACCACGGCATTCAACATGCCGCGCAAAGGCGATCCCGCACTCGAAAGCTGGGTGAAATTCTGGAAAGAGAAGGGCGAATGGGACCTCCAAGGCGCGGCCTCGGGTATGCCCGCATTCCTCAATTACTACTTCATGCTAGGCGATCCCGGCAACACCGTCCCCGGCCAAACGGTCTATTACGACCACAACACCGGACAACCCTATACCAAACTCGACAATGTGTTGCGGGCACAAACCAAGTTCACCAATCTGGCACCCCAGGAACTCGTCATGCAAGACATGATTCAGCAGGACCTGACCTCCGGCTTCTTCCAGGCCAACTACATGCGAGGAAATGCTGGGGCGCAGGATTCCTTCTACGTCAAATCGGGTAGCGATGAAACCTACACCTCTGGCTACCAAATCGCCTCGACCGAAGCCTTCATGGCCGGCGCAAACGTCCTCACAGCCGATATGAGCGTGCGCTGGGTTTTGCCGCAGGATATGGACAAGGTTCGCTACGTGCCACCCGCTGGCATCTCGCCTCTGGAAACAGTTCTCTACCTCGCGGTTGGCAACCATCGCTAAACGGGCCAGAAACTTCCCTGGGACTCTTATCATGAGCCGTTCGGTCAAATCTATCTTCGTCCTTCTCGCCGTGATCATCGTCGGGCTGATCGGGTACTACACGCTCAAACTTCCAACCGATACCCCCGGAGCCAATCGCCCGGCTGAGATCATCGATCCAGTGCTCCTCACGCGTACCTCGACCTCCTGGGATCAAGTCCTCAAGCATGGCGTTCCCGACATGGCCGGCGCCGGCGGCTACATTGCCCCCGTGCCTGGCAAGGACTACTGGGGCTATGTCACCAATCCCGGAAAACCTCACCCCTGCGAATCGCTTCCCATCGAAAAACGCACCCCGCTCTACCCCAAGTAGACCTCCCCACTACCCGAAGCCATTGGTGTTCTGGAATGACCTTGCGTGAGAAAATATTCGCGGGCACCGCATCCACCGCCGTATTGGTCGGCGTTATGGCCATTGCGGCGCCGCGTTTCTTCAGTGGGCAGCCTTCGCTCGATGAGCTCGAGCGCACCGCCATCAATTCATCTGCGCCCGCGCAGCGTCATGCTGCCGCAGCCAAACTCTCATTCCAAGGTCGGAAAGCGATCCCCCATCTCCAGCGCGTTCTGGCCCAAAGCAATGATCCGGAGATGAATGCAGTATGCATCGACAGTCTTGGCGAACTCTACGATTACACCTCCATGGAGAAGTTCCTCGATTTCCTCGAGGACCCCAACCCATCCGTCCGCAACCGGGCAGCCGCAGCCGTCGCGCGCATGACGGGCCTCTACACCGATTTTGAATCCGCCGAACCCGAAAAACGGGCGAAGATCATCGCCATCTATCGCGCCCAGTGGAACAGCCTCAAGGACACGAAGAAGCTTGAGGAATTCAAGCAACACATAAATGCCAATCTCAACAGCATAGGAGCCAAGCCATGAAGTCACGCAAGGCATTCACCCTTCTCGAAGTTGTCACCGTCCTCGTCATCATCGTCGTACTCATCGCGCTATTGCTCCCAACATTCTCACGCGTCCGTGGCCAGGCGCAGACCGCGGTCTGCGCGACACGGCTCCGTGGGCTGGGCCAGGCACATAGCCTTCGTCGCGCTGACGCGAGCCTCACGTTAATTCAACGCGGCATCGTCGATCCCGCGAACTGGGTAAACGACTTCTCACCCTACCTGTCGAGTCCGGTCGCCTTCACGTGTCCCACGGACACTACCAGCGGTGGCCCCTGGGGCGGACGAAATCCATCGGAGTCGGGCTACGGCAGCATCGTTGAAATCCCAAGTTTCTACTTGATGGTCAGTTGGAGCGGCATCAACTTTAGAGTCCCCTTCTCCAACACACACCCCCGCATGGCAATCAGGCCATGGACGGTTCGCCCCGTCGGCCAACGCTGGCGCGGATCGCTCGTGAACTACACCGATCCACCTCAGTATGCTGCCATCCTCGAATTCCTCGACGATGGCAACGACTTCTACGCACCAATGGGTCCAAATCCAGAGAACCAATTCTCCTTCGTGGCCATTGAGGACAGAAAACTCGATGCCATCGGCTGGAAAGTCGACCTCTACCGCAACAAGCAGATGCTGTACGCTGATACCGTTCTCCCCAAATGGGCCCCCGGCGGCAATGATGCGCGCCGGCTCAAGACGCCCTATGGCGAAGCCAGCTACGGCATCAACAACCGCGTGCCCAAAATGCCACAACCGGAACAGTCGATTCTGCTCATCGACTACGACAAGATCGTTGCCAGTCTCTCCAGCGCATCTGCGACAGACAATTGGACGCTGGAGATGTCCAACGTAGCCAACCGTCACGCGGGTCGCGTCAATGTTCTCTTCGGCGACGGCGCAGTCAACACCACTCACCCCAACGCCATCGACCCACGGGTCCCAGCGCTACACGATCAGTACTGGCGTGCACAACAGGATCCACGACTCTCGGGTGGTTGAGCCAGACCGGCAAAGACCGACATAAACTGCTAGGCCAAAGTTGCCAGTATGGCCTACGGCATACGTTCATCACGGCGCTTGCGCAAGGCGGCGTGCATCCGAAAACCGCGCAGTCTCTGGCCCGGCATAGCACAATCACGCTGACAATGGACCGCTACACGCACACGCTGCGGGGGGATGAAACCGCGGCGCTGGCCGCATTGCCTGACCTGACGCCCACGCCGGCAACAGGTGAAGCGAAGATGACCGGCACGTATGACGCCCCCGCCGCTGTCGACGCCGTGGGCATCATCCTGAGGGGGCAAAGCCGTGGGGTGTTTAATGGGGGCGCGCAGGGGCAAAAGCATGGCCCGCATGAGACAAACGGCAACAACGGCGCAGAGCCGGGCAAAAATGAAGAAACCCGCATAAACATTGCGTTTGATGCGGGTTCATGCGGAGAGAGAGGGATTCGAACCCTCGGTGGACTCATCGCCCACACGCGATTTCCAGTCGCGTTCCTTCAGCCGCTCGGACACCTCTCCGGATCACCGCAACTGCGGCAGTTGCAGTGTGTATCGACAGTTTAGAGTCCCTTATTCAGCGATGCAATCGCTCAAGCCATCTCTTTGAGATTCACCCAACGCTTCTCCTGCGCACTCAACGCCACCGCCTCCAGCACTTCCTGGCAACGCAAGCCGTCATCAAAATTCGCGCCGAACGTCTTCGTCTTGCCCGCCATGTGCTCCACAATGTCCGCCGCCGTGTTCACAAACGTCTCGGCATAGCCAATCGGGTGGTCCGCCGGCCAATACTTGCCCGCATACGGGTGGTTCCCCGTCGTGCAAGAAATCTTCCGCCAGCCCTTCTCGCTCGCCGGCAGCGTGTCGTCAAAAAACTCCAGGAACGAGAAGTTCGGGAAGTCAAAACGAATCGCGCCCTTCTCGCCGTTAATCTCCATCGTGTTGCTGTTGTGATGCCCCGTCGCAAAGCGCGTCGCCTCAAACGTCCCCATGCCCCCGCCCTTCAGCCGACACATAAACCACACGGCATCATCCACGTGCACCGTGCCCATCTTCTGCGGGCCTTTGATATCGTTCACATTCGTCGTCAGGCCCTCGGTCATCCGCCCGATCGGACGCTTCTTGATAAACGTGTTCATCATGCCGCACACCTCGGCAAACTCATCGCCCGTGATGTACCGCAGCATGTCGATCGAGTGCGCACACAAGTCGCCGTGCGAGCCCGATCCCGCTACTTCCTTCGACAACCGCCACACCAGCGGGATCTGTGCATCCTTAATCCAGTCTTGCAGGTACAGCGCCCGCACATGATAGATCTTGCCGATCCGCCCCTGCTCCACCAGTTGTCGCGCCATCGCCACCGCCGGCACGCGGCGATAGTTGAACCACACAAAATTCTTAACCTTTGCCTTCTTCACCGCGGCATGCATCGCCTTGGCTTCTTTCAGCGTCCGCGCCAGCGGCTTCTCGCAGGCAATCGCCTTGCCCGCCTCCGCCGCCGCCAGGCAAATCTCCGGGTGCGCGTTGTTCGGCACGCCGATATCAATCAGCTCAATCTCCGGGTTCCGCAGCAACTCGCGATAATCCGTCGCATAGTTCTTCCAGCCCCAACGCTCCGCCGTGCTCTTCACCTTTTCCAGCGTACGCCCGCACAGCGAGTGCATCACCGGCTGCATCGGCAAATCAAAGAAATGCGGCGCCTGCAACCACGCGTTCGAATGCGCCTTCCCCATGAACTGGTAACCAATCAACGCCACGTTCAAATTCTTGCCCGGCATGTGTCGAACCCTCTCAAGAACAGACATGCTTCCGAGCGCGGCATAATACGTCACCGCATCGCTTTTGAAAACGTCCCAAGCCCCCTCAACATCACGGCAATATCGTGCGTTCGCGCAGGCGATAACGCCGCGGGGTCGTCCCCATCCGTGCCGCAAACAATCGGTAAAAGTGGGTCAGGTTCGACAACCCCAGGTCCAGCGCAATGTCCGTAATGCTGTCGGCCGTCATCCGCAGCCGGCGTGCGGCTTCGTCCATCCGCAAATCGTTCAGCACCTCCGTTGTGGTGCGGCCACAGCAACTACGAACGACGCGGTTGATATGCTCGCGCGATCGTCCCGTGGCCCGCGCCAAGCCAGGCACAGAAAAATCACCCGCCGCTGCCTGCCGGGCCAAGGCCGATCCCAGCCATGCCGGCAACGCCGCACCGACAAACCGCGACGCCTGCGTATCGGCGATCAACCGCAGCAGATCGATCAAAAAACCATCGCGTTCCAACACCGACTGCGCTGCCGGGCTGAACGCATCGGCCCAGTGCGATAACCGCTGACACGCTGCCGGCGACAGTCGCGTGTGCACCGGCAGTTCCGCCTCGGCAGACCATGGCCACTCTCGCCCGCGAAAGTAACGACGCCGCAGATCCACCAGCACATCATCACGAAAAGCTACATTGACAAAGGCCAGTTCGCCGCCGCCCACCGCCGCAAAGCCGTGCACATCCTGACGGCGCACCAGCACCACATCGCCGGGCTCAAGTGTTACGCGTTGATTGTTCACGAGATGCACGCCGCGCCCGCGCTCAACCCAGAACACCTCGGCAAAACCTGCGTGCGTATGCATTTCACTTGGCGACGTCTGCCGGTAATGCGCCCGGGCGACATGCAGATGATGGTCCGTCGGCAGAAAACTCCCAGCCTGCAGCACGGTTACAGACATGACACAGCCTTCTGCAACATCGGCCCCTTCATGTCCTCAAGCCCGCCGCAGCTGCGTCTCAACCGCATGCAGCAGATCAACAATATTCTCGCTATGCGCAGTGTTGTTCGATCCCAGCCAGTGCACCGTTTCATTCGCGGCGATCATCGCCTCCACCCGTTGGCACGCCGCAATCACCGTCGAGTGGTTCTTGTTGCCCATGGCCCGCCCCACATCTGGGTAAGAAAGATGCGTCTGCTGCCGCGCGATATACATCGCCACGGACCGCGCCAGCGACGCCGCACGATCACGCGAATTGGCCATGATCGCCGCCGCGCTGATCCCAAAGTGCTGCGCCACCCCCGCCACAATCCGATCCACTGCCAACGGGGCGCGTGCCGAAACCGTACGGTCACGCAACGTCGTCGCCACGGCCACCGCCGCCGGCGATCCGCCATCAATCAGCGTCATGCCGGCCACCACCTGCATGAGCAAGCCTTCCAATTCACGCACACTCGACGCATTCGACTGCGCCAGGTGCATCAGCACGGCTTCCGACACGCTGTAGCCGTTGCGTGCCGCCTTGCGCCGCAGAATCTCCAGCCGCGTCGGCACGTCCGGCGCTTCGATCTTCAGCACCATGCCCGACACAAACCGGCTCGTGAGCGCTTCCGAGAAGCTGTGAATCGCCTTCGGCGCACAATCGCTCGCCAGCACGATCTGCTTGCCGTGCGCATCGATCTGGTTAAACGTGTGCAGAAACTCTTCCTGCGTCGCCTTCTTGTTCGCCAAAAAATGCACGTCGTCAATCACCAGCAAATCCGCCGACCGAATCCGCCGGCGAAACGCCTCGGTCTTGTGTGTCTTGATAGCTTCAAGAAACTCATTCGTAAACGATTCACCCGTCAGGTACAGCCATTTCTTGCCCGGGTGCAGCTTCGCGAACCGCTGGCAGATGCCCTGCAATAGGTGCGTCTTGCCCAGACCGCACGGCCCGTGAATCGTCAGCGGATTAAACTGCTGTCCCGGATTCTCCGCCACCCGGCAGGCAGCATGGTACGCCATCTGGTTGCTCGACCCGACGACAAACTCTTCGAGCGTAAAACGCGCGTTGATCACCGCCCCGCTGCCGGTATTCGGATTCGAGACTGCGACACTCGCCGCGGGTGCCGCCGCAACCGGTGCTTCAAACGCCAACGTCTCCGGCGGCGTCTGCTGGGCCCCCACCTCCACGCGAACCTGCAGTTCCTGCTCCAGCACCAGCCGCCCCACCGCCTTGAGTTCATCGCTGAACTTCGTGCGAATCCAGTTCGCCGTAAAGGTGTTGGGCGCCGTCACCACAAGCACCTGCCCGTCCAGCGCCAGGGTGGTTTTGCGTTCGAACCAAAGTTCGAAGCGCTCCGCGCCGATGCGACGTTTCAGGCACGTGAGCAGCCCCTCCATCGGGTCGGCGGCGACAGCTGCCATATGTCCGCGTTCAGTGTGCGTAAAGCGGCGATCATCCATGACGGGCGCAACAATTGCCATGCGCTTGCTCCATCGAGAAGCGTCGTGTAACGACGAAACAGAATTTCAGTTACAAGGGGCGAACCGTCATGGTTCAGCGTCGAGACGTTTGCGTACATGCAAACGGGTGGTGAGCCGATGACGGCCGTGTGGCGACGATAAACAACTGCGTTGGGACGCGTGTTTACCCGCCAGGCGGCCGCGGGATTCTTTCGACGAACTTGAGAGCCGTTCCTTCACCCTCTGACCCACGCAACGGGTTTTGATGCCTTCACATGTTCAGAGCAAGTGAGCAAGGTTTTAGCATTGAATAAAGTGACTGACAATATGTTTTCTCCAATCTTTTTTTCCACACAGTGGTTGATGATGTAAACATCATGCTTTAGCGCGCGAAAAAATTTTTCTTGCACGCGTTATAAACATCGACCGCCGTAGATTGTTGAAAACTTGTCGCCGTGGCAGATGTTGTACCCGCGCGCCGGTGCACAGCCCCATAACCACAACATCTTGTGCTTTGCCGCCACGGCGTAGCCTTTCTCGCGATGCGCCGCCTCCCGCGGCGCTTCTGCACCACCAACACGAAAACACGCATGAATACTAGCGTTTTTTAACGTAAGCTACGCGCTCGGCCACGCTCGTGAAACCAAAGCGACGATAAAGCGTGAGCGCAGGTGCATTTGCGCGATCAACCGCCAGCGTGCACACGTCAAAGCCACGCCGCGCCGCAATCGCAAGCGTACGCGCCATCAAGATGCGCCCCAAACCGCGCCCGCGCGCTGCTGGCGCAAGGCCCAGATACACCAGCTCCAATGAACGACGCCGCCCCCCGCCCATCACCTCGCTCAACAGCAAACAACCGAGCGGCCGGCCGTTTTCTACCACCACCGTCCACAGCCCCGGCTCGAACGGCCCCACCGCCTTGTGCCCCGCAATCACATCCTCGATCGCCCGCATGCCCGACAAACTCGGACAGTCCAGCGTCTGCTCATAACTCGCCGCAATCGCCTGTTCAAACAGCGCGTGCGTCTCCGGCCCATACGCCAGCAACTGCACATGCTCCGGTGCCTCGGCCACCGGCGGCATCATCGGCGCCGCTCGCTGCATATAAACCAGCGTGGCTAACTCACTTAGGCCAACCGAGGCGAACAGCTCGCGGCCCGCCGTATCGCCGGGCTCCACCATCGCCTGCACCAGCACAATGCCCGCGGCAGTCGCATCCTCGATCACCGTCGCCATCGCCGCCGCACTGGGCGCAAGCGCTGCCGGGTGCTGCTGCAGATTGGGTCCAAACAGCATCGCCGTCCTGCCGGGCGAACTCACCCAGAATGCCAACCCCGCGATCGGGTTGTGTGCCGGATCGACTTGCTGCTGGCCGTCCGTCAGCTTAAACGCCACCACCTGTCGATGGAGTTCCACCTGCGACTGTTGCGCAAACGCCAGAAACTGCTCGATCTGGTCCCGCGCCTGGGCAAGTTGTGCCGGCGTGTGCGGCTCCGGCCCCGCGATCAGCACATTCAGCCCACGCCGGGCCAGTGCCTCATCGGGTCGAACCAGAAAATAACGCTGCGTCTGCCGCATGGCCACATTCTAAGCGACCGCGTTCAGCTTGCGTATGCCGTGCAGGGGCGTTAATTTACGCAAGAGATGGCAGGCTCTCGGAGATTTCCCATGAAAAAGCTTGTGGCGCTCTGTGCAATGGCAGTGGCAGGCATCGCCGGCGCTGGGCTCGTATCGCATGATTACGCCCAAGCCGCCCCCGAACCCAGCGTGGTGCCCATCAGCTGGCAGCTCGATTTCAAGCACCAGGCCCCCGAACGTCTGCAAGTCACCATCGATGGCAAGCAGCACACCTACTGGTTCATCCGCTACACCGTCACCAACAACACCGGCAAGGACGTGCTCTACACGCCGGAGTTTGAACTGCTCACCGACACCGGCGCCGCCCAGGTCGCCTTCAAAGACGTCGACCGCAAGATCTTCCCCAAGATCAAAGAGCTCTACAAAAATGCCCTGCTTGAATCCCCCACCGGCATCCTCGGCAAGCTTCTCCAGGGCGAAGACAACGCCAAAGACGGCGTGATCATCTTCACCAACCTCGACCCCGAAGCCCGCACCTTCAAGATCTTCGTCTCCGGTCTCAGTGGCGAAACCGCCGAAGTGAAAAACCCCATCACCGATAAGCCCGTGGTCCTGCAGAAGACCCTCGTCCTTGAGTACAACGTCCCGGGCCAAGCCATCGGCATCGACCCCCAACCCCAGCTCAAAAACACCACCTGGGTCATGAAATAAATAGTGAAGAGTAAATGGTGAATAGTGAACACAAGCGCCGCCGCAAGGCGGCGTTTTCTTTTCACCATTCACTCTTCACCATTCACTATTTCCTCGGGTGATGCTTCCGGTGCACTTCCTTCAGCCGGTCCGCATCCACGTGCGTATAGATCTGCGTCGTCGCCACATCCGCGTGGCCCAGCAGTTCCTGCACTACGCGCAGATCCGCCCCGCCTGACAACAAATGCGTCGCAAACGTGTGCCGCAGTGTGTGCGGGTGTATCCGCCGCAACCCCGCCCGCTTCGACATCTTCTCCACCAGCTGCCACAGCACCACCCGCGTCACCGGCCCGCCACTCCGGCTTAGGAATACCCGGTCCGATTGCTTGTTCTTCACCGCCAGCAACTGCGGCCGCAGCTTCTCTAAATACACTTGCAGCGCCTCGCTCGCCGGCCCCCCGATCGGCACGATGCGTTCCTTCCGCCCCTTACCGATCACGCGTATCACGCCCACATCCAGATGCAGATTCATCAATGTCAAATCCGCCAGCTCGCTCGCCCGCAGCCCGCACGCATAGAACAACTCCAGAATCGCCCGGTCCCGCACCGCCAGCCGGTTCTCCTCCGCATCCACTGCCGCCAGCAGCGCCTTCATCTGGTCGCGTCCTAACACGTCCGGCAACTTCTTCCAACGGTGCGGTGTGTCCAGTTGTTTCATCGGGTCATCTGTCGCCAACCCCCGCGCCGTGGCAAATCTGAAAAACATCTTCAGCGATGCGATCCGCCGCAGCACCGACGTCGTCTCCAGCTTCTTCGCGGTTTCGCAATACTCCAGGTACCGCCCCACCGTCTCCGGATCCGCCGCGCGTAGGCTCTTGCTGATACTCGCCGCAAACGCCGCAAAATCCAGCAAGTCCGTCCGGTACGCCACACTCGTATTGGCCGACAACCCCAGCTCAATCTCCACATACCCCACAAACTGCTCGATCGCATCAAGGTCCGCCCCCGCCGGCTTCGGCTTCTCCGCCAACGGCAAACGCTGAGGTTGTACTTTCTTCACCGCCATCGCTTATGCATCGGCATTTACAGCACTTGCGTCTGAAAGTTCGTTGCTGTCGCTCGATTGCTCCGCCATCGGTTTCGCCGGCCGCCGCCGCTCCAGCAGGTCCCCCGCCTGCGCCGCAATCGCCTCATGGTTAAACGTCGGCGTGAGCCGCAGCCACACCCCCGCATCGTCCTCCCCGCGATACAAATGATGCGCCACCAGTGCCACATGGTCGTGCCCTGCCTCATCCAACGGCGCCCCCACCGGCTTATCAACAATCGCGTTAAACACCGCAACCGCATCCGCCCCCAGCGTCTTTTTCTTCATTACCGGCAACGGCGTCACCTCGCCCCCCACCACCACAAACGGCTCCACCGTCGTCCGCCCCGTCCCCGGCTGCAATGTCAAGAACTTAAACGCCTCCAACGGCCGTGCGTGCGCCGCACTTTCATGCTGCAGCAACTCCGCCCGCGCCAACAGCGCCTTGATCCGCCCCGCTTTCTCAAACTCCAGCTTCGCCGCCGCCTCGGTCATCGCGTTCTTCACCGTCGCCAGCCACGGCTCGCGTCCCACGCCCGACAGCACATCCCGCGCCCGCACCAACTGCTCGCCATGCCACGTTAGCGGCACACTGCCGTCGCACGGCGCCGGGCACTTGCCCATTTCCTTGTACGCACACGCCTTCCCATGTGGCGACTGCGCAATCACCTCCGGGTAGCGGCACAAATCAAACAGATCCAGCGCCGTCTCCACCAGCTTCTCCGCCACGCGCCGCTGAATGATCGGCCCGATGTAGTCCACATCCCCCCGATCCAAATCCGTCGTCCGTTTAAAAATCACCCGCGGATCATCTCGCTTCAAACAAATCCACCACGGCGCCCGATAGCTGATCATCCGCCGATAGTCCCCCGCAAACAGCGTCCGCGCCGTCCGCATGTACCACAAGTTCGCCGCAAACGGGCTGTGCACTTCCTTATACAGCACCCCGCGCGTGATCTTCGCGTAATCGATCCGCTTGGTCTTCGCGTCCACCACCATGTCCGCCAGTCGCCGCTTCAGCGCCGCCCGCAGATCCCCCACCGTCGCCAGCAGCAGCGGCGCGCCCCCCTCTCCCACCAGCAGATACACGGCCCCCTTCGCCGGCACGTCCAGCCACGTCACGCGCTCCTCATACGCCTGCTCCGGCCGCACCGGCACAAACCGGTCCAACCACGGCGCATCAACACGGGTCACTGCTTCAGACATGCCAGCATTCTATTGCCCCCGTGGCGATTACCAAGCACCCCGCCTACACTTGAGTTACATAAATTGCCACCAAAGACACAAAAAACACGAAATCGTTTTGGTGTCTTTGGTGTCTTTCGTGGCAATTTTCGAGGTCTGAATGCTCATCGTCCCCCCCGCAAAAGTTCTCCTCACCGGCGCCACCGGCTTCGTCGGCTCGCACGTCCTTGCCCTCCTCCGTCAGCACGGCTATGACGTCCACGCCCTCGTCCGCAAGCCCGGCAGCGTGCAGAACGCCACCGAGTTCGTCGGCTCCCTCGATCAGCCCGCCTCCATTGAACGCGCCGCCGCCGGTTGCTCCGCCGCGATCCATCTTGTCGGCATCATCGCTGAGAAAAACGGCCAAACCTTCCACAGCGTCCACACCCTCGGCACCATTAACGTCCTCAACGCCTGCAAAACCGCCGGTGTGAAACGCTACATCCACATGTCCGCCCTCGGCACGCGCCCCAACGCCGCCAGTGCCTACCACCAAACCAAGTGGGCCGCCGAACAAGCCGTCCACGACTCCGGCCTCGCCTTCACCATCTTCCGCCCCTCCCTCATCCACGGCCCCCGCGGCGAGTTCACCGCCATGCTCAAAAACTGGTCCCTCGGCAAAGCCCCGCCCTTCATCTTCATGCCCTTCTTCGGCGAAGGCCTCCTCGGCCAGTCCAACTCCTTCCGCATCCAGCCCGTCCACATCAGCGATGTCGCCCACGTCTTCGTCGAGGCCCTCGCCAAGCCCGCCACCATCGGCCAAACCTACAACGTCGCCGGCCCCACCAAGCTCACCTGGCGCGAAATGCTCACCATCGCCTCTGAAAAATTCCGCGGCCGCCGCAAGATCGCCATCGGCATCCCCGCCTGGTACGCCAAGCTCATCGCCTCGCTCCCGCTGCCACTCCCCTTCAACAAAGACCAGGTCCTCATGTCGCAAGAAGACAACACCTGCGACATAACCCCCCTCCTCAAAGACTTCCCTGAACTCAAGCTCAAGGACTTCGCGGCCACATTAAGCGATTAAGCGATTGAGTGATTCAGCGATTTTCATCGCCGCCACCCAATCGCTTAATCACTCAAACCGGGTTGGGCACGAACGCTCCACCGCGGCAATTCTTCAAATAGTTCAGTGCATGCACCTGCCCCGTCATCTCCAGGTTGCCGCTATAGACCGGGTCATGCCACCCCTCGATATCGATGCAGCCGGTCCACTTCGCCTGGCGCAAAATCGTGATCACATCCGTCCAGTTCGTGTCGCCAAAGCCCGGCGTGCGGTGCCACACCCACGGCTTGCCGCCGCGCAGTCCACTCGTCTTCAAGACGTCCCACGCCACCGTCGCATCCTTGCCATGCACGTGATAGATCTTCCCCACCCACTTGCGCAACTGCGCAATCGGGTCCACCAAACTCACCAGTTGATGGCACGGCTCCCACTGCAAGCCCAGCGCTGCGCTCGGCACTTCGTTGAACATCATCTCCCACGCCGTCGGCGAGTGCGCGATATTGTACTTCGGCGCCTCCCACCGCCCGCCCATATCACAGTTCTCAAAGGCCAGTTTTACGCCCTTGTCTTCCGCCCGCTTCGCGAGTTCGCCCCACACCTTCTTGAACACCGGCATGCTCTCCGGCAGTGGCTTGTCTTCAAGTGCCCCCGCAAAACCGCACACGAGATTCGTGCCAAACAAGTGCGCCTTGTCGATGCACTCCGCGATCCCCTTCGCATGGTCCGGTTGCTGCAGCGGGTTGCCAAAAAACCCGATCGAGCTGACCACGGCCTTGTCGCCGCAAACCGCCAGCACTTCTTTCGCAGTCTTCTCAATATCGCAGTCAATCTTCTGCCAGAACGTGAGCGAAAAGCTCTCAAATCCATGCGGCAAGATCTGCTTGATATACGGCGCGCCCTTGCTCATGCCCGCCAACGTGCCAATACGAATGTCGAGTTGCGACATAATGAAGTTTCTCCAAAGAACCGCCCGTTACGTCCAGCAGTCTAACAAACCTGCATCAGCGGGCAACGGACTGATACCGTGCGGCCAGCGCCGTCGCGTCCACTTCATCCGTCACATCAAACTCACCGCTGATCCGCCCGTCCCGCAGCACCACCACCCGGTCCGCATGCCGCGCTGCCGCCGGCTCGTGTGTCACCATCACAATTGTCGTGCTGAACTCCCGCGCCGCCTCTTCCAGCAACTGCCAGAACTGCCCCGCCGAATTCGAATCCAAATTCCCCGTCGGCTCATCCGCAAACAGCACCGGCGGCTGCATCACCAGCGCCCGCGCAATCGCGACACGCTGCTGCTCGCCGCCGCTCAACGCATCCGGCCGATGGTCCGACCGATGATCGATCTTCAAAATCTGCAGCAGCCGGTCGATACGCTGCACATGCTCATTCGTAAATTGCCCATCCAGCTGTGCCGGCAACGCAATATTCTCAAACGCGCTTAGCGTCGGGATCAGGTTGAACTGCTGAAAAATCACGCCGATCCGCCGGCGACGGAACATCGTCAATTGCCGCTCGCTCAGCGTCTCGAGTTTCTGCCCCGCCACCTCGATCGACCCGCCATCAAACCGATCTAGGGCCGCACACAGGTGCAGCATCGTCGACTTGCCCGAGCCCGACGCCCCCATGATCGCCACGAACTCCCCCGGCGCAATCGCCAGGTTCACCCCGCGCAGCGCGTGCACCGTCCGCTCGCCCTGCGAGTACGTCTTGACCAGATCTTGTACGTGAACGGCATAGTCCATGGGATTCTTATCTTAGGCGCTCCGCCAACGCCCGCGGAAGATACTGGGCAATATCCATTGCGGTCAGGCCGCCAATCGGTGCGCCGATGATCGCATCACGTGCCAGATCACCCGCCCGGCCGTGGGCAAACACGCCCAGCGCTGCAGCCTCAGCCGCTGCCAGCCGCTGGCCAGCCGAGCCAGCCAACAATGCCGCGATCGTGCCGGTCAGCACATCGCCGCTGCCGGCCGTCGCCATCGCCGGATTGCCCGTCGTATTCGTATAAGCGCGATAGCCATCGCACACGATCGAACGATCGCCCTTGAGCACCACCGTCGTGCCCGTGCCGCGGGCCAGCAGTTCCGCCAGCGGCGTGCGGTCTGGTTCGCTCGGCTTCGCCGGTGCGGCTGGCGTTTCGGTCGCCGCTGCAGCCTTCTCTTCTTCGGGCAAATCGATCACCACGCCGTCGGCGGTTGATGGTGCGTCATCATCATCCACCAGCGACCGCACCTTCTTGGGCTCGTTCGCCCCCCCCGCCAAGGCCGCGGCTGATTCGCCGGCATCATTCTCACTAACAGGCGCTCCGCCACGCTTCATCACCGCCCCCATCAGCCGCATGTATTCGCCCATGTGCGGCGTCAGCACGATGTTCGACCAGTCACGCCGCTTCGGCCATTCGCTCACTTCCAGTGTGCTGATCACGTTGAGTGCGTCGGCATCAAAGACCATCGCCCCCTGGTGCCGCTCAATGAGCTCCAGCACCAGCCGCTTGGATCCGGGCGAAAGCCCCAGCCCCGGCCCCACCGCCAGCGCATCATGCTGGTCGGCAAAGGTCAGCAGCTCTTTCATGCGCGACGCGGCAAAGGCAAAGCCCGTCGCGAACGGACAGACGGTCAGCACGTGCGGCAGGATTTCCTTGGGCGCCGCAATGCGGACGAGGCCGGCACCGGCGCGAAAGGCGGCCATGGCCACCAGGGCGGCCGCACCAATCATGTATTCAGAACCCGCGATCACCAGCACCTTGCCGTAGTCACCCTTATGCGACTCGGCCTTACGTGGCGAAAGCGTCGGCAAAACAATCTCATTCATGGCGACAACCCTAAACGACCCGCGAGCGGCATGCAAATGCTCACGGCGGGAGGTACGGGGCGACGCGGGGTGCGCTTGGTGGCGTGGCGCGCGATTTGGCGGGCCTGCGGTTGGCGCCCCCCCCATCACCCGCGTTTTTGGGGGGAGAAATGAAGGGTGAATAGTGAAGAGTGAAGGGTGAAAGGGGGGCGCCCTGTTGTTTTTGGCGTGGGTGATGGCGTGGTGCTTTTGCTGAGTGCTGAGGACTGAGTGCTGAGTGCTGAGTGGAAACGCTTGCATTGGCGGGGGTTTTTGCGCGGGGAACGAGTATGGGAGTATCGGCGTGTCGGGGTATCGGAGTACGCGCGGGGGTGGTCAAAACGTGTCAAGAGAAAAATGGAAAAGATGTTTGGATTTTTGTAAGGCGAGGCGGGAGGCGGGGTTGGGTGTAATTGGGGTGGGAGTGGGCTGCGGAAAGGTTTGCGTTATGGCGCAGCGTTTTTTTGGTGCTGGGCTGGCGACGGTCAGCGGGGGCGACAGAAGCATGTGGGGACGGCTTATTTGCGTTTGGGAGTGACTTGGTGCAGGGGCATGTTTCTAACGGGCGACGATCGATTCGTTGCGATAGACAAGTTTATTCTCGCCCGTTAGAAAGATGGCACCCGGCTAGGTAACCTCAGGTCATGGCTTCGCAAAGAACTCGGTGGTGGAATGGTAAGAAACGTACGAGCATTTAGGCCGGATGCGGAGCGTCGTGCACTTGTTGAGAGATCGCATTCGACCTTGCTGTTGGCCCACAATGAGCTTGCACAGAATAGGAACCTTGTACATTACTGCGAAGTCATCTCACAATTTGACGGCCTGCGTTGTCTTTCGGTTGGTTTGTTCGATCTCGGCCTGAGATACCTGAGTCACGCCCTTGCAGGTTTAGAGCTAGCGGAAATATCCGGCGAATTGCTGCCCGAAAGCGGCAGCACTGTTGCGCGAAGTTATGTCCCGCATCTTACGACGTCGCAATTCTATTATCATGTGGCGTTATGTCGTTGGGTGGTGCGGGGCGAGCATGACCAGGTTGGCTGGAAACACGCTCTGGACGAGGGCTTCGCATACATGCTGGTTCGGAGAAGCCAGATGTTGGATGGCGTCGGCATTTATCTGCCGCTTTGCCTTGACCTCGGAGAACACCAGCGGGCGGTCGAACTTTGTGAGCGCTGGAGGTTGCCCAAGCCCGGTGACCCGATGCGAATTGATAAGCCTGAAAAACTGGCGTATCTGCTCTGCAAGCACAAAGTGCAGCCAACATTGAGCGACGAAGAAGTGAAGCAAGCCACGGATGCTTTTTTTCGGCGCTACATGTCGCCCATGCTTGGCTCTGGTATGCATACACGCGTTGCCCTGTGGATGAAGGCGCTTTACTGGACGCCGGCGGATCCGCGTCCGCACCCAATCGACGCATTCTTGCGGTGTTACGATTTCATGGATCTACCGCGACCTGAATTTCGTCCATGACGGAAGCAAGCGTGGCCTTTGGTCACGGGAGCCGAAACGGGGTTTGACACCGTTTTCGCTCCCCGTTGTCTCGCTGTTCACACAAACCCCGCATTGCCATGCGGGGCTTACTGATGACCAATATCGTGATGATGAGTACTGCTCAGGCCGTTGTGGGCGGGGGTGGGCTGGCGTCTGGTGGCATCGTTGGCGTATCGCCCTCTGCGAGCCTTTAACTACCCCGAGCGAGCGCAAACGGGGTCAGTCTGACCCCGTTTCGGTACAGCGGTTCGGCACCAGTTGTTGGACACGCAGCGTCCGTTTACCGCGTATGCTGTTGGAGTTGCTTGTACATGGCGCTGACGCTGCCAAAGCCGGTCTGGGCGGCAGCCGATGTCGCTTTGATGTGTCGCCTCGCCATCAACTGGCGTGCGTGATAGACACGCAGTCGTGCGAGGAGGCGGTGCGGCGGGTTCCCGGTGTGAAGGACGAAGAGGCGGCGGAAGTGGGGCTCGCTGAGTCCTGCAGCACGGGCCAAGTCGGCCACGCGCAGGGTTGGATCGGTGTGACGCTTGTAGAGCACTTCAAGGGCGCGATCGATAGCGCTCGTGACGACGGGAGCGGGCCGCGGCGTGGCGTAGCCCAAGTCGCGGAGCAGCGCGCAAAGACCGGCGAGCAATTCGGCGAAGTCCGGCTGGGCCGGCGGCGCGTCGGATCGTATGCGCGAATGAATATGTCGGAGCAGTGGCAGGAGGAGTTGGCTGTGCTGCCGGCGGAGGATGGCGGAGCGGAGTTGGAGCCTGTTTTCTGCGCCATGCAGGGCTTCTTCGCGGATCGAGAGATTGCGGCCAATGAGGCGGCGACTGAAGGATTGGCCGATGGGTTCGGCAATATGAAGCGTTCCGGGGGGGAGGATGACAACGGTGGGTTGGTTGAGGGCGAACGTGCGGTCGAGCACGCGCAGCGTCAGCGGGGCCTCGTTCCAGAGCAGTTCGAGCACCATGTGGCGATGCAGTGACGACCCGCGGGGCTGAACGTGCCAGGAATCGGCCGAGCAAAGTTGCTCGGGGTTAACGCTGGTTCCGTCCCAGACCAGGGGCTGGGCACGGCGGCGAGGCGCGACAATTCGGGGGTGCGTGGAGATGTCCTGCATGATCGAAAAGTGTAGCAGAATGATCATTCTTTCCACAACCACCGCGTAGCATCCACGGTGTGGTTTCTGTAGAGTTGCTCGAGGTGCGGGAGGATCGCGGCGGAAGCGACACGGGTTTGAAAGATGGTGACCGGGTGCTGGATATGAGGACGCTCGTGACTATTTCGGCGAGATGGAGAATCGCGTTCTTCTTGGTGCTTGCGTTCGCGGGACCGGGAGTGGCGCAGGATGGGAAGGAGGCGCCTGCCGCGAAAGCGGGTTTGCGGTTGCCGGCGATTTTTTCGGATCACATGGTGCTGCAGCGGGACATGGCGGTGGCGGTGTGGGGTTGGGCGGCGGCGGGGGAAGAGGTGACGGTGAGCGCGGGCGGGCAATCGGTGAATGCGAAGGCGGGGGCGGATGGGAAGTGGCGGGTGTCGTTGAAGCCGATGGCGGCGGCGGAGAGTACGGAACTGGTGGTGAAGGGGAAGGAGAAGACGATTACGGTGAAAGATGTGGCGGTCGGGGAAGTGTGGCTGGCGTCGGGGCAGTCGAACATGCGCATTCCGATGAGCCGGAATCCTGAGGATTTTAAGAAAGTAGAAGCAACGGCAGAGGATGCGGGCCTTCGGGTCTTTGCGCCCAAGGAACGGGTTGCGTACGTGCTGCAGGAAGATGCGATCGGCGTATGGGTGCCGAGCACGACGAAGTCGGTGAAGTCCTATGATTTCAGTGCGGTGGGGTACACGTTCGCGAGGGAGTTACGGCGCACGCAGAAGGTGCCGGTGGGGATTATTGTTGCGGCAGTGGGCGGCGTGCCGGGGGTGACGTATATCAGTCCGGAGGGATTGGAAGCGTCCGATGATCCGGGGCTGAAGGCCTGTGCAGCGAAGTACCGCAGGGAGAGCGCGATCGTGACGAAGTGGCTGGCGGAGGAAGCGCCGGCGGCGATGGCGAAGTACCTGGAGGAGAAGGCGCTGGCGATCAAAAATAAAACGGCGCTTCCGAAGGGGCCAGTGCCGCCGGTTGTGTTGCCGTGGTCGTCCGGCAAGACCTCGATGCTTTATCATGGGCAACTGGGGCCAATCCAGCCGTATGCGATGCGTGGGGCGTTGTGGTATCAGGGGGAAAATGCAGATGGGCCGACGGATTATCGCAAGTTGCTGGATGCGCTGATGGTGGATTGGCGGAAGGGTTTTGAGAATCCGGATTTGGCGTTGCTGGTGGTGCAGATCACGGCACAGAAGCCGGCGTTTCGTGAGAAGCAGTTGAGGTTCTGTCAGCAGACGCCGAAGACGGGCTTGGCGGTGATCAATGACACATGCACGGCTGACGAATACGTGCACCCCCGCTACAAGGAGACGACGGGGCGGAGGTTGTCGCTGCTGGCGCGGGGAATTGTGTATGGCGAGAAGATTGTTTATTCCGGGCCTGTGTATCAAGCGGTGAAGTTTGAAGGGCAGAAGGCCATTCTGAGTTTCACGCATGTGGGCGAAGGTTTGGCGGCCAAGGTGCCGGTGGATCCGACGAAGAGGGTATTGACGGAGGCGGATCTGGGAGGAGATTTGGGGGCGAAGGGTGGGGAGTTGCGGGGTTTTGTGATTGCGGGCGAGGATCAGAAGTTTGTGCCGGCGAAGGCGGAGATTGTGGGGGATACGGTGGTTGTTTCGAGTGAACAGGTGAGCAAGCCGGCGGCGGTGCGTTATTTGTGGTGCGAATGGCCGGCGTTGTGGACGGACACAACGCTTTACAACAAGAACGGGTTGCCGGCGCCGCCGTTTCGGACGGATGACTGGCGGCGGTGAGGCCAGGCGGCAAAGCGGATGGATAGTGGTAATTTCTTTGGAGCAAATATGAAACGCCGACTGGTTCTGGGCCTCGTGATGTTGGCGGCATGTGGGGCGGTTGCGCGCGGGGCGGAGCCGGAGGCGGTGGCGAAGACCGGCGTGCGCGGAGGACTGTGCGTGGTGGTACCGGCAACGGAGGAGAAGGCACTCGCGGAATTATCTTGTGATGGGAAGTTTGTGGTGCAGGGGTTGAGCGACGCGGGGAAAGTGGCGGCGGTGCGCGGGGGGATTCCCGAAAAGTTTGCGGGGCTGGTCAGTGTGTCGGGATGGAAGGTCTCGGAGCGATTGCCCTATGCCGACAATCTGGTGGACCTCCTGGTCGTGGATCGTGATGCGTTAAACGGCGCCGGCCCGACGGACGCTGAGTTGCAGCGGGTCATCAGCCCGGTTGTGGGGGCGGCCTATGTTCGTAAGGGTGGTGCGTGGACAAAAGTGGTAAAGCCAATGCCGAGCGCCTACGGCGAATGGCCACAGTATTACTATGACGCAACGAACAATCCTGTATCAAAGGACACGGCCGTAAAGACGCCGACATCGCTGCAATGGCTGGTGGACAACCTTGCGGATAACGGCTCCGCGAATCAATTGGTCGCGGGCGGGCGCTACCTTGCCGCTTTCAAAGGCCGGTCGAACATGACTTACACGACGCGCAGCGCCTACAACGGCATCGCTCTTCAGCGAACGGAGACGAAAGCTGATCCGGCAAATGAACATCGCTTTGGCCCGATCATCATGGCCGATGGCGTCGTTTACATGGCCATGGACGGACGGAGCAAAGAGCCGAAGGTGGTGGCGCGTGATCCGCTCACGTGGGCGACGATTCGCACGTTTGATCTTCCGCTGCCGGACTTGACCAATGAACCGGCCGACAAAAAATCCGGGCATCGCGGGCGCTATCTTGGCATTTCGGCGTGCGAGGATGTATTGCTGGTCTGGACGCTCGACAAACTGTTTTGCGCGGACCGCGCCACGGGAAAGTTGCGGTGGACATTTGATGGCAAAGGGAAGAACGTCGATTGGCCAAGTCACGATCCGCTGAATCATCGGGTTGGAATACTCCTCGCTGGCGATGACACGACGTTTCTGAAGGGCGATCGCGATACGCCCTTTCCGGCGAAGGAAATTGCTTCAATCTCGCTGAAGGATGGGAGCGTGGCGTGGCGGGTGCAGCATCCACTGGTAGGAAAAGATGATACGCCGAATGCCGCGTTTGTGTGGTCGGGCGGGGCGTATTATTTCAACACCAATATCTACTTGGGAACGGGCGCTTTCTCGATTGGGTGCGTGGATGCGACGACGGGCGAAACCCGTTGGTTGAAGCCGAAGGTCGGCGAATATGGTGGGATCAAGGGCGGCGCCGGTGCGGGTGTGGGTTCGCTGCTGGCCTATCCTGATGCCGTGGTGCTGACGCGCAGTGCCATGCTGGCGTTTGATCCGAAGACAGGCGCCAACCTGGGGCAATGGATCATCGGCAACAGCCGCTGCGATACAGGCCGAGGTGCGGCCAACTACTTCGCGAACTTCGGGCATTATTTCAATATTTCGGGCAAAGCATTCAGCCTGGTGCGGAATGAAGTAGGGCGCGGGCCGTGCGGTGGCAATGCGCTGCCCGCGTATGGGATGCATTATTACCAACCCCAGAGCTGTGGCTGCTTTGCGGCGGTGCGCGGGTTGTTCGCGGCATCGTCACAGGTGGTGGAGGCGGCGATTGCTGACGGGGAGCGCCTTGAGCGTGGGCCTGCGTTTAGTATGAATCCGACGAAGCGCGAAGGCATGGGGGATTGGCCGGCGTTGCTGCATGATTCAGCGCGGAGTGCCGGAGGCAGCGCGCTGACCAACGCTGCGCCGAAAGAGAAGTGGCGTGTCCAGTTGGAACCGAATACGCAGCCGGGGACGATCGCCGACGACTGGCGGAATTGCGTGAATTTCAATGGGCCGATCTCGATGCCTGTCATTGGCGGCGGGTTAGTGGTGGTCGCCGCGCCCGATGCGCATCGCATTCACGCCGTGGATGCGGCCACGGGAAAAAAGGTGTGGACATTTACTGCAGAGGGACGCATCGATACACCGCCGACGATTGCCGGTGGCCGCGTCTATGCCGGGAGTCGCGACGGTTACGTCTACTGCCTGGATTTAGCCACCGGCCAAATGGCCTGGCGTTTCTTGGCGGCAAGGAATCACAAGCGCATCGTCGCTTATGGGCAGGTTGAATCGGCCTGGCCGGTGCATGGTTCGCTTGTGGTCGAAAAAGGGCTGGTGCTGGCGACGGCGGGATATCATCCGGATATCGATGAGGGTGTCCATTGCTGGGGATTGGAAGCGGACACGGGGGCGATACGCTGGCAGCGGGTGCTGGAATCTGAACGCAAACCATTTGCGCTGGATCCCAGAAACCCGAAGATGCCCGATGGCTATTTCAGTGCCAACAGGGTTCTCAACAGCATTGCAAACAGCGATGGGACCGTTGCGGTTCTGCCCGGTACGATCCTTGCGTTGACCGATGGCAGCGGGAAGGCGGATTTGGGTGGCCAGGCCAGAGCGGACACCCGGACAGTGCTTGCGCGGTCGCCGGTTTCGCACGGGCTGATGGTTACCGATTGGAAGAACAGTCCGCCCTACTTACGCTCAAAGGATGGCGATTACGGTGGTCCGGGATCGCCGGAGCAGAAGCAGAATATTCTGGTGGCGGGCGGTCCGCCGGATGAGATTCGCGGGTCGTGGGCGCGGCGTGCGGCATGGGATGCCAAGCGGTTTGTGCATTTGAACAGCAATTCGCCCGACTTGCTGGTGTTTGATCGCAGTGAACCGATTCGGATTTCATGGGGCGGCAGAGGTCGTGATGCCGAAGAGCTCACCGAGGAAATCAAAGGCATGGGCAAGGTCCTGGTTCGGGTCAAACTGCACCAAGGCAAGGAGTTTCGTGCAAGCAGCGAGCGCGACCGGGTAGCGCTGGTGCTGGCCGGTGACCATGCGGTGATTGCGACCGTGCCAAGCGGCCCGACGGTCGACGTGCACATGCGGCCCCACGCGACGATCCAGGTTGCGGATATGCGAACGGGGGAGATTGTCTCGACGTTCGAGACGAAGCCGGGCGTCATTGAGAACGGAATGGCGGTCGCACAGGGTCGCTGTTTCGTTGTGCTGGATGACGGAACCCTGATGGCGTATGAGTGACGGGGCGCCACGCTCTGTCTCACTCTTGTTGTATGCGTCCAGCCTCTCCGGATGAAACGGGGTCTGACCCTGACCCCGTTTTCGCTCGTCGCTCCTTCAGGAATGTGGTTCGGTGCAGGCAGGAAGGGCGTGGCGGTGCACTCGTTGGCGTATCTGCTTGCGAGCCTTATACTACCGCGTTCGTTTACGAAAATTTTTACTGAAGTCTCGGGAGTTAAATCCATGTTCGACGTTCTTGTCGCCGACAAACTCGCCGCCGAAGGCATTGCGATGCTCAAGGCCCAAACTGACGTCAAGGTCACCATCAAGGAGAAGTGGGAAAAAGGCGAAATGGCCGCTGAACTGGGCAAATATGACGGCGTCATCATCCGCTCGGGCGTGAAGATCACGGCTGAAGACCTGGCGAAGCCGGGCAAGCTGAAGGCGATCGCCCGCGCGGGCGTGGGCGTGGATAACGTGGATGTTGCCGCGGCCACCAAGGCCGGCGTGCTGGTCATGAATACCCCCGACGCCAACACCATCACCACGGCGGAACACACGATCACCATGATGATGGCCCTGAGCCGCAAGGTTACGGTTGCCGATGCCTCGCTCCGCTCAGGTGCGTGGGACCGCAACAAGTTCATGGGTACGCAGCTGGCGGGCAAGACGCTGGGCGTCATCGGTTTTGGCCGCATTGGCAAGGCCGTGGCGAAACGTGCTCTGGGCCTTGAATTGAAAGTTGTCGCCCACGACCCGTTCTTCTTTGCGGAGACAGCGCTCGACGGGCAGGTGAAGATGGTCAAGTCGATCGACGACCTGCTGCCGCTGTGCGATTACATCACCGTGCACGTGCCGGGCGGCGACACCAAGGGTTTGATCAACGCGGAGCGCATCGCCAAGTGCAAGAAGGGCGTGCGGTTTATCAACTGCGCCCGCGGCGGGATTATCGATGAAGCCGCACTGGCGGCGGCGATCAAGTCGGGCCAGGTTGCCGGCGCGGCGATCGACGTGTACGAACCGGAACCGCCCCCGAAGGATCTCGAGATTTTGACGCTGGGCGACAAGGTTGTCGTGACGCCGCACTTGGGCGCGAGCACGACCGAAGCCCAGACGGCCGCATCGACGGATGTGGTTGCGGGCCTGCTGACGTATCTGCGTGGCGAGGGCCTGGTGGGCGCCGTCAACGCGGGCGGTGTTGAAGTGAATCTCAATCCGCAGGAGAAGGCGTACGCCGACCTGGCGCAGCGCATGGGCACGATTCTCGCGGCGATCGTGGAGAATGGTTTTGATTCGATCACGCTGCGCACCAATGGCGAGTTGCCGAAGCGCATCACGAACACCTTGCAGCGTATGGCGGTGATGGCGTTGCTGAAGCCGTTCCTGACCGATTCGCTGAACGTTGTGAATGCGTTCCACATGGCGGAGAGCCGCGGCATTGCGGTGCGTTCCGAAACCATGGGCCAGGCGTATCAGCGGGCGATTCAGCACTCGATTGAGCTGGAGATCACGGAGAAGACCAGCGGCGAAACCAAGACGCACACGGTGATCGGGACGGTCTTTGCGGACAACGCCCCGCGCATCATGGCGATCAAGGGCTACTGGATGGACATGGTGGCGGCGGGCCCGATGGTGCTGATCGTGAATCAGGACAAGCCGGGCGTGATCGGCATCGTGGGCACGACCTGCGGCAAGCTGGGCGTGAACATTGCGGACATGACGCTCAGCCGGAAGGGCAACAAGGCGTTGATGGTGTTGAAGCTGGACAGCCCGATTTCGACCGAGGCGCTCGAAGCGCTTCGCCGCGAGCCGCACCTGGAAGTGGTCAAGACGGTGATGTTGCCGCCGCTGTGATGCGGGCCCGGCTGAAGATTGCATACGCATAGACGCCTCGCCATGAAGACGAAAGCACGCAAGTCCCCCTGTTTGAGCGAAGAATGTTTCGCGAAGATCTTCGCTGCGCTGGGGGAGCCGACGCGCGTGCGGATCATGCAGATCCTGCCGCGCGAGCCGGTGTGCGAAGAGATGTACAACGTGATCGAGTTGGCGGAGGAGCTTGGCCTCACCCAGCCCACGGTGAGCCATCATTTGAAAGTGTTGAGCGACGCGGGCATCGTGAAGTCGCGCCGCAGTTGTAATTCGGTTTATTTTTATGTCGATCAATCCAGCGTCAGCACCTGGCTGAACGACGTGCGTCAAAGGTTCGGCTGTGATGTCGACTGACTTCTCCAGTGACCGGTGGGCGGAAACAAAGGCCAACTATGACGCCTGGTGGCGTGGCGCGTTGAAGCGGCCGCTGCTGCATGTGGTTGCACCGCGGACGCCGGCACGAAAGCCCGCCCGGATTCCGCAGGTGAATAAGGGGATCACCTCCTACGACTACGCGGTGACGCCGGAAGACATTATTGATTGCTGGGACTACAACCTGGCGAGCATGGAATTTTTGGGCGACGCGTTTCCGTATCAGTGGGTGGACTTCGGGCCGGGGGTCGGCGCGGTGTTCTCAGGGGCGCGGCCGGAGCCGGGGCTCGACACGGTGTGGTTTCATCCACCGGCGGAGTTGGAGGCGAAGGACGTTCACCTGGCGTTTAACGCGAAGGACCGGGTGCTGGCGCGCATAGCCGCAATCATGCAGGCCGCGGCGAAACGCTGGGGCAACACGGTGCAGATCGGCATGACGGACATCGGCGGCAACCTGGACTTGGTGTCGACGTTCCGGCCATCGGAAAAACTGCTGTTCGACCTTTATGACTGTCCGGACGAAGTGAAGCGCATCACGTGGGAAGCGCACGACCTGTGGTGGAAGACGTTCGATCATCTGAACCACTTCTGCCAGCCGACGAATCCGGGCTACACGGCGTGGCGGCCGCTGCTGTCGACGAAGCCGTCATACATGCTGCAGTGCGATTTCTGCTACATGATCAGCCCGGAGCAGTTTGATGAGTTTGTGAAGCCTGAGCTTGCCGCGACGTGCAAGCGGTTGGTGAATCCGTTTTATCATCTGGACGGGCCGGGGCAGATCCCGCATTTGGATTCGCTGCTGACGATTCCGGAGTTGAAGGGCGTGCAGTGGGTGCCGGGCGCGGGCCAGAAGCCATCGGACGAATGGCCGGAGTTGTTCCGGAAGATTCGCGCGGCGGGGAAGTTGGCGGAGGTCATCTGCGACTTGCCGACATTTGATCGGCTGGTGAGCAAGCTGGGTACGGCCGAAGGGCTTTTCTGTTACACGTGGGTATCGCGTGATGATTTGCCGGTGGCGCGGGCGATCTTGAAGAAGTATGGCGCACCGTACGCCTGATTATTTTGGTGTGGTGCTTGGGACGGGCGTGAGCGTGGTGTGCACGAGGAAATGATCGGAGGCCCATAGGCCGTTCTCGCCCTCGCCGCGAATAATCGTGGCCGGCGTGGCGATGGTCATGGGTCCGGCGGTGAAGATGAGGTCCGTCGGCCATTCGCGGTTTACTTTGCCGGTGAAGGCGTGATAGGTCCCCCACTGCTCGCCGGGCTTTTTCTTGGTGTAGTCGAACGTGTCGCGCAGGGCGGCCAGGCCTTCGCGATCTTTGGTCCACTCGGCATAAGAGCGGCCGACCTTGTCGCCGTTCATGTCGCCGGTGACGATCACCTGGGCGCCGGGGTGTTGCTTTTCATAGGTGGCGATGGTGTCGCGCAAGCGCGCGGCACAGCGTGCGGCGAAGCGCACGTTGTGGCGCAGGTGCGTGTTCACCACGATCAGCGTGGGCCAGAGCTTTTCCTTGTCGCGTAACACGGCGAGCGAGAAGTAGGTGTTCTCGGTGGGGTTGTTTTGCGGTTCTTCGGGGATCACGAGGCCGCTGGCGCCGTCGACAAACTCAAAGCGGTCGGTGCGGTAGAGAATGCTGTTGAGCGCGGCGAAGGTGGCGTTGACGCTTTCGACGAGGGTGGCGTTGTCATCCTTTTGCACGGGCCAACGGGAGAACTCTTTCATCTCTTTGAAGAGAAAGACGCCCTGGGTGGGCGTCACTTCCTGCAGGCCGATGATGTGGGCGTCCTGGGCGCGGAGCGTTTCGACCAGCAGCGTGCGACGCTTTGGCCATTCGTTGATGCCGTCTTTGGGCTCGGCGATGCGAATGTTGGCGGTCAGGATGCGGAGCGACTTGAGGTCGCGGGGGGCGGTGGCTTGGGCGTGGGAATGCTGCGGCGTTTGATGGCGCAAAGCGGTCCATGCAGTGACAAGCACTGCGGCAGCGCCGGCAACAATGACAATTCGTTTCAACATGCGATTGATCGTCCCACCCGATGATAGCAGCATGAGACGTGCCCGGCTGTGCCCGAGTTACACCGGAGCCGAGACGATGAACCGCGCGATCGTGGCTTGGACGATGGTGGGCAAGCGGACGAAGCGCAGGCCCGTTTTGTAGGGGCCGAGCGGTGCGTCATCGACATCGTCGAGCCGGACGACTTCGGCGGCGACGGCAAATGTGGGCCAGTTGGAACCGCGCATGCGGCCGAGGCCGGCGACGCAGAACTCGACGGTGACGGTGGAACCGGGCTTGAGTTTGCGGTCGATGTCGATCGCCATGCCGGTTTCGGAGAGGTTGAGGACGTGGCCTTCGAGCGGGGGGCTTTGCTCGCTGAGCACGCGCAGGACGGCGCTGGTGTAGCCGGGCTGCAGCTTGAGGCGGCGGCGGCGGCGACGCTCGCGGGCATCGTTGGCGTAGGTTGCGGTTGAGGTGGCTACGCCGATCTGGCCCGCCTCCGGCGGCAGCGTAACAGAGGGCCGCATGGCTTGCGGCAACGAAGAACTTGGCGAAATCAACAGGTTCGCAGAGGGGGGGGCCATGATTTCTCTCTCTCGGTCCTCAGGTTCTATCCGTCATATCGACCGCCACTGTTGTGTTACAGTAGTGAAAATTGCGTAGGTGCCCCCGCCTGTTGGTGGGAGTTGCAAACATCGGACCAGCCGGCCCGTATATGGACGACCTAACCTTGAATTGTTAAAGTCGTCTAATAGAGGCAATTCTGTTGTGAAGGAGATCGGTATGGAGCTGTCCATGGCACGGCGTGCGGGTATTCTGTGCGCCATTTTGGCGGCGGTTGGCGTGTGGGCCGGCCTGTCGGGTTGTGAAAAGGAACAGGGCCGCGTTTACGTTCCGCCCCCCAATGATCCGCGGGCGTATCAGCCTGTGCCGCAACATAAGCCGTTGCCGCAGGAAGCGTTTGCTCCCCCACCGGTGGATTACTCGCAGCAGACGCGGGTGGAGTCGGGCCCGGTCATTAAGAATGAGATGCCGTTCTTGAAGGCGTACGAAGCGCGGCGCATGCCGCGGATGATGGTTTTTGTGAACCGCACGATTCAGGGGGATCCGCTGCCGAAGGATGGGCTCGAGGAGCTTATCCGTATTGAAGAGAAGCATGCGGCCACGGGTGCGGTGAACGTTGCCAGCGACAAGTCGGTGAGCGGCAACTCGAACACGAACGTGGCGGGCGGCGGTTATACCGGCAGCTTCGCGGGCAATCAGAATGTGAACATTTCGAGGAATGACAAGAGCAGTTTCTCGAGCGGCGGCCCGGCGGAATACAGCAAGAGCACCAGCATCAAGTTGCCGGCGGACAAGTACGATGTCTTCGGCGCTACGGCTGAAGATTACGAGATGATCGAAGCGTCGATCGTCAAATACTTCGACAACTCGGGCAAGGTGCAGATCAAGGACAGCGAGGCGGCCCGCTCGAAGCTGGACCGTGAAAAGGTGCTGCGAATTGAGAACGGCGACCCGGCGGCGGCCCGCCTGCTGAACACCGAATTGCAACAGGATGTGCTCATCCGCGTGACGGCCAAGCCCACGCGCCACAGCAGTTGGGGCAATGCGATTCGCCTGCAGGTCAAGGCGATCGGCCTGGCGGATGCACGTAACCTGGGCACGGCTTTCGTGGATATGCCGCCGCAGATCACCAAGACGAACGTGAACATCTACACGCGCTATCTGGCCGAAGAGCTGATGGGCGAAATGGCGAAGAAGTGGTCGGGCCCGGCTGACTATGACCCAATCGAAGTGCGGGTTTACAAGGTGGCGGCGGTGGATGATGCGTTGAAGGTTCGCACGTGGCTGCAGCGTATCAAGGGCGTGAACAGCGTGATCAGCCGCGGGTCGACGGGTGGTTCGACGACTGCGTACGCGACCTTTGCGGTGGCGTACGGCGGTGCTCCTGAAGACCTGTACGCGATGCTCAAGGAAGCGATCGGCGCTTCGCAGGGCCTGAAGGCGGTTGACCTGCAGAGCAACACGATCAACCTGGAAGTCACGGGGCAGCTGAACCTGACCACGACGACGCGCACCACCGAAACCAAGACGACGGTTGAGAAAACCGTCACCGAAGAAAAGAAGGTTGAGCCGATCAACCCCGCACCGCGTTGAGCCAAACACGACGTCACGAAAAAATGAAGTTTCACGAAGCTTTTTTGAGGTTTAGCATGTTCAAGAAATCAATGATGCTGATGCTCGCGGCTGCGACGCTCTCGCTGGCGGCGTGCACGGACCCGATCGAAGTGCGTTCTGACAAGTTCTCACAGTATCCGCAGGTGCACACCGAGTCGTATTACCTGAAGGAATGGACCCGCGTGCAGGAACCACAGGCGGTGCGCGTGGGCGCCGGCCAGCTCAAGGTGATGATCCCGATCCGCAACCTCACCGATAACGAGTTGCAGCTTGATTACATCTACACCTTCACCGATCCGCGCGGCATCACGGTGGAAGGCCCGAGCTCACGCCAGTTTGTGCGGCTGCCCCGCAAAGGCATCGGCCAGATCGAATTCACCAGCATGACGGCGACGGCGGCGGACTTCCGCGTGCAGATTTTCTACGCCAAGTAAGATCCGCTTTACGGACGAAAACGAACGCCCGTGGCCGCCAGGTCGCGGGCGTTTTCCTTTGGCGTTGTTCGTGGGCCATTGGCAAAGCTCGTTGCGGCGCATACCATTGTCTGATCTCAGGCGGAAGGTCTTAACTGGTGGACTTACGAGTCATGGATGAAATCAAACCGGCGAAACCGCTGGTCAGCTTTGATGATTTTTCGAAACTGGATTTGCGCATCGCCAAAGTGCTTGAATGCCGCGAGCATCCCAATGCCGACAAACTGCTGGTCCTGAAGATCGACCTGGGCAGCGAGCAGCGGCAGATCTGCGCGGGTCTCAAGAGCCACTACAAGCCCGAGGACCTCATCGGCCGGCTGATCGTGGTGGTCGCCAACCTGGAGCCGCGGACGATGCGCGGCGAAGTCAGCCAGGGCATGCTGCTGGCCGCGAGTTCCGGCCCGATGAAGGAACGCGTGATCGTGCTGGCGCCGTCGGCGGATATGCCGCCGGGCAGTTCGGTCAGCTAAGCGCGATCGCGGCACGCAATCATTCTCCTTACCGTCCAGACTCAATAAACACATCCATCTGCTGGCCCACAAACAGCGGCCGGTCGCCCTTGTCGATGCGATAAATCACCTGCAGGACGCGCGTATCGACACGCTCGTTGCTGGCGCCAGTGAGTTGCCGTTTCGGGATCACATAAGGCTCGATGCGGACAAACTCCAGCGGCAACGCGATGCGCGTTGCACCACGGGAAAAGGCCACGGCCTTCGCTGTCTTGTCGAAGCGCGCCACGTCGGTCTCATCAATGTCCACCCGCACGTGCAGGTGCTCGATATCGCCGAGCACAACCGCCCCATCGGTTGAAGCACTGACGCCCCCGGCCGGCACGTATTGGCCTTTGCGTGCATTGACCCGCAGCACGGTGCCATCCACCGGCGCCCGCACCGTCAGGCGGTCGAGGTCGACTTCGAGGGCGAGTAACTTGGCCTTGGCGGCGGTGAGTTCAGCCTCGGCAGCGCGGACCGCCGCCTCCTGCACACCAACATCGAGTGCCCAGCCGCCAGCCTCAGTCTTGGCTAGTTCAGCCTGGGCGAGCACCTTATTGGCTTCAGCTTGCTTCAATGCGAAACGCCGCCGCGACGCTTCGTCTTCGGTGCTCACGCGCGATTCGAGCAGTGGCTTGAGCCGTGCCCACTGGTCGTTCGCTTCTTCCACCTGCGTGCGAGCGACATCCACGCGTGCGGCGGCGATGCGCTTGTCCTCTTCGCGGTTGCCGGCCTGGAGACGATCCAGCGATGCCTTCGCCTGGGCCACGCTGGCCTGCCGTATCGCGATCTCGGCCTTCGCCTGCGCGATCTGCGCATTGATCGGCCGGGCATCGATCTGGTAAAGCGGTTGGCCCGCCTTGACGTTCTGGCCCCAGACGGCAAAGACATCAACGATGATGCCGCCGATGGCCGGGCTCACCGCGATGCTCTCGCTGGTCGGTTCAACAACGCCGGCGCCGCTGACGGCCCGGCCGAACGGATTCATCGCGGGGTTGGTTGCTGCGGGAACGCTGACAATCGGCGCCGACTGCTTGTTCACCGCCCACACCGCTGCTGCAAATCCCACGACTGCCAACACTGGCAGAATCGCTTGCCGTACCATGGTTCACCTGTCACTTTCTTATCTTGAATTTCGTAGTTTTCGTTCGTTAGACATTTAGTGTTTGATGCCGGCCGGATGGCCCGCGTCGCCAGGCTTGGTCACGCTGACGATATGGCCGTCTTCCATCTGCGCGATCCGGTCTGCATGGTGAAAGATGCGCGGGTCGTGCGTCACGACGATCACGCATCGGTCCTCACGCAGCGCCACTTGCCGCAGTTGCTGCATCACGGCCTCGCCGGTCTTGCTGTCCAGGGCGCTGGTCGGTTCATCGCACACGATGAGTCGCGGGTTGTGCACCAGTGCGCGGCTGAAAGCGATGCGCTGCTGCTGACCGCCCGACAGTTCGCGCGGGTATTTGTTCACTTTGTCGGCCATGCCCATCGATGCGAGCACTTCGCCGGCACGCTGCATGGCCTTGGTCCGCGGCTCGCCTGCAATGAGCAACGGCAGCGACGCGTTCTCCATCGCGGTCAACGTCGGCAGCAGGTTGAACTGCTGAAACGCAAAGCCCACCATGCGTTTGCGAAAGGCGGTCTTTCGGCCGGCGCTCATTTTGTCGACGCGCTCCCCGAAGACTTCGACCTCGCCGCCATCGACATCCAGGATGCCGACGATGACGCTCAGCAGTGTTGTTTTGCCGCAGCCGCTGGGGCCCACGAGCATGAGGAGTTCGCCCGCGCGTGCCTCGATGTCGCAAGAATGGAGCGCCTGCGTGCGCGCGTTACCCTTGCCGTAATACTTGTCGACGTCGAGGCACCGCACAGCCAGTTTTTGTGCAACCGCTACCATGTTCCGTCTTCCTTTCTGTCAGCCTCACTTGAAGACCACGCCGGGTTCGATTCGCAGGACGCGATTGATGCCCAGCAACGCTGCCACGGTCAGAATGATCAAAATGCCCACGGCGCCCGCCGTGAATACCTGCCAGTTCAGTTTTAGGCTCATCGCGTTCTCGGGCACCCACAAGCTCATTACGGGCTCGAACAGTGCGGTCAGGCCGACGCCCAGCCCGAGGCCAGTCAGGCCCACTGTCGCCACTTGCGTGAGGATCATCTTCACGAGTTGGCCGTTCGAGGCGCCCATCGCCTTCAGCATGCCGAAATACTTGACGTTCTCCTGCATGAACTGGAAGAACGTCTGGCCCGCCACGGCCAGGCCAACCAGGAATCCCAGTGCCACCGTGGTGCCGAAGATCGCGGGGATGCCAGTCATCTCCATGTACATCACGAGGGTCTTCCAGGAGAAGCCGCTGCGCGTGTACGCCGCCAAGCCTGTTTCGGCCTTGATGCGCTCCGCGAGTTCCTCCGGCGAGACGCCGGGCTTTGCCTTCACCAGCACGAAGCTGAGCGTGTTGCGCAGCCCCGGAACCCATTGCCCCGCACGGGTGTACGTGGTGTACACCGTCGGTATGAACTGAAAGCTCTGCGTGATCTTGGCATAGCCGACCACGCGACCGCGCATGTCGTTGATCTCGACCTCATCGCCCGGCCCGAGGTTGTTCAGCCGCACCTTGGCGTTGTCGATGTCGACGAACATTGCGTCGGCCTGGCGGAGGTCTTCGATCGTGGCGCCGTCCAGCAGTTTTGGCGGGCCGCCGATGAGCGTCTGGTCGTCAAGACCGATGATCGAAACAAACTCGTATTCGCCGTTGGGCAGGCGCATTTGGGCCATGCCTTTGCTCATGGGCACGGCCCACTCGACACCATCCACGGCGCGCACGCGGTGCAGTTCGCGGCTGCTCATGTTGCGCACGTTGTCGATGAGGCGGACTTTTTCGTCCATGACCCATACGTCAGGTTCACTGGTATCAGTGACCAGCGAATACGTGCGCACCATCAGCCCGACGAAGATGGCCAATTGCTGCGTCATCAGGAATGTTGCGAAGGTCACGCCGACGATGATCCCGATGTATTTGAGCCGGTCGCCAATGAGCATTTTGGTTGCGACGTGCGTCATGGGCGCACCTTCTTCCGGGTGCGGGTACCGGCAGCGTTGCGCAACATTCCGCCAATCACGCAGTCGAGGACCGTGCGCAGGCGTTTCTCAATGGGCTGCCAGTCGAACCAGGGATCGTTGCGATGCGTGATCTCAAGGGCTACCACGCCGTGCACCGCACCCCACACGCATTGGGCCACCAGCGACGCTTCCTTGAACTCGGGCCGCAGCAGTTTGCGATCGATCAGTCCCTGCACGGTCTGCAGTAAGAGGGCGTAGGCGTCATGCTCGGGGTTTCCCTTAATGCGCTGGAGGTGTTCGTCGATCGCGGCATACTCCGCGCCCGGGCAGGGGCTCATCAGCATCAGCCGGTAATGATTGGGATGCTCGATGCCCCAGCGTGCATAACCGAGCATGAACACTTTGAGCTGCTCAACCGGGTCGGCGAGTTGTTCCTGCTGGCGGATGGCCGCCGTGACCGCGGTGAGGTCTTGCATGCACATCTCGCGGATGAGGGCTTCTTTGTCCTTGAAGTGAAAATAGATGGCGCCCGGGGCGTAGTCGATGGCCTTGGCGATCATCCGCATGGTGACGGCCTCGTGACCGTGCTTGACGAATAGCTCGCGGGCGGCGTTGAGAATGGTCTCACGCACATGCTCGGCTTCTTTTATGCGTCGTTTGTTGCCCATTTTTCATTCCGTCTTGAACGCTGTTCAATTATTGAACATTGTTCAAATGCATTGCGGCAAAGTCAAGTCCGACCCGCTTTTGCGTTTACTTGAAGACGATCGCCGGCTCCAACCGTACGACCTTGACCATGGCAAAGAGGCTCGCCAGCACCACGATAAGGCCGATGCCCGCACCGGTGATGGCGATCGTCTGCCACAGCATCAGCATCACCTGCTGGCTCGCCGGCGTGACCGATGCGAGGCCCTCTTTGAAGGCGGTCGTGGCGCCCATGCCCAGGCCAAACCCGATCAGGCCCGCGAGGGTCGTCTGCAGCAGGATCATGCGAATCAGTGTGAACGTGCCCGCCCCCATCGCCTTGAGCGTGCCGAAGTGCCGGATGTTATCCATGGTGAACTGGTAGAACAGCAAGCCCGAGATCGCGATGCCGATGACGAAGCCCAGCAGCACGGTGGTGCCGAAGTTGATCGGGATGCCGGTGTTGGCGATGTAGTAGAAGAGCGTCTTTTCCTTCCACTGCCGCTGCGTGTAGGCCGCGAGACCGGTTTCAGCTTCGATGCGGGCGCACAGTTCGTTCAGGTCCGCGCCCTCCTTGGCCTTCACGAGCACGAAGGACATCTGGTTGCGTTCGCCGGGCACCCACTGCTTGGCACGGCTATATGTTGTGTGAATCACCGGCAAGGCCTGAAAGCCCTGCGTAATCTCCGTCAGCGCGACCACCCGGGCGCGATTGTCGTTGAGCTCGATCACGTCGCCCGGTTGCAGGCCGCCAAACTTCTCGACCGCGTTGGGCTGGTCGACAAAAATCGCATCAGGCTCGCGCAGGGCTTCGATTGTCACCGCGCGACCTTCCACCGGCAGAATCTGCGGCGGACCGCCCACCAGCGTGGCATCATCCAATCCGAGAATCGTGCATGAATAGCCCGAACCATCAGCCAGACGCGCTTTGATCTGCGCCTTCATCAGCGGCACGGCCCAAGCTACGCCCTCCACCGCTTTCACGCGATTGAGTTGCGGATCGGGCATCGGGCGATTGTCGTCGATGTTCTTCACGGCCTTGTCCATCACCCAGATGTCGGGCTCGGTGACGTCCGTGATGATGCTGAACGTGCGCGACATCAGGCCGACAAAGATCGACAGTTGCTGCGTCACCAAAAAGCTCGACGCCATCAAGCCCAGGATGATGCCCAGGTACTTCACGCGATCGCCGATCAGCATCTTGAGCGCAATGAGATTCATGCCTGTCCCTTTTGCTTCTTACCTTCGGCCCGTTGCGTCTTCAGTCCTTCCAGCGCCGCCCACGAAAATGCCGTGATGTGACCCGCGATGCGTTCGATCTCTTCCGGCGAATACCTGATGTCCTTGTACAACCGTTGAATCACCGGCTCCGAGTGTTTCCAGAACAGGCACTGCCCCACGATGCACGCGCCGATATACCGCACGTCCACAGCGTCAGCCTTGTGCCCCAGTGCGTCGGCCACGATCTCCCGCAGCGCGCCGAACATCGGCCTGATCATCGCTTCGACAAAATGGTCAAGCGCATGCGTCGGCTCGATCATCTCCATCGACATGATGCGGTTCGCCCACGCCGGCTTGCCGCTCGCCAACAGGTTCTCAAGAAACCCATGGACAAACACCGCCAGGCGTTCGCGCGGCTCGCCCTGCTGCACCGGCGGCCCTTTCTCAAACAGCGGCTGCACATTGCACATCGCGTGTTCAAATACCGCGGTGTACAACGCCTGCTTGTCCTTGAAGTGGTAGTTCACAGCCGCCACGTTGGCGCCCGCCTTGGTGCAGATCTCGCGCACGGTGGCCGCGTGAAAGCCCTTCTCGGCAAAGATCTCGCCGGCGGCCTCCATCAACCGCGCATGGGTCGCCAGGTCGCTTTTCGCCAGAGGCGCGCCTACTGTTACGGCTGAGTTTTCAATCTTTGTCTGCTTAGCCATGTCTGCCTCTTCCTTGTACCGCCAGGTTGAGTATAAAACGGCTGTTTGAAAAGTCAAACATTTGTTTGAAGCTACTGTATGAAATACCTATTTGGGCCGATCGGGTCTTATTTCCCAATGGTTGTAGACGGGCGGGTCGCAGGTTGAGTCGCGGTCGGTGTGGCAGGTGTGACGGGCTTGATCGTCACAAAACTCCATGCGGTTTCGCCGCCGAGTTTGGGATCGCCTTTGGCCCAGCTGCGCCGATACTCGTGCCCGGATGCATCTTTCCCGCGCAGCGTCACGTTGATGGCCACGGGTTCATTCAGCGGGCCGAACTCCGCGTGCATCACATCGACTTCAAGCTTCCCCCCCACCACCGTGCGCGTTTGCACCTTGCTGGCACGCACCCAGGCGACTTCCACAGACTCGCCGCCGCGCGCGTTTTCCGGCGTCACCTTCACCCGCAAAAAGTCCTTCGTCGCGGTGAACTGTAATGTCGGCAACCCGACCGTCTTGGCCACGCCCATGTCCCACGCATAAAGCTGCCCGCTCACGCTGCGTGCGCCAATCTCCACGACCTTGCGATTCACCATCGCCACGCGCCGCTTCAGCACCACCTTGTGGCCCCGGCCGCGATCGTCTTCCCAGTTCACCACAAACTCCACCTGCGGCGGCGGCACGTCGTGGCCTTTGCTCGCCTTGGCAAATAAACTCATCCGCCAACGCTCCTGCACGCCGGGCTTCAGATGCCGCGACAAGTACGGCACGTGCAACTCCCACGGCAAATCCAGGCCCTCGACATCCTTGTTCACCTGCTCGCGATCCGTTGCCGTGAAGTTGTCAGCACTCGCCAGTCGCACGCTCACCGTGATCGGCACTGTGGTGTTGTTGCCCAGCAGAATTCGCTGCGCGCCGAGCGTGTTCTGCACGCCGACATCCTTCTCCGATCCCGTCGGCTGCTCCACGACCCCATCAATGCCCAGCGTCTTCTCATCGATCGCCTGCAACGTGTCCAGCACGTCCCGCTCCGCCCGCGTGATCACATCCATTGGCAACACGCGCCGGCTCTCCGGCCCGCTCTTGGGCCCGGGCACGTCGCCCATCGGCACCAGGGCCGGCGTGATGCCCGCCTCGTCGGACTTCAGCACCGTGTAGTGCCGCAGGACTACGGCTGAATCACCCGCCAGCCGCGCACCGGCCGGGCCGAGTGTCATATACACCACTTCATCGCGCGTCGGCTCAAACGCATACGCGCTGCTTCCCGCCGCCAGCACGCCCCACACCCGCGGCCCTTTTGTAACCGTTCCACGGCCTTCCACGCTCACGATCGGCCGCCGGTTGAAGTCCACGAGCAGCGCGTGCACCTTCTCCCAGTCGCTTTCTTTTTCAAGGTACACCGGCCGATTGAGCGCCACCACCACCCACCGCGCCTTGCGCCCTGCAAACACGCGGTCCAACTCCCGCCGCAGCCACACCAGTTGCGGGTCGCCGATCGCCCCGGTCCGGCCGTCCAGGCTGATCACCTGCGTCTCGCCGACCAGTTCGCTTTTGCTCTTTTCGATCTCGCCCGCCCACACCGTTACTTCCGGCTTCAGCAGCGCTAACTCATCGCGCACGCGCTTGGCGTAGCCCTCGCCAATGTCGGTCCGCGCTGCCGGCGTCATGTCCCCCACCACGGCGATCGTCTCGGCGCGCGCCGCCGCCGCAAAGCCGATCGCGATGGTCAGTATCGTCAGTCGTCGAAGCATGAGACACCCGTGAACATCATACCGGCGGCGGAGCCGCTCGGCTCTCGGTCGAAAGAAAAGGGCCGCGCGAGGTGACTCGCACGGCCCTTGATACACTTCTGCATCACCCACCCCCATTCCCGCGATGCCATCGCGGGCTTTACAAGGTTACGATTCGAGACCGCCCTTGTACTTACGCGGCTTGGCGTCGCCACCGGCGTCGTCGCTCGACGAAGAGCCCTGCTCGCTCGTGCTGCTGCCCCACTGGGCCCGCTTGAGCGACAGACCAATCTTGCGATCGTCGATATCGACACGCAGGATCTTGACCTCGACTTCGTCGCCGATCTTCACCACCTGCGTCGGATCCTCGACCTTCTCGTCGCTCAGTTCCGACACGTGCAGCAAGCCTTCCAGGCCCGGTTCGAGCTCGACGAACACGCCGAAGTTCGTGATCTTCGTGACCTTGCCACGAACGATCATGCCCGGCTGGTAGTTGGTCGGAATCGCGTGCAGCCACGGGTCTTCCGTCATCTGCTTCAGGCCCAAAGCCACGCGGTTCTTTTCCTGGTCGACGCTGAGGACCACGCACTGCACTTCGTCGCCCTTCTTGAGCAGCTCGCTCGGGTGGGCAACCTTCTTGGTCCAGCTCAGGTCGCTCACGTGCAGCAGACCATCGATGCCTTCTTCGATCTCGATGAAGGCGCCGTAGTTGGTGAGGTTCCGCACCTTGCCGGTGATGACCGTGCCCGGCGGGTACTTCTCGGCCAGCAGCGTCCACGGATTCGCTTCCGTCTGCTTCATGCCGAGGCTGATTTCCTGCTTGGCCTTGTTGACCTCGAGGACGACCACATCGATCTCCTCGCCAACGCTGACCACTTCGCTCGGGTGGTTGATGCGCTTGGTCCAGCTCATCTCGCTGATGTGCACGAGACCTTCCACACCTTCCTCGAGCTTCACGAACGCACCATAGCTCATGATGTTCGTGACCTGGCCCTTCACGCGGGTGCCGACCGGATACTTCTCCTCGGCATGTTCCCACGGCGAAGCCTGCTTCTGCTTCAGACCCAGGGCGATCTTTTCCTTTTCCTTGTCGACATTCAGCACGACCACTTCGATTTCCTGGTCGAGCTTCACCATGTCGCTCGGGTGGTTGATGCGGCCCCAGCTCATGTCGGTGATGTGCAGCAAACCATCCACGCCGCCGAGGTCCACGAACGCGCCGAAATCGGCAATGTTCTTGACCACGCCCTTGCGCGTCTGGCCAATGATGATCTCGTTGAACAACTTGCTCTTGGCTTCCGCACGCAGCTTCTCGAGCAGCTTACGGCGGCTGATCACAATATTCCGACGCTCCAGGTCGATCTTCAAGATCTCAGCGTCGATCGTGCGGCCAATGTACTCGCCAATGTCCGCCGGACGACGGATATCGACCTGCGACGCCGGCAGGAACACCGGCACGCCGATGTCCACGAGCAAACCACCCTTGATCTTGCGGGTGACCTTGCCGGCAACCGGGTCGCCTTCCTTCTTGGTGTTGATGATGCTTTCCCAGCCGCGGATGCGGTCAGCCTTGCGCTTGCTGATCACGACCGTGCCGTTGTCGCTTTCGACCTGCTCCAGCAGGACCATGATCTCGTCGCCGACTTCGACGTCAGCCTGGTTCTCGGGGTCCCATTCGCGCTGGAGGTCGAGGACGCCTTCGCTCTTCAGGCCGATCTCCACCACCACGTCGTTGCCGTGGATGCTGACGATCTTGCCCTTGAGGATGGTGCCGTTGGCAAAGCTCTGGCCGGTGCTATCGAGGAGGGCGCCGATTTGATTGGGGTCATACTGTCCCGCAAATTCTGTTTCGACGAGTTTAGATACTGATTCGTCGTCCATCCCGATGTCGCGGAGAAGTGCAAAATTAACCATTTAAGAAACCTTTCGTCTCTCGCGCATGAACTTTTCCGCCGGGCGAGAACATCTCGCTCGACCGATTGCGATCGGGCCACACGCATGCCGACCGTCGCCCCCGGTGGCACCCAACACGGGCGCACGAATTCCCAAAGGCGAAGCGAGAAATTGTACCCGCAGACGTATGCCGAACGCAACGCTGCGGGGCGCTGGGTGGCGGGCCTGCGGCGGCCGTTCAGGATTCAGCATTTTGCAGAGCTCAGCTATCATTCCGCCATGCTGATACGACCCGCTACCCCGCTCGATGCGCACCGCATCGCTGAGATCCACGTGGCGTCGTGGCGTGCGGCCTATCGCGGCCTCATGGCGGACGCCACGCTGCAAAATCTCTCGGTCGAACGACGCACCCAAACCTGGTCGCAGGAACTCGCCAAGCCGACGCGCGATAACGTGGTCATCGAAGTGGACGGCATCGTCCAAGGCTGGGCGACTTTCGGCCCGGCCCGCGATGCCGACGTGCCCACGGCTGCCGAGGTAACGGGCATCTATCTCGACCCCGCTTGCTATCACAAGGGTCTCGGCAAAGCCCTCTGGCTGGAGATCAGCCGCATCCTCACGGCCCGGCAGTTTCCCTTGTTGGTCGTATGGGTTCTCGCGGGCAATACGAGCGCCCGAAAATTCTACGAAGCAATGGGCGGCCAGTTGGACGCCGATTCCGAAAAGTCCTGGACCGGCGAGGGCGTTGTGCTGATGCAGGTGCGGTATCGTTTTGCGCTGCCGTCGCGGGGTTTGTAGTGGTGCCGACAGGCTACGCACGGTGGTGCGTGGGGTGGGGGTAAGCGTTAGTTTGGCCGCGCATCGGCGTTTTTGATAGCGCCAGCGGGGGTAGGAGACATGGGTGGCACCGCGCGCGATGCCATGGGTGGCAGGCCTGCCATGGGTGACGCCGCTAGATACGCCATGGGTGGCGGGGATGACATGGGTGGCGGGGGTCAGCAGCGCGGTTTTGCGCGGGGCGATGGTGTTGGAATGGTTTGGAAATACGCACATGGGTCCCCCTCCAAATACGTTGAACATATACCTAGCCTATTTTGTAGGGTTTGTCAAGGGGAAAGTTTGACGGTGGATCGAGCGGCGGCAGAACGCCGCCGGCTAACCGGGGGAATGGGGTCTAGCCGGCAGCGTTCTGCTGCCGGGCGTTGTGGGAAAAGGGTTTCACGAATGACCAGCGCTGGGGTGGCTTGCCTTCTTTGATGGGGTTCTGCTCAACGTAGCGGATGGCGCGTTGGATGTCGTCGGGATCCAAGTAGACGGACCATCCGCCCTCGGCCCATGGAGATGGTGGCTTACCACGTGTCGTTTGGTGGGCCGCGAGAGGATGCAGGTTTTCGTGGACGAGTGCGAGGGTTGCGCTTCGTTTCAGATGGCCGACGACGCGCTCGATTGGCCAGCGTGGGCGGGCGATGACGATGTGCACGTGCTCGGGCAGAATGGCGCAGGCATAGATGATGTAGTTGCTTTTCGCGGCGGCCTCGGCAAACCCGCGACCGACGGCACGCGCTTGAAGGCCACCAAAACGCACGGGTGGATATGTGAGGACGTCTTTTGCCTGGGCACGCAGTGCTTGGTTGTGTGGTGAATGCGCAACGGAGCGACGGGTGTTGGTGGTGGTGGCCTTGCCGCCGATACAAAAGAGTTCCCGCGCGCCGACATGGTCGGAATACGAGCCGCGTGGATCGTTGGGGAGCCAGAAGCCGTAGGTGGTGAAGATGCAGTGGTAGGCGACGATCATTTTTTGGGTAGGTGGTTGTCCGTTTAAAATCGAGCGGCGGCAGAACGCCGCCGGCTAACCGCGGGTTCGTTCAGTCGGCGGAGTCGGGGAGGGCGGGCTCTTGGACGGCGAACGGTGCCGCGCGGCCGGGTTTTACCCAGAGGCGTTGGGCATAGTCCATGAGGAACTCGATCTTGGGATGGCGATCGAGTTTCTTGGCGGCGAGCGCTTCCTTGAACATGGCCTTGGCCTTCTTGAGATAGGTGCGGCGCGAGACGTGCGTCAGGAGGATGAGTTCGTTCTTGAGGTGCGGCAGCGCTTCGAGCAGATCGACCATGTGGAGGTGCTGGCCGTGACGGGCACGCTTGCGGTGGTCGGGCTCGTAGAAGGTGCACTCGGTGATGAGGATCTGGGCGTCGGCCACGCCGGGCTGGGTGAGCGTCTCGGCCATGGAGGTGTCGCCGGTGTACGCAACCAGCGGCACATCGAGGGTGTACGTGATCTTCTCGCCGCGCTCTTTCATCTGGCGCAGGATATGGCCGGGGAGGTTCTGTTCGAGCAGGTCGGGGCGGAGTTTCTCACGGCGATCGATGAGCAGATAGCCGACGGACGGCACGGTGTGGCGCGTGGCGAAGGCTCGGGCGATCAGGCCTTTGCGGAGTTCGAACTCATCGCCGACGTTCATGGGAACGATGCGGTGCTCGGTGACTTTGCCTTCGAGGCCGGCCCAGGAGTGGATGATATCGGAGAGGGGTTTGGCGATTTTGGAGGGGCAGAGGATGGTGCCGGGAGACATGCCTTGGAAGAAACGTTGGGAGAGGTAGTAAGGCACACCGGCGGAGTGATCGATGTGGCCGTGGGTGAGGAGGCAGAAGTCGGCGGTGAGGGCGGGACGTGGGCACTTGCCGATGTCGAAGTTGATGTTGAGTTCGGGGATTTGGATGACGGACTCTTCGCCGGCGACGGAGTAGCCGAGGATATGGAAGGAGGGCGCCTTGAGGACGGCGAGTGCGGGGATGAGCGGGTATTCGCGCGGGGCGGAGGGGGCTGGGGGCGTGGCGGGCGGTGTGGATTCGGACATGGGTCGGCCTTTCGAGGATCGAAAAGCGCGCGACCGACCATGGCAACGGGCCATGCGAGTGGGATTTTTGTTGTCAAACCTGCGCTGCCGATGTCTCGGCGGGGCAAGTGGGTTTAAGGGTCGCGCGCTTGCGACAAGTGGAGTTTACAGAAGCGATAACGGGGAAGCCAGCGTTCAGGCCGGGGCTTTCTCGGCTTCGAGCTTTTTGCGTGCTTCAGCTTCCTTTTCCTCGGCTTCGGCTTTGTCGGCGTCAGCAACTTTCTTGGAGAGCGCGACGGCGTGTTCGCGTGAGACAGCGCCGGCGATAGAGCCGACGATGTAGCCGACGATGTAACAGCAAACGGCGGCGAGCATGGCGCGGGTGAGGATTTTCTCAAATGGGTTGTCGGCCATCAGCCCGGCCAAGACCGACATGACGAAACCGACAACACCGAAGACGCCGGCGACGAATGGCGGCAAGTTCATAGGCGGTTACCTCCACCATGATGCGAGGCGGCTGAAGAAGCCTTGGCGTTGGGCGGGGGTGGATTCGACGTGGCTGTGGATGCGGTGGGCCCAGGCCGTGATGCATTCGCTGGCGGCACAGTGGGGATATTGGATCGTGAAGGGGGCGCGTTTGCGTACGCTGAGCCCCACTGCGGGGTCGTGAACGACGTAGCCGGCGAAGGCGACGTCGGTGTGCAGGAACTGGCGCGAGACGGCGGCGATGCGCTCGTGAACGCCCTTGGCTTCATCGCGGCCCTTGGCCTGGTTGACCATGACGGAGATTTTGCCGTTGGTGCCGCAGCGGACGAGGACCTTCATGACGGCGTAGGCGTCGGTGATGGCGGTGGGCTCGGGCGTGGTGACGATGACGACGTGGTCGGCGGTCGTGGTGAAGGAGAGGACGTTGCGGCCGATGCCGGCGCCGGTGTCGATGATGAGGACGTCGGCGACTTCCTGGACGGCTTCGAGTTCAGCGAGGATGCGTTTGCGGTCTTGCTCGGGGAGATCGGCCATGCGGGCGAGGCCGGAGGCGCCGGCGATGAGGGAGAACCCCCCCGCCGCTTGCGGGACGGGGGTGATGACTTCGTCAATCGTGCGTTGGCCGGCGACGACGTGGGCGAGGTTGTAGCGTGGTTGGACGTTGCAGAGGATGTCGGCGTTGGCGAGGCCGAGGTCGGCATCGAGGAGGACGACGCGGCGCTTCATGGCAGCCAGCGTGGAGGCGAGGTTGACGGCGAGGTTGGTCTTGCCGACGCCGCCTTTGCCGGAGGTGATGGCAATGGTTTGAGCGCGTTTTTGAACGCGGCGGGCCATCTGGCGTAAGTGAGTGGCTTGGTCGAGAACGGTCATATATTTGGTTCCGTTAGTTGTTTAGTTGTTTAGTTCTTCAGTTGTTTAGTTTTTCAGTGTTTCAGGTGTTTAGAGTTTCTCGCCGAGGATGAGTTTGGCTAGGCGACGGGGTTGTCCGACTTCGATGTTGTCCGGGACGTCCTGGCCGGTGGTGATGTAAGAGAGAGCCTTGGAGGCGCGGCGCGCGACGTTGAGTAAGACGCCGAATGATACGGCTTCGTCGAGTTTCGTAAAGATGATCTGGTCGACGCGGACTTTGGAGAAGGAGGCGAGGGCGGCTTCCATGCCCTCTTGGGTGGTGGTGCTGGAGAGGACGAGGTGGACTTCGGAGAATTTGCCGATCTCGATGAAGCTGGAGAGTTCGTTGAGTTTGAGCTGGTCGGCGTGGCTGCGGCCGGCAGTGTCGATGAGGATGGTGTCGCAGTCGGCCATTTCTTTGAGAGCGGCGAGGAGTTCAGCCGGAGTGAGGACGACCTTGAGCGGAACGCCGATGATGTTGGCGTAGGTGCGGAGCTGATCGACGGCGGCGATGCGGTAGGTGTCGATGGTGATGAGGCCGACCTTTTGACGCTGGCGGAGTTTGAAGGCGGCTGCGAGCTTGGCGATGGTGGTGGTTTTGCCGACGCCGGTGGGGCCGATCAGGCAGATGGTGCGGCAGCCGACGCCAGTGGCGGGACGGGCGACGGTGTGAGCCGTGTTGGCGGGGAGGAGGCCTTCGAGCTTGGCGACGAGGCGATCGCGCACGACGACGGGGTTGTTGAGTTGTTCAGCGGGGAGCTCGGCCTTGAGGTCTTCGACGATGCGGTAGGCGAGTTCGTCGGCGACTTGCTGCTCAATCAGTTGGAGGTAGTGCTTGGAGAGTTGTTCGGGGAGATCAGTGCGCTGGCCGGCGACGCTGGTGGTGCGTTGGAGGAGGCTTTCGACCATGGTGCGGAGGGAGGAGATTTCGTTGCGGAGTTCGAAGGAGGGTTCTTTGAGGAGACTGGCGGCGAGTTGGCGGGTGGAGGCGGATTCTTCGGTGTTGATGCGCGGGGTGGTGGTGGCGCCGTAGGCGCTGCGGATGGTGTTGCGCGGTGCGGTAGCCGTGGCGGTGACGCTGTCGTACGCGCCGCTGTCGTTGCTGCGTGCGGCGGCGACGGCGGCGGATTTTTTCTTAGCGGGTGCGGCGGCGGGCTGGCGCGATTGGGGCTGCAGGCCGGCGGTGATTTCGACGATGGTTTTGGCGCCGATGCCGAGAACGCCGCCACGCTTGTAGCTGCGGGTGTGGAGGATGACAGCGCGCGGGCCAAGCTCTTGCTTGACCTGGGCGAGCGCCTCCGCCATCGAGTTGCCTTTGTACGTTTTGACGGTCATGCATTCACTCCGACGATACCCACGGATTCAACGTTGATACCCTTGACGATTTCGTTGTATGAGAGCACGGCCACGGCGGGCATGCTGGTTTCGATCAGTTTGCGAACAGAGGCGCGAACCTGCGGCGAGCAGAGGACGACGCCGCCGTAGCCTTGCTGCATCAGTTTGCTGACGTTGGCGGCGACGGCTTCGGCGATCTGCTTGGCGAGCTGCGGCGGAAGCGTGAGGAAACTGCCGCGCTCGTTGCGTTCGACGTAGCTGTTGATGGTGTCCTCGAGGGCCGGGTCGAGCGTGATGCAGTGGATGGTCTTGCTGGCGTCGACGTATTGATTGCAGATGGTGCGGGCGAGGGCGTGGCGTGCGGCCTCGGAGAGGACGTCGCTGTCGCGGGTCTTGGTGACCCACTCGCCCATGGTTTCGACGATGGTTTCGAGGTCGCGGATCGGGACGCGCTCGCGGAGGAGATTCTGCAGGACCTTCTGCAGTTCGCCCGGCTTGATGACGGTGGGGATAAGTTCTTCGACGAGGGCGGGGGATTTTTCTTTGAGCTGCTTGATGAGGTTGCCGACCTCTTCGCGCGTGACGAGCTCGGAGGAGTGATTCTTGACGACCTCGGTGAGGTGCGTGGCGAGGACGCCGCTGGCTTCGACGACGGTGTAGTTCATCATCTCGGCCTGGGAGCGTTGGCCTTCATTGATCCACCAGGCGGGGAGGCCGAAGGCGGGCTCGCGGGTTTCGGTGCCGTCGATCTTGCCGGAGGCAGCGCCGGAATCCATGGCGAGGAACTGGCCGGGGTAAACGGTGCCGGTGGCGAGCGGATTGCCGCGGAGTTTGATGGCGTAGTCGTAGGCTTCGAGGGACATGTTGTCGCGGATGCGGATGGGCGGGACAACGACGCCGTATTCGATGGCGATCTGGCGGCGGATGAGGGAGATGCGTTCGAGCAGGTCGCCGCCCTTGGTGGTGTCGACGAGTTGGACGAGTTGATAGCCTACTTCGAGTTCCATGGGGTCGACGGCGAGGAGCGATTCGATCTTGTCGGGCTTCTTGGCGGCGGTAGCGGCGGCGGCGCGTTGTTCATCGGCGGCGACGGCGGCCTGGGCATTCTTGTTCTTGGTCATGATGAAGGCGATGGCGCCGATGCAACCGGCCATGAGCCAGAGCGGGATCATCGGCATGCCAGTGAACGACATGAGGAAGAGGAAGACGGCCACGATGACGAGGACGTTGGCGCGGCCGGCGAGTTGGCTGATGAGTTCCTCGCCGAGGTCTTCTTTGGAGGCGGAGCGGGTGACGAGCAAACCGGCGGCGAGCGAGAGGATGAGGGCGGGGACCTGGGAGACGAGGCCGTCGCCGATGGTGAGCTTGGTGAAGACTTCGAGGCACTGCACGATGGGCCAGTCGTACTGGAGGATGCCGATGGCGACGCCGCCGATGATGTTCACGAAGACAATGATGATGCCGGCGACGGCATCACCGCGGACGAATTTTGAAGCACCGTCCATGGCCCCGTAGAAGTCGGCTTCGCGAGCGATTTCAGCGCGGCGTTTGCGGGCTTCGTCTTCTTTGATGAGGCCGGCGTTGAGGTCGGCGTCGATGGCCATCTGTTTGCCGGGCATGGCGTCCAAGGTGAAACGCGCGGCGACTTCAGAGATGCGCGTGGCACCTTTGGTGATGACGACAAACTGAATGATGATGAGGATGACGAAGATGATGATGCCGACGGTGAGGGAGGCCTTGGTGCCGCCGGTGACGAAGAAGCTGAAGGTGTGAATGACGTGACCGGCGGCGTAGTGGGCTTCTTCGACGGAAGCGCTGCGATCGCCGGCGGTGAGAATGAGACGGGTGGAGGCGACGTTGAGCACGAGGCGCAGGAGCGTGGTGCCCAGGAGCAGCGAAGGGAAGATGGAAAGTTCAAGCGGGGTTTTGGCGTAGATGACGCTGACGAGCACGATGATGGAGACGGCGAGGTTGACGATGAGAAGGAGGTCGAGTGCGGCGGTGGGCAGCGGCACCAGCAGCACGAGGATCATGGCGATGAACGCCGCGGGCATGATGAGGCCGCGGTTCTTGTGCATAGCAAGAACGACACGGTTGTTCAGCAGGGGAGAACCTGCTAAAGCGGGCGAGCGCATTGTGGCTGCATCAGCCATGACGAGTCCATTCGTCGTTTAACGAGACGTCCTGTCTCGTTAGGTTAGAAAGTGATTGACCGAAGTGTAACAGAGCGCAAAAGCTACGCAAGATATTCTTCGACAGAATGCGGCGTTTTCAGCAAGAAATTTCGGGAATTGCGCGGGGGAGGCGCAAAGGCTGCGCGAGTTACACCGCTTGCTTCAGACGGCGCATGCCTTTGCCGGCGAGTTCGTACACATAGGCCAGAATTTCGGCGATGGCCTGGTAGAGGTGCGGCGGGACTTCCTGGCCGATTTCGACGGTTTTGTAGAGGGCCTGGGCGAGGGGTTTCCGCTCGATGATGGGCACGCCGTTGGCGATGGCGACCTGGCGGATGCGCGCCGCGAGGAAGCCGGCGCCCTTGGCCACGACGCGCGGGGCGGCCATGGTGGTGGGATCGTACTTGATGGCGATGGCGAGCTCGGTGGGATTGGTGACGACGACGTCGGCGTGGGGCACATCGCGGTTGATGCCCTGCATGATCATCTTGCGGGCGAGTTGGCGGCGGCGGGCCTTGATTTCGAGGTCACCCTCGTTGCGTTTGGCTTCTTCCTTGACCTCTTGCTTGGTCATGCGGATGTCGCGTTCAAACTTCCACTTGTGCCAGATCCAATCGAGGCAACCGATGATCACGAGTGCGACCGCGATGCGCCAGGCCATGCCGTAGATGATCTCCGCGGCACGGGCGAAATTCTCCGGGAAGTCGATCATGTGCAGGGCGATGACTTCGGCGAAGCTGATTTTGATCCGCCAGTAGACAATGCTGCCGACGACGACGAGCTTGACGACGTTCATGCCGAGCTGGAACCAGTTCTGGCCTTTGAACATGCGGCCAAGACCGGCGAGGGGGTTGAGCTTGGCGAGGTTGGGCATGAGGGGCTTGGTGGTGGTGCGGAAGCCGACCTGCAGCACCGAGGCCAGCAGGGCGACGACCGCGACGATGACGAGGAAGGGAGCGGCGGCTTTGAAGGCGTGGGGCACGGTGAGGCGGAGGGATTCGGTGACGAGTTCTTCATGGCTGGACCAGGGCATGGGGCCGAGGCCGTCGCGCATCATGGTGGACATGTGACGGACGAAGGCAGGTCCGAGCATGCCGATGGCGATGATGCCGCCGAGGAGCAGGAGGCCGGAGGTGAGGTCCTGCGACTTGGGGAAATGGCCAGACTCCCACGACTCCTGGCGTCGTTTAGGTGTTGCTGGTTCTGTTTTGTCGCCTACATCTTCAGGCATGGGGAGCTTTCATCAGTAGCCGAAAAGTTTGTGGAAGACACCGAAGACGCCTTGGAAGCTTTGTTGGGCGACGAGGGCCCAGCCGGCGAGGCCGACGACGATCATGGCGAAGCCGATGAGGAGGTTCATGTTGATGCCGAGGGTCATGAGGTTCATCTGGGGCATGGAGCGGGAGAGGATGCCGCCGGCAAGGGTGGCGAGGATGAATGCGACGAGGGCGGGCGTGGCGATGCGGAGTGCGGCATGGAAGGCGGCATCCATGCCGCCGATGACGGTGGCGAGCATGATGTGGGCATCCATGGCCTGGCCCATCGGCACGGTCTGGTAGGAGTAGACGATGGCGTTGATAACTTCGCGGTGGCCGCCGAGGGTGAAGAAGACGAGGAGGGCGAGCCAGTAGCCGAACTGTTCGATGACGGTGGATTGTTCATTGAAGGTGGGGTCGAAGATGGTGGCCATGGAGAGGCCCATCTGGGTGCTGAGCTGGTGGGTGCCGAGGGTGACACCCATGAAGACGAGGCTGACGAGGGTGCCGATGAGCAGGCCGACGGACATTTCGCCCACGATGGCCCAGGTGATGCCGATGAGACTCCCCCACTGCTGCGGGATGATCTCGGGCTTGGGCACGACGTTGTAAACACAGAAGGAGATGGCGATGGCGAGGAGGACTTTGATGTTGGTGGGGATGGCGACGTTGGAGAAGAAGGGGACGAACGCAAAGAGGCCCACGATGCGGAAGAGCACCATGACAAAGGGGGCGACAAAGGGGAGGAGGTTGGCGAGTTCGTCGAACATTCTGTGCGGTCGTGCTTACCAGTTTGTAAACAGGTGCCGCGTGTATTCGATCAGGCGCTGGAACATCCAGGGCATGACGACGACGGCGGCGACGGCCATGGCGAAGATCTTGGGAACGAAGGTGAGGGTTTGTTCGTGGATCTGCGTGACGGCCTGCACGAGGCTGATCACCAGGCCGATGATCATGCCGAGGATGAGGATCGGTCCGACGATGATGAGGGTCATCAGCATCGCATCGCGGATGAGGTCGATGGCTTGTTCGGTTGTGATCATTCAGGGCCCTATCCGAAGGATGCCAGCAGCGTGGCACAGACGAGATGCCAGCCATCAACGAGCACGAAGAGCAGCAGTTTGAACGGCAAACTGACGAGCACCGGCGGCAGCAACTGCATGCCGATGCTGATCAGGACGGAGGAGATGACCATGTCGATGATGAGGAACGGCAGGTAGATGCGGAAGCCCATAAGGAAGGCGACTTTGAGTTCGCTGAGGACGAAGGCCGGGACGAGCGTCATGGTGGAGACTTCTTCCCAGGTCTTGGGCATGGTGGCGTTGGTCTTGCCGTAGGCGTGGAAGAGGTAGACATCATCTTCGTTGTGGGCGGCGACGATCTGTTTGATCATGAATTCACGCATGATGCCGACACCTTTGTCGAAGGCTTCCTGCTGGCTGATCTGGTTGTTGCTGTAGGGCTGGATGGCCTCGGTGTTGATGCGCGACCAGGTGGGTCCCATGACGAGGAAGGTCATGAAGAGCGAGAGGCCGACGAGGATCTGGTTAGGCGGAAGCTGGGCCGCGCCGAGGGCCTGGCGCAGCAGGCTCATGACAATGATGATGCGGGTGAAGCAGGTGGTCATGAGGATGATCGAGGGTGCGAGCGTGAGGACGCTCATCAGGAGAAGGATCTGGATGGAGGTGGAGAGACGCTGGGGCTCGGTGGTTGTGGGCACCATGCGTTGGACATCGGGAATGGCGATGTCGCCGCGGGGCGAGACGGGCAGGCCCGTATCGCCGAGGACGCTGCGCACCGCGGCCTCACGTGACGAAGCGGCCGTGGGCGGGCCCTGCACGTAGGAATTCTGGGCGCTGGCCGCGCCGGGCAGCGCGAGCAGCAGCATGATCCCCACCACCCACAATATTTTTTTTACCAGACCCATGCGTCATCCTGACAGTTGGGCATTTTCGGAAAGCATCCTGCTTTCCGTTCCTCGAGCGATTTGCACGCGCGTCGAGAGTTATTTCAGCGGCAGCCGTTCACGCACGGCCCGAACCTGGTTGCGCAGGTCCATGAGCTGGCGCTTGGCGGCGGCCATCTCATCCATTTGTTCTTCAAAGTCTTCTTCCACGGCCATGGCGCGGTTGGCGCCGACGCCGGGTGTTGTGGCCAGCGGCGATTCGTCGGCCTCGTCGTGCGGTTCTTCAAGATCGCGGCGAGCGGTGGCGAGCATGTTGTCGAAGCCGGCGCTGATCGAGTCGGGGTTGGCTCCTTCGATCTGGCCCATGAGGCGGGCGACCTCGACGGGCTCGGAGATCACGAGCACGCTTTGGCTCTGGTCTTTGCCCTGGTTGAGGGCGACGATCTGCGAGCCGATGCGAACAAGCACGAGGCTTTGCGTTTTGCTGAGCGGGTGGCGGGCGAGGATTTCGATGACGCCCTTGCCGTTGGAGACGGCGGCGCCGGGGACGAACTTACGGGCGAGGGCCTTGAGGATGAAGATGAGCCCGATGACGGCGACCAGAGCGCCGGCGACTTGGAGCACCTGGATGAAGCCGCCGTACATGCCGCTGCTGCCGTTGGTGACGGCCGTGGCGCCTTGGGTCGTGGCGGCGTCTTCAGGCTGGGTGCGGGCGCGGATGGGTTGTTGTTCAATGGATGTCAGCGGACGGGTGGACTTGGGCGTCTCGGGCGCAGGCTGCGTGGTGACGACGGGCGTCTCATCGGCGGGGTCGGGCTTCTTCTCGATGACTTCGGGCTTTTTCTCAACGTGCTTGGGTGTTTCGACAACGGGGGTAGAAGGGGCGGATGGGGTGGGCTTGCTGGGTGATTGTGTAAAGTTGAGCGCGAGCGGCGTGGTCACGGTGTGCGTGTCGACCGCGGCTTTGCCCATGGCTTGTGCGAATGTGAGGGTGTTGGCGAGCGCGAGTACGCCCGCGGCAAAAAACAGTACGCCCAGCTTTTTTCGACCGTCCATGGTCCACCTCTTCGAGTTCCACTCGTCCCCCCATTCTTCACTCTCGTGGCCCCAGGCTTCCGCCATGGGGCTCGTCGCTCTTGTCATTCTTCCGTGGTGGTGATGATCTCATTGATGCGGACGCAGAAGTTGTCGTTGAGGACCAGCACCTCGCCGCGGGCGACGAGTTGGTCGTTGACATAGACATCTACCGGATCACCGGCCAGTTTGTCCAGTTCAACGACGCTGCCTTCGGCCAGGCGAAGGACGTCTTCGACGAGCATCTTGGTGCGGCCCAGCTCGATCTTCACGTTGAGATCGACATCTTTGATCATGTCGATCGCCCCGGAGGGCATGTTCTTCAACGCTTGCTTGAAGTTCGGCAGGGCGAAGTTGCCTTCGGGGCCGGTGGCGCCCGGTGCGTCAAAGCCGCCCGGAATTTCCGTGGTTGTGCCTGCAATTTCCGACATCCGCTAACACCTCATCATCTTTTTCGGACGCACCCCGCATTTTTCATAAGAAAATTCGGTTGTGACCGCAAAAACTCGAAACCACGGACCTGGCGTGCAGAGCGCGCCAGACCCGTGGTTTGATGTGCGTGGGAAAATGCGCCGGCCAGTTCGCCGGCGTTACAGCATTAGAACTCCGCCCGGAACGGCGTGCACTTGGGGATCAGGAGTTCTTTGAAGACTTCCTTGCCGAGGTCCTGTTCGAGTTGATAGGCGATCTGGCGGCGGAGCGTTTCGAGGCCGGGCTCGGTCATGCTCTTGAAATCAGTGCTGGCCACGATCGTGCGGATGCGATCGCGAATCTCGGCGTCGCGCTCGGCGAATAGTTCAGTGACCTTGGTCTTGTCCTTCTCATTGACCTTGGCAACGACCTGCAGGTCAAAGAGGTAGAGCCGGCCCGTGGTGTTGTTGGGCAACTTAGCGTCGATGATTTTCACTTCGGCGTCGCGCTCGACAACTTCGTGCGGGACCTCTTTGGGCACCTCGGCGACGACGCGCTTGGGTCCGCCGGACATCATGAGGGTGACGCCCACCGTGGCAATCTCGAGCACGACGACGATACCGGCCACCATGATGAGTTTGCCTTTGCCGCCTTTCTTCGGGGCATCGGCTGCCGGTTCGGCTGCGGGCTTTGCCTCTTTTTTGTCGCTGGCCATAATTCTCTCCCTACCTGAAGACCATCGGCAAAAATTGCCCATCACTTATGCGATGGTACATTTCTGCCGCCCTGGCTGTGCCAAACAAGCATCGACCAACGACGGTATCAGGTTTAGGAAGCGAAACATTATCTGACGTGGCGACGGTTTTACTGATAATGCCGCGACGGGCGCAGCAGGAAAGCGGGTCGCGCAGATCCAGCGTGGGTCACTCACGGATCATGGTCAGCAACATTTTCATATTGTTGGGGGCCTTCACCGCGTGCGGAATGTTGGCGGGCATGAGGATGACCTGCCCGGCGGTGAGTTGGTGCGGCTGGCCGGCAATGGTGATCGTGGCGGCGCCATCGACCACTTGCACGAGGGCATCAAACGGCGCGGTGTGTTCGGAGAGTTCCTGCCCGGCGGCGAAGGCGAAGAGCGTGACGTTGCCGGTCTTCTTCTTGACGAGCACCTTGCTGACGATACTGCCGGCCTGGTAATCGACGAGGCTGGCGAGGGTGGCGGGTTGGTTTTGCTGGTAAGTTTCGAGCATGGTTGCCTCGCAAGAGTTTGACGACCCTCTCGATTCTAGCCGCGGCGTGACAAGAGTTCGCGGCTTTCACAAAAAGTGGGTATCGCGTACGATGGCCAGCCCAAAATGAAGTGAGAACGATGACGTCTTTAAACACACAAACACAGTGGCAGGTCGGCAAATCCTCCGGCAATTGCGCGATGTGCGGGGCCGTGTTGCCGGCGGGCACCATATGTTGGGCAGCGTTGTGCGAACGAGCGCCGGGCGCTGCGCCGCAGGTGACGGAAGAACCGAAGAAGGGCGAGAAGACTGAGAACAAGGAGCCACCGTCGCCGTTTGTGCGGGTGGACTTCTGCGAAGCGTGCTGGGGGGCAGGCAAGCGACCGGCGGACCTGGCGGCCGAGACGGGCCTGGCGGGTTTGTACATGATCAGCCATTGGAAGACGACGGTGCCCGAACCGCAGCAGAAGAAAAAACTGCTGGTGGACGATGCGGTGCTGATCGACCTGTTCGGCCGGATGCAGGACCGGACCGAGCCGCAGGATGTGCGGTTTCGTTTTGTGCTGGCGCTGATCCTGATGCGGAAGCGCATCTTGAAATATGAGGGGATGAACAAGACGGACACGAGCGAGGTGTGGCAGATGCGGCAGCGCGGGACGGAAAAAACCGTGCCGGTGACGAATCCGCAGTTGACGACCGAGCAGATCGTGGAAGTGAGCCAGCAGCTTAGCGGCATTTTGGCAGAAGAAATTTGAGGCAGTAAATCCTATGGGCGTGATACTCACGATAGCGACGACGATGCTCGAGGAACTCGGTGCGGCAGCCGGCGTGGCAGCGGCCAAGAAGGCCGGCTTTGCCGCGATCGAGATTGCATTGAGCGACAACGTTGCCGTGACGCGCGACTGGGCCAACGCGGCCAAGGCGGAGGGGCTGGCTGTGGCCGGCGTGGCGACGCAGTTTGTGCTGCACCATGAGAAGACCGCGGCGTGGGCCGACGCGAAGGCCAGCATCGAAAAGACCATTGACCTCGCGGCCGAGATCGGCGCGGGTTATGTGCGTGTGTTTGGGCTGCAGGTGGGCCGGGGCGAATCACGCACGGGCGTGCTGACGCGGCTGGGCACACGGCTGGGCGAACTCGCCGCATACGCTGCCGGCAAGCACGTGCACGTGGTGCTGGAAAATGCGGGCAGTTTTGTGCACTCCAAGGAGCTTTGGCAGATTGTGGAAGTCGCGGGCTGCGCCACGGGCGGGTTTGGCGGCGTCTGCTGGAACGTTGCCGAGGCGGCGAAGACGAATGAATCGCCGGTGCTGAGCGTGCCGACGCTCAACACGCGACTGAAGGTCGCGCGTCTTTACGATACAACCGACGGCAAGCCGGTGGCGCCGGGCCAGGGCACGGTGAAATTGAAGAGCTTTGCGGAGCGTTTGCGCGGCATCGGTTTTGATGGACCGGTCGTGCTCTCGGCAGGTATTACCACCACCGATGCGGCTGGCGTTGATGCGGCCCTGGCGGAAGCGATCCACACGATCAAGGGGTGGTTCAACATGCTGCCTCCCCCGCCCCCCCCGCCGCCGCCACCACCTGCGGCGGCGAAGAAGCCTGAAGCCAGTAGCCAGAAGCCAGCAGCGACAACACCTGCGACCAAAAAGACCGAAGCTGCACCGACGGCCGCGGCCGACAGCGCGCCTACGCCCCAACGTGCCCCCGAAACCAAATGAGGCCGCATGATCTTCTCGCTTGCGAGTTATCTCCATACGCTCGATCCGGTGATTTTTGAACTTGGCCCCATCAAGCCACGCTGGTACGGTTTTGCCTACCTCTGCGGCTTTTTGGCGGCGTATGTGCTGCTGATCAAGCTCGCCCGCCGCGGCATGCTGCGACTGGAATCCAAGAAAGTCCCCGACCTGGTCTTCTTTGCCTGCCTCGTCGGTGTGCTCATCGGCGGCCGGCTTGGCTTTGTGCTCTTTTACCAACCGCGGTTGCTGGGCTTCGATGATGTCTTTCCGTATTGGGGCGTACTCAAGGTGTGGCAGGGCGGCATGTCCGCGCACGGCGGCATCGTGTTCACCATTCTGGCGCTCGTCTTCTTTGCCTGGCGGCAACGTGTGTCCACGATCAACCTCGGCGATGCCGCGGCCATGGTTGTGCCGCTGGGGTTATGCTTCGGGCGCATCGCTAATTTCATCAACGGCGAACTGTATGGCCGCATCGTGCCGAATGGTTCGCTGCCGTGGGCGGTGAAGTTTCCGGTGGAGTTGCTGAATCCAACGAACGACCAATTTGCCGTGACCGAGGCTCAGCGGACCGGGTTGATTCTCGATGTGGCCAACAATGTGCCGGCCTTCGGCAAGATGATCGAGGCGGGGCAACTCAACGATGTGACCGCAGTGCAGATGATCACCAACCTGGCGGGCAGCGGCAACGCCTTCGCCCGCGAGGCGCTGATGAACGTGCTGCCGGACCGCCATCCGAGCCAGCTTTACCAGGCCGGGCTTGAGGGCGTTCTGCTGTTCGCGATTGTCTGGTGTGTGGGGTGGTTCTGGCGTAAGGACGGCATGGCGTCGGGGGCGTTTCTGACGTTCTACCCGATCCTGCGCATGATCGGCGAACATTACCGCGAGGGCGACTCGCCGCAGACGATCTTCGGCATCACCGCCTCGCTGGGCGTGTGGTACAGCGTGCCGCTGGTTGTCGGCGGGTTGATTTACTGGGGCTTTTTCATTGCCCGCAGCCAGAAGCGCGTCTGGGTGGCCGAAAAGCTATGACGCCTTGGGACCTTCATGGGCGTGGCGAACAATCTGCCCGCGCATGAGGTAGACGACATCTTCGGCGATGTTGTTGCAGTGATCGCCGATGCGTTCAAAATTCTTGCTGACCATAATCAGCGCCAGGTCCGGCGCGATCGCCGCGGCGTCTTTGGCCATGCCCAGTTGAAGTTCTTGGATGATCTGGCTGTTAAGCGCATCGACCAGGTCGTCAGCGCGGCAGATTTGCTCGGCCAGCGTGGCGTCGCGCGTGGCGAGACAGCGGACGGTGTCATCGACCTGCTTAAGCGTAGCCTCGGCCAGGTCGCGAATCGCCCGCGGCGTATCCACCGGCGACGAGGCAAACCGCGGCACCTGCTGGCAGATGTTGAGTGCACAGTCGGCAATGCGCTCGAGGTCGCCGTTGATCTTCACCACGCCGAAGACGGTGCGAAAATCACTGGCTGCCGGGGCGTGCAGCAGCAGCAGGCTGATCGCCTGTTTCTCAATTTCCACTTCCTGGGCGTCGGTGCGGGCTTCGAGTTCGCGCACCTTTTCGCCCAGCGTGACATCGCGCGAAAGCACCGCGTTGGCGGCGGTTTCGACGGTTTCACGCACGAGTGCCGCCATGCCCATGCAGCGCTGCTGCAGTTGCTGCATCAATTCATCAAAGTGTGCTGACACGATTAACCTCAAATGACATGCACGACATCCATCATGAAGCGAACAACGCTGAATGGCAAACTTTATGACAACAGCACGGCCAGATCGTCGGCCGTGAGGTTTCCGAGGACGGCGTTGTTTTCCGTCAGAATGGCGTCCGCGAGGTCGCGCTTGCTCTTCTGGAGTTCGAGCACCTTTTCTTCCACGGTGTCCTTGGCGATCAAGCGGTAGGCAAAGACGTGCCGCGTCTGGCCGATGCGGTGGGCACGGTCGATCGCTTGCGCTTCGACCGCCGGGTTCCACCACGGGTCGAGCAGGAAGACATAGTCCGCACCGGTGAGGTTGAGACCCAAGCCGCCCGCCTTGAGTGAAATGAGAAACAGCTTGGTGTCCGGGTCGCTCTGGAACTGGTCCACCGGCGTCTTGCGGTCGCGGGTTTTGCCGTCGAGGTAGGCGTAGCGTGTGCCTGCCGCATCGAGGCGCCGCCGCACGATCGCCAGCAAACTCGTGAACTGGCTGAACACCAGCGCCTTGTGGCCTTCCTGCAGAATTTCATCAAGCTGATCCACCAGCATGTCGAGCTTGGCGCTCGAGTCGCCGATGCGGGTCTTGTCGATCAGGCCCGGATGACACGCCGCCTGGCGCAGTCGCAGCAGCGCTTCAAGGATCTGAATTTTGCTGCGGGCGATGCCCTGGCTGGCCACGGTGCTCATCAGGTTGGTGCGGTAGTGCTCGCGTAATTCTTCGTAAAGCGTCCGCTGGGCTTCATCAAGTTGGCAGTAGATCGTCTGTTCAGTGCACGGCGGCAAGTCGCTGGCGACCTGCTCCTTTGTGCGCCGCAAGATAAACGGCCGCAGCGCCCGGGCCAATGTGACCCGCGGGTCTTCGCGGTCATCATCATCGTCGGTGGCCGCATCGCCATTGGATGCCGGCGCGGTCGTCGTGGGCCGAACCGCATCAAAGCGCGCATCAAACGCCGTGGCCGCGCCGAGCATGCCGGGATTGAGAAACTCGAACAGCGACCAGAGTTCGCCGAGGTGGTTCTGCACCGGCGTACCGGAGAGTGCCAGGCGATGCTTCGCGTGAACCAATCGCACGGCCTTGGCCGATTCGGTCGCGGCGTTTTTCACCGCTTGCGCTTCGTCGAGAATCGCATAATCAAAAACAAAGTCGCGCAGGAACATGATGTCCGAACGCAGCGTGCCGTAGGTCGTGAGCACAACATCGTAATCGCCGAAACGTTCCGTGTTGCGGGCGCGGGCCGCGCCGGTGTGGTCGAGCACCTTCAGTTCGGGCGTAAATTTGGTCGCTTCCTGCAGCCAGTTGAACACGAGCGATCGCGGCGCCACCACCAGCGACGGCACACGGTGGCCATTCTTGCCGTTGCCCAGCTTAAGCACGCGGCGTGACTCCAGCAGCGCCAGCACCTGGATCGTTTTGCCCAGGCCCATGTCGTCGGCAAGGCAACCGCCGAACGAGAATTGCCGCAGAAAATCGAACCAGCCCAGGCCGTCACGCTGGTATGGCCGCAGTTGTCCGGTGAAGCCCGGCGGCGCATCCACGGGTGTGACGCCGCCAAACCGGGCGATCTCCTCGCGAACTTTTTGGAATGTCGCATCAATATTGGCCGCGGGCTGGCTCTCGAGCAGCACATCGAGCAGGCCCGCCTGCGACTTGCCGAAGCGCAGCGTCTCGCCATCGATCGCATTGCCGGCACTGGCGATGAAGCCGTACTTGCTCAGCCATTCTTCAGGCAGAATGCCGAGCGAACCGTCGGCAAGTTTGATGAGCTGTTCACCTTTGCGCGCCGCGGCCAGCAGTTTCGGCAGCGGAATCACCTGGTCGCCGTACGCAACGGTGGCCTTGAGATCGAACCAATCGATGCCGCTCGACACGCTCAGCCGGACATCCGACGGCGCACGATAGACATTGCCCTCGGCCGCAACCTGCCAACCGAGCTTAATGAGATTCGGCACCACGCGCGGCAACAACCGCGCCGGCACCTGCAGCAGTGGCTGGTGCGACTCTTCATCATGCTGCTGCCGCAACCCCAGCGACTGTGCCAGCGCCATGGCGCTGGCCTCGGCCGCGCGATCGCGCAGAATCATCGTGCGCGTCGTCGCATCATAGATGCCCGCCGATGGTGCGAACGACCAGATATGCGTGACGCCGTAGTCAAAGTGAATGTCGGCATAGAGAAAATCATCGAGCCGCGCCGCGTTGGCGTACGTCGGCTTGCGAATCGTCAGGCGCGGCCGCGGCTGCACCTGCTTGCGTTCAAACGTCAGTTCTTCCGGCAGCAGCAACTCGGGCAGCGCCGGCAGCTCCGCCAGTTGCCGCAGAAAATCAGACGCGTCATTGCACGGCACATGCACCGCCCCGCGCGTCTCGAGCAGCTTGAGCCACTCCAGCCCCGGGTGCAGCTTGATCCGCGCCACCTGCCGCTCGAAGAACACCAAGTCCGGCTCCGCGAACAGCAGCGCATCGCTGACGGCCCGCTCCTGCTCGCCGCGCTTCAGGTGTGCCGACAACACGTAATGTTTGCCTTGCTCATGCAGTTCAGCCTGCACGATGATCGACCATGCTTCGCCTTCATCAAACTGCAGCGGGCGCAGATCGCGGCCCGGGTCGGCCGTGCGAAAACGCGCGCGGCCAGTCTTGCAGATTGTGTGCAGCAGTTCTGAGCCGGCCTTGCCATGCAGCGTGAAGCGGCGAATGCCGACGGGCTCGGGCGTTGGTGCGGCGTTCTGCGGATTGGCCTGAGTGGCAGCAGGTGCGGGCCGGTCGAGTTGGGCGCCGATCACACGGGCCAGGATCTCGCGATCCGTGGCATCGGGCAGCGCCTCAACCTGCATCGGGTCGAGCCGCAGCGGCGAGCCCTTCGAAAACATGCCGCTCTTCTTCTGGTGGCGGGTCATCAGTTCGACCACGAGGTGGCCGTCAGCTTTCTTCGTCTCGGCGGCGTCGATCACGTAGAGAATCTGGTGCGGGCGGGCCGTGGAAAAGTGCGCGGTGATGGTCGGCTGCGCCGGCGAGGCCTGGGCGATGCTCGCGAGGTGAATCTTCCAGCCGGGCTTGGTCGGCCAGCTGTTGGCTGATTTTTTCTTAACGGCATCATCGCCGTTGCGATTGAGCAGCGGGTGCGCCTGCGATTCTTCAACTGGCCGGAAAAAGCCCGAGCGATCGGCGAGCAGCACCGTGGCCCACACGTGCGCACAGATAAAACCGCTGGCGCGTTGCTCACATTGGCAGATAGCGATGAGGTCGCTGGTGGTTAGTTCAAGGCGGGTCTCGTGATGGTCGCCATCAAGGATGAAACCACTCACCGCGCCCTTGCCGCTCTTGGTTAGCAGTGCGTCGCCCTCGGCAATAAGTTGCCGGGCCCGCTGCTCAACCTGCGGCGTGACGTCCTGGGCAAGGACTTCAATCAGACGGCGGCGCGGCGCAGTGCCGGACGCGGTCGCGAGTTCATCGTGACGATCGCTCATTCACTCTCACGTGGTGGCCATGGCATTTTCCTGGGCGATCACGGCGTCGAGGATTTGCTGCGACGTCGTGGCCGTGCGCATCGCCTGGCGGAAGTTGTCAACGTTCATAAGGCGGCTGATCTTGGCCAGCGCCTGGATGTGGGGGCCGGTCTGGTCCGGCGGGCTGGCGAGCAGCATGATGAGATTTACCGGGCGCTTGTCGATCGCCTGGAAGTCGATGGGTTCGTCGGGCTTGCCGATGGCGAGCACGAGGTGATCAACACCCGCGCACTTGCCGTGCGGAATCGCCAAACCGTTGCCGATGCCCGTGGTGCGGGTCGCTTCACGCTCCAGCACGCTGGTCAGCAGCACCTTCGGGTCTTTCACTTCGCCGGCGTCGGCCAGCGTCTGGACGAGTTCAGTAATCGCCGCGGTTTTGTCCTTCGCCGCCAGCGGCACTTTGATGTGCTGTACTTTAAGAATATCTGAAAGTCGCATCTCGACACCTGCGCGAAAATTGAAAGCACATCAGTCTAATTCTTCGCCCCACGGCGAGCAACCGAAGGCCGCCCATTTTCTAACTCAACCGCATGGGCATTGCCTGCGGTCAGCCATCGGCTAACATTCAGCAATCACACGCGAGGTAATACCTGTTATGTCGCAGCAAATCCCACCCGTTCAGCCCGCCACGCCCATCACCGCCACCGCCTCAGACCTGCAGGCCGTTGAGCATTTCAACCGCGCCTACAAGGTCATGACCGAGCAACTTGCGAAGGTCATCGTGGGCCAGCGCGATGCCATTGAGCAGGTGCTAATGAGCATGTTCTGCAATGGACATATCCTGCTTGTAGGCGTGCCGGGCCTGGCGAAAACGCTGCTCGTGAAGACCATTGCCGATGTGCTGCATTTGTCGTTCAAACGCGTGCAGTTCACGCCCGACCTCATGCCTTCAGACATCACCGGCACGGATGTGCTTGAAGAAGACCGCACCACCGGCAAGCGGGCGTTTCGCTTCGTGCGCGGCCCGCTGTTCGCCAACATGGTGCTGGCGGATGAAATCAACCGCACCCCGCCTAAGACGCAGGCGGCACTGCTCGAAGCCATGCAGGAGCATCGCGTCACCGCCGGCGAAACCACGTATGAACTGCCGTCGCCGTTCTTCGTGCTCGCCACGCAAAACCCGATTGAACAAGAAGGCACCTACCCGCTGCCCGAGGCGCAGCTCGACCGCTTTATGTTCATGACCGTGGTGCGTTATCCCACGGCTGATGAAGAAACGCTGATCATGAAACAAGCTACCAGCGGCTATCGGCCGAAGGTGGAGCGTATGCTCGACGGCGCTGCGATTCTGCGGTTGCAGGAACTGGTCCGCCGCGTGCCCGTGGCCGAGCATGTCTATCAATATGCCCGCGATCTTGTACGGGCGACGCGCCCCAACGAACCCGGCGTGCCAGCCTTTGTGAACGAACTTGTGCAATGGGGTGCCGGACCGCGTGCCAGCATCTACCTGATTCTTGCCGGCAAGGCCCGCGCAATTCTCAACGGCCGCGTGCACGTGACGACCGAAGACATTCAGAAGGTCGCCCACCCCGTGCTGCGGCACCGCATTCTGACAACCTTCAGCGCCGAAGCCGCCGGGGTGACCAGCGACAAAGTGATCGACCGCCTGCTCGCGGAAGTTGCCAAACCGAAATAGGACTGAGTGCTGAGGACTGAGGACTGAGAATATGGCCGTCGAACGGTTCGAGGATCTTATAGCATGGCAGAAAGCACGCGGTTTAACGCGTGAGATCTACCGGCTCACACGGTCGGCACGTTTGGCCAAAGATTACAGTCTTGCGTCGCAGATGCAGCGGGCATCTGTCTCCATTATGGCCAACATCGCCGAAGGCTTTGAACGGGGCCGTCGTCCCGAGTTTCATCAGTTCCTGTCCACGGCTAAGTCCTCCTGCGCGGAGCTTCGCTCACATCTCTACATCGCACTTGACGCCAACTACATCACACAGGAGCAGTTTGAACTCTTACTTGGCCATGCAGAAGAGGTCGCCCGGATTGTCGGTGGTCTGCGAGCTGCTGTCGCAAAGCAGCGCGACACCGGGAGGACAAAGTCTCCATGAGCAACTCCAATAACTCAGTCCTCAGTCCTCAGTCCTCAGCACTCGCGCCGGCGCTGCTTGAGCCCAAATACCTCGCGTCCATTTCACGCATGGAGTTGGTCGCCAAACAGGTGATGGACGGGTACGTCCAGGGTATGCACCGATCGCCGCACATCGGCTTCGCACTCGATTTCGCACAGCACCGCCAATACGCACCGGGCGATGACATCAAGCGCATCGACTGGCGTGTCTATGCCAAGGCCGATCGCTTTTACATCAAACAATATGAAGTGACGACCAACCTGCGGGCGTTCTTCGTGCTCGATGCGTCAGGGTCCATGGCGTACCAGGGCGCCAATGATGCGATGAGCAAGTTCCGCTACGGCCAGTTCGTTGTCGCGTGCCTGGCTTACCTTGTGCTGCGTCAGACCGACTCCGCTGGCCTCATCACCTTTGGCCGCATCGTGCGTGATTTTCTCCCGGCCCGCTCTGCATCCAGCCATCTGCTGACCATCACCAAAACCCTCGATGCCGCCCGGCCTGAAGGCGAAGGCCCCATCTCCACCGTGCTGCACGACGTCGCCGAGCGTCTCAAGAACCGCGGCCTCGTTGTCGTTATCTCCGACTTCTTCGACAAGGCCGACGATCTGATCGAAGCGCTCCACCACCTGCGGCACAAGCGGCACGAAGTGATCCTCCTCCAAATCATGGCCGACGATGAACTCACCTTCCCCTTCCGCAAGTTCAGCATGTTTGAATCGCTCGAAACCGACGCGGAGAGAATCAAGCTCGATCCCTCCGCGATGCGCGCCACGTATCTGCAGAACCTGGCCACGCATCTCAAGGCGTTGCGTGACGGCGCGAATGGTTTGAAGATCAGCCACGCCCTGCTCAAGACCAGCGATTCGGTGGAGAAAGCCCTCGTTGAATACCTCGCCGTGCGCGCGGGCAGGCGGTGACAGATGTTCCTCATGTCTGCCATGCTGCTGGGCCTTGGGTTGTTGGCGTTGCCATTTCTCGTGCATCTGCTCAATCGTCAGAAGGTCGTGCCGATCCAATGGGGCGCGATGCAGTTCCTGCTCGAAACGCCGCTGAAGATGCGCCGCCAGCGCAGCATCTCGAACTGGCTGCTCATGCTCGTCCGCATGGCGATCCTCGCGATGCTCGTCTTTCTGCTCGCCCGGCCGCTGCTCAAAGGCACCAGTGTCGCCTCGCAAACGCCCTTTGATGTCGGCATCGTGATCGACCACTCGCTGTCGATGGGCCGCCGGGGCACGGAGCGCACGCTGTTTGAACAAGCCGTGGCCGAGGTCGAGCACATCGCCAACATTCTGCCGGCCGATGCGACATTGTCTGTCACGCTTGCTGAAGCCACGCCTCGCGTGCTCACGCCTGTGCCCATTTCCCTGGCCAACCGTGCGGCCGGTTCCGACTACGCCCGGCTCATGCTGCAACTGCAGCAGACCAAACCAGGCCAGACGTTCAGCTCTATCCCCACCGCGCTGCAAGCCGCCAACGAATCCGTCGCCCGCGGCCGCAACGTGCAGAAACTCATCATCATTCTCTCCGACGATCATCGCCCCAACTGGCAAATCGAAAACACCACTGCCTGGCGCGCCGCCGTACCCGACCCGCTGCGCAACAGCGTGCCCATCTACAGCCTGCCGACCGACAGCGCCGCGGCTGCCGCCAATGTCGCCGCCACCACACTCACTGTCGGCGAGGGTCTCGTCGGCGTGAACCGCCCCACCGCCATCAACGCCACCTTCACCAATACCGGCAGCACCGATGCCGCGAGCGTCCCGGTCACGTTCATCGTTGATGGCCGCACCATCGGTACGCAAACCATCGCCGCCCTGCCCGCGGGCCAATCCACCACGCTGCGGCTTGATCATTACTTCAACGAGCCCGGCTCGCACTGGATCAAGGTGCAGACGGACATCGTCGACGGCCTCGCCGCCGACAACGCCACCGTCACTGCCGTCCACGTGCTGCCCAAACTTCCGGTGCTCATCGTCGATGGCCAGCTCAGCGGCGTCGGCACCTTTGCCAATGCAGCGTTTCTGCAGGCGGCGGTGCAACCCGTCGACACCGGCCTTGAGAGCACCACGCTGCTGCAGCCGCGTGTGATCAGCGTTGCGGATCTGCCCGCCACATCACTCGACGCCTACCCGCTGATCGTCCTCAACGATGTCCCGCGCCTGCCGCAAGATCTGGCCAACAGAATCGCGGCCCACATCAGCCGCGGCAACGGGCTCTGGCTCATCCTCGGCCCGCGCACCCAGCGTGATGCCATCAACGATGTCCTCGCCAAGACCACGCCCGCCCCATTGCTTCCGGCCCGCATCGCCAATCTCGGCAACAACACCACGACGCACACCACCATCGACATCACCTCTCCTGAACACCCGACGATGGCCCTCCTCGTCGCGGCTGAACGCAATGCCCTCGCCGGCGCGGCCGTCACCCAGTGGCACAAGCTCGAACTCCAGCCCGGCGTGCGGCCCGTCCTTGCCACCGTCACCGGCGATCCGCTCGTCATCGACCATGACGTCGGCACCTCCGGCGGCCGCATCATCACGTGGGCCACCAGCGTTGATGCCAAGTGGTCCAACCTCCCGCTGCTGCCCAACTTTGTCCCGCTCGCCAACGAAACGCTCTACCACCTCGCCGCGCCGCAAGCCGCCACGCAGGTCTACCAGCTTGATGCCGGCGAGACGCTGCTCTGGTCGTCGCCTCCCAACACCCGTGCGGTTGAATCGGTCCGCATGATCCGCCCCGACGGCACCCACCGCGACCTTGCCGCCCAACTCCGCGGCGATCGCTACCTGCTCAGCACCAACGACACCACCCTCCCCGGCCTCTACCAACTTCAGTTCACGCCCAGCGCCGTTTCGCCGCCTGTTTATTACGCCGTCTCGTTTGATCGCCGCGAGCTCGAGACCACCAGCCTCTCCATCTCCGACACCGAATCACTCAAGCAGGCCGGCCTGATCCGCGATCGCCTCACACGCGACACGCTCGCCTCGGCACTCGCCGCCTCCCCCACCGGCACCGAGCTCTACCCGCTCCTCGGCTTGCTCGTCCTGGCCCTGCTTGTGACCGAAGTCTTCCTCACCCGCCAACACATGCGCAAACAACTCAGCATCAAGCCCGAAGACGCCGGCCTTGTGACCAAGTCCTGATTACGCCCGCTCAAACCGCAGCAACTCCCCGCGCCCAACCTTCACCCGATACACCGGCTCCAAATACCGCGGCGTCAATATCTCCGCTGGCTTCCCATCAGCCACCACGCGCCCGCCGTCCATCAGCACCACGCGCGTCGCCGCCGCGTGCGCCAAATTTAGATCGTGCGTCACCATCGCCACGGCACGGTCCACTTCCCGCGTCGTCGCCCGCACATGCTCCAGCACTTCCAGTTGGTGATACAAATCCAGCGCACTCGTCGGCTCATCCAAGAGCAGCACCGGCGCATGCTGCGCCAACGCCCGCGCAATCAGCACCCGCTGCCGCTCGCCGCCGGACAAACTCGTGAACGCCCGATCCGCCAGGTGATGCACATCCGCCGCCCACATCGCTTCATACGCAATGCGATGATCATCCGCCGTTTCGAACCCCAGCCCCGCAAACGCCCCGGCCCGCGCATGCACGTGATAGCGTCCCATCAACACCATCTGCCGCACGCTGTAGCTGAACGCCGTCACCGCGCCCGCCCCCACCTGCGGCACCAGCGCAATCAACTTCGCCCGCTCCACCGGCTTCACCGCACGCAGATTCGTACCGTTCACCAGCACATCGCCGCGTGTCGGCATAATCGCCCCGCACAACAGCTTCAGCAGCGTGCTCTTGCCGCAGCCGTTCGGCCCCACGATCGCCAGCAGCTCCCCCGCGCTCAGCGTCAGCGACACCTCCGCCACCGCATCATCCACGGCATAGCGATACGAGACGCCCCGCACTTCCACAAGCGCACTCATGCGTCACCCCCCACCAGGTTGCGCCGCTTCAGCAGCAACAAAAAGAACGGCCCGCCGCAAATCGCCGTGATCACCCCCACCGGCAACTGCCCGTAAAACATCATCGCGCTCGCGCGCACAAATGTGTCCGCCAGCATCAAAAATGCCGCCCCCACCAGCGGCGCCGCCACCATCAATTGCCGATGGTCCGGCCCCAGCACCAGCCGGCAAATGTGCGGGCAGATCAACCCCACAAACCCGATCGGCCCGGCCAGCGCAATCGCCACCGCCGTCAGCAATGATGAACAAACAAAACTCATCGTCCGCAGCCGCTCGATCCGCACGCCCAGGCTTGCCGCCTCGACATCGCTCAGGCTTGCCACGTTCAGCGCGTTCGACGCCATCAGCAGCGGCAAATACGCCGCCGCCATGATCGCCCCCGCAATGATCAGCCCATCGCGCGTGTTGCTCTCGCTGATCGTGCCCATCATGTACCGCATCAGCTCAACCTTCAGCCCATGCGGCGCCATCGCATTCAAAAACATGATGAGCGCGCTGTTGATCGCCGACACCACGATGCCCACCAGCAGCAGCGTCAGCGGATCAATCCCCCCACCCGCCCCTGCCCCGCCACCGCCCGCCCGCGCCAGCACAAACACCGCCGCACTCGTCGCAATCGCGCCGGCAATCGCAGTCAGCGTCGCCCCCTGCCCCACCAGTTCAACCGCCCACCCGCCGCGGGCGAGCGCCCACGCATACAGCGGCGCCGCAAAGATCAAATACACCAGCACGCCAACGCTCGCCCCGCTCGACACGCCCAGCACGTACGGATCCGCCAGCGGGTTACGGAGCAGCGACTGCAACGCCACGCCCGAAGCCGCCAGTGCAAATCCCACCAGCGCCGCCGACAGCACGCGATACCACCGGAAGTGCCACACCTCCGGCCCGGGCCAGCCCCATTCCACCGGCAGCCACCCGCCCCGGCGCTGCACATCCGCGCCCAGATACATCGACAACACCGCCGCGCCGGCCACCAGTGCCAGCCCGATCAGCCACAGCCGCATATACCGCGGCCAAGTCAATGTTTCGCGCGCGATCATATCAACGTTTCGAATGCACAGTGTTTTCGCACCTTACCGGCGGCGGAGCCGCTCGGCTCTGGGCGAATTCATTTGAAGAATTCGCCCTGGAAAAATTCGACCACTTCGCCGTCCGGCCCATGCACAAACGCGATCCGCGCCGTCACGCCGGCCGGCGTCACATCCTTGCATTCCACCGTCACCACAAAGCCCGCGTTCCGCGCCCGCTCGATCACTTCATCAATCTTGCTCGTGCGAAACGCCACATGCATGATCGCCGCAGCGCACGTCATCGGCCCCGCCGGTTCGATCCGCTTCGCCGGTCCGCCGGCAAAAATCTCCAAGAAGTTCCCGTCCCCCGTATCAAGCATCACCGCCCGCTTGTCCTCAGCCGCGGTCTTCTCGCCCCAACTCACCTTCTCCACAAACCCAAAGGCGTCCTTGTACATCCGCACCGACTTATCGAAGTCGTGCACCTTGATCGCCAAATGATGAAATCCCCCGCCGCCCAACACCGCATTCGTCCGCTGCATAAAAATTCCTTCTTCTGACTTCCAGCTTCTAACTTCTAACTTCCGCCCCCGGTTCCCGCAACTTTTCTCGAAGTTGCCACAAATTTTTCCCCGAGTCATTTGCGAACCACCCAATTTCGGCTAAAATTGTCCTTTATTCCGGGGCCAATGTGAACCCGCTTGTCCTATTTTCAAAAAAGGTGCGTTTATGCCGCTCATGACAACCAAACCCATGTTCGACCTGGCGTACGATGGCGGCTTTGCCGTCGGCGCGTTCAACGTCAACAACATGGAAATCACCCAGGGCATCATCGAAGCCTGTGCCGCTGAGAAGTCGCCCCTCATCCTCCAAATCTCCAAGGGCGCCCGCAAGTACGCCAAGATGGGCTACCTCAAGCACATCATCGACGCCGCCGTCGATGAATACCCCTGGCTCCCCATCGCCATCCACCTCGACCACGGCGACACCGTTGACCTCGTCCAACAGTGCGTCAACGACGGCTTCACCTCCGTCATGATCGACGGCTCCCACCACCCCTACGAAGAAAACGTCCACGTCACCGCCGAAGCCGTCAAAGTCGCCCACGCCAACGGCGTCACCGTTGAAGCCGAACTCGGCATGCTCGGCGGCATTGAAGAAGACGTCGTCGGCCTCTCCGCCGAAGAATACGAAAAGAACATCGAGAAGTTCCTCACCGATCCCGTCCAGGCCGCTGACTTCGCCAAGCGCACCGGCATCGACTCCCTCGCCGTCGCCATCGGCACCAGCCACGGCGCTTACAAGTTCAAACACGAAGCCAAGCTCGCCTTCAACCGCGTTGAACAGATCATGAAGACCTGCCCCGGCCTGCCGCTCGTCATGCACGGCAGCTCGTCGGTCCCGCAGGAATTCATCGACCTCGTCAACAAATACGGCGGCAAGATGCCGAATGCCAAAGGTGTTCCTGAAGATCAGATCAACATGGCCGTCAGCAAGTACGGCGTGTGCAAGGTCAACATCGACACCGACCTGCGTCTGGCCCTCACCGCCAAGATCCGCGAAGTGTTCGCCACCAAGCCCGCCGAGTTCGACCCCCGCAACTACCTCGGACCTGGACGCGAAGCCATCATCGGCATGGTCCGCCGCAAGCTCCACGTGCTCAACAGCGCCGGCAAGGCCGACGCCGTCGTCAAGCACTGGGAAAAGCTCGGCAAACCGCTGCCGAAGTTCTACAAGAAATAAACTTCACCCCCGCCACTAGCAACCACAAAACCCCGCGAGCCTCTCGCGGGGTTTTCTTTTATAATCCCACCCAATGGGACCGTGGTGATTGACATGCCAATACCAGGACAGAGAGTTAAGCGCACGCGGTTTGTTCACACGGACCGTTTCATTGTCGCGGTGGAGGTCGAGGCAGTCATTCCCGATGCGGATCCCAGCGAAGCGTGCTTTGAACCGCAGACCGTCAAATTTCTGCGCGATGTCGAGCAGCACGCACAACGCGCCGACCTTCCTTGGCTGATGAACGTCGGCCGCGTCTATCAGCGCGTCGAAGCAGCCTAAACGCATTGTTTACCCTTCGTCGCCGGTCCCCCACTCACGCCCCCTTCTGTATCAGCCCGGCCCGATGGGCAATCGCCTGGTTCGTCGCCTCGCGCGCAATCCGCGTCGCCATCAGGCCATCCTGCGCGCTCGGCAAATCTCCCAGTTCCCCCGTCGCCATCGCCCGCGCGAACCGCTGATACATCGCCACAAAATTCTTCTCATGCGCGAACGGCAACTGCTGCGTCCCCGCCGGCGTGCGCACCTCAAAATACTTCGCCTGCGAGTCGTAACGGATCAACCCGTCCGTCCCGATGATGTGGTACTGAAACACCGGCACCGGTTCCTTCACCGTGTGGCCATAGGTGTAGCTGATCTCCACCGCCGTGTGCGCACCGTTCGCATGATCCATGTGCAGCCACATGTGATCGGGCGCTTCATAGTCCTCCACCCACGCCCCGCGCCCGATAAACGACGCCACTTCGCTCCCCACCCACCACCGCGCCAGGTCGATCTGGTGCACGCCGCAATCCACCATCGGCCCGCCCTCCAGCATTCGCCCCACGCGCCGCTGATTGAGCGTCCTCGTGCCATCCGGCGCGACCGCATACTTCCCATGCAGATGCCACACGTAGATCAACCGCAGCGAGCGCACCGTGCCGATCGTGCCGTCGCGCACCAGGCGATAGATCGTTTGCGAAATGGGGCTGAAGCGGTAATCAAAGCCGGTCGCGAGCAGAACGCCCGCCTTCGTCGTCGCCGCAATCATCGCTTCGATGTCCGCATCCGTCATCGCCAGCGGCTTCTCGCACAGCACATGCTTGCCATGCGCCGCCGCCGCAACCACGTTCTGCAAATGCACCGGCGCCGGCGAGCAAACACTCACGCCATCCATGTCGGTTTGCCAAAAGTCGGCCTCATCGGTGCAGACACGCTTGACGCCAAACTCCGCGGCCGCCGCCTCCGCATTCGTCCGCACCGGATCAAACACCGCCGCCACCTGCAGTTGATCCCCGCACTGCATCAACGCCGGCAAATGCCCCCGCCGCGCCACCACACCACAACCCATGATTCCAATACGTTTCATCACGCCAGCCAACCCCATCAAATCCATCCCCGCATTGTCCCGTCCCCCCACCCACCTGACAACCATCTCCACCACACGGACGCTCAGCACGCGTAGCAACCACGTCTTGTGGTGAGGACTTCCAAGTCCTCACGTCCCCCGTTCGATCGGCAAAGGTTCGCCCGACGTCAGGCTGAAAGCCTGCCAGACTCATAGCGGGCCGCAGACCGCAGCGCCGCCCCCTTGGCCCACCACAACGAACCCGCTCAGCCCGAAGGGCTGAAACAACTCACCCCTTCACCGCCCCACACTCAGGACAACGCTCGCCTGCGCCGTGCGCACGCAGATCATAGCCGCACGCGAGGCATCCACCCGCGAGTTGGGGCTTTCGCCGTTTCCAGTGCCGCCATGCCGGTGAGACCATCAGCAAAACGAGCATTGCCCAGAATGGCACCGCAACCTGAGTGGTATGAGAACCAACCGCCGAGGCTGAACTATGGTGAAAGGTAGCGACTTCGAAACCGAGCAGCCATTTGCGCAAAGGTTGCCATTTCCATATCCACCAGCGCCACTGATCTATTTGCGAAGCCCCGCCCAAAAAGGCTTCCAGTTCATCGTCGACGATCAAGATTTGACCCCCAAGAAGGTCGCCCCACATGAAGCTTGTGCTGCGTGACCGGTGCCCTGCAAAGCCTTGAGGTTTTACACGGTAGTAGTCGGACCAAGGACTTCGTGCCGCGGTATCATTCCATTGTTTTCCCCACGTCAGCATTACCCGCCCCGTCAAGACACTGAGTCCGATCCCCGACTGCTGCTGAATCGTGCCGACTTGGTGATTCTCGCTCATCCATTGCCAGGAGTTGCTGAACCAGTAGCTTCGCCCCCACGTCGCAACGATGAGCGTCAGTGCGACAAACCACGCAATTCGCCAGATGTTTTTTCGAAGTCGTGCCATGCCGCTATCATGGCGTGCATCGCCCTTTCAAACAATCCCTAACGCCGCGAGCTATATCGCGTCGATGCTGCAAGCGTCGATCGTTTTTGCGTGCCCCCATGAGAACATTGCGTCGCTTGCCGTTCATCTGTGCCCACCTGCTTGCCGGGCTCATGGCGACATGGGCGGTCGTCTTGCTGTTCTTATGCATCGCCAGCCTGACCGGGCCGATCAGAGGCTACTTCCTTCAGCGTCATTTCCTCTACGACAACCTTTGGCTCGCCTACCGCCTGCATTCCCAGCACCACGCACCGATACTGAGCGTCCGCCAGTATCCGGCCTCGGAAAGCCAATCACTCTGGACCAATATTGATGTAGAAGGCGAAACCACGCGCGATCGCGATCAATTCGGACTGCTTGTGCCCACCTGGATCATCATGCCGGCCCCCATCGCGATCACCCTCCTGGCCACCTTCCCCACCGCCTGGCTCTTGCACTGCAAACGCAACCGCGCCGGTCGCCGCGATCCATCCGCGTTCCCCATCACACCTACAAAGTAGTACTTCGTGTCTTCGCGTCCCCAGCCCAAAACTCAGCGTAGCAAAAAAGACGAAGGCCGACCTTGCGGTCGGCCTTCATCATAAATCTGGCGCTCACCTACTCTCGCACAGGTGTGCACTACCATCGGCCGTCAGAGCTTCACGGCGCTGTTCGGAATGGGAAGCGGTGTTTCCCCTGACGTATACGCACCAGAAAACCGGATGCGACTGTTTCCAATCGCAGCCAGAAACTTGGTTCGTGCGCTGCGTTCCGGACCTTTCGGCCCGCCACGACGCACGCTATTTACTTGTGACCGACTCAACGAACCCGTTCGCCAGGTTCTTTGGCCCGTGAAGAGTGTGTGAAGTGAATGTAGCCGCATTTCATTTGGGCTTAAACTCATAATTCGAGCATTCGTTACTCGGAGTTAGCACTTGTTCACTTCGGCCTGAATCAGAAACGATTCATGGACAAAGTGGTCAAGCCAGTTGCCTGTTAGTACCGGTCAGCTCAACACATTACTGTGCTTACACTTCCGGCCTATCAACCACGTAGTCTACATGGAGGCTAATGGGGATTACTCATCTTGAGGGAGGTTTCACGCTTAGATGCTTTCAGCGTTTATCCTGTCCGGACATAGCTACTCTACTGTGCACCGAGCGGTGCAATAGATATACCAGGGGTCCGTCCAACCTAATCCTCTCGTACTAGGGTTGAGTCCTCTTCAATAATCCTGCGCCCACGACAGATAGGGACCGACCTGGCTCACGCCGGTCTGAACCCAGCTCGCGTACCGCTTTAATTGGCGAACAGCCAAACCCTTGGGACCGCCTTCAGCCCCAGGATGCGATGGGCCGACATCGAGGTGCCAAACCGCCTCGCCGCTATGGACGCTCGGAGGCGATCAGCCTGTTATCCCCAGCGTACCTTTTATCCGTTGAGCTATGGCCCTTCCACACGGGACCACAGGATCACTTAGGCCTGCTTTCACATCTGCTCGTGCCGTAGCACTCGCAGTCAAGCGGGCTTCTACCTATGCGCTCGACGACCGATTGCCAACCGGTCTGAGCCCGCCTTTGCACTCCTCCGTTACCCTTTTGGAGGAGACCGCCCCAGTCAAACTAACCGCCTAGCAGTGTTCCCTGCCCGGATTCACGGGTCAGGGTGAGATGACGAATGCAAACAGGGTGGTATTTCACCGTTGGCTCCCCCCCGGCCGGAACCGGGGGATCAACGCCTCCCACCTATCCTACGCAGTTCACACCCGGCATCACTACCAGGTTATAGTAAAGGTGCATGGGGTCTTTCCGTCTTGCTGCGGGTAGACGGTATCTTCACCGCCACTTCAATTTCACCGAGTCTGCGGTTGAGACAGCGCCCAAGTCGTTACGCCGTTCATGCACGTCGG